>Ga0066706_10000992_pt1 | contig 10377 bp, 9 predicted proteins | sample GraSoiAngelo_155_FD_67274 | JGI IMG/M metagenome (GOLD analysis project Ga0066706, IMG submission 67274) | Grasslands soil microbial communities from the Angelo Coastal Reserve, California, USA - 14_1009_13_30cm | ecosystem: Environmental > Terrestrial > Soil > Grasslands | place: USA...
GAATACCAGACGCCGCCATCGTCGCCCGTAATCATGTGATCCGTGTTCGTCGGATCGATCCACACATCGTGAAAATCTCCATGCGCGCCGCCGGCGATGTTGCTGAAACTCTTGCCGCCGTCGTTGCTTGCGATGAGCGCGAGGTCGGGCTTGTAGATCTTGTTCTCGTTCTTTGGATCGACGATCAGATTTGCAAAGTAGAACGGTCGCCAAACCATCCACGCGCTGCGGTCGCGCGCCTGCCAGGTCCGGCCGCCGTCATCGGATCGATAGAGCCCGTTTTTCGGCGGCACTGCTTCGATGAACGCATAGACAACATTCGCATTCGACGGCGCGACGGTCACCGCGACGCGGCCCCACGGCTTCGACGGCAGTCCTGCCGCGCTCGAGATCTCGCTCCAATTCGACCCGCCGTCGGTCGACTTCCACAGTCCGCTGCTGCTCGGCGCATTTTCTCCTTCGCCGCCGGAGCGGAATGTCCATCCTCTGCGGCGGAAGTCCCACAGCCCCGCGTAAAGCGTCTTTGGATTCGATCGATCCATCGACATCATCGAGCAGCCGGTGGAGACATTCGATCCTTTGAGCATCTGATTCCAGGTCTTGCCGCCATCGGATGTTCGGTACACGCCGCGATCGGCGCTGTCGCTCCACAGTTTTCCGGGCACGCAGACGTAGACCGTGTTGGTATCGGTCGGATCGATGAGGATCTTGGCGATGCGCTCGGAATTGCCGAGACCCATGTTGGTCCAGTTCTCGCCGCCGTCGGTCGATTTGTAGATGCCGTCGCCGATCGACGTGCTGTTGCGCGTCCACGCTTCGCCGCTTCCGACCCAGACGGTCTTCACATTTTTCGGATCGATGGCGATCGCGCCGATCGACTGCACCGGCTGCTTGTCGAACACCGGCTTGTAGGTCGTGCCGCCGTTCTGCGACTTCCAGACGCCGCCGCTCGCGGCGCCGATGTACACGGTGAGCCGCGGCCCTTCCCACGCGGCGTCGATCGCCGCGATGCGGCCGCTCATCGTCGCCGAGCCGATGTTGCGGGCGCCGAGGCCGGAGATGGTGTCGGAGTCGATGCGGATTGGCGCCTGGGCGATTGCCGCGGCGGCGCAGAAAATAGTGACGATAAATGATGCTGTTTTCATCGGGCACCCCTCATCCGGCCTTCGGCCACCTTCTCCCCAGGGAGAAGGCTCGCTAGGAAGATCCCTCTCCCATCGGGAGAGGGTGCCGCGAAGCGGCGGGTGAGGGGCACCGGCGGCTTCTTCTGCTCTGTCTGCGGCGGCTTCTTCTCCTCGGGCGGCTTCGGCTGGAGGTTCGAAGCATCCGGCGCAGCCGCCGGAAGCTGCCCAGTGACGCGCGGCTCGACGAACCTGCTCTCCGCGAGCGCCACATTCACCTCGATTTTCTCGATCGAGATCTTCTGCTTGAACGGGCTGCCTTTCGCGTTCGTCTCTGAGGAGTAGGGGAAGTACACGCCGGCGACCTCTTTGTAGTCGCCGAGCGAAGTCTCGTATTCGCGCTGCTCTCCGCGCACGAATCGTTGCGTTTCGATCTTGATGGGCACGTAATAGTCGGTATCCATATAGAAGTATTCGACGTCGCCGTTCTTGAGCGTCACCTTCAATTTGTACGCGTCGGTTCCTTCGACCGGCTCCATGCCGGCGTATTCGACTTTGTTGCCTTTCGATGCGTAGTTGACAAGCGGGCCGTCGAAGTCGGAGTCCTCGACGATCGACTTCATCTCTTCTTCGCCGAGGGGCTCGGGATCTTTCTTCCCCTGCCACGGCTCGATCTTCCAGCCGCTCCTGCCGTCATACGCCGTCACTCCGACCATTCCTTGGATCGAGAATTCCTGGCGGATCTGATCGGGGCGCCTTTTTTCTTCGAGGACCCGCGCCTCGAATCCTCCTCCGCCGGTGAATTTGCCCGAACGGCGGACCGACTTCACAGCCTGGAGTTTGTCCATACCGCCGATGGTCTTCACGTACTTCGACACGATTTCATCGGCGGTCTGCGCAGAGAGTGGCAGCGCGGCAAGTGTCATGAGAGCGAGCAAGGCTCTTCGCATGTTTTTCTCCTTTGGATGGCGGCGGATCATATCGTGACCCAGGTCACCGGCTGAACTACGCGCAGCGCCTATGTTTGTTGCGGGTCCGTAAACAAATAAGGAGACGAGCCATGACTCCTGACGCCATTGCGCGCAGCTACGACACGTCCATCATTGTCCGCCGTTGGTTAGGCTGCTGGGTTGACTTCATCGCCCTCGGTGCGCTCTTCCTCATTCCCGATGCGCTTCTCGGCAATGCGACGTATCAGCGGTTGCTGCCACTCTGGATCGTTCTGGCGGCGCTCTATTTTCCGGTCACCGAAGGTTTGACGGGGCGGTCGCTCGGAAAGTTGGCTACGCGGACGATCGTCGTGAACGCGCGAGGCGAGAAGCCGGGGGTCGGCGCGGCGATCGTGCGGACGCTCCTCCGGCTCCTCGAAGTCAACCCCCTGCTCCTCGGCGGCGTACCTGCCGGACTCGTCGCCGTCGCCTCGAAAACGCGTCAGCGCCTCGGCGACGTCGCTGCAAAAACGTACGTGCTGAAATCGGAGCACCTTGCGCTTCTCGGTGCGAACGTGCAGTCGATGACCGCAATGCAAAAGCTAGCTCCGCGCGAGCGTTCCAAATGGGCCGTCGCCGCCGGCTATCTCGGCCTCTGCTCGGTGATTCTGCTGCCCGGACCGTTTGCTATTGTCGCGGGAATCGTTGGAATTCGCGATCTCAAGACGCATCCGGAAAAGAGCGGAATGGCGGGCGCGATCTTCGGCATCGTCATGGGTTCGCTGGCGACCGCACTGATTCTGCTGACGATCTTCGTGCGTTGATTTTCCACTGGTCGTAGAAATTCTTGCGCGATGCTCCTCGATCGCGTGCGCGCTGAGCTGCGCACGCGTCGATGGGAACGGATCAAGTCAACGCGTTCTTGACGAGACTCGCCGTCGACGACGGCGTGAGCGCGTCGACGCAAAACCAGGCCCTGAGCGCGCTTCTTTTTCTGTATCGCCGCGTTTTGCACGAGCCGCTTCCGTGGATGGGCGATCTGGTACGCGCGCGGCGGCCGGAGCGGCTGCCGATCGTGCTTGCGCCGGACGAAGCTCGTGTGGTGCTGGATCACCTCACCGGCTCGGAGCATGTGGCGGGCTTGCTGCTGTACGGGTCGGGGCTGCGGCTGCTGGAGTGTCTTCGGTTGCGAGTCAAGGATCTCGACTTTTCGCGGCGGCAGATCATGGCGCGCGATCCGAAGGGGAGACGCGATCGGGCGACGATGCGGTCGAGCCGCTGCGCGATCAGTTGGAGAAAGCTGGTGACCTGCGTCAACGCGATCTGGCGGGCGGGTTTGGGCGGGTGTGGTTGCCGGACGCGATCGCGCGGAAGTTTCCGAACGCCGATCGCGAGTGGATCTGGCAGTGGGTCTTTCCGGCGTCGACGCGTTGGGTCGATGACAAAGAAGGAACCGAACGGCGGCATCATCTGCACGAGACGACGATGCAGCGGGCGGTGCGCAGTGCAGCGATCAAGTCGGAAATTACCAAGCGCGTGACCTGTCACACGTTTCGACATTCCTTTGCCCCGCACTTGCTCGAACGCGGCTCTGATATCCGGACCGTGCAGGAGCTTTTGGGGCATCGCGATGTGTCGACGACCATGATCTACACGCATGTTTTGCGGATGGGGGCGCGCGGCGTGCGTAGTCCGCGCGATCTGCTGATGGAGTGAGTACAATCGAGGTGCAGTAGCCCGTGCGGTCAATGTTGTACGGCTCACCTGTGGTGTTTCGGAGCCCGGGTTCCGCTCTTTGAGGTTCTGAACAGAGTGGTTCATACGACAAGAGATGAGGTGTGGCCACGCGGTCTACCACTCGTAGAGTGTGTTATGCGCCACGCTACGCGACAGGATATCCGCCACGCTACGCGACAGGATATGCAGCAGCGCGGCACGGTAGGACGTTTGATATCCTGCTGCCGAATACTCGTTAGCCCGACATAGTCGCCACCTCTCGAATGGCAACTCTCCGCTGCACTGCCAAATATCGGAAGGCTCTTCATCTTCCGGAGAAGTTGCCAGAGTCTGTCGACAACTCGCTCCTGGGCGAGTGGTACGCAAATACGCTGTCCATCGGTCACCAGCAGTTTCTTCACTACATGAGCGCCATGTCGCTTCTCTCCGTCATCGTTCCGCGCCGCGAGAGCAGAACCGCGGAGCAGCGAATGGTCGAGGCGCTTGAACTGCTTCTCATTTCCTTCGGAAGTCCGGCGGTTCCCATCGCGGCACAGATCGAAAGCATGCAGAGTATCAAGCATGCTAGAGCGAGCAATCGCAGTGTGCTCGCATCCATGCGCGATCAGGCATTCGTCGCAAGAAATGCCGTGTACGGCCGGCGGGCATCTTCCTGCTGGGAGATCATGCTTGATCTGTCGGTCATGCCGTGTGGCGCACTCGGCTACAACAATCCCAGAAAGGTCACGCTTGAGTTGCTTCGGGAATCCGGCGCGGGCTAACTCGCCGCTGCACCGGACGCGGCGCCGTGCGCTGGCCCGGCGGCCGAGCCGCCTCGCGCTTCGGAGCTTGCATATGTCAGAATGGTCGCCGCACGGAGGCGCCGCGCCGGTGAGCGGCAAATCCGTTAGGCCGTCACAGAGACGCATATGTCGAGCTGTGACTTTCCCTTGAGGCGGGCCTCGCGAGATAGAATCAGGCGATCATGCCGGAGAGTCCGGAGGTTATCGACAAACGTGTCCGCCGAGAGGTGTACGACTTCACATTGCGGCGCGGGATTCCTCCAGACTCAACGAACGTCGCCGAGGCTCTTTCCTTACGTCGCGAACTAGTCCGAGATTCCTTTTCTCGTTTGGCGGCAGCGCACGTGCTTGTGCTTCAGCCGGAGTCCGGCGAAATTCTCATGGCTAATCCGTTCTCAGCAGTCCCGACTCCCTTCCGCGTCGAAGTCGCCGGCTTCGTTGCGTACGGCAACTGCATTTGGGATTCTTTGGGCATTCCCGCCATGCTCAAGGCCGACGCAATAATCGACAGTAGTTGCGGCGATTGCGGTACAGCCATGCAGATTGCTGTCTCAGACGGCGAGGTATCCGGCGATGGACTTCTCCATTTTGCCATTCCTGCACGAGATTGGTGGAACGATATCGTCTTCACCTGAAAGACAATGCTCTTCTTCCGGTCGGAAGATCACATCGATCGCTGGTGCCAGTCGTGGCGGTTCTCTCGTGGTGGCGTCCTCTCGCTCCAGACGGGCTGGAAACTCGCACATGCTTGGTATAGCCCCGACAGGCGAGAACCCGCATGGCGCCGCCGAACTGTCGAGGAAGCCGAGCAACTATTTGGGGAGTTGGGTCTCACAAGCCCATTCTGGAATTTACGATAACGCGCGGCCTAACTTTTCGCTGCAGCCGACGCGCGGCCCTACGCTGGCCCGGGGCTGAAGGCCCTCGTGCTTTGCAAGCTTGCCCGCGTAAGTTATGCTGGCTCGTGAAGGCCGCGCGCGGCTGAGCGAATGATCCGTTAGGTGGACTCGGGCCGTCCACTAAATATGACGCACATACATTCGGCGGCGGACTACGACCATGCGGCTCAAATCTACGCGCAACGTCGTTGGCCTGTGCCGTCGAAAGTCGCTGCGCTGTCACAGGCACTCCGCGGACACGAGTACGGCCGAGCGATCGAGGTTGGCTGTGGAACGGGAGATTACTCCGCCGCTCTCGCAGCGAAGTTTCCCACCGTCGCCTTCTTCGGATTTGACATCTCGTTCCGAATGCTGCGCCTAGCGGTTGCGCGCGGAGCCCGCGCGCGCGTGCTTGCCGCATGTGCTGAGGAAACCTGGCCCTTCTCCAGCCATACATCGGATTTCGTTTTCAGCGTAGATGTCATGCAACATCTAAACGACTTTCCCTCTTTTTTTCGTGAAGCTGGCCGCGTGTTGTGTCGAGACGGAACTCTCGCACTTGTGACCGACTCTGAGGAAGATATTCGGAGCCGCTCGTTGGGAAAGCTCTTCCCTGAAACCCTGCCAATCAACTTTGCCCGCTATCCAAAACTCGAGCGCCTCGAGCAAATCGCGGCTGAAACCAGTATGGAACTTGTCAGCCAACAAAATTGCAGCGGTTACATCGACTTCGACTGGCAGTTCATCGCAGCTTTGCAGGAGAAAGCCTTGTCCGAGTTGCGTCTCATTTCGCCCGAGGCTCACCAGGCAGGGATGGCGCGAGTCGTGACGGCGCAAACCCGAGAGGAAAAATGGCTATCCAGAACCACAATGCTGCTATTCAGGCAAACAGCCACCTAACTTTTCGCTGCAGCCGACGAGCGGCCGTACGCCTCCATGAGAAGGACCCTAATTTGTGAATGGCGGCGACGTGGCGCCGCCACCTTGTGTTACGAAGCTCGTACCGACCAGGCTTCCATTCGCACTCGTCTTGAGCTCGTTGGCTCGGTGCATGGTGAGGTCCGTTGTTCGGATGGTGCAGGCTGGCCCACGGGCTTGCTCGCGATTTATGCGATCAGCCCCTAGCGAAACGTCGCAGTCAGCCGGACAAGGTCTCGAGCTTCCCTCAACTGTATTCGTGTGCTTCTTTGCTGATCGTTTCTCCTTCGTGTTCTTGTTCCCTTAAGCGGCCAAGCGCGGCTTGCGCAGCGGCTCGTAGACAGCGCCCGTGCACCACAGCCGAATCAGGCAGGACGGCGAGTTTTCTCGCGACAGCGACGATGGCGCGCTTCTTCGCGTTGTTGCCGCCGCGCGCAGCGATGCCTTGTCCATGTCGGCGTAAGTCGCCGTCGGGCCCGAACGGCCCGAGAATGTAGTGCGCGCAGTTGACTAGGATGCTGCGCAGGTATCGATCGCCTTGTTTTGTGATGCGCTGGGGATCGGATTGACCCGACGCTCGCTGCCCTGGCGTTAGACCGAGCCAAGCGCCCACCGTTCGACTTCGATCGAAGCGGCGAGCGTCGCCGATGGTGACAATGAATGCCACCGCGGTCAGCTTCCCCACGCCGGCGATCTGCGTAAGCGTCTGCACTTCGGGATATTCGTCTTCGGCGATTCGTTCGATGTTGCGAGGAAGCTGACGAATCTGGTCGTTGAGTTGCCCGATGGTCGTCAGGAGTGGGAGCAGTGCTTCGCGAAACGGCCCCGGAATGTTGGAGCGTGCTTGCCTGGCGAACGACTCGGCCCGAGCAGGCCGGCAGACGCTGCCCACTTGACTTCACCATTCCTCGAATGGAGACGATCAGGCGCGCCCGCGTTCGCACGAGCACGTGGCGCGCCAGGAGTTGGGTCAGATGCTGCTGCGCACCCTCGTCGCGGTGATCGATCGGGCTGAGAAGCGCTGGGTCAAGGCGCGCCAGCCGCGCGAGATACTCGGCGTCCACTTTGTCGTTCTTGTTGCGATTTTCATAAATCAGTCGCAGCTTGCGCGAGTTCGCCACAATGACTTCAGGACCGAGTTCTATCAATAGACGCGACACCCATCGCGAGTGCGTTCCACTCTCCACGGCGATCCGCTTCGGCGTCATTGAGCAGAATAGCTGCTCGAACGCGCGTCTCGTTGTCGGAATGTGTTGCTCTACAATGCAATTGCCGGCCGCATCAACGCCTATCAGTTGCGAGTTTCGATCTCCCAGATCGATTCCGATCAGGTGCACGCTGCTCCAATCCATCAAATTGCGCGTAAGATTCTTCACGGCCAATCTCCTTTCTTCGCTGTGTGCCTTGAGCACCTTGACGAATCTTGTGCAGCGCATTGTGCGACTGCGTCAGGAGGTTGGCCTTCTCATCTCATCTGGCCCGGCGGCCGAGCCGCCTGCATCTCGCACCGGCTTGCACGTTCAGTTATTCTGACAAGTGGAGGCGCCGCGCCGGTGAACCGCAGGGACGTTAGGCAGACGACGACAAGCAAGGCATGTGGTTAGGTTTGATTCTCGCGATCGCGACTCCTAAGCTCGATCCATGCGAGGCTGTAGTCCCGACTGCGGTGCGTCGCATTGTTCGGCAACAGTTTCCGACGTTCAGAATCGCTCGGACCGCCGACTACGATCCGGAGACGTTGAGGCTTGAACAACGGTACCACGGCGGCGGCAAGTGCATTGCTGTCTCATCTGCCGATTATGACGGCGACAACCGGCCAGATTTTGCGTTCTTAATTGCGAATCGTCGGGGGAAAACGTTTCTGGTTGTCGCCCGAAATCTCGAGAGCGGTTGGAAACTAGAGCGCCTCTGGCACGCGGCGGACGATGGGCCTGGCTGCTGCTACGTCAACACTCTGGAACCCGGAAAATACGAGAACGTGTACGGTGCTCCGCCGTCTGAGCCCGGAGAAGTCCAGACATTCGAAAGTCATCTTTCGGGAATCGTCAGCGGTGCAACAGAATCTTCGGGTGTGGCATTCTTTCGACACAAGTCGAAGTGGATTCATGTTTGGATCTCTGATTAACCGCTGCCTAACTAGCCATTGCAGCCGACCGGGCGCCGTTCGCTGCCCCAGCGGCGGACCCGCCTGCCGCTTTGCAATTTGCAGGCGTCATGTCGTAGCCTCGTGAAGGCGCCCGTCGGCTGAATGGCGGGTCCGTTAGGCCGGGCCGGCGAACCTTGATGTCGGCTCACCACTTTTCCCGTATCCCGCGGATGAAGATATGCTCACATCGAACTTGCGTGAAGCGCATCAAACGAAAACCCACGCCGCTCGAGAAAAAGGCGAAGCGCGGTCACCAAGGCTTCCCGGCGGCCACCCTCGCTTTCTACGGTCCAGACGCCTCGCGCGCGTCAAAGGTGGTTGTCGGCATCGTCCCGGACGAGCACACCAGAGTCACAGAGCTCCGAACGTGGTTCTCAGAAACGGCAGACGTACGAAGCGATGAAGCGATCGGCCGAGAGATCCTAAGTTTTATCGAGAAAAACAGCGTGAAGACAGTCGCGATGAGCCCAGGGATCATCGGCTGTCCGCACGAAGAAGGCAAAGATTATCCTGAGGGCGAGGTTTGCCCGACATGCACTTTCTGGGCAATTCGGGACAGGTGGACCGGCGAGAAGCTCCCACAGCAGTAATTCAGATGAAAGCGGCGTCGGAATCGCCACTGCCTTTGCCGCGCCGCTGCCGACGGCGATACTCTCAGCGATCCTCGCATCGCTCTTCATTTTTCGGCGGCCCGAGGCTTGCTTTGAGGAGGCGAAGAGCGAAAAGATGCCCGGGGGAAGCGATGGCCACGAGAAGTAAGAAGGGCTCCGGAACGGAGGGCGAACTCCCGAAACGGCGAACGTCGGGCAAGACGACGTCCGCTCCGCGCAAGCGCGTGCGCAAGGTGCAGGAGGAAGCGCAAATCGTCGGCGCGGATGTCGTGCCGAGCGTTTCCATCACCACTGAAGAAACTCCGGCGACGCTCCTCTCCGATTGGGACTACCACCTTTTCAATGAAGGCAGCCATCACCGCTTGTGGGACAAGCTCGGATCGCATCCGATCGAGCGCGACGGCCTCGTCGGAACGATGTTCGCGGTGTGGGCGCCGAACGCACGATCGGTGAGCGTCGTCGGAGACTGGAATGGCTGGAGTCCTCAGTCGAATCCTCTCGAGTCGCGCGGCGCTTCCGGAATCTGGGAACGCTTCATTCCCGGCGTGCACAAGGGGATGAAGTACAAATACCACATCGTTTCGCAGCACGCCGGCTACGAAGTCGAGAAAGCGGATCCGGTCGGCATTCATCACGAAACGCCGCCGCGCACGGCATCGATCGTGTGGGATCTCGATTACGAGTGGAGTGACCCGGAGTGGATGCGCTCGCGAGCGGCGCGCAATGCGCTCACCGCCCCGATGTCGATTTACGAAGTGCACATCGGCTCCTGGCGCCGCGGCGAATACGGTCCGCTGAGCTACCGTGAGATCGCCGGTCAGCTCGCCGACTACGTGCGAAAGATGAATTTCACGCACGTCGAGTTCATGCCGGTGATGGAGCATCCGTTTTACGGCTCGTGGGGCTATCAGGTCACCGGATTCTTTGCGCCGACGAGCCGCTACGGAACTCCGCAGGATTTCATGTATCTCGTCGACGTCCTGCACCAGAACGGAATCGGCGTGATTCTCGACTGGGTGCCTTCACACTTTCCGACCGACGAGCACGGCCTCTCGTACTTCGACGGCACTCATCTTTATGAGCACGCCGATCCGCGCAAGGGATTTCATCCCGACTGGCAGTCGCTGATTTTCAATTACGGCCGAAACGAAGTTCGCAGTTTTCTGCTGAGCAGCGCGCTGTACTGGCTCGATACCTATCACGCCGATGGACTGCGCGTCGACGCCGTCGCATCGATGCTCTACCTCGACTACTC
>Ga0066706_10000998_pt1 | contig 10345 bp, 8 predicted proteins | sample GraSoiAngelo_155_FD_67274 | JGI IMG/M metagenome (GOLD analysis project Ga0066706, IMG submission 67274) | Grasslands soil microbial communities from the Angelo Coastal Reserve, California, USA - 14_1009_13_30cm | ecosystem: Environmental > Terrestrial > Soil > Grasslands | place: USA...
AGATATGGAGCAGGAAAAATGAACGACAAAGTCCGCCTCGCCCAAGCCGTTGGCGCTGTGCGAAATCGCGACGAGATCGGGTTGCACGAGGGCGCGGCGCGGTCTCTAGTTTTACATGCGTAAGTCGCGTGACGACATCCCCTGCTCGCGCAGCTTTGCCGGTTCGTTGCTGGTTGCTCACCCCAATATGCTCGATCCAAATTTCCGGCGCACCGTGCTTTTTATTTCCGAACACGACCCAAACGAGGGCGCCTTAGGCGTGATCATCAATCGGCCGCTCGACAGGCAAGTAGCCGATTTGGTGACCGACGAACCGCCGGCGAACCTCGCCGAGGTACCCGTGTTCCTCGGTGGGCCAGTTGGAAAAAATCAACTGATGTTTGCTGCATTTGAATGGCAGAAAGGCGAAAGGCTGAAACTGAATCACAACGTCGCCCTTGAACAGGCGAGTGACGCAGCCGGGGAGAAAAACCTGGTTACAGTTTGCGCGTTTGTAGGCTACGCCGGCTGGGGAGCAGGCCAGCTTGAAAGCGAACTGAAGCAGAAAGCGTGGCTTGTTCAAAAAGCTAATCCTTCGCTGCTCAAGCTTGAGCGCCTTCCAAATCTTTGGTTTGATATCATGTGCAGCCTGGGACCGTTGTATAAAATGTTGTCCGCCGCTCCGGACGATCCATCGTTGAACTAAATGACAAACGATGCGTGACGAGCAGGCGTTTTTGTCTTGTCTCTTGCCACTCGTCACTCTTCACTCTTGACTTTCTCGAATGATCATCGGCGTCCCAAAAGAAATTAAAGAGCAGGAGCAACGCGTCGCGCTGTTGCCGTCGGCTGTGAATCTGCTCACCCGCCGTGGCCATTCAGTGCTGGTGGAACAGAATGCCGGTATCGGCTCCGGTTATCCGGACGAAGATTACGTCAAAGCTGGCGGCGAAATTGTCGATCAAGCGAAAGACGTTTTCGCGCGCGCGGACATGATCGTGAAAGTGAAGGAGCCTCGGGAAGCTGAGTTTCCGCTGCTGCGCAAGGGCCAGATCCTTTTCACATATTTGCATCTGGCTGCGAGTAAATCTCTCACCGAGGCATTGCTGAAATCCGGCGTAACCGCAGTGGCCTATGAGACCATCCAAGTCGATCACCGTTTGCCGCTGTTGGAACCGATGAGCGAGATCGCCGGTCGCATGTCGGTAGTGATGGGCGCGAATTTTCTGGCAAAATACAATGGCGGCAGCGGAGTGTTGCTCGGCGGCGTGCCGGGAGTGTTGCCCGGGCGAGTAGTGGTTATCGGAGGCGGCACTTCGGGCGTGAACGCCCTGCGCATGGCAAAGGGCCTCGGCGCGGACGTGACTATTCTGGATATCGATGTTGAGCGTTTGCGCTTTCTCGATGTGGCAATGGACAATTTGCACACGCTTTACTCGAACGAAGCGAACCTAAACGATCTGATGCCGGATTGTGATCTGCTCATTGGCGCTGTGCTCTTGCCGGGTGCGAAAGCACCGAAGCTCGTCACGCGCGCGATGCTGCGGAAAATGAAGCGCGGCAGTGTCCTGGTGGATATTTCCATCGATCAAGGCGGCTGCGCGGAAACATCGCGACCAACCACGCACCTCGATCCCGTCTATGTCGAGGAAAACGTTACGCACTATTGCGTGGCAAACATGCCCGCAGCATACGCGCGCACTGCCACGCAAGCCCTCACCAATGTCACCTATCGTTACGTGGAATTATTGGCCGATTTTGGACTTGAGGGCGCGTGCAAAAAACAGCCTGCTCTCATTGGAGGCATCAACACTCGCGACGGGCGACTTACTTGTTCAGCGGTGGCGGAAGCGCACGGACTCAAATACGAGCCTCCGCTCTAGCCAGCGCTGATCAAAGACTTCGCGCTGAAAAGTTACTCTCCATCCTACCCAAAAACCGCCTTGCTCCATTTATCTGATTACAGCAATGTGCCGTTTCAAGTTAACATCTATGAAAAAATATATCTGTATTCTGGCCGGCACCGCGCTCCTCGCGGCGTGTGAGCAAAAGACCGAGACAACTCAGCCGGTGACTACTCCGGCACCTACCAGTACACTACCAGCAGCGGCTGGAGCAGTTAGTGAAGGAGCCAGCCCCGCTGCAGCGGGGTCTCCCGCCGCAACAAGTGAATCGCCCGCAGGAGCAGCTGAATCGCCGGCTCAGTCGCCACCCAGTTCGTAAATTCCGGCTTTCCTCTTGCGTCTTCCCCCGAGGCTGCCGTCGGGGGAAGATTTCTGCTGTACACTCGCGCGGGATGCAGCCGCCAAGTTCGTTCTCTTTTCCAAAATTCCGGCGCCTGACGCGCGCGTCAGAATATCAGCGCGTGAAACGAGAAGGGTCCGTACGAACCGGCAAACTGCTAACGCTCGGCGTAGTACCGGTCCAGGATTCTGACCTATGCCGTGTAGGCTTTGTCACGTCGCGTCACGTCGGGGGGGCGGCTGTTCGCAATCGTGTTCGGCGTCGTCTGCGGGAAATTGTGCGCCAGCACCAGCATCACTTGCGGGAAGGCATTTGGATCGTGCTCGTTGCAAGGAAAGATGCCGCCACCGCGGACTATCGCGCGCTGGAAGATGAGTGGTTGCGTCTGGCAAGTCGCGCTTCTATCCTGCTTTGATGGTCTGGCTGGTTCGTTTTTTGATTTGCATTTATCAGTGCATGCTCTCGCCGTTGCTGCGTTTGCTTTGCGGTCCTGACTCCGGCTGCCGATTTACGCCGACTTGTTCAGCATATTTTTTGGAAGCAGTCGAGCTGCACGGGATCCGCGACGGAAGCTGGCTGGGATTGAAGCGTCTCGCTCGATGCCAGCCTTGGGGCGGGTGCGGATATGACCCTGTTCCTGATCGGGAAGAATGCAATATCGAGCATCCGGTATCCGGTATCGGAGCCAGTGCTGAATAGCCGTTCGCGTTAATTTATGGATCGAACTGCATGGATTGTCGTCGCCCTTTGTGTGATCGGGCTCGTTCTTTGGGAATTCTATCTGGCAAAACAGATGGGTCCCAGACCTGCTCCGGTTAGCGTTGCGCCGGGACGCCTTTCCCCCACGGCCACTCCCGCAATTCTCGCGCCTTCACCATCGCCGACTCCCGTTGCCGAAACTTCTCCAGGCGTTGGGCCAACTCCGAGCTTCGCTGAAAAGATCGAGACATTGCGCAATTCAGACGTCGAGCTGCATCTGACAAATCGCGGCGGTGGAATTAAGGAAGCGCTCCTGCTCAAGCAAATAGCCGAGAAAGGGCAGCGCGTCGCCGTGAACTCGGATCAAAGCGCACCTATCGGCGCAATTTTAGAGCAACCGGCCACGCCAATTCTCCCGGAGTTTACAGTTTCTGCGCAATCGGATTCGGTGCAATTTGAACGCACAGCGGCCGAGGGGATCGCGATCCGAAAAAAGTTCTTTTTCGAGAAATCTCCCGAGAACAAAGACAACTACGTGATCGAAATGGACGTCGATCTGGAGAATCGAGGCGATAAGCCGTATCAAAGCGGAGGCTACTTTGTCGCGCTTGGTTCCGCGGCCTCGATTCATCCGAGAGATTATCCCTACTACACAAAGCTGCTCTGGTATACTGCTGGGAAAGGTCTGAACGGAAAAGACGTGGGTTGGTTTGCCGCCAGTCCTGGTTTTTTCGGTCTGAACCCGCGCGCTGCCCGTCCCTTTTATCAGGAGAACATTGCCGGGGCGGAATGGGTCGCGGTCACCAATCAATTTTTTACTACATTAATGGTGCCGCTCACTGCCAAAGCAACTGCCGTCTGGGGTCGGCGTTTTGATATCGATCACGGGCAGGATCAGAAATTGAACGCAATTGAGGGAGCGTTGGGCATGCCGGGATTCCAGTTGCAACCCGGGCAAACATATGACGCGCGTTTTGAAATCTATGCTGGGCCCAAGATTTACAATCGTCTCGCGCAACTTGCTCACAATGAAGCCGAGGTAATGGACTTCAGCTCATTCACAATACTCAAGGTGATATGCCAGCTTCTGCTCAACTTTCTGAATCTGCTGCACCATTGGCTCGGGAATTACGGTGTTGCTATCCTCGCTCTTACTACTGTCATCAAGCTGACGCTCTGGCCGCTTCAAAACCAAGCGAACCGTTCCATGCGCAAGATGGCTGCGCTCTCGCCGAAGGTACAGGAATTAAAGGACAAGTATAAAGACGACCCTACCCGGATGAACCAGGAGATGATGAAGCTGTACAAGCAATACGGCATCAACCCGGTGGGCGGCTGTTTGCCCATGGTTATCCAAATTCCGATCTTTTTCGGCTTGTTCACGATGCTCGGTCGCGCGGTGGAACTGCGCAATGCAACATTTCTCTGGGTAAAGGACCTCTCACAACCCGACATCTTGTTGGTCATTCCAGGAATGGGTTGGATCCCGTTCTTCGGGATTCCGAGCGTCGGATTGCCTATCAATATTCTTCCGATCCTTATGGGTGCGACCCAGATTTGGCTCATGGCCATGACACCCAAGACAGGCGATCCTACGCAACGCCGAGTGATGATGTTTACGCCGCTGATCTTCCTGTTTATCTGCTACAATTTTGCCGCAGCTCTTGCTTTGTATTACACTGCACAAAATCTTTTCAGCATCCTGCAATTTTATCAGAATAAACGACAACCCCCGCCCACACTCGAAAAAGTTGCGTCTGCTGGAAAACGAAAACGATGATGACGCCGAAAGATCTGCTCGACACCATGCTCGGTTATCTCGGCTTCGTTGCGGAAATCGAGGAAACCACCAACGAAGGCGGGAACCCAACGCTGCAGATTTATACCGAAGAAAGCCGGCGCCTCATTGGGCGGAACGGCGAGACGCTCGAGGCAATTCAGTTTTTGCTAAACCGACTGTTGCAGGCCAAAGACAAAGACGCAGAAAAAGTCATCGTCGATTGTGAACACTACCGTTCCATGCGCGAAGATCGGATTGTGCAACGCGTGCGAGAATTGGCGGACCGCGTTCGCATCACGGGCCGTTCGCTTCAGCTTGAACCGATGAATTCCTACGAGCGGCGTCTCATCCATAATGCTTTTAAGGACGACCCCGAGGTCGCAACCTGGAGCCCATCCGACTCGGCGCGCATCAAGCAAATCACCTTGCTAAAGCGCCGGCCGAAAAAGGAGACAGCCCAAGGCGCGACGGCTTCCTAGTCGTCGAATTTTCTGTAGCGGCGCTCTATGAGCGCCGGGCTTGAGTTCGGCCGCAGGGATCCTCAGCGGTCACAGACCGCCGCTACAGTTTTCGCTGAAGGCGCGCGACATCGGTGCCGCTTCCGGCGCGCACGTCCGGTCGCCACCGAAACTTTTGCAGAATCGGATTCGGCTTTTCCTCAACAGCGTCGGCAATAATTTCGCCAAGCACGGGCGCAAACTTAAATCCATGTCCACAATCCCCCGCGGCGATTACTAATCCTTCGCGGTCCGGGTGGGGTGCGATCCAGAAATGCCCATCGTGCGTATCGCAATACATGCAGACGCGAGAGTAAACGATTGGCGCATCAGCCAGTGAAGGAAATGTCGATGCTAAAAATTCGCGCAAGTTACTTTCATCTTCGGGAATAACAGCGCGTTTGGGAGACTCGGGCGACATCTCCCGACCAGGACCGTGATTTGCGATCTTCACCACACCTTCGCGATTAGTTGGAAATCCGTAGTAGCCGGTCGTCGTAATGTCCGCGCCGAAAACCGGAAAACGCTCGGCTGCGAATAGCTCAGGCTGTCGAGGCTTCAGGTGGAACACCGGCTGGCCGTTGACACGGAAGAATTTTTTCGTGAACGGCAGTAGATACGGCGTCCAAGCGCCGACAGCCATTACGACGAAATCACCAGCGATTTTGTGACTGTAGGGGAAGCCGTTGGCTTCCCGCGGGACGCTGACAGCGTCCCCTACAGAATCTGCAAGGACGACTCCATGCACGCCACCGCCATCCTCATCCAGCGCGACAAACTGTCCGCCTTGGCGCAGTTCAATGCCGAGCGATTTAGCGCGCCCAATTAACGTTGCAACAACGTGACCGCTTTCCGCATATCCGGCCTCCAGCTCCAGCACTCCGTCTCGATAAAGTTCCGGATTCCACGCCGGAAACCGTTTCCATAATTGCGCCGAGTTCATGCGCTCAATTTTGTGCCCGCGTTTCTGTAGCATTTTGAAACTTTCGCGTTCGAAATCCCCCGGCTTCATTTCCCTGCGGCGCACGAACATCACGCCGACTTCGTGATACAAATCCACACCGAATTCCTCGTTCCATTTGCGCCAGAGTTTGATCGAGCGATCGGCCAGCGCGGTATAATCCTCATCCGCGCCGTAAGCCCGGCGCACCGCCTTGCTGATATCAGTGGACGCCGCAAGCGGGTGTGGCAATGGCCCAGGATCAACGAGCACAACCTTATGGCCGCGTTTCTTTAATTCGATTGCGGCCGTCACCCCATTAATTCCCGCACCAACGACGATGACTTTTGACATTTTTACAACAGCCCCGAAACATTCGGGGTTGTAGCGGCGCTTGTGTCAAGCGCCGATCCTATCGCAGCGCGCGTTCCCGTTCGAGCAGGGTAGGATGCGAGTAATAAAAGCCGCTGTAGAGCGGATGCGGAGTCAGATTGCTTAGATTTTTTTCGCTCAGTTTGCGCAGTGCATGTACCATCGACTGCGCCTCTCCCATCGCCGCACGCGCGAACGCGTCCGCCTCATATTCGAAACGGCGCGACCAGCCGTTAATGAACGGCCCAAGCCAGAAAATTATCGTTCCCGCCAGCAGGCCAAAGAGCAGCAACGCAGGGACGGTATTTGCGGCAGCAAAGCCTGTCCGATGCTCAAAACCAAACGCGTGATAAAACCATTGCTGACGTGCCAGCCACGCGATCGCGGCGAACGCCACGAAGACGCCAGCGATGGAAACGCCGAGTAATTTTACTACGTGGCGCTTTTTATAATGTCCAATTTCGTGCGCGAGTACCGATTCCAGTTCGGGTTCGGTAAGCTGCGCCATGAGTGTGTCGAACAGAACGATTTTTCGAAAACGCCCGAATCCAGTGAAGAAGGCGTTGGAGTGGCGCGAGCGCTTGCTGCCGTCCATCACCTCGATGCTACGCGTGGGGAAGTTGGTACGCTGTGCCAATGCAAAAAGGCGGTCGCGCAACACTCCGTCCGGCAGCGGCGTGAACCTATTGAAAAGCGGCATGATCACTGCCGGTGCGATGAGCAGCAGCAGCAGTTGAAACGCGATAACAACCGCTGTTGCCCAAAGCCACCAGTTTGCGCCGGTCCACTCGATCAGTTTTAAGATCAGCGCGAGTAACGGATAGCCAAGCAGCGCCGCGATCAGAAATCCTTTCACGCGATCGAGGATCCACGTCCTCATTGCCGTGGTGTTAAAACCAAATCGCTCTTCCAGTTTGAACTGCGCGTACCAGGCGAACGGCAAGCCGAGGATGCTCAGCGCAATGCCAACGACGAACAGGAAACCGGCTATCGCCCAAATCGACATGCCGAAGTTTGCGGTCAATCTTTCAAATATCCACGGCAACACGCCACTGAAGAGCACTGCGATGAGCACCAGGGCGTCGAAAACGCTGGCAAGATTTCCGAAACGGCCCTTGGCCAGGGTATAAGCAACCGACCGGCGATACGTTGTCTCGTCAACGATTCCGCGAAATGCAGTCGGGACTTCGTTTGCATTCGCGCGCACGTGATTTTGGTTCAACCAGCTCAGCCAGAGTTCAGCAATAGCGCGTGCAAGAATGAGAACCAAAGCAATGATGGCGAACGACGGCATCTGATACTGACGTTTGCGTTATATGTTATATGATTAGCCGCGGTGAAAACGACGCGAGGACGCGTGCGCACTCCCAAAGCTTCGCGAAACAGGAATCCACTTTCCTGAATTTCGCACGAAGTGCTTTTGGAGTGCGATGAATCCTCGCATCGCTTTTCTTCTCCTCATTTCAGTGCAACATGCGAAAGACAGTAGCAGGGCACTTAATTCACTCACCGAACTCAAAAATGACTTTGCCGCTGCGTTTGCCTTGCGCGGCATGCTCGACTGCCACTTTCGCTGCGCTTAGCGGGTAAGCTTTTTCGACCTTTGTCTTTAACAGGCCGCGTTTTGCCATTTCAAAAAGTGACCGGAACGCTTCCATGCGCTGCTCTTTGGTAGCGTGGTCGTACCATTTGTTGATCCAGATGCCGCGGAAACGCAGGTCTTTGAAAATCAGCAAGCCGTTGGGAATTTTGAGCGGCTGCAGGCTCATTGCTCCGAAAGTGACCAGGGTCGATCCAGGCGCGAGACAATTTGCGAGACGCAAGGCGCTCGGGCCGCCAACGGCGTTCAATCCCAAGCGGATCGGTGCGCCGCCAGTAGCGTTCTTCACTTCTTCGCGAAGATTTTCGCCATCGACAAGCGCGACGTCGCCGCCTTCCGCACGTAGTTCGTCAATCAATTCCGCGCGTCGGACAACGTTCACAGTTTTGTAGCCCAGCTCGTGTGCGATTTGAATCACGGCGCGGCCGGCAGCGGAGTTTGCCGCGTTTTGTATGAGCCAATCTCCTTTTTTGAGATCGACGTAATCACGCAGCAACCGCCACGCCGTCATCGGATTGATTTTTAACATGGCTGCATCCACAGGCTCAATTCCCGCAGGCACAACGACTAGGTCTTCGGCTTTTATGGCAACGGCGTCCCGCCATGTGCCGACGTTATGCGGCAAAATCACCAGGTCGCCCTCGGCGACGTTCGCCACGTTCGCGCCAACTTCAGCAACCACTCCAGCGCCTTCAAATCCGGGCGTCGCCGGCAACTCCGCTCGCACCGGATATTTTCCTTCGATCTGGTTTAGGTCAGCCGGATTGATCGGTGCTGCGCGCATTTTCACCACCGCTTCGCCCGGGCCTGCCGTCGGCCATGACCGCGATTCCACACGTAAGACGTCCGCCGGATTTCCGTGCGTATCGTACACAGCTGCGGTTATATTTTTACTCATCGATGGCAGCGCAAGCTCACGCGTCTAAGGAGAATCTGCAAACCGGCGCGCGCGTCGCGTTGTTTGGTCTCGTGATCAACGTCATACTGGCATCGGGAAAAATTCTCGCCGGCGTTTTCGGGCACGCATACGTGTTGATCGCCGACGGCATTGAATCCGCCCTCGATGTTGGCGGGTCGATTGTGATCTGGGCTGGACTAAAAGTTGCTGCCCGCCCGCCTGACGCCACCCATCCATACGGTCACGGCAAAGCCGAACCACTGGCGGCCATTGCAGTCGCGGTTGGCGTTCTCGTCGCTGCGCTTGGCCTTGCAGTTCTCAGCGTACGCGGACTTTTTCTGCCACATCACGCGCCTGCGGGCTTCACGCTGGTTGTTCTGATTGTCACTGTGGCAGTGAAAGAAATCTGGTTCCGTTACGTGAATCGCTTCGGCCGCGATATCGATAGCACCGCCATCAAAACCGACGCCTTGCATCACCGCATTGATGCAATCGTTTCGGCAGCTGCATTCGTCGGCATTACCATCGCGCTTGTCGGCGGCGCAAAATGGCGTAGCGCAGATGATTGGGCTGCGCTGTTTGCTTGTGCGATAATCGCGGCTAATGGCGCACGCCTGCTGTGGCCTGCATTGCGAGAGATCATGGACACAGCGCCGCGCGGAAAAATTGTCGATGTGGTACAAAGGGCCGCGTGTTCCGTCGATGGCGTAAAGGCAATTGAAAAACCACGCATCCGTAAAATGGGCCTGGAGTTTTATGTCGATCTTCACGTCGGCGTGGACGGCGATATTTCCGTGCGCGAAGGCCACCGCATCGCGCATCGAGTGAAGCGTGCGGTGCAGGAATGTGACAAACGCATCGCGGACGTGCTCGTGCACATCGAGCCTCGGGAAAGCATGTAGCCGCGAACGCTGTAGGGGAAGCAGACTGCTTTCCATGGGACGCCAACGGCGTCCCCTAAAGATTGCGCACGAGATGGACGATTGTTTCGGTCAAGGCCTTGCGAGCATGCGCAACTCGAATCCCAAAGCGGACCAATCGCCAGAGCGACGCTGGATTCTTTAGAACATATAGAGACAACTGGCGGTAGTCGGTTCGTTGTCGCTCCATATCGAACAAGATTTTCGCCGGTGCCGGGAACGCTTGGCGCGGTGTATCAGTGATTGCACGAAGCGAAAGCAAAGGAACTCCATGCTCAGCGCATGCGCGCGCAATGAATTCCGTTTCCATATCCACGGCGGCTGCGCCCGATACGCGCGCGATTCTATTTCGCTCATCACTGGAATCGATCAACGCTGACACAGTCAATAGTTCGGCCATGTGAATTGGAAAGCTT
>Ga0066706_10001005_pt1 | contig 10325 bp, 9 predicted proteins | sample GraSoiAngelo_155_FD_67274 | JGI IMG/M metagenome (GOLD analysis project Ga0066706, IMG submission 67274) | Grasslands soil microbial communities from the Angelo Coastal Reserve, California, USA - 14_1009_13_30cm | ecosystem: Environmental > Terrestrial > Soil > Grasslands | place: USA...
CTCCCGGCGTCGAAGCCGAATCCTTCACGCCGTATTCGATCCAGAACTCGTATCCGTTCTCGCGGGCGACCCGCTCGAGGAAGGCAAGATCGGTATCGCGCTGATTGAGCGTATGCTCTCTATCGGAATAGAGCTTCTTCGTCGCCTCGACGTCAGGCGTGAAATGATAGTCATTGAGGATTGTGTTCGCCGCGTCCGAGGCGAGGCCGCGCCACGCTTTGTGGACGCAGTTCCGGTCCATCTCGATCCGGCGGTCTTCGCCGCGAATTTCGACCCAGGAGCCGGCAACCCCGAGCATCACCGCAAACCGTACCTGCGTGACGCGGCCGCGAACGAGACAAGCGAGTTTATTGCCGTCCGGAGCGAGGATTGCCATCACCGTGTTCGGCTTGATTTCCTTCGCTTTCAGGACTTGCAGGCTTCCCTCGCAGGTATCGTCCTCGAAGCGGATCGCAAAACGCGTTGGTGCCGACAGCTCCTGTTCGACGCGGGCCTCGACGAGCCATTTCAGCAAATCGTCGCTGAGCGGCGTATTTTGGTCCTCGGAGGTGATGATCGCGCCGAAACCCATCGGTCACCTCTGCGTCGGTATCGTGGTGCTGCGCACGAGCGCCAGGGCGTCGGGCAGGATCGCGCCGTTTATCTCGGCGATGCGCCAGAAGCCGTTCGGGTCCCCGAGATAAAAATTCGCGAGGTGATCGAGTCGCTGGCCGTCGCGCCGCAAATGCTCGCCAAGCTTGTTCTGCGGCGGCACGAGCGCGGCCGTCAGCGCCTGCACTTGCCGCCCGCGCCGGTCGGTCGCGGCATAAACCGTGGCGAAGCGGACGTAGCGGCTCTTATCGTCGAAGACGGCCATCGCGCTTCCTCAGAACGGCAAGATGCCGCGGATCTCGCTGAGGCTGCCGCCGATATTGGCAAGCGCCAGCGTGTCTTCCTGCAATCGCGTGAAGTTGTACGCCGCACGGGCGACGCGCGCCGGCACATCGGCGCGACAGCGGAAGACCTCGGGCGTCAACACCCTGAGCTCGATGCTGGCGCTCGCCTGCAGCGGATAGAGCAGCGGCGAAAACATTGTTTCGTCGAACGATAGCCTCGTGATGCGCACCGGCAGCACGATGCCCGGCCCAAGCACGAGAAGGACAACTGGCACGGTCGGGCGCACCGCCTGCGAGGACGCCCCGCCGAACAGTGCCTTTGCGCTGGCCGCGAGGTCGCCGATCAGCCCCTTGGTCGGCAATGTCAGCTTTTTCAGCGCGGCGAGACGGCCGGCGATGCCGGTCGCGATCGCAAGCGGGTTGCCGTCCTCCAATGCATCCGCGGCGTCGAATTCGAGCGTGAAGCTGAAGGTCTCCTCAGGGTCATAGGGCTGCACGGTCGGTGCCTGCGCGCCGCGCTTTGTCTGGTCGACGTCGAAGGGGTTCCACGGTTCGACACCGCGCGTGATCTTTTCCGGGTTGTACTGAAACGTGACGATGTTCGGCACGACGCCGACGATGTCGGGCACGAGCTGCACCAGCGCGCCGCGATTGACTTTGGCGGCTTGCGAATAGCCCGTTTCAGGCATGGCGTCGTCCTCCTCGGCTCAGCCCAGGCGAATGCGCGTCGCGCGCGCAGGCGCGTTGGCCGGGCGGCCGTCCTTGATCAATTCACGGCCGAGGCCGCGCCGGATCTGCTCGGCGTTGATCGGGCCTCCCTCGCGCATCGCCGCGTATCGCGCGGTCAGCATGGCATTCTTGATCTGCGCCGCGGTCAACTCGTGTTGATCGGCAAGCGCATCGAGGAGACTGGCCAGCTCGGCGGCGCGGCTTTCTCCGGCCAGGGCCGCGATGGCCCGCCGCCATATGATCCGGCGCTCCGCCGCGGCGGGGCGCGCGAACTCGACGACGTGGCGGATGCGGCGCACAAAGGCGGGATCCATATTGGCGCGCCGGTTTGTCGCGAGGATCGCCAGCCCGTCGAAGCCCTCGAGCAATTGCAGCAGGTGGTTCGTGTCGGTATTGGCGTGGCGGTCGTGCGAGTCTTTGATTTCGGTGCGCTTCGCGAACAGCGCGTCGGCTTCGTCGAACAGCAGGATGCAGCCGGCGCCGGCCGCCTCGTCGAAGACGCGGCTCAGGTTCTTCGCGGTCTCGCCGATATATTTCGACACCGTCGCGGCGAGATCGACGATCAGCAGATCCGCGCCGAGCCGGTCCGCGATCGCCTCTGCGGCCATCGTCTTGCCGGTGCCGGAAGGACCGCTGAACAGCGCCGCGAGCCCGCCGTTTCGCGCAAAGAGCCGCCCCGGCTCGGGTTCCGCGAGCAGCCGCAGGCGGGCACCGGCCTCGAACGCGATTTCTTCCAGAGCCTCGCGGGTCGGCGCCGGCAGCACCATGTCGTCCCAACGCAGCCGCGGCGTCAGCGCGCGGGCGGTGTCGCCGAGCGCGGCGCGGGCGCGAGCACGGAGCCGGTCGATCGCCTGCTCCGGCCCGCTCGGCGCACTGCGTGCCACCGCGACGATGTCGCCGGTGACGATGCCGGGGCGCGAGGACAAAGCATCGACCGATGCGGACGGCCACGTGGCCGCGACCGCGATCAGCCGGCGCCACAATTCTCGCCGCTCGTCACGATCGGGCCCCGGCAGCGGCACGGCGAGATCGGTGGTGCCGTCGATCGGTGTGATGCGGCCGCGCGGTCCCGTGGTGACGAATTCGAGCGGCGCCGCGGCCGGATGAGCGCGCAATTGCAAGCCGTCGTGATGTCGCCATACCAGGATCAGATTGGCCAATCGCGCCAGCCGCCGTGCGCGCATCAGCAGATCGGGGACATCCTCGATGCCCGCCGGATCGACGGCGAGGGCCCGGCGGTTGAGAGCGGCGGCGACAGCGGCGGCAAAAGTGGCGCGTCCGCTGCCCGGCGCGGCGGCGACGACGACGCGCGCGGGGTTGCCGCTGTCGGTGGCCCGCACCGCGTCGCGCGCGGTCGCGGCGACCGGCCAGGCGGCGAACGGCGGCTGTGCTTCGATCAGACGGGCGCGGCCGACCAGCGCGGCGTCGAGGCCGACCACGCCGCGCAGCCAATCGACGATGCGCGGATCGGCCTCGAACGCGTCGGGCTCGCCGGCTACTCGTGCGATCGGCACCAGCAGTCCCCAAACTGCGAGAGGCATGCCGGCCCGCCACACCGGCTCGTCCGATCGATCCGCGTGACCGAACAGACGGCGCGCCAGATTTTCGGTCGGACAGACACGCTGCGTTGCGCCTTGCGCCGCTGAGTAGGCTTCACCCAAGCTCGGATCGGCGGCAAGCGCGCAAGCCAGGTCGAGGAGATCTACGGCAGTGGCGGAGAGGCCAAATGCCTCCGTCACGCGCGACCGCGCCGCGCCATCCGGCCCGGCGAGGCGAGCTTCCAACGCGCTCCGCGCTGGCCCGGCCGCGCTTTGCAAGGCCATGCGCACGCGCGCGACGATGAGGTCGAGCAGGGTTGCCGGCGCGACTTTCGGCGCCCGCTCCGCAGCAAATTCGGGCGCAATCTCGATGACGGGCTGAGCGGAGAACACGGCCATCGCTCAGATCTCGATCCAGAAGGGTTGCGCCTCGGCGCCGTTGACGATCAGGCGCACCGCGTGAAAACCCGGCGCCAGCGGATTGAACAGCGGCTGCAACACCAACCCGGCGGGATCGACGACAAAGGCGCCATCATCGATTGCCGGGTTGCCGGTGAAGGCGGCGAGCCGGACGTAGGCGTCGCCCTGCACGACGAGTTCGACCCCGAGCGCCGGCAGCGACAGGTCGAAGGCCGCAACGATATCGATGCGAATGCGCCGCGTGACGGGGTCTGGCGGCCCATGACCGGCGATGCGCGGCCCGATCGCAAAGGCAATCTGGTTGCTCTCGACGCCCGATGTCATGCGTTCGCCGGCGAAGACGCGATCGCCGATAACGGTGCGCACCGACGCGGCGTAGATGCCGGGCAGCACATCGACGATCCGCGGCACGCCGCCGTCAATAAAAGCGAGATTTGGCTGGGCGCGGAAATCGATGCGGTCGGCGGCCAAGCTCAGCGCCCAGCCCGGGTTCATCGCAGGGTCGAGCTCGACGCGGTTGACCGGCGGAGTGAGGCGGCTCCAGGCGGCGGCGCGCAACACGAGGCTCTGCGCGATCCCACTCGTCAATTTGCTGCCGAGCAGCGTGACGGAGTCGTTCGGCGGCGCCGAACCGGGATTGAGCTGAACCCGCGCGGGTTCCACGGTCACGGCCTGCGCGCCGCCCCCGATGGCCGCCGGGATCGTGAAATGCACCGTCGAACGGCTGCCCGTCAGCGTCGCTGCCCCCAAGGCACGCACGTATTCGCCGATCGACAGCACGATGCCGGGGAAGCGCTCCGGCACTTCCGGGGTCAGCATGACGACGCGCACCTCGTAATAGGCCGACAGGCGCGCGGTCTGCTGATCGTCCGTCGACCAGAAGGCGAGCGTATCTTCCGGGGTCAGCGGCCGCAGGATGATCTGAAGCGGATTGTCGTCTCCCTGCAACGCGGGATGGAGCACCGCCTGCGGACCCGCCCCCGCGCCGGCATCGATCATCAGCCGATCGCCGACGATCGGGTAGTCGTGCATTGTCTTCAGCGCCAGACCCATCAGCCGCTGCTGCGTCAGCGCGTCGATGTCGGGGTTCTGCTCGTGATGCGCGGTCAGGATGTAGAAGAGCGCCAGCGCCATTGGCGCGCGTGCAATGTTGCGCGCGTCGTTCCCTGGGCCGGGCATGTTCTTGTAATAGCGGTCTTCCGCGATGTGATAGAGGTGCAGGTTGAGTGTATTCTGCGCCGCACCGACCTTCTCGGGCGGCAACGTCGAGATCGAGATCGCGCCGGGCGGAACGCCGCCCATCAGCCGCCGCATGTTGAGGTCCATCAGCGTGCGCAGGCTGCTCGTGACGAGCGAGAGGTCGGCGAGCGGCATCGCGTCACCGCCTTCGTAATCCGAAAACCAGTTGCGCGCGGCGGCGCGGCGTCAGCTTGCCGATGCGCGATACCGACTCCGCCGTCGCCGGCATCATGCGCGCGGGCGGCTGCGCCGCCGCTTCAGGGGCGGCCGCCGCGACGATCTCGCGGCGCATGACGGGCGGCTGTCGCCGCTCGGCAACCTCGCGCGGCGACGGCGCCGGTCCGGGCAGCGGTTCGGGTGCGGGCAACGGTAGCGGTTCCAGCGGTCTGACGACTCGCGCCTCGGCCTTTGCGGCCGCTGGCATCGGGCTCGGTTCAAGCGGCGTTGCCGATGTTTCGGCTTCTCGCGGCTGTAGCGGCTCACGTGCCGCACCCGGTTCCAACGGTTGCTGGGGGACGGCGCGCAGCGCTGGCGGGATCGGTTCCAACGCGGCCGGCCGCGACGCCGGCTCGGCGGCCGACTGCGATACGGCCCGCTCGCGCGGCGCCGCAACATGTGGCGGGGCGATATTGCGCGCCCCTCTTGCTTCGCGCGCTGGCGTGAGAAGCGGCTGCTCTGGCGGCACTGGGAGCCGCGGCCGCCACCTCGCTTGATCGGCCGGCGACAGCGGCGGAGCTTCGGTCGAAGCCGCAATGGGCGGCGCGGCGCGGCGCGGCATCGCTCTCGCGGACGGCTCCTCGATGCCGGTCAGCGCCTCGTCGTCACCAGGAGAGGGCGCATCGAAGCCGGGAGACAGCGCAAACAACGATGCGGCAAGATCGGGAAGGTTCAGCCGCTGGTCGGCTTCAGCGATTGGAGACCGGCTGGAGAAACTCGGGGTGAGCGCCGTTGCCGGCCTGGCCGCCAACCCGGCCGCGCGATCGAAGAGGCGCTGCAGATAGGACGTCATGCGGCCCGCCGGGCGGCCGCGCGTTCGGCTTCGCACAGCCGGGCGAGAGCGCGGCGGTCATCGCGGTTGAGCGACAGGATCTCGGCCAAGGACCAGCCATAGGCGCGGGCCAGGAGATGCATCTCGCGCAGCAGAAACGGCCGCTCGCGCGCCAGCGAGGCAACTAGGAAATTCGCGAGGTCGAAGCGCACCGGCTGAGCCGCGGCACAATGCGGGCAGGTCGCCGCGACATCGCGTGTGAGCGCGGGCGCCGCCGCCTCCAATGCCGCATCGAGCAATTCCGGATCGGCGTCCGCATCGCCCTCGAGGACGCAGGCATGCCGCAGCGCCGCGATATCGACGGAGCGCACCGCATGCTCCACATCGCCGACGGTCGGTGCGCGAATGCGGCGGCCGTCCGGCAGCAGAAACGTGCCGCGTTCGTCAGGTCCGGCCAACTCGATTGCGACATCCGGCGGCGCCGCCGCGAGCGCCGCGAGCGACAACGAAATGTCCAGCGGCTCGGAACACGCCGCGCATTGCGTCCGCGCTTCGACCTGATCGCCGTACAATGCCTCGAAGACAGCGGCGAGCAGGCGGTCATATTCGGCGATCGTCAGCGCGTCGATATCCCCGCCCTCGAGGACAAGGCGGCGCAATAGTGCGTGGGGCGCGCGCGGATCCGCGGCGTCGAGCAGGAATTCGTCGCTGCCGTTCAGCGCGCGCAGCCGAAATCGGCCGGCAGAGAAGGGATCGCGGGCGGGGGACACGGATCGCAAGCTCCGCGGCTCAGAATTCCGCAGTCTCGACGACCGCGATATCGCGCTCGAAGCCCTCGTTCTGCACGATGATTGATTCGAACGCGATCGCATTGCCGTTCGCATCGAGCTCGGGCACGGCGGTGAACTCCGACACCCAGCAGCGATAGACGTTCCAGGCCCGTACCTTCGTGCCCTGTAGGTTGTAGAGCTCGATCGTCATGTTCTTCTTGTAATTTTTCAGTGACATGCCGGCGTCGCCCTCGACATTGAACACGGTTTGCGCCCAGGCTTCGAAAGTCGCGTCGTAGGTGATGCCGCGTTCGAGCGTGATCGGCTCGAAATTGGTCACGCCGGGCGAGTGAAACTTCATCGCCTGCTGGCCGCCATCGCGATGCGTGACGACCTCGGTCGTGCGCTTGAGGCCGCTGACCTTGCTGACCCCGGCGACGATCTGCTGGTCGACAGTGACGCGGAACTTGAAATTCTTGTAGGGATCGATACGGGTCGTGTTGACGGCGAACTGAACCATGGTGCTGTCCCCCGTGCGCGATTAGGTTTGCGCTTGGCCGGCGATCTGCCTCACGACGACTATGACGAACTCGGCCGGTTTGAGCGGCGCGAAGCCGACCACGACGTTGACGATGCCCAGATCGATGTCGTTCTGCGTCGTCGTTTCCGCGTCGCATTTGACGAAATAGGCGTCGGAGGCTTTTGCCCCCTTAAAGGCGCCCTGGCGGAACAGCCCGTTCATGAAGCTGCCGGCGGCCAGGCGGATCTGCGCCCATAGCGGTTCGTCATTGGGCTCGAACACCGCAAAGCCTAGGCCGCGGTAGAGGCTCTCCTCGATCATCAAGGTGAGCCGGCGAACCGGAATGTATTTGAAGTCGTCATTGCCGGAATTGTCGAACCCGACCATCGTGCGTGCGCCCCACGACACGATGCCGTTCGGGAATTGGCGGATCGCGTTCACCGCCTGCGGATTGATGGTGCCGTTATCGGCGTCGGTCATGCGGTGCTCGACGCCGCGCACGCCGAGCAGATTGGCTTCGAGCCCGGCGGGCGCCTTCCACACGCCGCGGCTCACATCGATCCGGGCATAGAGACCGGCCTCGGTGCCGGACGGATCGATCGAGCGCTCGGCTCGGTCGACGACAACGCGCAGCCGCGGCCAGTAGATGGCGGCGTGGTCGGTGCTGACGCCGATGCGCATGTCGGTAATGCCTTGTGATGCTGCCGTCACTTCGTTGACATCCGCCCAGGCGTTGTTGTCGGACGGCGCATCGACAATCAGAAAGGCGCGGCGCTGCTGACAAAAGGCGCTCGCCGGCCCCCAGATTTGCGCGCGATTGTTGTCGGACTGGCCGAGCGCGCGCGGCAGCACCATCAGGTTGAAGATGTCGACCGCGCGGTCGATCACCGGAAACGAGTCTGTATAGTTTTGGAGGTTCGGGGCCCCGCCGTTGGTGCCGGCCACAGATCCTCCTTGGAACGGGCCGGCCCCTTGCACGCCGCCGGTTCGGCCGACCGTATAGGCGCGAACGTTGTAAGCCCCCGGTGCGGCGGAATCGAACAGCTCTCCTCCGGCACCGATATTCGTCGCACCGGCGCTGCTGAGCAGCGAATCGACGCCGGCATCGGATCCCTCGAAGCGCGGCACGACCGCAAGCCGTAAGCCCTGCACGCTGGCCGAAAAGCGGTTGTTCGTCGCGCCGGGCGGTTTTGTATTGTTCGCGATCGAAGCGGCGATCTCGCCGAGGTGCTGGCGCACATTGAGGAAGGAGCCGAGTGTGCTGTCGCCCGCCGCCGGAACAAAGCTCGTTCCGACATACATCGGTTGCGCCGGAGGCGCGACAAACGGGGTCGCATGATAGGGCGTGGCTACCATCCCTGCCCCGGGATCGGTCAGCCGCCACTCGCCGATCGTATTCTGGTCCGCGATTGCGAGGGCGTGCAGCCGCCCCAGATCGTCAGCAGCATTGTTCAGCCGACCGACGATGCCCGTCGGCGCGGGGCGCGCCCGCGACCATCGGCTGATCTCGATGCCGCCATTGGCGATGCCGAGCTGCAATGCCGCCGCCACATCGCTCTGCTGCGCCGAGCTGATGGCAACGCTGCCGCCGCCGCTCGTAACCCGCAGCTGCCGGATGCCGTCAGCCACGGGGGTCACCTCGACGGCCACCGTGCCCGTCATGCCCTGGCTAGGCAGCCCTGTGTTGATCGCGGTTTGCATATTGTTGATGAAACCGGGCAGGTCGGGACCTTGCGCGAAAGTGACCGGGATCGCCGGCTGGCCATCGACGGCGATCGAGATGCCGCGATTGTTCGCCGCGTTGTTTCCGAAGCGTTGCGCGATGGCGGTGAGCACGTCGGCATCGGCTGCCGGCAAGACGAGCCCGGAGATCGACACGCCCGGCACGCCGGCGACCATCGCCGCGACGCCGGCATCGACTTGCGCGGAGACGAGCAGCGAAGCGCTGTTGACGACGGTTTCGATAAACCGTCCCGATGCCGGGTTCATGCTGAGATCGGTGAACGTCTCCAGCCCGTCGCGTGTCACCGTTCCGGTCGGACCGACAAGGCGCCGATAGAGCGTCAGGTTGAAGGTGCTTTCCGGATTGGCCGTTCCGTAATCGACCTCGGCTCGGGTCAGATTGCCATCGGCGCCGGCATCCGCCGCGGTAAGCCGCAGCACCGGCTGGCCCGCCTCGTTGTTCAGCGTCACGGCGGCGGATGCGGCCGTCGCATCGGCGATGCGCATAATCCAGGCGGTGCTGCCGCCGTTCAGGAAGAACTGCCCGACCTGCGGCACCAGCTCGCCCATGCTGGCATCGCTGCCGTAGATTGTCTGAAATTGCGTCAGATTGGTGACGCGCGTCGGCGTGCCGAGGCGGCCCCGGCGCGCCATTCCGATAAACGCCGTGACCGACGTCGATACCGGCGTGATCGCATGGGCGCCGGAGAGCTGCTCGTCGATATAAACGCCGGGGTAGCTGACTTGGACCGGCATGACCCATTCCCCCGTTTCCCTGGATGCCCCCGAGTTAGCTCGACGGCGTTAGCTCGAGCGCGGCACTCGTATTGGCGCGTTCTCGGGCGAGCGCTTTTTCGCGAGTAACATTCGTTAATACGACTACACCATGGCCGGACCGTGACGCGCGCGTCGATAAATCTAAAATTTTTCGAAAATTTTTCGGACTTGGGCGCCACACCCCGGGAATGACCACCGGCGGGACGGTCCTTCCCTGACCAAAGAGAGAGGATTGGAGTCCGCGCGAAAGACGGCCGCTAATGCTTTCAAGGGTGTCGGAGCTTGGGCGTTGGCATCTGCTCGCTGTCGAAGCTCGACATCGCATTGAACACTGATGCAAGCTAATTCGAATCCGAACCTCGGTTCTGATACCCGGGGAATGGCCGGTTTCGGCGGATTTCGTTGAAAAGTCGAAAAATCGAGCATGGCGAAAACTCGCCAAATGGCAATCCGATGGAACATCGCCGCTCAACACCGTCTCAGACCGGCTGAGGATCTCGCACGCTGCCCACTCGACAAATTCGCTGGTCCCCCAGCTGATTTTCTGAATGCCGCGCTCATAAGGCTCCCAGGAAATCGGGCATCGCCGATTAAAGCCGCCTCCCGTTCGCCGCTCCTGGCTCTTACTGCAGCGGCCCCTTAGCTGCCTGGAGATCGCCAGCGCCAGCCGCACCATCGGCAAGGCGTGCTATAACCACTCAAGTCTTATGGTCCCGATTACACCCATCGTGCGGACGTAATGATTCG
>Ga0066706_10001012_pt1 | contig 10301 bp, 9 predicted proteins | sample GraSoiAngelo_155_FD_67274 | JGI IMG/M metagenome (GOLD analysis project Ga0066706, IMG submission 67274) | Grasslands soil microbial communities from the Angelo Coastal Reserve, California, USA - 14_1009_13_30cm | ecosystem: Environmental > Terrestrial > Soil > Grasslands | place: USA...
GGTGCCGTCCTCGGCGAAGGTCGTGCGCTTCCCGTTCCGTCGTGTGAACGGCCGCCGACACTCCATCACGGGACGCCCCGTCGGGCTGCGCCGCTCCGCGTAACTCTGCGCGCTCCGTCCGGCGGCGCAGAGCCAACCTGTGCGCCCCGCACGTTCCGGCGCTACTCGGCCGCCTCCATGCCGGGGCTCACCAGGCGCGGGTCGGCTCGGTCACCGAGGGGCTGGCGTGCCCGTCTCGAGCGGCGGGCGAGCGTGTCCACGTGCTCGGACGCCCGGGGGACCCCTCATCAGGAGTCGACCAGCTCGATGCGCACGCGCGCGACGCCCCGACGCACGATGCCGAGGACGCTCGCCGCCTTGTAGGACAGGTCGATCTCGCGGCGCCGCTTGTAGGGTCCGCGGTCGTTGATCGTCACCATCACGGAGCGACCGTTGAGCAGGTTCGTGACCCTGACCTTGCTCCCGAGCGGGAGCGTGCGGTGGGCGCCGGTCAGCTTGAACGGGTCGAAGAGCTGGCCGCTCGCGGTCGGGCGGCGCGCGAACTCCTCTCCGTACCACGAAGCGTGTCCGACGACGGGCTCGCCTGGGACCATGTCCGCGCGGGCGGGGTACACCCAGACGATCAGCGACGCGACAGCCACCGCGAAGAGCCAGGACGCGTTCGTTCGCGCATGAAAAGGGGGCCGGGACATTGCTCCCCCAGCCCCACGGGGCACGGTCTCCATGATTCGCTCCTTGAACGCCGGCGAAGTTAGCTGACGGGTTCGGGCTCAAAGAGCTAGCCCGTCCGGGTCCACCTAGGCGGCCCCGGATTGACCCCAGGCGCTGGGTCCTCCGCTCCCCTACGGGGATTAGGCGTATGTCGCTCCAGTTGCCGCCGTATGCCGGAGGACCAGCGGGCCTGTCAATCACGCAGGCCCGACAGCGAATGCTACCCGCTCCCAACTAGACGGAATCACTGCTTCTGGGATAACCGAGCCCGTGGTCGACGAGGTTCCGGAGCGGCCGTCCCTCCAGATAGCGCCCGAGGTTCTCGATGAAGAGCTCGAGAGCCCGTTCGAGGTAGCGGGGCGTCGCCCCCGCGACGTGCGGGGTGAGGATGACGTTCGGTAGAGCCCAGAGAGGGCTCGACGCGGCGAGGGGTTCCTCTGCGAAGACGTCGAGTCCCGCGCCGGCGATCAGCCCCCGGCGGAGGGCGTCGAGGAGCGCCGCCTCGTCGACGACCGACCCTCGGGCGACGTTCACGAGCACGGCGTCGCGGCGCATGAGCCCGAGCTCCCGCTCACCGATCATGCCCTCGGTCTCGGGCGTGTGCGGCACCGCGAGCACCACGAAGTGCGCCCAACCCACGAGATCCGGGAGCCCCTCCGGCCCGACCACCGCCTCGTAGGGCGGGGGTGCCTGGGCAGGGGGGTGGCGTCGTAGGCCCCGGACAGTGGCTCCCAGAGCCGCCGAGTCGGCTGCGACCGCTGCGCCGATCGGCCCGAGGCCCAGCACAGCCACGCCGCTCCCTCGGAACTCGCGGATCGGGGTGCCGCTGCCGGCCATGACCGCGGGGCGGTCCCAGCGCCCCTCGCGCTGCAGCCGGCCGGCGACGTGGAGATTACGGCAGAACGCCAGCATGACGCCGAGCACGTGCTCGGCGATCCCCGTCGATGCGATCCCCGCGCCGTTGGTGAGGAGGATCCCGCGTTTCACGACCGGCGGCGAGAGGTTGCCCTCGATGCCTGCCGACGCCGACTGGATCCAGCGCAGCCGCGGCGCCTTTGGAACCAGCTCCGAGGGGAACTGGAAGCCGTAGAACACCTCGGCGTCGGCCGCCTGCCGGGCCAAAGTTTCAGCGTCGTCGGCGCCGACGAAGGTGACGGCGGGGAACCGCTCGCGCAGCGTCGCGAGCGTCCCCTCGGGCACGGCGATGCGCACGTCCTGCCCGAGATGGAAGTTGAGGAGGATCTTCACGGGCGCAGCCCCGCGCGGCAGCGCCAGCCTCTCAGAGGCTGTGAACGAATCCCCTCCCGTCGCCGCGCGGCCGATGCATCCCGCCGCGCGGCGTTGCTCCTCCTCGCCATAGCGCCCCGGCTATGCCTCGCCTATATCTTTTTGGGGGCGCCTTGCGCGGCGGGCGCCTCGACCACCCGGCTCGGTCCGGGGATTCATTCACAGCCTCTCAGTGGTCGTCGTCCCCGCTGTCCCAGTTGCCCTTGACCGGCGGCAGGAGCGGCGATTTGAAGTGTGGCATGGTGCTGGGTGCGGGCTTGCGGTAGACGAACTCCGTCTCGCATCCCTCGCAGGTGGTGCGGAAGCCGCCCTTGCGGCGCTTCAACCGAACCGTGACGACATCGCCGTTGTCGTGGCGATGCTGGATGGCGGGGTAGTCGGCCACGTACACCGTCCGCATCGCCGCGTAGCTAGCGCCGGGGCGCCCCGGCTGTCAATCGATGACGGGCGTTGCACCGCCGCGGGCGCGCTGCCACCATGCGGGCGTGGCGCCCCCGAACCGTCTGGCGCGCGAGACCAGCCCCTACCTCCTCCAGCACGCGGACAACCCTGTCGACTGGTTTGCGTGGGGTGAGGAGGCGTTCGGGCGGGCCCGCGTGGAGAACAAGCCGATCCTGCTCTCCGTCGGCTACTCGGCCTGTCACTGGTGTCACGTGATGGAGCGCGAGTCGTTCGCGAACCCGGACATCGCGCGTCTCATGAACGAGCTCTTCATCAGCGTGAAGGTCGATCGCGAGGAGCGGCCCGACATCGACGACGTCTACATGAAGGCCGTGCAGGCGCTGACCGGTCGCGGCGGCTGGCCGATGACCGTGTTCCTGACGCCGGAGGGCAAGCCTTTTTACGGTGGCACCTACTTCCCGCCCCTGGACCGGCACGGGCTACCCGGCTTCCCGCGCGTCCTCGAAGCGGTGGCGCGGGCCTACCGGGAGCGCCCGGCCGACGTGGCCAGGTCGGTCGAGCAGATCGTCTCCGGCCTGGCGCGCTTCGAGCACGCCCAGGCCACCGGGCGTCCCCTCGACCCGACCCTCCCGCGCCGTGCGGCGGAGGCTCTCCTCGCCCACGTCGACCGCGCCGACGGCGGACTCGGCGGGGCGCCCAAATTCCCGCACACGTCGGCCTTCCAGCTCTTCCTGCGGCAGCACCGCGCGACCGGCAACCCCGCGTTGCTCGACGTGGTGCTCCTCACCTGCGAGCGGATGGCGAGGGGCGGTGTGTACGACCAGGTTGGGGGCGGGTTCCACCGCTACGCGGTGGACGCGCGCTGGCTCGTGCCCCATTTCGAGAAGATGCTGTACGACAACGCGCAGCTCGCGCGTCTGTACCTGGAGGCCTACCAGGTGACCGGCGAGCCGGGGCTCCGCCGCGTCGTCGAGGAGACACTCGACTACGTGCTGCGCGACATGCGGCACCCCGAAGGCGGCTTCTACTCCGCGACCGACGCCGACAGCGAGGGCGAGGAGGGGAAATACTTCGTCTGGACCCCCGCGGAGGTGGCCCGAGTCGTCGACGCGAACGACGTCGACCTGGTCTGCCGCTACTGGGACATCTCCGACCAGGGAAACTTCGAGGGGAGGAGCATTCCGCACGTCACCCTGACCCTCGAGCAGGTCGCGAGGATGTTCGGCCGAAGCCCCGCCGACGCGGCGGCATCGCTCGAGCGCGCCCGCGCCCGGCTGCTGGCCGCTCGCGCGCAGCGCGCGGCGCCGGCGCGCGACGAGAAGATCCTGGCGAGCTGGAACGGCCTCATGATCGGGACGCTGGCCGAGGCAGGGCGAGTGCTTCGGGCTGCCCGCTTCCTCGGGGCAGCGTGCGCGGCCGCGGAGTTCGTCTGGACGCGCATGCGGGCCGGGGGGAAGCTGCTCCACGGGTGGGCGAGCGGGCGCGCGAAGCACGGCGCCTACCTGGACGACCACGCCTTCCTCGCCAGCGCCTTCCTCGACCTCTACGAGGCCACCGGCGAGCGGGTGCACCTCGGGCGGGCGGAGGAGCTGGTAGCCGCCCTCGACGCCCGCTTCCACGACGGGGCGGGCGGGGGCTACTTCTTCGTCGCGCACGACGAGGAGCAGCTGATCGCGCGCAGCAAGCCGGCGGGCGACGGCTCCCTACCCTCCGGCAACGCGGTCGCGGCGCACGTGCTGCTTCGCCTGCATCACCTGACCGGGGAGGCCGGCCATCGCGCCCGTGCCGAGGAGATCCTCCACCTCTATCACGACGAAGCGGCCGAGAATCCGTTCGCCTACGCGACGTACCTCCAGGGGTTGGAGTTCCTCCTCGAGGGACCGGTCGAGGTGGTGGTCGTGGGGCGACGCGGGGCGGCCGACACCGATGCCCTGTGGGCCGAGGTCGCCCGCGCCTACCTGCCGCACCGGGTGCTGGTCGCCACCCAGCCGGATGAGCCCGATCTGCTTGCCCCCGCTCGCGAGCGGCCGGCGGTGGACGGGCGGGCGACGGCATACGTCTGCCGCAACTTCACCTGCGCGGCACCCGTCACCCGAGCGGAGGAGCTCGCCCGGCTGCTCCAGTCGGGCGCCTGAGACTCGGGGCCTACTCGCCGCGGAACACGGGCGAACGGCGCTCGCGCTGTGCGGCCAGGCCCTCGCGCGCGTCCGCGCTGCCCTGCACGCGGTGGAAGAGGGCCTCCAGCTCGTCCCGCCGGTAGGCTCGCCGCTCCTCGGCCAGGCGCTGCACGAACGCCTTCATGGCGCGAACCGAGAGCGGCGCATTGTGAGCGATCTGGCGCGCCAGCTCCCCCACGGCGGCCTCGAGACTCCCGGGGGGGACGACGCGGTTCACGAGCCCGAGCGCGAGCGCCTCCGGGGCGCCGAGGCCCTCGCCGGTGAAGAGCAGTTCCTTCGTCGCCGCCGCACCGATCGTGTCGACGAGCTTCCAGGTGAGCGTCACGGGCACCGCGATGCCGATACGGGCGAGCGGCATCGCGAAGTGGGCGCGGTCGGAGGCGACGCGGAGGTCGCAGTGCAGTGCCAGCTCGCAGCCTCCGGCGATGGCGTCGCCCTGGACGGCGGCAATCGTGGGATGCGGGCAGCGCTCGAGGCTCTCGAGCGCGTCCTGGAGGGGGTGCGTCTCCACCCGGCCGGCCTCCCGCTGCGCCGCGAGCTCGCGCAGGTCGAGGCCCGCGCAGAAGACACCGCCGGCGCCCGCCAGCACCACGACGCGGACGTCCTCGCGTGCGGCCACCTGGGTGAGGGTGGCGTGGAGGGCCTCGATCATCTCGGTGCTGAGCGCGTTGCGCTTCTCGGGCCGGTTGAGGGTGATGGTGCACACAAGGTCGGCGATGCGGCTCAGGATCAGGTCGGGCATCAGAAGCGGTCCTTCAGAGCCCGAACCGCGGCGAAGAGCGCCACGCGGTCTCCGGGCGGCAGGTCGGGAACCCGTGCCCGGACCGAGGCCGCAAGCTCGGGGCTGTCGATGCGCAGGAACGGATTGGTCGCCTTCTCCTCGGCGATCGTGCTCGGCACGGTGCACTTCCCCTCGCGGCGGAGCGCCTGCACGGCGGCCAGCTTGGCGGCGAGCGCCCGGTTTCCCGGCTCGAGCATGGCTGCGAAGCGGAGGTTCTTCTCGGTGTACTCGTGGCCGCAGTAAACGCGCGTATCCTCGGGAAGCGCGGCGAGCTTGGCGAGCGACGCCATCATCTGCGCCGCGTCACCCTCGAAGAGGCGGCCGCAGCCCGCCGCGAAGAGCGTGTCGCCGGTGAACACGGCGCTCACGCTCGGGAAGTAGTACGCGACGTGGCCGCTGGTGTGCGCCGGGATCGTGATCGCCCGGCCCGGGAAGGCGCCGACCTGGACCGGGTCGCCGTCCCGCACGCGATGGGTGATCCCGGGGATGCGGGGCGCGTCGTCGGCCGAGCCGTAGACGTGAAGACCAGGGAGGGCGGCCAGGAGGTCCGGGTTGCCACCGACGTGGTCGAAGTGGTGGTGGGTGGCGAGCACAGCCGTGAGCCGCGCGCCCGCGCGCTCCGTCTCGGCGAGCACGGCCGCCGCCTCGGCGCAATCGACGACGGCGGCCTCGCGGGACTCGGGATCGACCAGCAGGTAGGCATAGTTGTCGGCGAGCTGGGGAACAGGGACGATCTCCACCGCGAGCTAATCCTCGACCGAGACGGGAGCGCGCTCGGGCTCGGCGAACGCCCCGGCCGCTGCCGAGGTCCCGCTGCGCTGCTCCACGCGGAAGAGCCGCTCGCGCAGGCCCGCCGTTTCGACCGCGCGGGCGACCTGCTCCTTGGAGAGATCGCTCAGCCGGCCCTCGAGGCGCGTCACGCGGTCCCGGAAGCCCGTCGCCTCGCCCGCCCGCGCGATCTGATCCTTGGAGCTCTCGACCACCCGCCCCTCGATCCTGGTAAGACGCTCGCGGAGCGCGCCCAGCTCGCCGAGCTTGGTGCCGACCTCACGCCCGAGGTCGGTGAGACGGTGCTCGGTTCGCTCGAGCCGCTGCAGGAGCTCCCCAGCGTCGAGCGTCTCGCGCGTGGCCTCACGCGTCAGCTCGGCGACGCGCCGCTCCGCATGCTGGAGGCGGAGCGAGAGCTCTTCGATGCGCGCCAGGGCTGCGGATGCCCGCTCCCCCGCGCCGCTCGCGATCGACTGCAGGGGAGCCAAGAGCTCGCGCACTCCCTCCTTCGGCACGTCGGCCAGGCGATTCTCGACCGCCCGGACGCGCTCGCGGACGCGGTCTAGGTCGCGCCGCAGCGACACCGCGAGGCGATCGAGGAGAACGTCCAGGCGCTCGGAGAGCCGCCCCTCGATCCCGGCGATGAGCGTGGTCACCTGGCTCTCGACGCCGCGCCCCACCTCGACGATGCGGCGCTGCACCCCGGCGCCCAGGCTCTGCGCCTGGCCGACCAGAGCCTTCCCGCCCCCCGTCAGGACGTCCTGCAGCACGGCGAGCCGCCCGCGCGACTGCTCCTTCACACGTCCCATCACGTCCTCCTTCTCGAGTGGCGCGCCCGCGCGCGCCCGGTCCTTCCCTGTTCCCCCGTACCTATCATGCGCCGGGGCCCAGCACGGTGAGCACGCCGGTGTACTGATGAAGCTGCGTCCCGTCCGCGCCCGGCCCGAACTCCGCCCCGCTAAAGAACCCCGCAACCGGAAGCCTGCCGAGGTGCTGCCGCAGATAGGCGCTCTCCAGGCCGGGAACGCCGTAGAAGCCGCGCCCCCGGCCGACGCAGGTAACGTAGAGTGCGGCCGCGGCTTCCGGCGCCTGCCATGCCGCCGCCTGATCGGCGAGCAGGCGTTGCAGACCCTCGCGTGCCCCGAGCGGATCGCGAACGCCGAAGAACACCCGCTGGCCCTCGGCGACCGGAGCCGCGACGGCGAGGGCGCCGTGCTCGGCGTCGAGCGCGAGCAGGTGGCGGGCGACGAACTCGTCCTCGCCGACCAGCAAGCCGGCGAGCACGGTGGCGAGTGCGCGGCGCGGATGCGCGAGCAGCGGGGAGGGGACCACAGAGGCGAAGACCTCGTAAGCGGGTCGCCCATCCAACGCGATGATCCAGTTGTCCCGCGCGGCGGTGACTCGCCACACGGGGCTCGTGCGCCGCAGGGCGTGCGTCACGCCCACCGTCGCGCGCAGCGAGCCTTCCAGCGCCACACCGGCCACCGCTGCCGAGGAGGCCGCGTTGCCCGAGAAGACGGACACCTCGCCGACGCTCCCGTCCTCCGAGGCTCCGCCGCCCACCACCGTCACACCGGGCAGCCGCTGCCGGAGTCCGCGAAACAGCGGCTCGGGCTCGAGATGGTACGTGTCCCCGAAGAGAAAGAGGATGCGGTCACCCCCTCCGCCCTCCCCGACGGCGTCGAGGATGTCGTCGGCAACGTGCTCGGCCTGTCCGCGCGTCAAGGGTACGAAGAAGCGACGGGCGACGAAGTCGCCGCCGAGCGCGAGTACGGCCACCGCCGGACCGCCCTCGACTTCCTCCTCACCGGCGAGCACGCCTGCGGCGCTACAGCCCACCACCTGCGCCGTCCCGCACACCTCGCCCGCGGTGCGGGTGACGCGGGTGAAGCCGGGCCCGTGTGGCGTAGTTGCGAACACGAGCAGCACATCGGCGCGCTCGAGGCTCGCAGAGCTAAGTGCTGCGGTGGCCGCATCGGCCGCGGCGCGCGCCGAATCTCGCTCTGTCGACAGTCCCGCTCCCGCCCGAAGCACACACCCTTCTCCAGAAATGGCCCTTTTAGAGCAAGCGGGAGCCGGAATTGCAACTGCGCGGGCGCGGAAAATGCTCTATCGAGCGGGCAGCGCGCGCAGCAAGGCGACGAGGCGGCGCACGCCGTCGCGGAGGTTCTCGACCGAGACGCGCTCGTTGACCCCGTGGACCGTCTTCTCGTCATCCTCGCTCAGGACGAAGGGTACGAAGCCATAGCTCGCGATTCCGTGCTCCCGGAAGTAGTGGCTGTCCGTGAAACCCGTGATCACGCTCGGAACGACCGGCGCCCCACCCAGGTCACCGGCCGCGAGCTGGCGGATGGCGGCCATCAGCCCGGAGGCCGAGTCGGAGGAAGAGGCTGGGAACGAGAGCAGCGTCTCGATCCGGATGGCGTCGTCGGCGATCACCTCGCGCAGAAGCGCGAGGAACTCCGCGGGGCGCTCCCCCGGCAGGAGTCGGCAGTCGAGCTGCGCGCTCGCCTCCTCGGGGATGACGTTGGTCTTGGGGCTCCCTTCGAGGACCGTGGGCGTCATGGTGTTCCGGATGAGGGCATTTTGGCGCGGGTTGCGGGTGAACTCGGCAAGGAAGGCGGGATCTTCGAGCGCCTCGCTCAAGTGGGCGAGTTTGCTACGCAACGGCTCGCGCTCGAGGGGCGCCAGGGCGGCGAAGTATTCCTCCACCGGCCGCACGAGCCGCACGGCGGTCCGGTACCGACGGACCTTGTCGAGCGCCCGGACGAGCCGCGTGACGGCGGTCTGCGCGGGGGGCGTCGAGCCGTGACCACCCTCCCCGCGCGCGATCACCTTCACCCAGAACGGCGTCTTCTCCGCCACGGCGACCTGAACCACCTTTCTCCTACCCTGGGCGACGTGGATGTGATCGCCCTCGGTCAGCAGGTACTCGGCGTTCCCGAGCAGCTCGGGCCGGTGCTGCACGATCCAGCCCGCGCCGGCCTTGCCGCCCGTCTCCTCGTCGGCGGTGGCGAGCAGGATCACGTCCCGGTCGATCGGCTGCCCGCTCCGCTTGAGCGCGACGAGCGCCATCAGCTCGACCACCGCCACGCCCTTCGCGTCGAGCGCGCCGCGCCCATGGACGTAACCGTGCTCCAGTGCGCCGGAGAAGGGCGGGACGCGCCAGCCCCGGGGGTCGGCCGGGACCACGTCCAAATGCGCGAGCAGGATGATGGGCGGCGCGCCGCCGTTGCCCGGGAGCCGGGCGTGGAGGTTGCCGCGGCCCGGCGATGACTCGAAGACCTGGGCCTCGATGCCTTCGCCCTCGAGCTTGCGGGCGAGCGCGTTCGCCGCCGCCGTCTCCCCGCCGGGCGGATTCTGGGTGTCGATGCGGATCACGTCGGCCAGCACTTCGGCCGCCTCGTTCCCGAGACGGTGCCAGTCGAGATCGGCCGCGCGGGCGACATGACCGCCGACGAGCACAGCCGCGATGCCGAGAGCTGCAGGTGCGGAGCGCCGCGTCAGAGTAGGGCGATTCGGTCTGGTCGTGCCGCAGAGCAGCATTCCACGCCCCTTTCCGCGCTCGCGCGCGAGCAAATCCTCGCCCAGCGCGGCTTCGCGACGCACCGACTTGTCAACACCGCGCTGGGCGCGGTTTTGGCCAGTGGACGCGTTCGCTCCCTGCCCTTTTGCCGACGATGTTCAGAGTGCGTTGCTCCAGCCGAAACAGGCATTTACATGGGATCGACCCGGGTCTTGACGGGGGGGTCTCCGGAGCAGTGGCGCATGCCTCCGGTGCGGCACGGATTTTCGATATCCACAAGTTCTCCACAGCTCATGTCCTACCCCGCATCTGAGCGCGCGGGTGCTCCGCGGTGGCCTCGTCCGACCCCGTACACCTCGGCCGATGCCTTCCGGGTGGCGTCGGGCCGCGTCGTTCGGAACTCCTCGAAGCGGCGCCGCAGCTCCGCCGTGGCGACGTCTAGTGCCCCCCCCATGAAGAGCTTGATCAGGAGGTTCCCGCCGGGGCGCAGGACGGCTGGAAGCACCTCGAGCACCGCCGCCACGAGCTCGCTCGAGCGCGCATCGTCCGTCTCCCGGATTCCGGTCAGCTTGGGCGCGAGGTCCGAGAGGACGACATCGGCGGGCTCACCCAGATGCTCCAGCACGACCCGCCACGTGGACGGATCCCG
>Ga0066706_10001014_pt1 | contig 10295 bp, 9 predicted proteins | sample GraSoiAngelo_155_FD_67274 | JGI IMG/M metagenome (GOLD analysis project Ga0066706, IMG submission 67274) | Grasslands soil microbial communities from the Angelo Coastal Reserve, California, USA - 14_1009_13_30cm | ecosystem: Environmental > Terrestrial > Soil > Grasslands | place: USA...
ATCCTTCGATCCGCTTGGAACCAACCCCAACGCGAACATGCCGGCGATCGTGTCGGCCTTGTCGGCAAGAGAAAGCACCGCGCCCTCCATTGACCGCGGCACTTCATCCTCGGTCGACTCGGGCTTGTAGTGATCGTAGATCGCGTCTGCAATGGCGAGGCGCGTGGCCTCGGGTAGGCTCGGGTCAAGCTGCTGCACCCGCGCGTACAAGCCGCCCACGATGCCCTGCAGTTCGGTGAACTCCTTCACCAGTTCGGTAGTGAGGTCGGTCTTAGCCAGGCATGCCGCCTTGTGAATCACGCCTGGACGAACCGCTATCCCGCTCTGCTTGATGATCTCGCTCAGCCAACTGGAGAGGCGCTGCACGCGCTGTGTCTTGTCGTAATAACTGCCCAGGTCTTTCTGGAAGGTCACGTATCGCAGGGAATCCAGCCGCTCCAGCAGTGAATGCTTCTGATCTGTCTCCCAGAAGAAGCGCGCATCGTTGAAGCGTGCCCGCAACACCCGCTCGTTGCCGTGCCGAATCAGCCCATTCGGATCGCTGTCGGTATTTAGCACGGCCAGAAAATAGGGCAACAACTTGCCGCGGGCATCTTCCACCGCGAAATATTTCTGGTGATCGCGCATCACGGTAACCAGCAGCTCTCCGGGCAGTGCCAGAAATTGCGGATCAAAGTCACCCAGGATCGCAGAGGGAAACTCCGTCAAGTTCACGACGGTATCGAGCAAGGGCTTGTCTTCCCGCCAACGTGCGCCGGGAATTGTTCGCGTTGCCGCGTCGAGTGCCCTGCGAATCTGATGTTCGCGTTCGGCACGGCCCAAAACCTTGGCAGCACGCAAGGCATCGACGTAAGCCGATCCGGCGCTCGGAATCGTCACCTCGGCGCCAGAGAGCGTCCGGTGGCCGCGCGAAGTCTTCCCTGCGCGAATGCCGGCAACTTCCAGCGGAATCGTTGCCTCATCCAGCATCGCCACCACCCAGCGCACTGGGCGCACAAATCGTTCGTTCGGCTTGCGCCAATACATGTTCTTGGGCCAATAGATGGCCGCGATTTCTTTGGGAAGAGACTCAGCCAGAATCTCGGCAGCGCTGCGTCCTTTCTTCGTGATCTTCGCCGCGAGATACTCGCCCCGGGGAGTCGTGATCTTCTCCAGTTGCGAAACGTCCACGCCAGCTTTCCTGGCAAAGGCAACGGCTGCAGGAGTAGGCTGTCCATCCTTATAGGCCACGTTGACGGACGGTCCCGTGATTTGTTCCGTCACATCCGCCTGTGCCGCGTGAATTCCGGACGCGAGTATGGCCAATCGCCGGGGGGAGTCAAACTGCATCACCTCGGCGCCAGCCAACCGTTCGCGACCGAACAGCGCTGTTACTCGCTCGCGCAACTCTTGCGAGGCGGCATCGATCATTCGCGCCGGAATCTCTTCGCACCCGATCTCTAGTAGAAAATCTGGCATGCCTTCAGACCACCAAGTTTCTCAGACCGCAGTCCCCACAGAATCTGACGAGGATCACATCAGTCCTATGCAGAAGCAGAACTTACGACCCCACGGGAGATAGCGCCTCTTTCTTGGCCTGGGTCCTCTTGTCGGCCACAGGTTCGGCCTCGTCGGGCTTGTCGCCGCTTGCTGACGCAGACTGCTGGTCCACCCAGGCCCTTGCGATTCCTACGGCTAACGTCCGCACACGTGCAATCACGCCGACGCGCTCGGTGACCGAAATCGCACCTCGCGCATCGAGAATGTTGAACAGATGAGAGCACTTCAGGCAAAGGTCGTACGCAGCCAGGAGTGGGGATCGTGCCTTCTCCTGTACAACTCCATCACCCCCGGGCTTGTCCTTCGTGAGCGTCACACACCTCTGCAGCAGTTCCTTGCACTCCGCCTCGTACAAATCGAAATGCTTCCAGGCCTTCTCCACGTCGGCAATTTCAAAGTTGTACACCGAGAACTGCAGTTCGTCGGCGTGGCGCACGTCGCCATACTTCACCGCGTGGCCGGTCCCCGGATCGCGCGCCCATACAATGTCGTAGATCGAGTCCACATCCTGCAGGAATGCAGCGATGCGCTCGAGGCCATACGTCAGCTCAACGGAAATTGGGAACAGATCCACGCCGCCGCACTGCTGGAAGTAAGTGAACTGCGTGATTTCGAGGCCGTCGAGCATCACCTGCCAGCCCACGCCCCACGCGCTCAACGTGGGCGCTTCCCAGTTATCTTCTTCAAACTTGATGTCGTGCTGGCGCAGGTCGATGCCAATCGCCGCCAGCGACTCCAGGTACAACTCCTGCACATTCTCGGGCGGAGGCTTGAGGATCACCTGTAGCTGCATGTGTTTGAACAGCCGGTTGGGATTCTCGCCGTAGCGTCCGTCTGCAGGCCGCCGCGAGGGCTGCATGTACGCGACCTTGTACGGCTTGGGTCCAAGCACGCGAAGGAACGTCTCTGGTGCCATCGTGCCCGCGCCCACTTCCACGTCGTAGGGCTGCTGCAGCACGCATCCGCGGTCCGCCCAGAAGGTCTGGAGCTTCAAGATGAGTTCCTGAAAGGTCGGCGGATTGGACTTGGATGGACTCATGAGATGAAGCTGCTAGCCAACCGCCGGCCGCGTCGTTGCTGGAAGACGTGAGCAGCTAGAAGCTGGCGTTACAGTGCCTTGGAGCGCAGCAGGTTAATCCACGATTGTAATGGAAAGCGATGGCGGGCGTCAGCTACGAGCAAGTTAATTGTAAACGAGAAACGCTCCGCCAGGAACACTGTGGAAGAGTCGCAATTGAAGCCGCGAGTGCGCATCTGACGTTTGGAGGCCGCACCGTGACGTCTAAAATCCACCCTTCTCCAGCATAACCGCCGTCACCAGCTTCTTTTCAATATGCCGCTGCAGGATTTGGATCAGAAACTTCCGCAGATCGGCAGCCTGGGATTTGGGCCAGGAGATCTCGGCAAAACTCTCCACCGGTGCGCAGAACATCTGCGCCGCCAAAGTGCGCGAGCGGCTGGAAATTTCCGACGACGCCAGGCGTTTGTCCTCAGGACACATCAGGCCGTCGGCGAGGGCGTGGAAATAGGCGCGGCTGCCGTTCAAGGCGCGGCCGCAGACGACGCATTCGGTCAGGTCGGGCAGAAAGCCTACCAGGCGCGTCAGCCAGAGCTCGAAATAGGTGATCGGCATCCAGATCTCTGATCCTGAGCCGGTTTGCTGCAGTGCGTACAGCACCGACAGCGTCAGGCGGAAGATGGCGTCGTTGGCCTCGTGGTCGGGCAGCAACTCATCGAGCAGCTCGGCTACGTGGCCGAGCGCGACGGCTCGCGCATAGCTGACGTCGGTGGCCAGCGGAGACTCAAGAACCTCGCAGGCGTCAAGGCGTGCCAGTTCCTGGCCTTCGCGGACGTCATAAAAGGCGCGCACGTAGGTCAGCGGCTCCAGCGCACCGCCAAAGCGGCGTTTCGACTTCTTCGCTGAGGGCGCCACACCACGCACCTTGCCTTCCGCGCGTGTGAAAAGCGTGACCAGTAGATCGGCCTCACGCAGGGGATACGTGCGCAGCACGATCGCTTCCGACTCCTTCAGCGCCATGGGTGGCCCGTGGGTGGGGGCATGGGCAATGGTAACGGGGGCAGCTGTCAGCTGTCAGCTATCAGCCGTCAGCTTTCAGACGTCAGGCCTCGGACGGATTTGGACGCGTGGGCATTGGAGGCGCTGATGCCAAGTCAGGGGATAACGTCCGGGCTCCGCGAACCGTGTCGGAAGGATGGGCAATCCCAGCACTCCGAAGTAACTCTAGTGACTATTGTTCTTAACCCCTTAGGCCTCTTTCTTTCGTTCCTGCCTGATGCGAAAGTAACGAGTCCCAAAGTCATAATGTCAAAATACCCTTTTCGTGCGGTCCTCCAATCCCTGCCTGTAGGCCTGGCGCTAGTTCTAGCGCAGTCCGGATCATTGTTCGCTCAGGAACGCTCTTTCGCGGCCTTCCCGCCAGCTTTCCGCGAGCCGGGGACCATGGACATGGTGGAGACTGCCTCCACCGTGGAGGGGCCCTCGGCCCCAGAGAATGGCACGGTTATCGGGGCTGCGCCCATCCTGCCTGACAGTGCAGCTGTAATGGAGCCAATGGCGCTCGTACCGGTGACGGTGCAGCAGGAAGAGCCCACTCCGCATACTTTCTGGGACGCGAAGAATCAAGCGCTGTTCGCGACGGTGGGCGCGCTCGCAGCGATTGACTTCCACGCGACGCACGCCAACCTGGCCAGCGGGGGAAAGGAACTGAACCCCATAACCCGGGTTTTCACTGTCAGCACTCCAGCACTCGCCACAAACTTCGCGCTTGAGGCCGGCGCTGTAATCGGCATCAGCTACATGTTCCACAAAACGGGGCACCACAAGCTGGAGCGGATCACCGCACTGGTCAATATCGGCACTTCCGGCGCTGCTGCGGGATACAGCCTGTCGCACCGCTAGATTAGGCGTACGGAGATTGAGGTCACCTAGGCTCGAGTTTCTTAGTTCTTTACGGTCATTGCATCGGAGTTCACTGCCTTCTTTCCGGTAACCCCCTCGAGGCCGGCCAAGACGCCTCGGTATTCGTTCTTGTCGCACTGCATGGCGAAGCCTCCTTTTTTCTCGCCGTCAGTCCAAGTCAAGCCGACATAGTGTTTCTTCGATTTAGTCAGGGCCATTAGTGCACCTATACCGAAAGAAACGACCGCGAGCCCGATCGCCGCGCCCACCCGTCGGTGGACATCCTGTCCGTAACTGATTTCTGTAATCGCTGATGCAGGAATCCCTACCATGTCGGTCGTGTCCTTCACGAGCCGGATCTGGTTTGACTCAATGAACCGCTTCATGCCGCTTCCGGTTTTGGCGTTGGTCAACGATCCGCCGTCGTACGTGACTTTGTAACTGTTATCCCCCGCAAATAATGCGGCGGGGATCGCCAGGCACAGGACGATAGCGAGCACTCTATTCATGTGAACTCCTCAACCGTCAAGAACTTGTGCGAATTAGGCCCGGTTGGAGCGTAGTCCCCTGGATGGAACTAAGCAAGGCCAAGTGTCAACCCCGTAAATCCTGTAATGTCGGGTCCTCGCCCACAAGGCGGGGAGCCCTCTGTGAGGACGGATGGCGGGCAAAAAATACTGGGGCGGTCGTGAGGGTCCGAACGTCGCGCGCTTGCTGCGACACTAACCCATGACCGCCCCAAATTTGAGAAAACCCAACGCTTACGTAAAGTTCTTTTCTACACTGCAAGGATAGTCAAGAGGCGCGAACCGAACAATACCGTAAAAACTGTAGTGTACGAAAACGTACAATGCCGCCCCTTCCATCATGAGTCTTCCTTCTTGCGCGCGCTCAGAGGATTTCCTCCCGAAGCATGGCGATGACAAACAAAAGGGAATTTCTGCTGCGTGCGCATCGCGCAAAAATCAAAAGGCACGCTTCCAGCGGGAAGCGCACCTTGAATGTGGAAGCTGACGCCTGATGACCGGCAACTGACGGCCGTTTTCTTACCGACCGAAGTACGCCGCGTTCTTCGCAGTGAATTCCTTCCACTTTTCCGGCAGGTCGTCGAGCGCAAAAATCGCTGAGACCGGGCAGACGGGGACGCAGGCGCCGCAGTCAATGCATTCCACCGGATCGATGTAGAGCAGTTCAGCGGTCTCGTAGGCGGGCTCGTCTTTCTTGGGATGAATGCAATCCACCGGACAAGCGTCGACGCACGCTGTGTCTTTAGTGCCAATGCACGGCTCGGCAATTACGTAGGTCATAAGGGTGTCAGTCTCCTGAGATTCGCTTGAGAATATTTTACTACCGCGAAGGTCTCTGCGACCGGACATTCTAGCAAGAATGGGGCCGCCGGTACAGGCTTTCGCCCGTGGAGGCCCGTGGAGGCAAGACGAAAGGCGCCGCGCTTGACTAGGCGAGGGATCAGAGTTAGCGTTCTCCCGCCGGATTTGAGCAGGTCTTGCAAACAACGTAACTAGCCTGAAACTAGTCCGACAGGAGGCGAAGCATGGTCTCACGAATTATCAATTGCACGATCGATCCCGCGAAGGTCGATGAATTCAGGAATGCGCTAAACAACCAGTTTCTTCCACGAATCCAGGAGCAGCCGGGATTTGTGGACAACATCGAATCACTCGATCCCGCGACCGGCAAGTTCTCCTGCATGACGCTGTGGGAGACTGCGGCCGACGAGGCGAACTATGACAAGGGGATATTCCAGGAAGTCGCTGCCAGTCTTGGACCGCTAATGGTGGGGAATCCTACGGTGCAGACGCTGCCGGTGGAGAACTCGTCAGTTCATGCGGTGAGGGCGGGAGTTGCGGCTTAGGCTTGACCGGGTGCAAAGGCGAGGTTCTCGACCTCGCCTTTCTAGTTCCATCCCTAGCGCATGTTGCGCGATTGGTCAGACCAAGACCATGGCGTAGAATACGCTCTGGAAGGAGTTCCTATGGCGACCACGCTTCTCGACCACTCGCAGCAGAGGCCCCCCAACGGCAAAGATCTTATTAGCTTCGACGAAGCGATGGAGAAACTGTCTCGCGAAGAGTGCTTCCGCGCAACGGTTTACGCAATGAATACCCTCCTCGTGCAGAAGGGCATCTACTCCCCAGAGGAATTTGAATTCCAGTTCCGTCAGTTTGCGCAGAAGAACCTCCGTTAGCGGTTAGGCTTAGAGGGCTTGCCTTTGACGTCCTGCCACTTCGCCATGTGGCATTTGGGTGAATGCGGCGCTCGTGGGCTCCAATCTCGCAGTTAGCGCACTCACACTCGCACCAAAAATTCTCTTGCTTGGCCTCCGGTTTCTTGCTCGATTTTGCCATTGGGTTCCGCCTTTTTGTCGAGTGTTTCTATACCTATAGAATCATCGAGGCAGAAAATCGCCCATGGCGTTCGCTGACAAGTCTATGCTCCCACCACCTCCTTCGTCTCACTTGGCTCGTACTCCACGATGTAGCCCGCCACGGCGCTGGCCGCGACCGTCAGAGGGGAAGCCAGGTACATCTGTCCCGGGCCGCTGCGGCCGGGGAAGTTGCGATTCTGCGCACTGATGACGATCTGCTCGGGACGGGTGGAAACTCCCGGACCGGCGTTGATGCAGGCGCCACAGCTGGGCTCGATCACGTGCGCCCCCGCCTTTTGGAAGACTTCGAGGTATCCCCGGCGCAAGCAGTATTCGCGCGTTTCCTGCGAGCCGAACTGGATATAGAACTCGACCGAATCGGCCACGCGCTTCCCTTGCTTAAGCGCGTCGGCCAGCACCAGCGCGTACATATCCATGTCTTCGTTCTTGCCGGCCGTGCAAGTACCCCCGTAAGCGATTTCGACTGGTACAGGAGTGTTCAGCTCGCGAACATATTTCCCGTTGCCGGGATCGCCGGGTGTGGCAACCATCGGCGTGATTTCGGCGGCGTCGAGCTCGATGAAATGCGCATACTGCGCGTCGGGATCGCTGTACAGGCCCGCGGTCATGGCTTCGGCCTTTTTGCGATCCATTCCTCTGCGCTCGACCAGGAAATCGACAGCCTTTTTGTCGGGCGCAACAATTCCAGTAAAGCCGCCAATCTCCGCCGCCATGTTGGTCATGGTGGCACGCTCATCGACACTGAGCTCTTCGATGGCTTCGCCGGCATACTCCATCACCTTCGCCAGCGCTTTGCCGCTGCGCACGTAGTCGAGGCTCAGAATCTTCAAAATGAAATCTTTGGCGGTTACGTTAGGATGCCGCTTGCCGTGGATCACAACCCTCACCGACTCTGGAACCTTCACCCGCACGTCCTTGGTGATCCAAGAATTGAAGACATCCGTGGTGCCGATGCCGAAGGCGACACATCCGATTGCACCGACGTGGGGCGTGTGCGAGTCTGAGCCGATATTCAACTGCCCTGGCAATGCGTAACTTTCAAGCACAATCGAATGGCAGATGCCTTCCGATCCCTTGCGGTCCTTCAGTTCGCCGTGAAGCCTGATGCCCTGCTTCTCGGCGAAGGCCTGCTGCTTCAGCTTGAGCTGTGTAGCGAGATCGAGCAGGCCCAGCTTCTTCTTCTCTTCCGAGATGACTTCGTCGAGGAAGGTCAGGTGGTCGCGAAAGAAGATGATGCTCGCGGGGTCGTTGACCTTGGCGTCTTTGCCCACATAGCGCTCGAAGAAGATCGCCGCCATCGGGGTGACGTATTCGTGGCTGAAGCGAAGGTCAGCCCGTGCAAAGCCCGTATCGCCGGGCTTCACCGATGCGACGCCCACTTCCCCTTTCTCGTTCACCATGTGCCGGGCGAAGATCTTTTCCGCCAGAGTCATGGCCTTTTTGCCGCGAACAGCCTCGCTCGTATTCTTGATGGGGGGCAGAAACACTTTTTTCTGCATCCTGGCTACGTTGAATGGGAACAGCCCTCCGCACTCGATCACCTGACGGGTAATCTCATCCTCTCCGGCAGTGAATTCGCTCAGCGGGATCTCTTCTCCGGCGCGAATCTTGTCGATCAGCGAAAAGTTGGTCGAGGTCAGCAGGCCCAGGTTCTGGCAGTTCTGCTTGTAGATGCGCTCAATATTCTCAGCGATGACTACCCGAATGCCCGCGCACATCTCGGCGTAAGGAGATTGCTCGCGGCTCGAACCTTTGCCGCGCCGCTTGCCGCTTACCGCGCATACAAAGCCTCCGCGCTTCACATCACTGCGCCCAATCGGCAGCACGCCACCGCACTTCAGCCCGAGATAGGGAATCTCGCCGAGTGTCTCGTCGAAATAGAAGCAGTAGTGTGCCGGCGTGATCTCGTCGGTAGAAATGTCATCGCGGAGCTTGGGATTATTCGCGGGATTTTTCGCATCCCAAGGCAGGTCTTCGCCGGCCAATTGCCGCTTGATGAGTTCCGGATCTTCAGAAAGGAAAAGGATGCGTCCCTGGAGCCGGACTTTGTCTGGACGCTTCTCGATTTTTCGCTCCAGCAACGAATCGATCAAGAAAGTGACTCCTGGCCCCGACACGCCAATCCAGGCGACTTTGAGGCCGAGGCTACATTCCATTGTACTGCCGACCCAGACGTCAGGGTCGTTGGTCGTGTCCTAAATTCATCAACCACAAAGCACATGAAGGCGCACGAAGGAAATCCTTAGAATTCGCACCCTCGTGTGCCTTCGTGTCCTCTGTGGTGAGTACGAGACTACCTTTTATATTCGCGCGGATCGGGCAACGGCTCGAGACCTCGCCCGGCGAATACCACCCGGAACTCGTTCAACAGCGCTTCGTGCACCAGGCCATTCGAGACCAGCGTTTCGCGGCTGTTGAGTTCGAACGGAGCACCGTCAAAACGGCTGGCCTTGCCTCCGGCCTCCTCGACGATGAGCATGCCCGCCGCCGTGTCCCAGGGATTCAGGTTGAACTCCCAAAAGCCGTCGAAGCGTCCGCTTGCCACATTGCACAGATCGAGCGCCGCCGATCCCGCCCGCCGCACGCCATGAGTGTGCAATGTGATCTGGTGGTAGAAATAAATATTCGGATTCTTGTGCCGCTTGTGGCTGGGAAATCCGGTAGCGACCAGACATTCCTTCAGCGCCGCAATCTGCGAGACGTGAATCGCTTCCCCATTGAGTTGCGCGCCTTTCCCCTGCTCGGCGGAAAACAATTCGTCGCGCGTGGGATCATAAACTACTCCGGCTATACGCCGCGCCTGGTCCCCCGGCGGGCTGTGTTCGACCGCTATTGACACGCTGAAGACGGGGTATCCGTGAGCGAAGTTCGTGGTGCCATCGAGCGGATCGACATACCAGCGGTATTCGCTGCCCTGATCATTTAATCCTTGCTCTTCGCCGAGCACGTCATGATCGGGCCAGTTCTGGCGGATGCGGTCGCGAATCAGGACTTCCGAAGCGCGGTCCGCCGCGGTGACCAGGTCGGCGTCGCCCTTGTACTCGATTTTCAAATGCTGCTTGAAGTGGTGCATCAGCAGCGCACCCGCTTCGCGCGCGATGGCCGACATCGCAGGGACAAAGCTGCCGTGATTGGAAGAGAGGTTCGGCACAGGTTTCAGATACAGGCGTCGGCTATCGGCCTTCGCCTCGAAATTCAAACGTGAAGGTGTAGCTCGCTGCACGACTGGCCGAAGCCTGGAAGCTGAAGCCCGAAGCCCGGCTCATTTCCGCTTTCCGCCGTCTTCGGTGATGTACATGATCTCGTGCTTGAAGATGAACAGGTTAGGCGAACCCTCGCGTGTCAACCGCACCATGTTCTTGTCGTAGTACTCGATCCATCCATGGACCGTCTGACCGTCCATCAATTTGACGCTGACCGACCGCTGCT
>Ga0066706_10001015_pt1 | contig 10289 bp, 8 predicted proteins | sample GraSoiAngelo_155_FD_67274 | JGI IMG/M metagenome (GOLD analysis project Ga0066706, IMG submission 67274) | Grasslands soil microbial communities from the Angelo Coastal Reserve, California, USA - 14_1009_13_30cm | ecosystem: Environmental > Terrestrial > Soil > Grasslands | place: USA...
TGGTGGAGACGGAGGGGAATCGAACCCCTCGTCCAGAGGAAAGCCTCCCCGAATCTCCTACAGGCTTAGCCGTCGTTTCAATCTCGCGCGACGTACGTCCGCGGCTAACTTGCCGCCGCGCCAGCCGAAAAGTCTTAGGTCTCTCTGCATCGGCGTCGGAGAGACAGCACCCCGACATTGCGGCGTCGGGCCCTGCCCATCGGGGTGAGGCCTGGACCCAACGTGACTAGCCTAGATTAGGCAGCCAGTGCGTACTGGTTTGTTCTGCCAGTTACTTTTAGCGCCACCTGATTTTCGAGTTGGTGACGAACTCGGCCTGCAATCCGGGCTCAACCTTCCCTGTCGAACCCTTTCGTCCCCGTGCAATCATTTTACCACGCCTGAGTATCCGGCGCTGCCGCCTCGACATAAATCTCTTAACCAAGCTCCCAGCCGAACTGGGACTCGTTTACCCAAGCGGGCGCGGGAGCACTGCTGCGCGTGTCTCTTCCTCCGAACAAGCGGCGACCTGCACGAACAGGCCCTCGCTTAGTTGTGCCACCTTGCGCCTGAAAGCCTTAACCGAGCATTCACCAACGTTAACTGCAGGTAAACCGACACCGGGCGTACCTCCACGATAACCTACATAACAGGTAAAGAGCCTTGAGAGGAAAGCACTTATGAGTACAACACAAGCAGTCGACAGGCGCGAACGAGGGCAGACCCTTCTGATTTTCGTCCTGGCCCTGACAGTCCTTCTGGGCTTCACAGCCATGGCTATTGACCTTGGCCTCTTCTTCGAGGACCGGCGACACCTTCAGAACACGGCCGACGCCGCTGCATTGGCCGGCGTCGCTGAACTACCAGCGAACCCGGCAGCCGCGAAGTCTAAAGCGGCCGAATGGGCCGCGAAGCACGGCGTATCATCCGGCGAGCTCAAGACGATAGAGGTGCGTACGACTGACTACCCTAACGACACGATGTACGTCGAGGTCGAGCGTCAGTTCAGCTGGATATTTGGCCGGGTTCTCGGTAAGACCAGCAGCGGTGTCGGCGCCAGCGCGGCAGCCCGGATCGGGTCGGTGTCGGGGAACAATAACTTGATGCCGTGGGCGATAGTACTCGGTGATTCGACTTGCCTGGACCCAGCAGGCAACCCGATCGTTGATATGAACTGTAGCGTCAAGGTGGGTGCCGGCATAGGGCCCACCGGCTGGTACGGCGCGCTGGACCTCGATGGTAATGGCGGTGGCTCCAGCGAATACCAATCCAACATCATCGACGGAACGGCCGATACCGTTTACTGCGCTCAGGGCCAGACTGAGCCTGCATGCCAGACTTCCGTCATTGACGCCCTGGACGGCAACAAAGTGGGCGGCACCGGACACGGCATTGACCAGCGCCTGACTGCCGAGCCCACCGCCGGCTGCGACAAGAACGGCAATCGCAAGGACGACTTCGGCGAAGTGTTCGGCCCGAACCCCTCCGGGGTACCAAAGTACGAAGTGGCGTGCCCGGCCAGCCCGCGGATCATAATTGTTCCGGTCGTCACGCTGAACGGAGACCCGGTGAAGACGGTTACGATCCAGGGATGGGCGCTCGCCTATCTGCAGGGCTACACCTGCGTCGGCGCCACGAGTTGCACGGGTGGCAAAGGCCACTGGGAGGTCCAGATCACGATGGTTGACGCGATTTACTCCCAGGCGGCCAGCTTCATCGGGGCCTTCGACCCGCTCAGCTCGGTCTCAGTGCGCCGCCTGATTGAGTAATTACTGAACCTTCGAAGCGAATCGCCCGCCGGCCCTGCAGCGGCCGACGGGCGATTTGTTGCACGAGGCGAACGTGCTCAGCTTCGTCTGCGCAGAGCGCGCTGCATTTGACGGTCCGCGTCGCGCTTGGCGATCGCTTCGCGCTTGTCATAAGACTTCTTACCGCGCGCCAGCGCTATCTCCAGTTTTGCCCTGCCGTCCTTGAGGTAGAGCCTCAAGGGGACGACGGTCGTCCCACCCGACTGGCTCTCGCGCTCCAACTCGTTGATCTCCCTCCGATGCAGAAGGAGCCTGCGCGAGCGGGTCGCCTCGTGGTTGTCACGGCCTGCCGGCGCGTACTGGGCTATATGCGCGCCCACAAGCCACATCTCGCCGTTTTGCGGGCGGACGTAGGCCTCGCGAATGCTGACGTGGCCGTCGCGGATCGACTTGATCTCGGTGCCCAGGAGCGACAGCCCTGCCTCGACGGTGCGCAGGATGTGGTAGTCGTGGGTGGCTTTGCGATTGACGGAAACGGTCTTCTCGCCCAAGCTGCTCTCCGGCAGGGTAGGGCTTTACATAAAACTACTGGCGCTGCGCCTGCGCGCCGTTTTGCAGAAAGTCAATCGCGGCGAAGAGCTGAGGGTCGCGGTGGGCCTGAACATCTTCAGGAGTCAGTGCGACGGGCACGTCCGGCTGGAGCCCCACGCCTTCGATCAATTCGCCGTTGGGCGTTCGCCAGCGCGCAATCGTGACGTATAGGGCGCCGCCGTTGGACAGATTGCGAATATGGTTGACGGAGCCTTTGCCGAAGGTCTTTTCGCCGATCAGCTTCGCCCGCCCATGGTCGCGCAGAGCCCCCGCCAGGACCTCCGAGCCGCTCGCCGAGCCGGGGCCGACGAGAACCGCCACCGGCAGGTCCGTGACGTGGCCCGGCTTAGCGTTGTAGACCGTCTCGTGGCCGTTGCGGTCCACCTGGGTGAGTATGACTCCATCGTCCAGGAACATGTCGGCAACATCAACTGTCGCGTCCAGCCCGCCGCCGGGATTACGCCGCAGGTCCAGGATCAGCCCCTTGTAGCCGGCGTCCTGTATACGCTTCAGTTCCTTATTCAAGTCGCCTGCCGTCTGCTCGGTGAACTGCTGGATTTCCAGATAGGCGAGATCGCTCACCGGGTTGCCGTCTTGTCCCCGCACTTCTTCCGGAAAGACGGTCGGGATCTGAATGGTGGCGCGCTCGATTGTTAACTGCGCCTCGCTCTTGTCGCTGTGACGCACCGACAGCGTAACCTGAGTTCCTTCTGGGCCCCGGATCTTCTTCACGGCGTCGGCCACTGTCCAGCCTTCGGCGGATTCGCCATTGACCGACAACAGCACGTCGCCTGGCAGTATTCCCGCCTTCTCCGCGGGTGAATCGCGGAAGGGCGCGACGATCACGATTTGCCCCGTGGCCGGGTCCTGGTCGACCTGCGCACCGATGCCCTGGAAAGCGCCGGAGATGATGTCTATCCCGACCGCAAAGTCTTCAGGCGAGATGTATACCGTGTGCGGATCACCGAGCGACTGAATGAGCCCGTTGATCGCGCCTTTCTGCAAGGTATCAGGGTTCACCGCATCGGGCGCGACGAAGTCCTCTTTCAGAATGCCTTGGATTTCATCCAGAATGGAGTAGCCCTGGCTCTGGCTACTCTGTTCCGCCTGGCGCGAGGTGCCCGAACTCGAAGCGCCGGTGTCGCCAATCGCGTAACCGACCACCCCCACCATGAGGATGACGAACGCCAGCGCGACGGCCGCCGTCCCAAGCTTGATCGTCTTCCACATCAGCCAGTCACCTCGATTTCAGAGCTTTTGACATAAATGGCGGCCCGCAGGCCGCCGTCTGTCTTCGTGAGATAGTTCGGATGTAAAGCCAGCTTCGGATGAGTGCTAATCGCCAATTAGTGTAGCACCGGCATACCCGCCTGGCAATTTGAGGACTGTGGTTCGCACGAGGTCCTCTCGCCGTCCTTGCAGGTTCACGCCGCGTCAGGAAGAGCGCGCTTCCGGGCAGCCCCCAGCCACTCTGCTGCACGTGGCAGGTACCATAACATATATAGTGCGAACATATTACCCGGGACTGCAGATCCCGTTTGACCGGGTTCAATACCCGATGCTAGACTGGCTTTCGCTCGTATTTCTGCGCTGATTCCTGTCTGACATTGCCGCAACGCTGGTTCCGCTTCGGTTCGCCCCGCCACTCGGCTTCTGGTTCCGTAGCGCCTGGCGCTTTCCCGCCGTGATGAGTACTTGAAGATGCTCGAGGAGGATCGCGGTGAGGACGAGGATGAGCTGAGCGAGGTCAAGGAAGAGATCGAGCAGCTGAAATCTTCCACAGAAGAGAAAGGCTGAACCATGCAGACAACTGTCGTCGGCAACTACCCCAAGATCCCGAACCGTCCCCGCCCGGCCCGTCTGCGCCAGGCCATCAACCGCCGCGACCGCGGCGAAATAACGAGCGAGGAGCTTGCGCGCATCGAGGACGAGGTGACGGTCGAGGTGATCGGCGAGCAGATCGAGGCGGGGGTCGAAGTCATCACGGACGGCCAGGCGCGCTGGGACGATGACCAGACTTATGTCATGCGGCGCCTCGGTGGGGTTGAAATCGGCAGCCTCGAGCGCTACCTCGATACGAATACTTACTACCGCCGTCCGGAAGTCACCGGGCCCGTCTCCTGGCGCGAACCGATCCTGGTTCGCGACTACCGCTTCGCCGCCGAGAACAGCGCCAAGCCCTTAAAAGCGATCATCACGGGCCCCTACACGCTTGCAGCGCTGTCGCTCGACAAGCACTACGGCAGCCGGGAGAAGCTCGCGCTAGCGCTGGCAGAGGAACTGCGAAATGAAGTGCAGGCTCTTGCCGAGGCCGGCGCGCCAATCATCCAGGTGAACGACCCTGTGATCGTCTTCAACAAGGACGATATCGATATCTTCTCGCGCGCTCTGACGCGCATGCTGAACGGTGTGCAGACGGAAACGGCCGTCTACACCTGGTTCGGCAGCGCCGCCGGCATCCTCCCCGCCCTGCTGGATCTCCCGGTCGCCACCATCGGCTTGGATTTCGTGTCCGGTCGCGATAACTGGGAGGCCGTAAAGTCGGTCCGCTTCGACAAAAAGCTCGGCGCCGGCATCGTCGACGGCAGAAATACTCGCATCGAGTCGATCGAGCAGATCGAGGAGTCGATCCGCCGGCTGTCCCAATCGGTCACACCCGACCGTATTTATGTCAACCCGTCCTGCGGCCTCGAATATCTCCCCCGCGAAACCGCCTTCGAGAAGCTCAAGCGGATGGTGGACGGCGCGCGCAAGGCGGAGCCCGTAGCCGCGTAGGCGTCGATGGGGTAAGGTGATAGGTGAACGCTGCGGGTTGAAAGCTCGCTGCTTCTCGCAGTCACGTAGCCGAAGGTCTCACCCCTGAGAATGACCACCAGATGAGGTAACCCATGCCCGCACTGATCACAAACGCCGTCGGCTCCTATCCCAAGCCCGAATACCTCGCCCAGGCCCGCTCCCAGTTCTCCCAGGGCAAGATCGACCGCGCCGAGCTCGATAAGCTCGAGCGCAAGGCCACGGAGTACTGGATCCGCAGCCAGGAGCGCATCGGCCTCGATGTGCTCGTGCACGGCGAGATGGAGCGCGGCGACATGGTCGCCTACTTCGCCGGCGAGCCCGGCGGCAACCCGATCGGCGGCATGAAGCTCGGCGGCCTTGTCCGCTCCTACGGGAACCGCTACTACCACAAGCCAATCATCGTCGATAAGCTCACCTGGCCCGGTCCGATGACCGTCGACATGTGGCGCTACGCCCAGAGCCTTACCCGCCGGCCAGTCAAGGGCATGCTTACCGGCGCCTACACGATGGTCGAGTGGTCGTTCGACGACTACTACCCCTCGCGGCGCGAGGCAGTGCTCGACATGGCGCCGATCATCCGCCGCGAAGTCGAGGAGTTGGTTAAGGCCGGCGCGAAGTACGTCCAGATCGACGAGCCGGCGATCCACACCCGCCCGGCCGAGGACTTCGATTTGGCTGTCGAGGCGATGCACCTCACCGTCGATGGCATCGACGCCGAGTTCCACACCCACATCTGTTACGGCGAGGTCGAGAAGATCTACCCGGACATGCTGCGGCTGCCTGTCAAGCAGATCCACCTCGCCTTCATGAACACGGACTTCGAGTACCTGAAGTTGATGGAGCAGACGCCCTTCGACAGCGGCAAGGACCTGGGCGTCGGCGTCACCGACATTCACACTCGCTTCATCGAGGACGTGGAGGACGTGAAGGCCGGCATCCGCCGTACCCTCAAGCTCTTCCCGCCGGAGCGGCTCTGGATCTACCCAGACTGCGGGCTCAAGACCCGCACTACGGATGAGGCGGAGGCGAAGCTCCAGGTGATGGTCGACGCCGTCCGCGACATCAAGCGCGAGCTAGAGATCGACTAGCGTCCCTAGAGAGCTCTTAAGCGCGTCCATTTCCGCTGAGCTTGTCGAGCATGACCGACACCAGCGCGGGCTGATTCCAGCGAAGTCAAAGCGAGACTTGCTCGACAGCGTTGCCGCTCGCCGAATTCGCTGCTAAACTCGCTCCAAACCTCACGCGCACGTTAACGTTCGTCCGATGACCACCGCTGAGACGAAGCGGGGAACCGCCACCGCCTCCCTCGACGCTATCTTCCACCCCCGCTCCGTCGCGATAGCCGGCGTCTCCATGCAGCAGCCCGGCTTTGCCGGCGTCGGCTTGGGGTTCCTCCTCTCGCTGATGGAACTGGGCTTCCCCGCCGTCTACGCCGTCAACCCCAAGTACCAGGAGATCGAAGGCCTCAAGTGCTACGCCAGCGTGCTCGATATCGAGTTGCCGGTCGATCACGTGATCTCCAGCGTCCCCGCGCGCATCGTTCCCCGGCTGGTCGAGGACTGCATCGCCAAGGGTGTCCGCAGCGTCCACTTCTTCACCGCCGGCTTTCGGGAGACCGGCGACGACGAGATGGCCGACCTCGAGACGCAGGTCGTGGGGCGTCTGACGGGTGCCGGCATTCGCGTCTTCGGCCCCAACTGCATGGGCCTCTACGTTCCCGAGTCGAAGCTTGCCTTCATGCCCGGCTTTCCCGCGGAGAGCGGCCCTGTCGGCTTCATCTCGCAGAGCGGGGGCAACGCCGGCGAGATGATCTACACAGCGGCCGTGCGCGGCATCCGCTTCTCGAAAGTCGTCTCGTACGGCAACGCTTCCGACGTCGACGAGAGTGAGCTGCTTTCATACTTTGCTCGGGACCCCAAGACTAACGTGATCTGCGCCTACATCGAAGGCGTTAAGGACGGCCGACGCTTCCGTCAAGCCCTCCGCGACGCCGCGGCTGCCAAGCCGGTCGTTGTTCTCAAGGGCGGGCGCACGGCCGCGGGGACCCGTGCCGTTATGTCGCATACGGCCAGCCTCGCCGGCTCCCTGGCCGTCTTCGACTCGCTCTGCCGTCAGCTGAACGCCGTGCGCGTCAACAGCGTCGAGGAGATGGCCGACCTGGCGGTGGCTTTCCGCTACATGAGCGCGCCCGCCGGCCCGGGCGTCGCAGTGGTCGGTGGGGGAGGCGGGTTCAGCGTCTTCGCTGCTGACGAGATCGACGATGCCGGTCTCCAGTGCCCGGTCCTGCCGGAGAGCACCCAGAAAGCGCTAGGCGAGATAAACCCGGTCGCCGGCACCAGCGTGCGCAACCCGGTCGATACGATCGCAATCTTCGAGCCGCCGAAGCTAGAGCAGACGCTGCGCATCATCGGCGAGGCGGAGAACATCGACGTGATCCTCTACCACACAAGCTTTAGCTGGGGGCGCGGCCGCCGCTCGATGGCGATGCTCGGCGCCGACCCAGTTCACTACATGCAGATGCAGGTCCAGCAGATGGTGAAGGCGCGCGAGGCTTCCGGGACGCCGATCGTCGTCGTCCTGCGACCACCCCTCGACGTCGAGAGCATGGAGCGCACCGCGGCTTTTCAGGAGAAATGCTGGCAGGCCGGGTTTCCGGTCTTTCCGACGATCCCGCGGGCGGCGAACGCCATCGCGAAAGTCCTGCGCTGGGCTCGCAGCCGCTCAACCTGATCAGTCGATCAAGCACCGCCGACGTGAATCATCCGCCCCTGGTCGGTTCTATGACGCTTCCCGCTCTTGTGTGACGCGACTATCGCCGCCCGAATTCCCGCGCCAATGTCTCTGCGCTCAGGTGGATCATCGTCGGCCGCCCGTGCGGGCAGGTGCTGGGCGCCTCGCAATCCTCCAACTGCCCGGCCAGGTCTCGCATCTCCTCCAGCGAGAGCGTCTTTCCCGCGCGGACCGCCCCGTGACAGGCCAGCGACATCGCCACGCGGTCGCGCCGGTCGCCCTCACCCTCCTCAAACATCATGTCGACGAACTCAAGCACCGCCTGCCGGGCGTCCCCGCGGGCAAGAGACCGCGGGAGCGCCCGCAGCACGGAGGCGCCGGCCCCGAATGGCTCGATGTCGAAGCCGTGTCCGGCGAGGGCCTCCGCCTGCTCGGCGAGCAGCGTCCGCTGGCGCGGCGACAGCTCGAGCGTCAACGGCTCCAGCAGGCCCTGGACCTCCGGCGCGCCCTCCTGTCGCCTCCGCCAGAAGCGTTCGTAAAGCACCCGCTCGTGCGCCGCGTGCTGGTCGATCAAGTACATTCCGTGCGGGCCCTCGGCGATGATATAGGTGCCGCCCATCTGACCGATAACGCGCATCACCGGCAATGCCTGCGACGGCGTAGCGGCGACGCCGGACGCCTCGCCGTTGGCCGGCGGGCGGCCGGCGGGCGCATCGGGAGCTGTCGCGGCGGCCACGCGCACGCCGTGCTCCCAAAGCAGCGGCGCCGAAGGCTGCGGTGACAGCCCAAGCAGCGGCGCACCTACGAGGCTGGAGGCGTCGCGTACTGACGCGCCCGCGAGCAGCGCTGAGCGCACCGCCCGCTGGAGGGCGCCGAATATGGCCCCTTCGTCGCGGAAACGCACCTCCGCCTTCGTCGGATGGACATTGACGTCCACCTCCTCGGCGGGCACTCGTAAATGGAGGACAGCCAGAGGATGGCGGCCCGCCATCAGCAGCCCTTGATACGCCTCCTCGACGGCGAAGGTGAGGCGCCGGTTCTGGACCCAGCGCTGGTTCACGATGATGCTGATGTACTGCCGCCCAGCACGCGAAATTTGCGGCGGCCCCACTAGCCCATCCACGCAAACGGCGCTCGTAGTCTCCCGATTCCCCGTTCCCGGTTCCTTCTTCCCGACCTCCAGCATCGCCGCCGCCGCTTCCGCACCGTAGACAGCAGCGAGAGCGTCGCGTGGCTCACCGCTCCCCGGCGTCTGTAGCGCCTGCCTGCCGTCGAGAGTGAGCGTGAAGCGCACCTCCGGGTAGGCGAGCGCGTGGTGGCTCACCACCGCCGTCACGCCGTTTGTCTCGCTCGCAGCTGAGCGCAGGAACTTGCGCCGCGCCGGGAGGCGGGCGAACAGCCGGCGGACCGTAACCGATGTGCCCACCGGCGCGCCGCAGGTGGAGAGTTCGAGCGGCGCCTCGGGCACGAGACGGAGTTTTGCCGCCGAATCGGTCGCGGCCGGCCGCGATACCATCTCGACCTCCGCCACCGCCGCTATCGAAGGCAGAGCCTCGCCGCGGAAGCCGAGAGTCAGAACGCTTGCCAGGTCCGCGTCGTTTGCGAGCTTGCTCGTGGCGTGACGCTGAAATGCAACCTGAAGTTCGGGTGCCTCGAGGCCGCAACCGTCGTCGCTCACTCGTATTGAATTGAGCCCGCCGGATGTCACCTCGATGACGATGCGAGAGGCGCCGGCGTCCAGCGCATTCTCCACGAGCTCTTTGACCACAGAAGCGGGACGCTCCACCACTTCGCCGGCGGCGATGCGAGCGGCGACTTCCGGCGGCAGTACGCGGATCGGCAAACGGTTTCCTCGCGCTGATTCTAGCACGTCCGTTCGCCTAGTAAAAATGGCTTGCGCCCCCCGCGTTGCTACGTGTCTCGCCTGCGGAAACGGTGTCCGCTCGCATTGGGAAATGTCTGTAACACGCGGGATTGTTCGGGACTCTTATATGTAGGGTGCGGCCCATTTAGACGCCAATAACGAGACTAAGACACGCGGAAAGGCGGACTGCCCGCTTGGCCGAAACGGAATCGCGCGTCAAGCGCATGACCTACCTCGAACACGCGGCTGCGATCCTAGAGCGCAGCCGGGTGTCCACTACCCCCGTCCAGCAAGAGCCGGCGGACGAGAGCAATGGTTCAAGCCAGACCTCCTCGCGTGCTACGAACAAGCATCCGCCGGCGAGCGGGGACCGTGTCTCTGTGACGCTATGGGAGCGGTTCGACCTCTTCCCGTTCGTTACGCCCAATCCCAGGCTGGTCTTGGCGCTCCAATCGTTTGCTAAGGGCGCAGGCCTGGCCGTGAGCTTGGCCGGGGCGCTGGTCCTCGCCGGCTGGGCATTGGATCTTACCGTTGTCAAGAGCATCTCTTCCGGTTTCGTTTCAATGAAGCCAAATGTGGCG
>Ga0066706_10001017_pt1 | contig 10282 bp, 8 predicted proteins | sample GraSoiAngelo_155_FD_67274 | JGI IMG/M metagenome (GOLD analysis project Ga0066706, IMG submission 67274) | Grasslands soil microbial communities from the Angelo Coastal Reserve, California, USA - 14_1009_13_30cm | ecosystem: Environmental > Terrestrial > Soil > Grasslands | place: USA...
GCCATATACTCGGCACTGCGATTTGGACGGATCTTCCCAAGATCCGCTGGAGTCTTCGGCCCAAGCAGCTTTGTTCCGATTTTCTTCCTTATATCGGCCATCCGATATTCACTCGCTTCGCGGCGGCGAAGAAAATGCATCCAATGTCAGGCGGCGTGAGCAGGGTTCAGGTGGATTCGTGGTGCGACTACCGCGAACTTCGGAGACGCCGCTTCGGCCTGGATCTTGTCCCTTTGCCGAAGAGTCTCGAACTTTCTCAAGCCGATGCGGAACTGAACCGCCAGGCCAAAATCGCAATTTGATAATCGGTGCTTGTTAAAGCCAGTAGAGAAGATATCCAGCGATACGCGGACAATTACCTGCGCGAGCAGGACGGAATTGCGCTCTACCGCGCATTGTCCAAGGCGGAGAAAGACCCATCGCGGGCCGAAATTTTTGAAAAACTCGCCAAGGCGGAAGAGCGGCACGCTGCGCGATGGGAGCGGCTGCTGAAAAACAATGGGGTGCCTGTGCCTGCCTACACACCGGGCTGGCGGATCCTAATGTTGGGCTGGCTTTCCAGGCGATTCGGAACACAACATGTGCTGCCGGTGGTCACAGGCCTGGAGTCGAGGGATCAGGATGTATACCGCGGCCAGGCAGAAGCGGTTGGAATGCCCGCCGAAGAGCGCAGTCACATGCGGACGCTACGCGCTATGCAGCGGCGAGGAGAGGAAAGGCCGGAATCCATCCTGGACCTCGAAGGATGGCATCGCACCACTTACGGAGGCAGTTTACGGGCGGCCGCGTTCGGTGCGAACGACGGTTTGGTTTCGAATTTCAGCCTTGTGATGGGAATTGCCGGCGCCAATGCTGAACCTCGCTTCGTGCTTCTGGCGGGAGTTGCCGGGCTACTGGCCGGGGCTTCTTCCATGGCGGCCGGCGAGTACGTCTCCGTCCAATCGCAACGAGAATTGTACGAGCAGCAGATCGAGGTTGAGCGGCAAGAGCTGGAGATGTCGCCGGAAGAAGAGAAGGAAGAGCTGTCATTGATCTATCAAGCGAAGGGCATTCCCAGCGAGCAGGCGGAAGAACTTGCAGAACGAATTCTCGCGAACCCGGATACGGCGATTGACACGCTCGCGCGCGAAGAGCTTGGCCTGGATCCCACTGCATTGGGCTCGCCGTGGATTGCGGCCGCCAGTTCATTCGTTGCTTTCGCTACAGGGGCAGCGATTCCGGTCCTCCCTTACCTTCTGGTCAGCGGTAACGCCGCATTCCTTACCAGCGCCATCGTCTGCGGAGCCTCTCTTTTCCTGATCGGCGGCTTAATATCGTTATTCACCGGACGTGGTTTTGTTTACAGCGGGCTCCGCATGGCCAGCATCGGGGCGCTGGCTGCCGCAGTGACGTATTTCATCGGCCGATGGCTTGGCGTAACGATCGGAGGATAAGCCGCCAATGACGCGAATTACGCCAATGCGATTCGCGTAATTGGCACAATTTGCGACAAATCGTTTGATACAATTTTTACGCCTATGAACACTTTTAATTCGCGATCGACGCTCAAGGCAGGCAACGCGGAATTCGATTACTTCTCGCTGGAGACAGCGGAAAAGGCCGGCATCGGATCCGTATCGAAACTGCCGTTTTCGTTGAAGGTCATGCTGGAAAACTTGCTTCGCTTCGAAGACGGACAAACGGTCACGGCCGCCGATATTCGTGCAGTCGCTAGTGCGGCCGTCTCCCCGCAATCCGAAAAGGAGATCGCTTTCCGGCCCGCGCGCGTGCTGATGCAGGACTTCACAGGAGTCCCCGCCATCGTGGATCTTGCGACGATGCGCGACGTGATCCATAAAATGCGTGGTGATCCAAAGCGCATCAATCCCCTGCAGCAGGTGGATCTTGTCATTGACCACTCTGTGCAGGTCGACCAATTCGGCAGCGCCAGCGCCTTCGCTTTCAATGCAGATCGCGAGCTCGAGCGCAATCGTGAGCGTTACATCTTTCTCAAATGGGGCCAGAGGGCATTTCAAAATTGCCGGGTGGTTCCGCCTGACGTAGGAATCGTTCATCAGGTTAATCTGGAGTACATTGCGAAGGTCGTGTTCGTCGATCAAAAGAACGGAAGAAAGGCCGCCTATCCTGACACTCTCGTAGGCACGGATTCTCACACGACCATGATCAACGGACTCGGTGTGGTGGGATGGGGCGTTGGCGGTATCGAGGCGGAAGGCGCAATGCTTGGACAGCCGCTTTCGATGCTGATTCCGCAAGTCGTCGGATTCAAGCTGTATGGCTATCTACGGGAAGGTGCCACAGCAACAGACGTGGTGCTCACCGTCACACAGATGCTTCGGGCGAAGGGTGTGGTCGGCAAGTTCGTCGAGTTTTACGGTCCGGGACTTTCCAACCTCAGCCTTGCCGATCGTGCGACTGTCGCGAATATGGCGCCCGAATATGGCGCCACGATTGGCTTTTTCCCCGTTGATTCCGAAACACTCAACTACTTGCGGCTCACTGGGCGCGATGCTGAGCAGGTTCTGTTGGTGGAAGCCTACTCAAAAGCCCAGGGGTTATTCCGAACTGACGCCAGTCCGGATCCTGTATTCGGCGACTGGCTCGAGCTGGACCTTTCGACCGTCGAACCCAGCCTGGCCGGCCCGCGCCGCCCTCAGGACCGGGTGCCTCTAAAAAAGTCGAAACAGATGTTTCGGGAGGCTCTGCCGGGGCTCGCGCCGCAGACCAAGGACGTGAGCAACGTTACGGTCAGCGACAACGGCCACAAGTACGATCTCGGTCACGGCTCGGTCGTGATCGCGGCGATCACCAGTTGCACGAACACGTCGAACCCTTCGGTCATGATTGCGGCAGGTCTTCTCGCGAAGAAAGCGGTTGAGCTGGGACTGGAAGTGAAGCCGTGGGTGAAGACCAGCCTGGCGCCGGGCTCGCGAGTCGTGACGGACTACCTCAAAGACACAGGTCTAATGCCCTACCTGGAACGCCTGCGCTTCCACCTGGTGGGCTACGGCTGTACGACGTGCATCGGAAACAGCGGACCGCTTTCCGATCCCATCGCATCGGCCGTAAAAGACAACGGGCTGGTGGTGGCTGCGGTTCTCAGCGGCAACCGCAATTTTGAAGGGCGAATCAATCCTTTGGTGCGCGCCAACTATCTGGCTTCGCCGCCGCTCGTCGTCGCGTACGCGCTGGCCGGCAAGATGGATATCGATATCAGCTCCGAGCCGCTTGGTCAGGACAAAAGCGGAAAGCCTGTCTACCTTCGCGACGTGTGGCCTTCACAAGAGGAAGTCATGAGCGCCATAAACGCTTCGGTCCGCGCCGAGATGTTCATCAAAGCATACGAAGAATCGCTCCAGGGTGATGAGCGATGGAGAGGAATCGAAGCGCCATCCGGTGAGCTGTTCGAGTGGGATCCCAATTCCACGTACGTCAAACGTCCGCCGTTTTTCGACGCGATGCCGCGGCAGGCACCGGCGGTTCAGGACATCCCTGGCGCGCGTGTGCTCGCGGTGCTTGGCGACTCCGTGACGACGGATCACATTTCACCCGCTGGCTCGATTCAGCCGGATGGCCCAGCCGGGAAATACCTCATCGCGCACGGCATCGCTCCCAAAGATTTCAATTCCTATGGCGCCCGGCGCGGAAACCATGAGGTGATGATGCGCGGCACATTCGCGAACGTTCGTCTGCGTAACTATATGGCGCCCGGCACGGAAGGCGGCTGGACCGTGCACTTGCCGGATAAGACGCAGACCACGATTTACGACGCGGCCGTTCAATACCAGAATGAAGGCGTTCCGCTCATGATTATCGCTGGGAAAGAATACGGTTCAGGCTCGTCGCGGGATTGGGCGGCCAAGGGACCACGGCTTCTCGGCGTGCGAGCAGTACTAGCGGAAAGTTTCGAGCGTATCCACCGCAGCAACCTGGTCGGCATGGGCGTGCTTCCGTTGCAGTTCCAATCAGGAGAGAATGCCGAAAGCCTGGGCCTGACCGGGTTTGAGAGTTTTGACATCGAAGGCATCGCGAGCGGCCTCAAGCCCGGGATGCTCGTAGCGATACGAGCGCGGAAGGGAGGAGGAAATGAAAGGAGGTTCCAGGCCATCACACGCATCGATACACCATATGAGATTCAATACTATCAGCACGGTGGCATCTTACAGTACGTGCTGCGGCAATTGATCGGTTGATACAACCAGGGCGGAATCAAGAACGCCCAACTGGATAAGGAAGTCAAACCCCTCAATCTGACCGCCACGGAGAAAGCGGATCTGCTGGCCTTCCTGAAATCGCTCAACGGCGAAGGTTGGCAGATAAAGCCCGCCATCACGCTGCCTGCGGACGCCAAGACGGGAAGCTAGTAGCGAATCCGACTTCCTGGAAGTGAAGCACGCTTGAGGCGGTCCGAGACATGCTACGATAGCTGTTTTTTTGGAGCTACTATGTCTCAAGTCCGCCGGCGGCTGTACAAATACTACGACCTCGTGATGGCGCTGTTCGTCACGATTCTCCTGTGTTCCAATGTCATTGGCGCCGCAAAGGTATGCACGGTGTGGGGATTCACGTTCGGCGCCGGAGTCCTGTTCTTTCCCATCAGCTACATTTTCAACGATGTGCTCACCGAGGTTTACGGATACGCCAGAGCGCGTAAGGTCGTTTGGGCGGGCTTCGGTGCAATCATCTTTGCCTCATTCATGAGTTGGGTGATTGTGTCGTTGCCTCCTGCCGGCGGGTGGAATGATCAGCGCGCTTACGAAACTGTATTCGGACAGACGCCGCGCATCGTCTTCGCATCGCTAACCGCGTTTTTCGTTGGTGAGTTCGCGAACTCGTACGTCTTGGCGAAAATGAAAATAAAGACGAGCGGCCGTCACCTTTGGATGCGAACGATCGGATCGACAATCGTGGGCGAAGGCGTAGACTCGGCCGTGTTCTATCCTGCGGCCTTTCTCGGCGTCTGGGAAACCAACCTGGTCATGACGGTGATGGTCAGCAATTATGTGATCAAGGTTCTGTGGGAAGCGGTCGTGACGCCGTTCACATACCAGGTTGTGGGTTTTCTCAAGCGGGCCGAGCAAGAGGACTATTACGATCGCGATACGGATTTCACGCCATTCTCCATCGAGGTTTAGCGACGCAATTCGCGGCCGTTACTTCGCCTTTTTCAGTGTTACCAGCTTATAGCTTTCCTGCACAAGCCGCCGCACTTCCTTCCAGTTGGGTCTCCGATCCGCGATTAACGAAACCCAACCTTGATTGCCAATGTATGGTGACTTAAAGAATCGGGGATCTTCGATCAGAAGCTGTTGCAGGGGAAGCGTAGCTTTAAAACAAATGCAGAGGTGGCCATTGTACTCTTCCAGGACGGCAAAGCTCTTTTTGCCAGACTGAAACGTGGGATGTCCCCACGTCCGAACCTCGCTAGCGCCGGGTAAAGCCAAACAAATCTCTCGCAACTTCGCCAAAACCTTCTCTTCCTTCTCCGCGCTTTTCGGCCGCTTCGACATCGGTCTCGGGCTCCTTCTCGCCTGGATTGACGAACCGATTGGCTTCGAGGCCAGCCTGCCTTGTGTAGAGATCGAAATATCGATCGGCTCGAGCCAATAGCTCCGCGTGAGTTCCACGTTCAATGATCATTCCCTCTTCGAGGACCAGGATCTGGTCGGCGCCGCGAACCGTGCTGAGGCGATGGGCAATGACGAAAGTCGTACGGCCTGTCATGAGAGATGCCAGGCCTTCCTGGATCATGGCTTCACTCTCCGTGTCGAGGCTGGAGGTTGCCTCGTCGAGAATGAGAATGCGCGGGTCGGCAAGAATCGCGCGCGCAATGGCCACGCGCTGGCGCTGCCCTCCGGACAATTTGACGCCGCGCTCACCAACAACCGTGTCCAAACCCTTTTCCATTTTGAACGCGAACTCGTCCACGCGTGCGACCTGAGCGGCCAGGAGCACCTCCTCGTCCGAGGCGGCCGGCCGCCCGAAGAGGATGTTTTCCTTGATGGTTCCGTCAAAGAGAAAGTTGTCTTGCAGGACAACCCCGAGTTGCGACCGGTATGAACCGAGGCGAACACGGGAAAGGTCGACGCCATCGACATACACATGACCGGCCGTGGGCTTGGCAAATGCGGCCACGAGACCGATAAGTGTGCTTTTGCCGGACCCTGAGGAACCGACCAGCGCAGTCACGGCGCCGGGCACCGCCTCGAGATCAACTCCACGCAGAACCGGCTTGCCGGTCTCATATTCGAATGTCACATTCTCGAAACTGACGGTTCCCCGGATGCGTTCCAGTGGCACGGTTCTTTCGGGATCCAAATCCTCCGGCTGCTCCTCCAGGACTTCATGCATCCGATCCAAACCTGCGAACGCTTCCGTGATCTGAGTTCCAATACCGACCATTTGGAAAACGGGTGCTACCATAAACCCAAGATAGAGCGTAAAGGCAAAAAAGTCTCCGATGGTCATCTCATTGCCCAGGAGCAAACGTCCACCGACGATCATCACCGTCACGCTGACGATCCCCATCAAAAGCGTTGACGCCAGCCCGATGATTGAAGTCGCAAATAGCGTTTTGCGGACATTTTCAAAAAGGCGCATCGCCCCGGCGTGAAAGACGGCCGCTTCGCGAGCTTCGGCGTGAAAGCCTTTAACTATGCGTACACCACCCAATGACTCCGTGAGGCGGCCAGTCACCTCCGCATTGATCTTGCCGCGTTCGCGAAAAATGGGACGAATCGAGCGAAACGCTTTTCGGAGAATGACTCCAAAGATCAGGAGAAATGCGAGCGCCACGAATGTCAGCGTCGCGTTGATCTTCAACAGGAGGCCAAAAGCGATAATCGCCGTAAACAAGCCGCCGATGAACTCTACCAGCCCGGTTCCGACGAGATTCCGCACGCCTTCAACGTCGGACATGATCCGTGAGACCAGCGCGCCGGTCTTATTGGCATCGTAATACCGGACTGGCAGCCGGCCGATATGTTCCTGGACGCGAACACGCATGTCTGCAATCAGCCTTTGCGCAGAAGTACTTAGCAATTGAATCAAGGTATAGGAAGTTACGGCCTGAATGAGAACAGAAACTCCTACTGCCGCCGCCAGGGGCATCAGTAATTCCTGCCGATGCTTTTGAACAACATCATCGATGAGAAACTTGGTCGAGCCTGGCAACACAAGACTTGCCACACGATTGATGAACACCAACGCCAGACCTGCCAGGAAAAGGCGGCGTCTTGGCCAAACCAAATCCCGAAGATCGCGATAGACATGCGAGGGGTTGAGCTTCTTCTTTGGCTGCTCGTCGTGAAGGACTTTCATGGCTCCGTCTATCCTAGCTGATTTGATTGCGAACGTTTATCGTGATATTTTCAGCGTGTGCCAGGCGGATGGACCGCCGGTAAGTTTGAAGTTCAGAGGAGAATGAGAATGAAGAGAATCAGTGTACTTCTGTTAGCTTTTGCTGTGGTGCTCAGCCTGACAGTGATGCCCGCTTTTGCTCAATCCAAAGACGCAGGCAAGGCAGCCAAAACAGAACAGAAGGATAGTAAGAAAGCCGAGAGCAAGAAGGCCGATACGAAGAAGGACGATAAGAAAGCAGCCGCTAAGAAGAAAAAGGGCGACAAGAAAAAATAACCCCTTCCATATTTCGGCGCCACGGCCTGGATTTCCGGACCGTGGCTCAACGCTTCTCTGCTAAGATAGCCCTCATATCGTCTAAAGTTGCAGGTTTAGCTAGATTGTCAAGGGAGGAATTTCGATATGCTGATCCAACGTGCATCGGACATACCGTCGTCGGAAATAACCCCTGAAAGGCTCTATTCAAATCGTCGTGAATTCATAAAAACAGCATCGTCAGCTCTCGGAACCGCGGCAGTTATCTCCATACTCCCTGGGTGCATGAACTCTTCGGCCTCCGGAACAGCACAGAACAAAGCAAAGGGCCCATACGATACGGACGAAAAGCAGACACCGTACGAAGACATCATTTCATACAACAATTACTACGAATTCGGCATCGATAAAAGCGATCCGATCAAGTATTCCAAAAACTTCAAGACGAAGCCGTGGACCGTGTCCGTTGAAGGTATGGTGAAAAAGCCCGCGACTTACACATTGGAGGATTTGACTAAGGGTTTTGCGATGGAGGATCGCGTCTATCGCATGCGGTGCGTGGAAGCCTGGTCCATGGTCATTCCGTGGATGGGATTCCCGCTTGCCGAGCTGGTCAAGCGGCTCGAACCCACGCCGTCCGCGAAATATGTCGAATTCAAGACAATCCTGGATCCGAGTCAGATGCCCGGACAAAAACCATCAATCTTCGGCGGAGGTCTTCATTGGCCTTACACGGAAGGCTTGCGCCTGGATGAAGCGATGAATCCATTAGCGTTCATTGCGATGGGCATCTACGGTAAATCGCTTCCCAATCAGGACGGCGCTCCGCTGCGGCTGGTCACTCCGTGGAAGTATGGCTTCAAGGGTGTGAAGGCCATCGTTAAAATTCGATTCACCGACAAGCAGCCCTTGACCGCGTGGATGGAAGCATCGCCGCAAGAATATGGTTTCTATGCGAACGTGAATCCTCAAGTCGACCATCCCCGCTGGAGTCAGGCGTCCGAGAGACGTATCGGCGAGTTTTACAAAAGGCGAACGCTCATGTTCAATGGTTACGCCGAGCAGGTTGCTCAGTTGTATTCCGGATTGGACCTGCGCAAGAATTTCTGACGTCCGTAATGCCCAAATTGAATCCGCGGTGGATACTCAAGCCGGCTGTTTTTCTGATCTGCCTTGTGCCAATGGTGTGGCTTGCCTGGGATACCGTCAGCGGCAACTTGACCGCAAATCCGCTTGAGGACTTCAGGGATCGGACCGGCATCTGGACGCTACGCTTTCTGATGATCACGTTGAGCGTCACGCCGCTTCGACGCATCACCGGATGGCACAGCCTGATACGGTTCCGCAGAATGTTTGGCCTCTTCACGTTCTTTCACTCCTTCCTGCACTTCATCACGTACATCTGGCTGGACCAGTTCTTCGCGTTTGATGAAATTTTGAAGGACATCACGAAGCGCCCGTTCATAATCTCGGGCTTCGCCGGTTTCTTTTTGCTTATTCCACTGGCAATCACCTCTACAAAAAAGTGGATCGGCCGGCTCGGCGGCAAGCGATGGCAAATGCTTCATCGTTTTATTTATGTCAGCGCGGTTGCCGGTGTGCTTCACTACTACTGGCGCGTGAAACTGGATGTCCGAGACCCCGTCGCATACGGAGTCTTACTGGCCGTGCTCCTTGGTTTTCGCGCTTTCAGCAGGCTGAACCTGTTCAAGCCGCTGGTGGCGCGAGTTGGATCTGAGAAATCCGCATAGACACTGTAGGTTGTATGTTCTTGAGATATCTATTGACCTTCTTTTTGCTCTTTCAGTACACGCTCTCTGTTGATGTCGATCTTGTGCTCTTCAATATCACCGTTCTTGATGGTGACGGGCGAACGGTAAGCGGGCTTTCCGCCGATAACTTTCATGTCCATGAAGACGGGCGCGAACAAACTATAAAAGTCTTCCAGCCCGAGGACACTCCGGCCACAGTGGGTTTGGTCATCGATAATAGCGGCAGCATGATGAACAGGCGTGCGGATGTTGTTACCGCGGCTTTGGCGTTTGTTGGCGCGAGTCATCCGGACAACGAAATGTTTATCGTCAATTTCAATCGAAAGGCGTGGCTGGCGCTACCCGATTCGATGCCTTTCACGACCAGCATCGCCCAACTTCGTGCGTCGCTGCTGACGACGACTGCTGCGGGGACCACGGCGCTCTACGATGGGTTGGAATTGGCGCTCGATCATCTGAAAGCCGGCACGAGGCAGCGAAAAGCTCTCGTGCTGCTGAGCGATGGGTCCGACAACGCCAGTTTGGACACCCTCGACGACATCCTGCGCCTGGCGCAGCAGTCCAGCGCGACCATCTACTGTATTGGCATCTATGACCAGTATCAGAGTGATCGAAATCCAAAAGTTTTGAAGCAGGTCGCCAAGCTTACCGGGGGCGAAGTATATTTCCCTCAGCGTCCTGGTGACTTGCAGGAGGTTTGGCCCCGCATCGCGGGAGCGATCCGCGGCCAGTATACGATCGGTTACATCTCGAGCAATCCTGGCCGCGACGGCAGCTACCGGAAGGTCACAATCAAGGCCACGACCAACCGCGGAAAATCGCTCGACGTCCGTACTCGGCTGGGATATTTCGCGCCTCCAGCTTATCCCGGCCCCAAATAGATCGCAAAACCCTCT
>Ga0066706_10001019_pt1 | contig 10280 bp, 12 predicted proteins | sample GraSoiAngelo_155_FD_67274 | JGI IMG/M metagenome (GOLD analysis project Ga0066706, IMG submission 67274) | Grasslands soil microbial communities from the Angelo Coastal Reserve, California, USA - 14_1009_13_30cm | ecosystem: Environmental > Terrestrial > Soil > Grasslands | place: USA...
TAACGTTGTCGGGATGACGGCCGAGTCCAAGCTCTACCTTCCCACCGGCCGGCGTGTATTTGATGGCATTGGTGACGAGGTTGAGGAAGAGCTGCCGCAAGCGAGTCCGGTCCGCCATGACCGTGGCGTCGGCGGTGAACGGAAGATTCACCGTCACGCCCTGTGCCTCGCCCAGTATGAGCGCCGTCTCGTAGACCTCCTGTACCAGCGGCTGCAGCTCCACCGGCTCGCGATGCAGATCGAACCTTCCCTCATCGGCGCGAGCAAGAGTCAGTAGACTCTCGACCAGGTCCGTCATTCTGCGCACTTCCTGCAGTGCTTCCTCGAGCGCTATCATGCGCTCGGTCTGACTCGACGTATCCGTCATCGCACGCTCGACGTCCGCGCGCAGCACCGCCAGGGGAGTCTTGAGCTCATGGCTCGCGTCGGCGGTGAATCGCCTCAATCCGGCGAAAGAGGTCTCGAGCCGCGCGATCATCGCGTTGAGGGTTGTCACCAGGCCGGCGAAGTCAGTGGTCTCTTCGCTCAACGCCAGTCGCCGGTGCAGGCTGCGACCGTCGGTGATGGCGGCGACCTCAGTAGTAATCTCGGCGAGCTGGCGTTGCGTTCGTCCCAGAAAAAGAAATGCGCCGACACCCGCCGCAATGATGATGAGTGGCACGATCACCAGCGCGTCGAGCATGTACTCGCGCGGAATCGTGCTCGCCCTCGTCGCCACCGCGCCAGAAGCAATCCGGCTCAATCCCGCCCGCGTCCCCGACAGTGAGTGCGAAACGAACAGAACCTTATCCTGCAGCGAATCGAGGGAGAAAATGAGCGCTTCCCCCGACTTGGGCAGATCGGCGAGCTGCGTCTGCAGCGTCGCCATGTCGGTTCCTTGCAAACGCATCACGTCGGGTGAGCGATAAACGGCTCGTCCTAACGTGTCGACCACGACTATATAACCCGGGATCACCTGCAGGCGGTCGACGATTTTGGGCGACAGATACTGGATGAGCGCGGTATCCCTGGTGGCGACGATCTTCTCGTCAGATTGCGCCGCGTCGGTGATCACTCTCGCCGCCAGGTCGCCCTGCGCCGCGGCGTACTGCGCAATGTCGTGATAGACGGCGTCGTTACGCGCCGCCAGCACGGCGAGAAAGAGCGTAATCGTCACCGCGATCAGTCCCGCCACAAATGCCGCGGTGAGCTTGACGCGCGTCGACAGCATGCCGGCTTAGCTTCCCTTCCCGGCAGCGCTCTCTTCGCGAATCACGTATCCAACGCCGCGGATGGTATGAATGAGCTTTTTGGCGCTATTCGCGTCTATCTTTTTGCGCAGATGGTTGATCACCACGTCGACAATGTTGGTCCCCGGATCGAAATGGTAGCCCCACGCGTATTCGGTGATCAGCGTGCGGCTCATGACCCGCTCCGCGTGCCGCATCAGATACTCGAGCACCGTATACTCCTTGGGCGTCAGCTCGATCGCATTTCCGTCTCTCTTCACTTCCCTGGTGTCGAGGTTGAGACTCAAATCCGCGACTTTGAGCGCCGGAGACATACGCGCCCTCGGCCGGCGCGACAGAGCTTCGACCCGCGCCAGCAGCTCCTCGAACGCGAAGGGTTTGGTGACGTAATCGTCGGCGCCGGCGCGCAGCGTTTCCACCTTCGAATCGACGGCGTCCTGTGCGGTGAGAATCAACACCGGGCGGTCGAACCCGCGCGCCCGCAAATCGTGCAGCACCTGCGCCCCGGATTTGCCCGGGAGTCTCATGTCGAGGATGACGACGTCGTACTCCTCCGAAATCGCGCGCGCTTCACCATCATCGCCGTTGGCGACGAGGTCGACGCCCCAGCGTTGCTCCTCGAAGCCGCGCTTGACGAACTGTCCTACTGTGGGATCGTCTTCGATGACGAGGATCTTCATTCGACCCGGTTACTCATGAAAGCAAAGGGCGGACATCGATGCCCGCCCTTTGAAAGTAACATTTGCGCAGCGCGCGCTTCAACGAACCGGCATCAAGTTCCTGCCAGCTGCGCCCACGAGCCACGCTGGACTTGGAGTTTGTAGGAAGGCTGTCTCGCCAGCGCAGCGTCGTAGTGGAATCGACCACCACCAGTCGCGTAATAACTGTCCGCCACGATCGCACCATGGAAATCTCCAGCGCCGTGCTCGAAGACGGCGTGATTCGGCGCGTACACGGTGAAGTAGCCTGGCGACCCGCCAGAGTTCAGCGACCAGTCGCCAGGCGTTGCCGATGCTCCACACGACTCAAATGACAACGTCGGCGGTTTCGCCGACTGATTTATCACGTTTCCACCAGCAGCGTTGAGTGAGTCCAGCAGAATGATTTTTGCTGCCGACGCGCCGAGCACGACAAGGTTGGAATTATTTGTTAGAACGATCGAGCTGAAGAAGTACGACGTGTCCGCCAGAGTGAGAGTCGCTCCGCCCGAGACGTGTAGCGCTCCGGTCACCGCGCTGTAGCTGATGCCGGCGCCAGTCGGCACCTTCGCGGCCGGCGTGAATCCACCTGATGGGCACGGCAGAATATCCATTGGTGGCGCAGCCGGCGCGCCCGATGATGTGTCGCCAGTCACAAACGCAAGCAATCCGAGAGAGACAGCCCCAGCGGCCGACGCGCCTCCCTTCAACAGGGTGAGCGAGATCGAGATGTCACCACCGGATCGAAGATTCGCTGTGCTGTCGGCGGTGGCGGCGAAATAAGGACCGCGCTCTGAGTCGTATCCGTCGAAAATTCCGCCGTTCGCGAGCTTGACGCCGCTTTCGCCCGACACGGCATGCGAAAAAATCGGCACACCTCCCACCGACCCGGCGATCGTGATGATGCCGGCAGTGGGATCAGTCCGCCTCCCTTGTACTATGACGTCGTACTCCTGCAGCCCGCCCTGGTCCACACGATGAATCACGGTTCGATATGCCGCTTTGTTCGGCAGTGTCTGCCATCCGAGATCCAGGCTATCGCCCGGCTGTAGACTCTGGGCGCCTGCCGGCCAGGCACCGTGGGTCTGACGTAGGCCCGCCTCCGCCGCGTACATGGCGAGGGTTGATTCGCGCGTCGCCCGTGATGTGCGACGCTCGTCAGACGCAGTGGTGAGCGCAACCACGGCGATCACGCTCATGACCGTAATGGCGAAGATCACAGTCGGAAGGACGAATCCTTTACGATTGCTCAAGATCATCTGCGTAAGACCACCTTTGTCGTCAGCGAGTCGCGCTGATAGTCAAAACTGCTGTTGGCGTAAGTGGACTTGTAACTCTCGGTGCGCAGGGTGAATGCAACGGCGCCCACCGCCCCTGGGTTCGCCGTTACCGCCCCAAGCGTGTCGTAGTACGTGAACGCGAGTCCGTTGGACGCGGGTGCCATCAGTGGACCGGTGAGTTGCTCGTACGCCGCAGCCCCGACGCGACGACCCAGCCACCATCGATTATTGAGCTGGTATTCGCCGTACTCCAAGCGGCGGAAGTTCCGAAATGGCGCTCCTACTTGGATGAAGGATGTGTCCGCCTTCGTCGCGACCGCGAACTCGACGACGATATCCGGTGGACGCGCACCCGGCCATGCGCACGCGGGCACGCCCATCGCTGCCGGTTTCCCCACGGCCGTGATTTTTAGGGCTTGCCAGTTGTCACGACTGATCTGGTAAACGAGCGCACTGTCGTCAGCGGTGGCGAGAATGCTTCCTCCCGTCTTCCAGAGGCCATAGCGGGCGAGCGTAGCATGCTTCGCGCACACGGTTCCGATGCCGCGCGTCGCGCGGATCGCAATTGAGTTGACGCCCATTGCTGCCAGCGGGCTCACGCCGACTCCCGACTGGCGTAAGTCCCACGAAAGGAGTGCGCTCGCTTCGCGCGCCGTCTCGCGGATATCGATGACTTCGCGCTGCTTTCTGTATCCCTGTCCCTGGACGATCAGCACTTGCACCACGCCGGTAAGCAGGAGCAAGCCAACCACCATGCTGACAAGGAGCTCGATGACAGTGAACCCGCGGCGCGAGGCGTCGCTCTGCGCTGACTTTGACCGAATCACTGGACGCGATTCGTGGCGAGATAAATCGTAACGGTGTCGGTATAGGTCAGATTTGTCTGCGCCTGACCTCTCCGCACTACCATTACGTTGACCCTCTGCGACGTCGGACTAACTGTCGTCACGGTCCAATTCACCGGACGCCCGCGGACAGTTGCCGACCCATTCGTCACGTTGTTCCAACCAGCCCCGACGAGGCTGTCCGTTACCTGCTGGACATCAGCCGAATACTGAAGGTCTTGCCGCGCCTTTCCCATTTGCGAAAGACCGAGCGCCGCGGCGCCGGCGAGACTCATCGTCGCGACCCCAAACAGCGTCACCGCGACAAGGACCTCCACCAACGAGAAGCCCTCCTTTACTCCATTCGGAATCGGCTTCATCTAAGGACTTTTCCCAGAGCCGTAGTAACGATCGAGTCCGCCACTGCCCCGTCTGAAAAGGTCACTTTTGCATCGGCGGGTTCACACGATCCAGTCGTCGACGGCAGACCACGCGCGTCGAAGCAAAGGAGGGCACGTGTGCTCGTCATGCTGAGCCCGGTCGTGCTCATATCCCGGACATAACCGATCGTCGCGCGCTGACCGGAGCCATTGGCGCTGGTATCCACATCCACCCAGAACCGCCTGTTGCTGGCGTCGATGTGGAGCTGGGCCACGCGCGCGTAGCGGATGGCCGTGGATCGACTGAGTGAATGAGTGAGGGCGAACTGGTCGACCGCCGACGCGGTGGTCCGGCGCTGCAACGCGGCGGCTATCTTGGGGCCGCCGATAGTCGCGACTATCCCAATTAAGCCGAGCACCATGATCGTTTCGATCATCGTGAACCCGCGCCGATCGGACTGGAGCATAACGCCGCCGCCCTCACCGTCGTACGCTTCCCGATGCCCGACGAAAGTCGTCGGCGGTCCTAGCCTCTCGGGTAGCGACTACTCGCAGCAGCTCAAGAAGAGGAGGACTTCGTGCGCTATTGCAGAGCTACCTAAAGAGACTTTTCCCATTTGGAAAAACGTCACAGCTGAGGTTGGCTCGGGCTGAGGGCCATAAGGCGCTTGGTGGCTTAACAGATTGATTCTAAGTGCTTTAGAACCCGCCCCACCTTCTGATCCGGTGATTAGTCATGCAAAAGGCCCGAGGCTTCCGCCTCGGGCCCGCTGCCTGGAGCTTTGGAAGGCCGGCTTAGGGGCCTACGACAATGACCTGGTTCTGCGTCTCCGTCCCCGTCGTGATGGTCAAGCCGCCTGGAAGCAGAGCCGGCTTGAATCCGGAGGCCGTCGGTGGCGTTGCCCGCAACACGTAGGTACCTGGTAGCAGGAACGCAATCCTGAAGTTTCCGTTGGTATCAGTCGACGTGGTACGTACAACGTGCGTCGGATCGGAGTCGGTCAGCAGTGATCCCGCCGTCAGCACTTCAACAGTCGCGTTCGGAACTGCAGCACCGGTTGCACTGGTGGCGCGCACTGAGCCGCTCACACTACCAGTAATGTCCTGAGCGACAGCGTGGATCACCGGCTTGAAGATGAAACCATTCCTGGCGTCGTTGCCACGCATCACGAAGCTGCCCCCGATATCGAAATCGAGCGTCATTACCGACCCGTTCGCAGTCAGCTGGATCGGGCTGTCAAGAATCACCTTGATCCCGCTCTGACCGGCGCTTGGAAACTTGATCGCCGGCTTTGTCCCATCCTTCAGCGTGATCGACGACTTGTCGGTGTCGAGAACCAGACGGAAGCTCTGATAGTTTCCAGTCGCAAGGGTCGTCGCACCGAGATTCGTCGTCTTGCCCGCGCCGAGGTCGATGAGGTTTATCAGCGCGTTCGGCGTAGCGATCGTCGTCCAGCCGTCCATTTGACTCGCATCGTTTGCTTCGTTATCGCTCGTCGCGGCGGTCTTTGCATCGACGCGCACCACGTACACATCTACACTCGCTACGTCTGAAAACGGGAACGGTGCGTCGGTCAAGCGTACTGTTAGCAGACCGGTTCCAGTTCCTGACGAATCGCTGCACGCCGCAAAGGCGAGAGCGCTAAGGATCAGTCCCGCCGTGCGGCGGATATTTGCGATCATTGGTTTCTCCTGCATTCGGTTTTTGGATTCGACCCGAGCGCGGGTCGGAGTTGGCCGCGTGCAGAGCGCGGTTCCATTTGCATAGACTCAGGCTGCTCGATTCTGCGTCACAGCTCATCTGATGCAAAGGACCGCAAACAAGAAAAAAAGGACCGAGAGTTTCCCCTCAGTCCCCGCGGTTTAGTTCGCTGTGGATCCTTTTGGCGGCGGCCCGCGGCGCTGGCCTCTCGGCTTGTTGCCGCTGTTCCCCGGTACTCCCGCCGGCGGGCCCGCTGTCGCCGGGCGACCAGTCTTGCCCAGACCGCGAGCTTCCCCGCGCCCGCTGTCACCATCGCCGCGGCCTTGTCCCGCATTGCCACGTCCGGAGACGTCAGAGGACATGCTTTCCAGATCCGCGTCCGATGCGCGAGCCTGAAGACGGGTGAGCACCCGTTGCAGCGCCTGGTCCGCGCTGAGTCCACGGTCCGTCAGACTGCCGATAACGAAGAGCGGCACTGCGAGCGAACGATTATGCGGCGCGCTCTTCGCCAGGACCGAAACTGCTTGCCCATCAACGCCCTTTCGCATCGCTTCGGCACCCGCTTCGATTTCGTCGCCGGCCGCAGCCGAACCGCGACCTCTCTCGAGCGCTGACTTGGCGCTATCCATCCGCAGCGCCTGCTCGTTTATGGAGCGTTCGATGTTCCGCGGATCGACACCCTTCGCCGCGAACTTGAGCGCCCGATTTTCCAGAGCGTCCGCGGGAAGCTGATGAGAACGCGCGTCGGCGATACGCGCCAGCACACGCTCGGCGACGTCGGCCGGCAGCACTTCTCTCAGGCGTGCCGATGGGTCTTTCGCGGGAACCTGTGCGCCGGCGATCCGCGCCAGCGATACCATCGCCAAAACGAACAGGGCGATAGAACGAAGGGTCCTCATGTATGCAGACTCCCGAGGGAGTTATGGGCAGAGCTCGTCTGACTCATAAAGGGCCGCCAGTATTTGGTGGCTACCCGATAGACTCCGTCCATAGCGTCTAAAGTCACATCCCTACATTTCATTCTACCACCAGCAGGCCAACTGTGCCGCCGAATTCGTCGGCCATAGAGAGAAGTCCTGGGGGCACGATCCAGCTGCCACCGTTGACTCGCAAATTCATCTGATACTTTCCCGGAGCGAGCGGCAACCTGATCGACCACCATCCGCCGTTCTCACCAGACAGTTGGACTGGGATCCACTTTGTGAAATCTCCAGTCACCTCGACAGTCCGGGCTCGCGGAGCACTCGCTCTCAATATCACATCACCTCGACCCGACTTCTCCCAGCTGAACCCCTGGACAATCGGTGCCTCGTCCGGTAAGGCGCCGGGCGCTGCTTCACCCCGCTTTATCCCCGGATTATGATCGTTCCCTCGAGCCAGTCGAATGCTCGCCGACAGGAAACGTCCACCCGGAAATCCCTGAGTCGGGTCAATGGGATACGTGCCGCCGCTCAGTACCGCAGCGATGTGCGGCTTTACCCACGCGACGGCGCTGAGACTGCCCCACGCTCGCGCCGTCGCTCCGAGATCGGTGAGCTGATCTCCAACCCGGAAACCGAACAGCGCCTCGAAATCAAAGTTCTGTCGCGTCCAGGAGAGTGAGAGTTGACTATCCGCATACTTGATGGAGTCGAGAGAGACCGGGCTTACGGTTAGCGTCGCGTCGAAGTCTCGAAGTTGCGTCGATAGGCCGACTTCTCCCAACAGAATTCGCTGCGAGCCGTTGCCGAATGAGGTTCTGCCCGCGCCGACACCGGCAAAGATCTCGTTTGAACCGAGCGGATAATGGAATCTCAAGTTGCCAAGTACCTCGCCGGTGCGAGTACCGCCGCTGTGTGTACTGCCTCCGGCAAATCCTCCGACCTCGCCGATGAGTCCGCGATGCAGTCCGGAGAATAGAGATGCCGACAGCGCGCCCTGGGTGCTCGAGCCGCCAGACAGGAACTGCGAAAAAGTACCCGACGCCTCGGCGATGGCGGTACCCCAGTCGAAGAGCGCGTGGGGACTGACGGCCGCTATCCCCGTGTTCACCGTGTCGGCGTAGCGAAGCGCCATGCCGCCGACATCAACACTGGCTTCTGCTCGCTGCGCCCGCGTCGATGGCGCGCAGATCAGCAGCGCGGCGAACGCCCCGGAGAAAATTGTACTTGGAAAGGACTTCGCGGCTCTCAAGGGAGATAAACATACAATCCCCTTGCACGCGTGGCGCTGAGTTCTTGGGTCGCCTAGGTCTCGGACTTACCGAGTGGGGCGACACGGATGACCGAACTCTCCGTGCCAAACTCGTCGGAGGATTTGACCGCGAGGGGATCGGCGACCCAGCGCTTACCGTTGACGATGAAGGCGTACTCGTGTCGTCCCGCCGGGAGCGGGACCGATACCGCCCACACACCGGGAGCACCCGACAGCTTCAGCTCAGTCGCGCCTTTTGTCCATTCGTTGAAGTCGCCGACGAGCGCCACGCTCGACGCGTGGGAGTCCACAAATACGAAGCGGACAAGTTGGACAGTATCCTTTGCGGGAGGCGACGGGCTGGCAGCTACCGTGGCGTTCTTACGGAGACTGATTCGGGAGCCGATCGCGATAGTTGACAACGCAACTATCGCACTGATGCCGGCAGCCAACGCCAGACCTGCGATTGGCGAAACCCGCAGTACTCGCTCTCTGCGCCACCACGACTTCTGTGTCGTTGCCCCTTCCGGGTAGAGCGTCGCGCCTTCAGCTCTCACCTTATCCATCAAGCGCTTCTCGAAGGACGGGTGGGCACGCTCGGGCATGCGCAGCGCGGACGCAATCCGCTCCGCGAACGCGTCGTCTTCAGCTCTGTCTTTCGACCCGAAAATATCAACCATGATAAACCCCATCGAGCAAACCGCGAAGCGCGTCACAGGCGCGCTTCACTCTCATTTTAAGCGCCGATACACTCACACCGGTGATCTCGGCCATCTCCTCGTAAGTCATCTCTTCAACGTGCTTGAGCAGAAACGCCTCTCGCTGGTCGGCCGGCAGCGTGCTCAGCGCACGCTCGATGTGTCCACCAACGTCAAGATCTACCTCTTCCTCGGAACCAGGAGCTACCGCGCTTTCAACGGCCACGGCAGCTGACGGGAATCTTTGCTCCCGCCGGCGCTGTCGCGACGCGTATGTTCTGCATTCGTTGACGACTATCTGGTAAAGCCAGCCCCCGAAATGATCGGGATCCTTACAGCTGCGAAGCCCCCGGAACGCGCGCATGAACGCCGATTGCAGAACGTCGTCGGCATCCACGCGGGAGCCGAGCATGCGCACGGCGAACCGAGCGCACGTATCCTGATGTCGGCGGACCAGACCGCCAAACGCATCGATATCGCCGTCGAGGACGGCAGCTATCAGTTCCGCGTCCGAAGAGCCTGTCACAAGTGAATGACTGCAGGAAAGTGAAATAGCGTCACAAGAAAAGGCGGAAATGCGTTCTCGCCTTTCCGCCTGTGCTCAAAATTGCAACCGCCGAGGTTCTTCGAGGCTGGGGTTAGCGCAGGAATCCCCGATCGGATCTTACCGATTGCTTCTGTTCCCTCTGCCGCTTGGCAAGGATCGCCATCGCGGCAGAATCGGTTCGGGGCTTGATCACCGCGTCGCCCGAGCTGTCGATGCTCACGACGCTGTCCTTGCACTGCCGCTGATCAAACACCGAACGCGTAGCGCATCCGGAACGGAGAAGTTTGGTCTCGGGATTTTGCGGTGCCGTTGCCGGTACGCATTTTCCGCGTGCCGCGTCGCTGACAACGCACTCGGTCTCCGCGCGCGTCGTAGTTGGACGGCGGGAGACCGAGTACATCAGTGCTGCCAGGGAAGAGACTGCGACCGCGAGCAGCAATAGCGCGATCAGCAGCTCTCCGAACATGAAGCCGCGACGGGCCCTCTCAACAGGGCGTCCGTCGGCGGGCATCAGTACTCCACCCAGTTGTCGACCCAGGTGTTGCGCAGGGTGACAAGAGCGCCCGCGGGGCTTGTCGCTTTCGCGACCTCGCAGGAGTTGAAGTTGTACTGCTTGGTACCGTTCGCCGTCGATGACGGAACGTAGGTACCGAGCTTGATGTTCAAGCCGCTGACCGTCGCGCCTTGAATACCGTTGTTACCGTTCGAGGTGATGTCGCCGCCGACGAGAAGCACGCCTTTCCAGGCAGA
>Ga0066706_10001021_pt1 | contig 10277 bp, 12 predicted proteins | sample GraSoiAngelo_155_FD_67274 | JGI IMG/M metagenome (GOLD analysis project Ga0066706, IMG submission 67274) | Grasslands soil microbial communities from the Angelo Coastal Reserve, California, USA - 14_1009_13_30cm | ecosystem: Environmental > Terrestrial > Soil > Grasslands | place: USA...
ATAATGACACCGGAAGAGCAGATTGCGAAAATGACGAAGGCGATCACGCAGGCCATCAAAGTGCTGAGCGACCCATTCGCGGCTACCACCAAAGATCACGAGAAGGCGATTCAGGCGTTGAAAGAGTCTATGCAAAAGGACGGCGCGCCCGCCGCCGTCGCGCCCAAACCCGCGCCTGCCGCTCCTGCTGTCCCCGCTACTCCTGCGGCAACCTAGGCCGCACGCGTTCGAGCTACCGCACCGTCCGTCTACTAGTCCCCAAGCAGGTGTGAGGCCCACTCCTTTATCCGCTTGGTGGCCGGCCGATGCTTCCATGTACCGAGACTTCTCCTTAGAGGAATATGACAAGCGACACGTTGTTGCGAGACGTGGCGTAGAATAAAAGGATGGAGGTTCAGACATGGATGTTGCGCTCATAGGGGCTGGGTTGATGGGGCGGCCGATGGCCGAACGCCTCAAGGCGGCCGGGCATCAGGTGCATGTGTACAACCGCACTCGCGAAAAAGTGATGGACTTGGAAAATGCCGGGCTGCATGTCGCAGATCATCCCGACACGGCGATTCGCGCCGCCTCGTGCGTCATTCTGATGCTGGCTGACGCGACCGTCATCGGCGAACTGCTGCTCACGCGTCCCACTCGAAATCATCTCGCCGGCCGCGCGGTCATCCAGATGGGGACGATCGGTCCCCGGGAAACCAAGTGGCTGCAGCAAGAAATCCTGCTGGAGGGCGCCGAATATCTGGAGGCGCCGGTGTTGGGCAGCATCGCTGAAGCGCGGACCGGCAAGCTGATCGTCATGGTCGGCGCAAGCCATGAGCAGTTCGTTCGGTGGGCGGATCTCTTGCGGTGCTTCGGCCCTGAGCCGCGCCTGATTGGCCCCGTCGGCCAGGCCGCGGCGCTCAAGCTTGCGCTCAATCAGTTGATTGCGGCTGAGGTCGCGGCGTTCGGGCTCAGCGTGGGCTTTGTGGAGCGGGAGGGAATCCCGGTGGAAACTTTCATGGACATCTTGCGCGAGAGCGCGCTGTATGCGCCCATGTTCGACAACAAGCTGCCTCGCCTGCTCAAGCGCGATTATGCCAATCCGAATTTTCCGACGAAGCACATGCTCAAAGATGCGGAGTTGTTCCTGAAAGAGGCCGGCGCCGACGGACTGGACACCAGCAGTCTGTCGGGTGTGCGGACAGTCTTGATCAACGCCATTGAGCGAGGCATGGGGCAGGACGACTACTCCGCCGTCTATAACGCGATCAATCCGCCAGCATAATCCAGGTGTCATACACAACGGCCACCGCGGTAGTGATGGTGTAATGGCCGCGTCCAATACCGTCACAAAGATCGAGGTCCGGCGCATCGACATCCCGATCACCGATCCCTTCGTGGTGGCGACGGGCCGGCTGCTGACCGCGGAGAATCTGTTTGTGCGGGTCACGCTGCACAGCGGCGCGATCGGCTACGGCGAGATGGCGCCGTTTCCGGAGGTGGGCGGTGAAGATCGCGCGGCCTGCGAGGACGCCGCTTGGCGACTTGCGAGAGCCGCGCTCGGGCGATCCGCCGGGGAGTACAAAAATATCGGGCGCCTGTTCTCCGAGGTGTCCGCCTCGCACCCGGCCGCCCGCTGCGGGCTCGAGACGGCATTGCTCGATGCTCTCTGCCGGCACCGGGCTGTTTCACTATGGAGCTTCTGGGGCGGTGCGGATGTGCGGGATCGCGACACCGATATCACGATCCCGATCGCCGCTCTTGAGCGAACCGTCGCGCTTGCCCGCGAGTGGTACCGCCGGGGGTTCCGGATCTTTAAGACAAAAGTCGGCATCGACGCGGAGGAAGACATCCGCCGTTTGGAAGCCGTTCACCGTGTTTTCCCCGACGTCGCGTTCATCGCGGATGCCAACCAAGGCTTTACGCGCGAGGAATGCCGCATGTTCGTCAAAGGGGTCGGGCGGTTCGGCGGTCGGATCCTGCTGCTCGAACAGCCGGTCGCGAAAGACGATCTGGACAGCATGGCTGCGCTCCGGCGGGACACGGGGGTCCTGATCGCCGCGGACGAATCCGTGCGTTCGCTCGAGGACGCCCGGGAAGTCGCGCGGAAGCAGGCGGCGGATGTCATCAATATCAAGATCATGAAGAGCGGGGTGCTCGACGCGCTCGACATCGCCGCATTCGCGCGTACCGCAGGGTTGCGCCTCATGATCGGCGGCATGGTCGAGACGCGCATCGCGATGGGCTGTTCGTTCGCGATGGTCCTGGGGCTCGGCGGGTTCGAATTCCTCGATCTCGACACTCCGCTCTTACTGGCGTCCGATCCGGTGGGAGGCGGCTATCGGTATGCTGGGCCGATGCTGCAGCCGTGGACCGAGGCCGGTCTCGGCGTGGAGACGGACGCGGGTGATGTGGTGATGACGATCGCGTAGCCTTACAACGAGGAGCGTGTCTCTCGTTGCAATGTCGCGGCACGGTCTCTTGCATGCTGCGCTTCTGCGGTTTGCCCCAGCCCCTGATAGGCGTCGGCCATGTTCGTATAGAGCTGGACCAGCCAATACGGCTTTCCGTGGGCGCTGAGCGCTTCCGCCTGCTGAAATCTCTGGAGCGCCTCCGCATATCGTTCTTGGCGGAGCAGGACTTCCCCCAGTGTCTCCAGGTACATGCCTTGCCGTCCTGGATCCTGTTCGGCGGCTTGCGCGAGCGCCGCGTGCGCCAGAGATTCCGCCTCGTCCAACTTTATGCCTTGCTTCGCATACAAGACGGCCAGATTATTCAACGCCTGGCTCTGCCGGGGATTCAAGGAGAGCGCGTCACGATAAGACTGCTCCGCTTGCTGGAATTGTTCCAGGCCGGCATAGACGTTCCCCAGAAACACCCGGGCCGTCACGCCGTCTCCATGCGGATCCATTGCCGCCACTTTCTCGTATTCGGCAATCGCCGACTGCGGCTTGCCTTCTGACTCGTAGCTGACGCCGAGACTCAAATGTTCCTTGGCGGTCAACGGATCGTGAAATTCGTAGACTTTCAGCAGGGAGCAAGCCGGTGTCAGCACAAGCAGTGCAAGGACAAGGAGAGCGTGCGGCATCTAGGTCCCCGTATCTCCAACATGCGTCGGCTCGATCAGCAGAGACCAGTAGTTCGTCTTCTCCCATGCGTGCTTGAACCGCTCGTACGGGATGCGCTGATTCTTTTCTTTGCCGGAATAGGCGATGACGCTCTTGTCATCCGGGTCCAGTCCGACCACCACAAGAAAATGTCCGACGGGGACTTGTTGAAAACCGAGATTCAGGAAGGCGATGACCGGCCGTTGTCGGCTCACCTGCGACTCCAGAAATTCCCACGAACCCTGCCGGATCGATGCCTGCAGATTCTGAGCCTTGGCATACTGCCAGAGGTCAAGACTCAACGTTCCCTTCATCTCCGGCCGGTAGATCTCGCGACCAATGTCTTCGGGCGTAACGTGGCGCCCCCAAAAATTCAAGACGGCAGCCAACGAGGCCGGGCCGCACTGGTATTGGGTTTGCGGGTAGAACGGGACCTGTTGCACATACACCGCGTTGGATGACAATGGTCGAGCGGCCTCGCCGAGTTGCTGGTCGACCGTGGCACAGCCGGCCAGCGTCCCGGCAAGACACATACACAGGATGCCTCGGGAGGCGAGCCTTCTCGTCATGCGCTCAGACTCTTTTCGCGAGGAAGATGATGAGGAGCACCAGGGCAATGACGAGAAGAACGGCGATGATGATCCCCACATCACCGCCGGCTTGGAGCCCATCGAGGTTGGTGGCGATCTGATGCAATTCTTCCGTCGTCAGCTTGGCCATCGATTGCTGAACTTCCTGCATGCTCAGGCCGAGGTCGGTCAGCCGTTGCGCCACGACCTTCGACTCCAGGACGCTTTGGATTTTCTGAATGTCGGCGAGTCTGTCCGCGCCGACCATGAGACCCGCGGCATCTAAATCGGACGGAATGAGCGCCGCCATCAGATCGGTGGGTAGGCTGCCTAGGACAAGAAGCGCCATGATGAGATAGATCGCCAACGATTTTCGAATGCAGAGTCGCAGTTGCCTCACGGGGATCACCTCCTGGGGAGTGTTTGGCCTCTCATTTGCTGTTTACCTAATTTACCGAACGCACGTATAACCTACGGAGGAGGGGTCCGAAGATGTCGAGGGTTACAACTATCGCATGGTGAAGTCAGAAGGCAGGACCGACGCGGATCACTCGACCGGGAACCTAGAGCTGTTCTCGAACGCACACGTCTTTCAGGAATTCGCCGACGCGGGGATCGGCAGCGTCCGCGAGAACCCCGCGCGTTCCATCGTCGCCTCGATCCCGTACACGACCGACATGTCGTCGGGGTCGCTCGGGCCCTCGAACCGGTGATGGCTTCCTGCATCGTCGAATATGTCACGGCCGGCATGGTTGACCTCTGTCCTTATGCTACCGTATCGGTCGTCGCCATCGCCAATCGGCACGGACTTGGTTATGATTCCTCTATGTGCCACCGGCGGATACGCATGCGCGAACGGGGCGAACGGACTGGCGCGCTCATCTCTACATGGCTCGCGTGCATGTGTATCGCGGGGACGACGCCCGTGGTGAGCGCCGAAGCGCCACCGGAACTGGCCGCCCACATGGATGCCATCGCGAATCTCGCCGTTCCGTCACCGATGGTGAATGTCCCCGAGGGGTGGTTCATCATGGGGACAGGCCGCAAGGACGATACGAGCTACGGTCTGCACACGCAGTTCGACGATACCGAGCAGCCGCAGCGGCGCATCTGGCTGGATGCCTTTGCCATCGACCGGGATGAGGGGAGTCTCGGCGAATATGTCGCCTTCCTGCGCGAGCACAGAATGCCGGCGTCCGAAGAGCTTCAGAAATTGATCCGGCACATGGTCACGGTGCATTTCATGCCGGACTATGTCATGGCCCGCTGGCCTGCGCTCTATGTGACGTGGAACGAGGCGGCGGAGTTCTGCACGGCGCATGGCAAACGACTTCCCACTGAGGCCGAGTGGGAAAAGGCGGCGCGGGGCACCGACGGCAATCTGTTTCCATGGGGCAGCAAGCCGCCCGTGCCGGGTCTGGCCGTCTTCGGGAAGTATCACGCCCATGAGATCCCGCTGGTGGCGGCTGTGAACAGCGGTGAGGAAGGCCAGAGTCTGTTCGGCGCGCGGCACATGGCGGGCAATATCGCCGAGTGGGTCCAGGACTGGTTCGGGATCGATTACTATGCCGTCATGCCGGAGCGCAATCCGAAGGGGCCGACGACCGGACGTTACAGGAGCGTACGCGGCGGCTCATGGCGGAGCAGCCCGAATATTCTACGGGCCGCGACGCGCAACGGGGCGGTGCCGGACCAGCGTTCCGCGACCATCGGCTTTAGATGCGCGAAGTGAAAGGTCACATCGCTCTGGAGCGGGTCCTGCCACCGAGCAGCCCAGACGTGCTCAGGTCCATTTCGCCGTCGCAGCCCCGCAGACTCGTCTGCATGGCCCTTCCGCTCCGCCTGGGCGCCCGACTCGGCGTCACCCGCTCATGTCCTATCCAGATTCCGGTATTGGCGAAATAGAAGGTAGGCGCCCCAGATGAGGGCCAGCAACATGATGAGGATGGCCAGCTTATACGCATCGCGGGCAATGGCATGGTCGTACTTCAACCAACCCAGATGGCCGAGGATATATTCCCAGTCATGGCCTTCGACCTCTTTACCCGTCACGCCTCCTAACAACATCAACTCGAGGTCGCGCGCATCATTGATGTAGGGCGCGAGGTCCATCAGGCTTTCTGCGAACCACCACAGCGCGGCCGACGCGCCGAAGGCGTTATTGTGGAAGAGAAATGCGCCGAGGCAGATCGCCGGCATCAGCAGTTGTCCCAGGCTGCCGCCCAGCACGGTCATGAATCGGCCAAACGGGATGAAGACGAGATGCCCCGCTTCATGAAACGGCAGATTGATGTTGTGCATGAACGATTCGCCGACATAATTCGTCGCCATCGGCGTGACGATGAACTTGGCGCCCCAGATCACCAGCAGGATGTAGACGAGGACGCGGCCGCCAAAGATGAAGGGGGTAACCTTTTCCTCGAACGGCAACAGGCGGTCTTTGAGCATGGCGAACAGGCCTGGTTCAGGATCCTCTGATTTCTGCATCGGGATCGCGGGGACGCCTGAAACCGGAGGCATCGGTCGGAGCGATTCATGAACTTTCCCGAAGAGCACGCCGCATTTCACACATTCGCGAGTCGCATCCTGCTCGAAGCCGCATTTCGGGCAGACCATAGGGAGTTCCTTATAGCAAAGTAGGGTAGGTGTAATTCTTAAGTCTGTCAAGCGCGCCTTGACACCTCGCACGCGGCAGCCTAGCCTTTCTTCCATGAGTGAATTGTTCAAGGGTCTGGAGCGGATCGAGGAAGCGCGGGAGCGCCTCACGGGGTCCAGCTTTATGGCCGGCGTCTTCGTCGGACGCCCTGACTTCAATTTGCTGTTCCCGTCGCCCGAGACGGTTGAAGAACGAGCCGAGGGCGAAGCCTATTGCCGCAAGATCGAGGCCTTCCTCAAGAGCCAGGTGGACGCGGACGAAATCGAGCGCATGGCGAAGATCCCAGACACAGTGATCAAGGGTCTCCTGGACCTGGGCGCATTCGGCATGAAGATTCCCAGGCAGTACGGCGGGCTCGGCTTTTCCTACACCAATTACGGCCGCGTCCTCACGTTGATTGCGAGCGCGAGCAACATCCTTTCGCTGACCGTCGCGGTGCCCCAGTCCATCGGGATCGCGATGCCGATTCTCCTCTTCGGCAATGAGACGCAGAAACGCACGTACCTGCCCATCGTCGCGAAAGAGGCGATCTCCGCCTTCGCGCTGACGGAGCCGGCGACGGGTTCGGACGCCGCGAATATCCGGACCGAAGCGGCGCTCGATCGATCCGGCACGCATTTCGTGGTGAACGGAGAGAAGCTGTGGTGCACGAACGGACCCATCGCGCGATTTATCACGCTGATCGCCCGCGTGCCCGCGAGGAAGATTAGGGTCGACGGCAAAGCGGCGTGGGCCCCGGTGCTGGAAGGGGAGCGCGCCGACGATCGCGTGCACAGCGCGTTTATCCTGCCGATGGATTCCCCCGGGGTGGCGGTGCGCCAGCGCTGCCAGTTCGAAGGGTGCCGGGGCATCGAAAATGCGCACATGACGTTTACGGATGTGCGCATTCCCGTGGAGAACGTCATCGGCGAGATCGGCAAAGGCCTCAAATACGCGCTGACGATTCTCAACGTCGGCCGCGCCATCAGCGTCCCGGCCATCTGCCTGGGCATGGCGAAGCAGGCCTGGCAGCCGACGCTCGATCGCGCCAATTCCCGCGTGACCTTCAGCAGGCCGCTCGGCGAGCGGCAGACGCAGCAGATGCGGCTGGGCCGCATGGCGACGGACCTCTTTGCCATGGAAGCGCTGGCCTCGCTGGTGTGGCGCATGGCGGATCAAAAGCAGTACGACATTCGGATCGAAGCCGCCATCGCGAAAATCTTCCTGTCGGAAAAGACGATCCGGTTCCTGCGCGATGCGCAGATCATCTTCGGCGGGATGGGCTACGAGACGGCGGACTCCAAACGGGTGCGCGGCGAGCCGGCGTTCATGATCGAGCAGCTCGTGCGAGACGCCGAAATGTACCGCATCGGCGAGGGGGCGACCGATGTCCTCCGCCCGTTCGTGGCGCGCGAGGGGCTGAACCCGCACCTCGAGCGGGCGCGCGGCTACCTCGACGGGACATTAAACGGCGCCGCCAAGAACCGTGAACTGATGAGACTGCTCAAATTCTATCTCCCCTGGTATCTGAACCAATGGCAATCCAAGCCGCTTCCCAATCGTTCCGAGATCCAGGACTCTGCAGTTAAGGCAAAACTAGCGTACGTGGAACGCGCGAGTCGACGTCTTGCCCGCGCGATCGTCTATGCGATGGCGCTCCATCGGGAAGCCCTCCGTGACGATCAGGGGCGGCAGAACAGGATCGAGGAAATCGGCGAGGATATTCTCACGATCGCCGCGACGGCGTTGGAGGCCGAATCGCGCGAGCGTACACGTGAAGACTTGAACGCATGGGATCTCGCCGACGAATTCTTCACGGAGGCGGTGGGACGCATTGAAGCCAACCTTGCCGGCCTCATCCGCAACGACGATCAACATTCCGCCGGCATCGGCGGCCGCGCCCTCCGGCAGGAATATGCGTCGCTCTCAGACGGTGTCATCCCCCGCGCGCTGAAGGATTATCAGCGAGACGGCCATGCCCGCTAGCGTTTGGTTATCCATTGTCATAAGCCAGCCTCCTTGTTGCGGGTCATGGCAGCATTTTGAGGGTTCTCACTCTCTTTCGTAGGATCTTGTGGACATTTTGATTCTTCCGCGGAGTTATTTATCCACTCACGTTGCCCTCTTTCAATGCTAACTTCTAATAGGCGTAAACCTTAGGCGATCACCACAAGCTGAGGGTTTTCGATTGCACTGCATCGATAGAGGAGGACCATATGCGTACACAGATCGCGGCTCTTGCGGCTATTGTCATGTTGACGTTCGGCAACGCGACGGCATGGGCATTGTTTGAAACAAACAAAACCTTGTCGGAAAGTGCCACCATCTCCATGGAACAAGCGCTCAGCGCAGCCCGGCAGGCGGTGCAGGGCAAGCCCGTTGAAGTCAATATGGGCAAGGATGAAGGCCGGGTGGTCTACAAGATAGAGATTGTCGACGCCAACAAGAAGACGCATTACGTCTATGTGGATGCGCAAAACGGCAAGATCGTCGAGACGAAAGGGAGTGTCTTAAAATAAGGCACACGACGGCCAGAGGAATAGGCCCGTCCCATGATATTGGTTTAGCCAAGGACCGGCCACGCGACGCGCGCTCGCAGAGCCATCCTCGTAGATGTCGGCATCGCGGTCATGTGGACATTTTTGATGCTTCCGGAGGGTCATTTATACACTCGCATTTCCTTATTTCAGTGCTACCTTCTTCATGTGGCGGAAACCTTAAGCGATCACCTACCAGCTTAAGGGGTCTCGATTTGCACTACCGACAGAGGAGGATCATATGCGTAAACACATTGCTGCTCTGGCTGTCCTCGTTGCGTTGACCTTCGGGAACGCGACGGCATGGGCGTTGTTTGAAACCGACAAGAAGTTGTCGGAGAGTGCGACAGTCACCATGGAACAAGCGCTGAGCACGGCCCAACAGGCGGTGCAAGGCAAGCCCGTTGAAGTCAACATGGGCAAGGATGATGGCCGGGTGGTCTACAAGATAGAGATCATCGACGCCAACAAAAAGACGCATCACGTGTATGTGGATGCGCAAAACGGCCAGATCCTTAAAAACAAAGAGGACAAACTGCGCTAAGAGCGCCTGAACGCGCTACGGACGGGCCGGAGGGCCGGCCCGTCCCCAATCCTACACCTCCGGCGACCGCTGACCCCACCGACCGGCAAAGACAAATTCCTCCAGTCCTTTTCGGCTCCGTGCCGCCAACTCCCGCTTGCGGAGTGTGTCCGGCAATGTATTGGGGTCGCCCGGGTACCCCAAGGCGATCATGGCGACAGGTTCATAGTCCGCGGGGAGTGCGAACAGTTCCCGCGCCTTGTCCACATGGAATCCCGCCATCTGATGCGTAAACACGCCGATGCTCATCCCTTGCAGGATGAGATTTTCCACGGCGAGTCCGACATCGTGAAAGGCATGCCGGTTGGGCGAGTTGTCTTCCTCGAACACCATGTGCGCGATGCTGAGCATCAGGACCGGCGCTGCCCCCGCCCATAATTGATTGCCCGGCACTAAGCAACTGAACAGCTTCTCGAATTCCGTCTTGTTGTCCCTTGTGGCCACGATGAAACTCCAGGGCTGTTCATTCGAGGAAGAGGGCGCCCATCGCGCCGCCTCCAGCAGCCCGCCGAGTTCCGTCCTTGTGATGGCCCGATCGGCAAAGGCTCTCGGACTCCATCGCTGCCGAATAAAGTCATGGATCGGATACGAAGCCTGCGCGACCTTCTGCATGATGCCTACCTCTTCTTGGGCCTTCAGTTCGAGATTGCGCGGTAGTCTAAGTCAGGGTCGGTTGACTGCGCAACAGCGGCTTCTCTGCGGCTCCGTTTCAAACGCAACCTTCACCAGGCATAGATCACGCCGGTGCCGAGTCGAAACCTGTCCTGCTCCACGGGATCCTTGAAGTCCCGCCAGACGGGAACCGAGACCAGTCCGAAGAACATCACGCCATGGCCAGGCGAATAGACCAGCGTCGGATGCACAAGC
>Ga0066706_10001027_pt1 | contig 10266 bp, 9 predicted proteins | sample GraSoiAngelo_155_FD_67274 | JGI IMG/M metagenome (GOLD analysis project Ga0066706, IMG submission 67274) | Grasslands soil microbial communities from the Angelo Coastal Reserve, California, USA - 14_1009_13_30cm | ecosystem: Environmental > Terrestrial > Soil > Grasslands | place: USA...
AATGATCAGCTCGTCACCCGTCTCCACCTGGTCGAGCGGGAACTCATCAGGCGCGAGCGTGCCCAGTCCGGGGATGGGGTTGCCGTGTGGGCATGTCGACGGGTTGCCGAGCGCCTGGAGCAGGCGAGTCTCGATGTTCGGCGTGATGACGTGCTCCACGCCGTGCGCCTCCTCGTGAGACTCGTGCCACGGCATCTTGAGCAGGTCCGTCAGCAGACGCTCGGCGAGGGCGTGACGGCGCACGATGTTTTCGGCCACGTCTCGCCCGCGAGGCGTAAACAGGATCTCCTTGCGCGCGCCGTGCTCGATCAAGCCATCGCGCTCCATGCGTTGCAGCGTCGCCGTCACCGTCGGCGGCGTGACGTTGAGACGCTCGGCCAGGCGAGCGGCGATGACGGGCGAGCCGTCACGCGTCAAGTAGTGCAGCACCTGCAAGTAGTCTTCAACAACCGAGGTGGTCGATTTGCCCGACGCACCCACCATCCGCGGCTTCACGGCGCCAACTATAAACCCGCCGCATTAGGTGAGGCTAATACTGGGGCCGGGCGTGCAGGCGCGATTGCGCGTTAGATGGAGACGCTGCGATCGAGTGGCTCGGACCTGGCCATGCGTCGCTGGATTGCGTGGCCAAGGCGGCGGATGCCTTCGCGCAGTTGGTCGGGCGGCACATTCGAGAAGTTCAGCCGCATGGTGTTGGTGCCGCTTCGGTCGGGGTGGAAGCCCTGCCCGGGGACGAACGCGACTTTGTCCTGAATGGCGTCGAGCAGCAGCTCGCGGGTGTCGATGTGCCGTTCCAGTTCGGCCCAGACGAACAGGCCTCCGCCCGGGCGTGTGTAGTGCGCTTCGGGCGGGAAGTGCTCCTCGATCGCCTGCAGCATGACGTCGCGGCGCTCCTTGTAGAAGGCTTTGATGCGCTCCACGTGCGTATCGACAAAGCCGTCCCTGGCGACTTCGTACGTCGCCATCTGCTGGGCCATGCCCGTGTGCAGGTCCGACGGCTGCTTGCCGTGCAGCAGGGCTTCCATCGCTTCCTGGCCCGCCACGATCCAGCCCAGTCGAAACCCCGGCGCGAGGATCTTCGAGAACGTCCCCAGATAGATCACCAGCCCGTCGGTATCGAGCGACTTGAGCGTCGGCAGGTGCTGTCCCTCGAAGCGCAGCTCGCCATACGGATCGTCTTCGACAATCGGGATGCCGCTTTGACTGGCGAGCTCGACCAGCCGGCGGCGGCGCGCCAGGCTCATCGATCGACCCGTCGGGTTCTGGAAGTTGGGCAACGCGTAGATGAATTTGATGCGCTGTCCGCGCGCGTGCTGCTGGGAGAGCAGGCGCTCGACCTCGTCGACGCGCATGCCGTCCTCGTCCATGGGCACCACCGCGTAGGTCGCCTGATACTGGTTGAAGGCCTGCAGCGCACCGAGGTACGTCGGCTTCTCGACGACCACCGCGTCGCCCGGGTTGAGCAAGATCTTGCCGATCAGATCCAGCGCCTGCTGCGAGCCGTTGGTCACCAGAATGTCATCGGCCGAGCAACCGATGCCGAATCGGCTCAGGCGCTCGGCCAGCAGCTTGCGCAGTGGCCGGTAGCCCTCACTCGGCCCGTACTGCAGCGCCTGGGCGCCGTCAGATTCCAGGACCCACTCGAATGCACGACGGTATTCGTCAATGGGAAACAGCTCGGGCGCTGGCAAGCCGCCAGCCAGCGAGATCACGTCAGGCTGAGCGGTGATCTTCAGGATTTCGCGGATGTCCGAGGCACGCATGCCCTGGGCACGATCCGCGTACAACTGCTGCCAGGCGACAGGCATTACGGATTACCTCTGGGAATCGAGCCCAGCGACGACGGGCACCGGTCGTCGCCGCCGGGTGCTCAGATGATACCCAGAGGTTTCCGAGCGTTGGCCAGACTTTTAGCGCGTGAGAATTCTTCGCGATGCAACCGCTCCGCCATGCGACGTGCGAACAGCAGCCCATTGAGGGCCCGCTGATCTTCAGTCAACATGCGGTGCGGGGCACACGTGGCGAGTCGTACGCCCATCAGTCCGAACTCGCACGTGCAGTTGCGCGCGATAGCGTTTACAAGATCGAAGGACTCCTGTTGAGTCCCGTGCCAAACAACTTGCATTGCCATTGGATACTCCGGTGCCTCCTGATGCCACGACTGACGCACCGTCCGTGCCAACTAGCGTCACAGAGGTACAACAATCTCGAACCTGTAACCTGACTGACGCTTTCGTAACGCGCCTTAACGCGCAGTACAAAAAAGGGCGTTGATGCGTTTGGAATAGCCGCGGCGCTGCGGCGCCGCAGTTCGGGCAGGTACCCTTAGCCCCTGTTGTTTATGGCTTGTCTATGGTGCGATTCGTAACTCATTGCTTCGCTCTCGTCGCGATCTCGCTGGTGCTCGCCAGCGCGGCTGGCTCGAGACCCGCGGCCGAGGTGCGCATCGCGAGCGACTCGGAGTCCCCACCCACCCGCCTGTTGCCCGCGCAAGTGGAGCTCGACACGGGTGCCCGCGAGCAACGTCCAGCCGCGGTCGGCGATCAGCGGTCCGCGGTGCCGCCCGAAGCGACGCCTGCGCCGACGTCGCTCACGCGAAGCACCCTGGGCGCCGACCAGCTGCAGGCGACCGTCACCTTCGATCCGCGACGCGGGCTGCCGCGCTGGCTACGCGCCATCCACGACGTGCCGCTCTGGCCTGGGGCGGACGGTGCCGACACGGCGCCGGCGGCCCTGCCGGCGGGCAGCACGTACGTCAAGCCGCTGGGGCCGTTCGTCGATACCCGCGTGCAGGTTTACTTTCCCGGCGACGGCGATCACCCGGCCGGACAGGCCTGGGTGGACACGAGCGCCGTCGAGCCGAGTGACATCCCGCCGTGGATCGCTCCGTCGGCTGGCACGCCGTCGTCGCTGCCCGCGCCGCCTCAGCGGGTCGGCGATGTGCCTGCGCCCGACACGACCGCGGTGCACGTCGCGATCGTTGACGACGGCTCGGGCCAACTCCTGTATGGCGAGGATGCGTTCGCCCGAGTGCCCCAGGCGAGCACGACCAAAATCGGCACCACGATCGTTGCCCTCGAACGCTCGCCCGATCTGAGCCGACGCATCCGTGTGACGGTCAGCGCCACCGCTATGGCAGCCCGCGACGGCTCGTCGACGATGGGTATCGAGCCAGGCCGCACGGTTTCGCTGGACACGCTGCTGCACGGCATGATGCTGCCCAGCGGCAACGACGCGGCCGAGCAGGTGGCGCTCGCGTTGGCCGATTCGCGCGAGCAGTACGTCGGATGGATGAACGACGAGGCCGCCGCGCTGGGGCTGAAGGACACCCACTTCGTGAATCCCAGCGGCATGGACGCGGCCGGCCACTATTCGAGCGCGTACGACATGGCCGTGCTCGCCCGCTATGCGATGCGCAACGCGACTTTCCGCGATCTCGCGAGCGCGTCGCGCTATGCGGGCGACGGCTTTCCGATGCAGAACCTGAATCGGCTGCTCGACCTGTACCCCGGCGCTGACGGGGTGAAGATCGGCTTCACCGATGCCGCCCAGAAGACGATCGTCGCCTCGGCCACGCGGGACGGTCATCGCGTGTTCGTCAGCCTGATGCACAGCCAGGACCTCGTGGGCGATTGCACCGCGCTATTCGACTGGGTGTGGCAGACGTTCGCGTGGTGAATCCTGGTGTTGCGCTCGCTGCGGGTGACGTCTTGCCGAGCCGCGGAGGAGACGCCGATCCGCTACTTTGAGGACTTCGTCGAGGGCCAAGCGCTGGAACTGGGCAGCGTCGGCTTCACCGAGCAAGGCATCATCGATTTCGCACGTGAGTTTGACCCCCAGCCGATGCACACCGACCCCGAGGCGGCGCGCAGCTCGATCTACGGCGGACTGATCGCGAGCGGCTGGCAAACTGCGACCGGCTACATGCGCATGCTGGTCGACACGGTGATGCGCGACAGTTCCAGCATCGGCTCTCCGGGCATCGAGAATCTGCGCTGGCTCAAGCCCGTCCGCCCAGGCGACACGCTGCGCGGGCGCTTCACCGTGCTCGACACCAAGCCGTCGCGGAGCCGCCCCGATTGGGGCATCGTGCGCTCGCGAGGCGAGATGCTGAACCAGCAGGACGAGGTGGTCATGCAGGTCGAGGCGGTCAACTTCTTCGGCCGCCGGTCTGACGGGAGAGTGTAACCGTGGCTACGGGTATTCAGGTGGTCATCGACTGCGCCGATCCGGCGCGGCTCGCCGAGTTCTGGGCCGCGGCGCTGCACTATGCGCCGCAGGACCCGCCGACCGGCTTTGCGACGTGGCAGGAGTTCCTGGCGGCGCAGGGCGTGCCCGAATCGGAGTGGAACTCGGCCAACGCGGTGGTCGATCCCGACAAACACGGCCCGCGCGTCTATTTCCAGCGGGTGCCGGAGCCGAAGACGGTCAAAAACCGCGTGCACCTGGACCTGAACGTCGGCGGCGGCCACGCCACGCCGCTCGAGACCCGTCGCCAACGGGTCGATGCCGAAGCGCCGCGCCTCCAGAGTCTCGGCGCCAGTCAGCTCCGCGCCACCGAACTTCGCGGCGAATACTGGATCGTCATGCAGGACCCCGAGGGCAACGAGTTCTGCGTCCAGTAGCTCGCTTCGTTCGTCACCGCTTGCCGCGGGTCTGGTGCTTCAGCGCGACGGCGAGTTGCGGGCGGTGGCGACGCGGTTGGCGATCAGCGCGGCCGTCGCGCCGGCGCCGATGCCGTTGTCGATGTTGACCACCACCAGGCCAGGCGCACAGGTCTGCAACATCGACAGCAGCGCGGCGAGCCCGCCCCCGCCGAGACCATAGCCGACCGACGTCGGCAGGCCGATGACCGGCACGTCGACCAGGCCCGAGACCACCGACGGCAGCGCCCCGTCCATTCCCGCGACGACGATGACCACGTCGGCGCCGGCTTCCCGCAGTGCCCGCAGGGGCTGCTCCAGACGGTGCAGGCCCGCCACCCCGACGTCGTCCGCGCGCACGAGGCGGCAGCCCATCTCACGCGCGACCCAGGCCGCCTCATCGGCCGCGGGCGCATCCGATGCGCCCGCGGTGAGCAGCGCCACGACGCCGCCCGTCTCGGCCGGCGGAGCCGCGTCGCGGCGGGTGACGAGCAGCGTGCCGCCGTTCGGCGCGGCCAGGACCGTGGCCCCACCGGGCTCCAGCTCGCTGCGCAGCAGATCCGCGACCTCTAGCGAGGCGCGGCTGACCAGCACCCGACCAGATGGCTGCCGCTCGAGCAGATCTCGGACGGCGGTCAGCGTCAGGCGCGGGTTCTTGCCGGCCGCATAGACGACCTCGGGGACGCCCTTGCGCACGTGACGCTCGGCGTCCACCTGGACCGGGGCGACGCCGAGCACCGCGCTCAGGCCCGCGAACGGATCGAGCTCAGTCACGGATCAGTCATCCGCCTCTCCCAGAGGGAGAGGGAGAGGGAATTATCAGCGGAACCACGCCTTCGTTCAGGCGGCCCGAGCGGTAGCCGCGCGGATCGATCTCCACCGCGGGGAAGCCGAGCGCCAGCAGGACGGCCTCGATACGGCCGGCGAGGTTTTCGGCGTCGACGCGGCCGAGCTCGTCAGGCGCGATCTCGACGCGTGCGCGGTCGGCAAAGTGGCGCACGCGCAGCTGGCGGAAGCCGAGCGCGCGCAGCGCCTCTTCGGCCAGACCAATGCGGGCCAGCTTTTCGGGCGTCACCCGCTCGCCGTACGGCACGCGCGACGACAGACACGCCAGCGCCGGCTTGTCCCAATTCGGCAGACCCAGCTCACGAGCCGAGGCGCGGATCTCCTGCTTGCCGAGGCCGGCCTCGTGAAGCGGACTGCGCACGAGCTCGCCGCGCTCGGCGGCCGCGCGGGCACCTGGCCGCCAGTCGCCCAGATCGTCGACGTTCAGGCCGTTCAGGATGTGGCGCGCGCCAACCTCAGCCACTAGCGTCTCCAGCTCCGTATACAGGTGGCTCTTGCACACGTAGCAGCGATCGACGGGGTTGGTGGCGTACCGCTCGTCCTCGACCTCGCCGGTCTGGACCAGGCGGTGGTTCAGGCCGAGCGTGTCTGCCAGGGCGAGCGCGTCCTGCAGCTCGGACGGCGCCAGACTGGCCGACACCGCCGTCGCGGCGAGCGCCGCCGTCCCGAGCTCCTGCTGGGCGACCACGGCCACCAGCGTCGAATCGACACCGGCGGAGAACGCGGTAATCGTCGACTCGTAGCCGCGAATGATCTCGCGCAACCGCCCGAGCGGCACGGAATCCACGCGTCGAGTCTACGCCATTGCCCGCGCGACCCAGTTGAACGAGTACCCTACTTCCGCGTGGAGACTCGCGAGGTTCTCGAGCACGTCGAACAGGCCGAAGATGCCGCGGTGCGACGTGAAGACTTCGGACGCCGAGCCGCGGTGCTCGTGTCGGTGCTCGCGGCGCTTCTGGCTATCTCCAGCCTGGCGGGCAGCCGCGCGTCGACGGAGGCGATTCTGGCGCAAGCCAAGGCGTCAGACGCCTTCAACGAGTACCAGGCCAACTCACTGAAGCGACACATCAATCTGGACGACGCGGCGCAGCTCAGGATTCTGGCTGCGAATACCCCGGCCGCCGCTGAGGCCAACAAGCAGGCCGACAGCCTCGAGCAAGCGGTGAAGGACAAGTATCAGCCGAGCCAGGACGAGCTCCTCCCCAAGGCACAGGAGCTGGAGCACGAGCGCGACCTGGCCGAAGCGCGCCACCGCGGTTTTCAGACCGCGGAAGCAGCCTTTCAGCTGGGTATCGTGCTGAGCTCGATCTCGATCGTGGCCCGCACCCGCTGGCTGCTCTATCTGGGCGGCGCCCTCGGCCTGCTGGGCGTGCTGCTCGGCGCCAACGCCTTCCTGTTGCTGGCACCACCGCCGTAGACGACAAGTCTGGACAGGCTGCGGCCGATGAGCGGGACGTTTCGGGCTGCGCTCGAATGGCTCTACAGCCTGGCTGACCAGGAGCGGGGCGTCGGCTGGAACCCACGCGCCAGCCCCGAGAGCCAGTGGAAGCTGGGCCGCACCCGCGCGCTGCTGGATCTGGCGGGCGCACCCGATCGGCAGTTGCGGATCGCGCTCGTGGCAGGCACGAAGGGCAAGGGCTCGACCTGCGCCACGCTGGCAAGCATCCTTTCCGCGGCTGGCGTGCGCTGCGGCCTGTACACCAAGCCGCATTTGCAGACATACCGCGAGCGCGTTCGAGTCGACGGCCGCGCCATCTCGGAGTGGGACTTCAGTGAGGCAGTGGAGCGCATGCGCGGCTTCGTGCGCGATCTGCCGCGGGCGGCTGGCGAGCCGACCACGTTCGAAGTGACCACCGCGCTGGCGCTCGACTTCTTCGCACGCCAGGGATGCGAGATCGCCGTGGTCGAGGTCGGTCTCGGCGGACGGCTGGATGCGACAAACGCCACCGATCCCGACGTCAGCATCATCACCTCGATCAGCCACGACCACACCGCCATACTCGGCCGAACGCTCGGCGCCATCGCTTTGGAAAAGGCGGGCATTTTGCGGCAAGGCCGCGAGGCACTTTTGGCCGAGCAACGCCCCACCGCGCGTCGAGCGCTCCAGCGCGCTTGCCGCCACGTCGGCGCCAGCTGCGCATTCGCGGCGCCACTCTCGGCGGAGTGCGCGCTGCCACTGGCAGGAACGCATCAGCGGCAGAACGCGGCGCTCGCGGTCGCCGCGGCGCGCGCCTTGATCGACGTCGACGACGCGGCGATCGAGCATGGCCTCGGCCGCGTGCGCTGGCCGGGGCGGTTCGAGGTGCTGGAAACGGTTCCACAGTTACCCGGCGGGGGGAGGCAAGCTCGAGGCGACCAGGCGACCGTGGTCCTGGACGGAGCGCACAACGGCGCGTCCGCGGCCGCGCTGGCCGAGACGCTTCGCGAGTTCGCCGCCGGACGGCCGATCGGGCTGGTGCTCGGCATCAACCGCGACAAGGATGCTCGCGCGGTACTTCGGCCGCTGCTGCCAATTGCCGACCGGGTCTGGGCGACGCAGGCGGCAGACAATCCGCGGGCGCTCGATGCCGCCGAGCTGGCGCGGCTGTGCCGGCGGCCAGGCTCTCGGGTGCGAAGGGCGCCGCAGGCCGACACGGCGCCGATGGGCGAAACGCGGCCGGACGTTGAGACCCTGGCCGATCTCGAAGCCGCACTGCGCAGCGCCATGGAGCAGACGCGCGGTGGAGTCGTCTGTGTCACGGGCTCGCTGATGCTGGTCGGCCAGGCGCGCACCCTCCTGGGGCTGCCACCGCCCGAGCAGCTCTGGTAACTCGCAACTTCCCCCGCTCCGCCGAATGTCATCCTTACCAGTAGATGAGCAGTGTCTGGGAAACCCTGGGCCGAGCCCTGTCACCGGTCGAAGAGCGGCCGCGTGTCGCCGCGGGTCTCGAATCGGCGTGCTACCGCACCCGTTCGGGGGCCGAGTACGTCGTCGTGCACAACCCGGCCAGACGCACGTACGCACGGCTCGACCCGCGCGAGTTCGACCTGCTGCCGCTCATGGACGGGCAACACAGCGTCAAGGAGCTGGTGATCGCCTACTACCAACGCTGCGGAGTGCTGGCGATGGCACGCGTGGCGGGACTGGTGCGCCTGTTGCGCCAGCAGCGCTTTCTGGTCGAGGGATCGCTCGACGTCTACTCCGCGTTGGCCGCACGCCTGCGCCGCGATTGCAGCCAGCGCCAGCCCCTCGGTCTCGCCAAAACGAGCGCCGCGTTCGACCGCTTTCTCGGCGATGCGTATCTCGCCTGGGGCCACCTGTTTTTCCACCCCGCGTGGCTCGCGATTGGGGTCGCGCTGGGCGTGCTGGGGGCGGCGCTCGTGCTCCTGGAGCTCGAGCGCGGACGATACACGCTGTACGAGATCGGCGGATCGACCCTGCTCACGGTTGTGTTGCTGCTCATCCTGGCGCTGGCGGCCCTCGCCGTGCACGAGCTTGGGCACGGCCTCGCCGTCAAACACGCGGGCCGTCGCGTGCACGAGGCGGGCGTGCGCCTGTACTTCGGCCTGCCAGCCGCCTTCGTCGATACGACTGACATCTGGATGGCGCCACCGCGGCACCGCCTGCTGACAGCGTTCGCCGGGCCATGGACAGGCCTGGTCCTGGGCGGCCTGTGTGCGATCGGCGCCAGCCTGGTCGCGACCAGTCCACTCGGCGCGTTTCTGTTCACCGCCGCGTTCGTGTTTCTGGTCGACAACCTGTTCAACTTCAATCCGCTGCTCGAGCTCGATGGCTACTACATGCTGATCGATGTTCTCGACCGGCCGCTCCTGCGTGCCCAATCGCTTGCGTTCGTTCGCGGGCCGCTGTGGTCGCGCTTGTGGCGTCGCGAGCGAGTGTCCTCGGAGGAGCGGCTGTTCGCCGGGTTCGGGCTCGGCGCGATCCTGTACGGGGTGGCGGCGGTGCTGCTCGCCATTCACGCCTGGCAGGCGCTGCTGGTGCCACTGGTTGCAACCAGCTTGCAAAGTGGCGACCCGATTCGTCAGGTCGGCGGCGTCGTCATCCTGGCCGCCGTCGGCGCGTCGTTGCTGTTGGCGGGCGCCGCGCTCGTCCAGAACGTGCTCGGGCCAGCCGGCGACTGGCTGGCGAGGCTCAGCGGGCGAGCAGCCGAGCACCGTCACCGCGAAGCGCTCGCGGCGCTGCGGGCCGTGCCGCTGTGGTCGGAGGTACCGGCCGCGCGACTGCTCGAAATTGCTCGCGCCATGCGCGCCGAAGACGTCCCGCCGGGCGAAGAGGTCGTGCGCCAGGGCGAGCAGGGCGACCGGTTTTACCTGATCTCGTACGGCGCATTCGAAGTCCAGGTAGACCGCAAGCCCCAGGTGCGCCTGGGTCGTGGTGACTACTTTGGCGAGCTGGCCCTGCTGCATCGCGCCCCACGCCGGGCGACGGTCATCGCCATGGAGCCCGGGCGGGTGTTCGTGCTCGAGCAGGCCGCATTCGACACGCTCCTCGCCAGCGATCTGGCGGTACGCGCCCGACTCGAGCAGGCGTTCGTATATCGCGAGCAGGTGGCGGACACGGCGCTCTTTCGCGACCTCTCGCCAGCCGAAATCGACTTGCTGCTGTCGAGGTTCGTGCCGCTCACGGTGGCGGCGGGCGAGGTGATCATTCGCCAGGGGGAATCGGGCGAACGCTTCTACGTCGTCCGCTCGGGCAGGGTCGAGGTTGAGCGCGACGGACAGGTGCTGGCGCAGCTCGGCCCGGGCGAGGCCTTCGGTGAGATCGCCCTGCTGCTCG
>Ga0066706_10001033_pt1 | contig 10252 bp, 5 predicted proteins | sample GraSoiAngelo_155_FD_67274 | JGI IMG/M metagenome (GOLD analysis project Ga0066706, IMG submission 67274) | Grasslands soil microbial communities from the Angelo Coastal Reserve, California, USA - 14_1009_13_30cm | ecosystem: Environmental > Terrestrial > Soil > Grasslands | place: USA...
AGTGGCCTTCCATCCCGGGTAATAAGTTTGACTCAATACCAAAACGGCAGGTTCTGAAGCCTGGGCGTGAAATGCGAGTTCGTTCATCTGCCCATTCGTGAGCTCGACTTGACTTTTGAAGAGTGGCGAAGCCGGCTCGCCGGACGTCCCGGCCAAACGCAGAGGAGCGGACAGAATGACAGATCGTTCAGGGTCGAATGAGCGATTCCGCAGACGTTCCAGTTGATCCTTCCTCGCATAAATCACCTCAACACCTGATGCGGGAACAGCGAAGGCTCGCGGCAAGACGGACTTGTTTTCGAAGATTGCGACATATCCGTTATTGAATACCAGCCGAAAACGTTCGGCGACGGTGAACTGCTTAAATTCGGGAGCATTGGGATTGAGAATGAAGTATTTCAGGTTGAGCATGTCGAGCCGTCGATCTCTGGAGTTGAGAACAGGTTCGGGGATGAATTGGATCCCGTCCCACCGGTTCTCTGTGAAATCGAGTGCGAAGATTCGCGGGAGAGTTGGACAGACTTCATACCCATCTGCCGAAGAATACTGGTAGATGATGTTCGCATTCGCCGAGTAGGGCAGGCCGATCTGTGCGATGCGGAACCGCATTGGGTCATTTTGCTTTGCCAGAAAATCAAATGCTGGGGCCGGCGGAAATATTTCATCTGGTTTCGCAAAGCCCATGTAGCCGTAGCTGAAGGTGACGAGATCGAATGCGGCGAGACTGCACGCGATGATGGGAAACAGGCGTCCGCGAAGGCCGCCATGCAATCTCCAAACAATTGGAACGAGGCTCAGGACCAGGAGAGCTCTCGAAAACGAAGGCCGCCGGGTGAACTCGACTTTGAACTGGGTCACCGCCTGCAGCCTGTAGACGAGGAGGAAAGTGAAGACAAAAGCAATTCCCAGGAAAAACAGCGCCATCAGGCGGCGCCGGCTCGGAAACGCCGACTCGTTTTCAAGCGCGGAAATTCCCAGGCCTCCCAGTGCGGCCATCCCGAAGCTTGCGATCAAGATCATCCTGGAGTTCTTCAAGCCCGCAATGACCGGAATGTGGGAAACCAGCCAGCGCAACGGCTCGATCCCATAGGCGATACCGGCGGAAAGAACCGTCATTGCAGTCAAGAGCGCCACGAACCTTCTCGCCTTATGAAATGGAGCCAGTGATGCGGCAAGCAAACCGATCATTCCAACGTATGCTGCGCCTTCTGGAATCCAGACTCCGGCGGAATTTGGTCCTCGGATGACATCTCGCGATACCCAGGCCAGCGCCTGGCGCCAGGGTAAGCCAGGCCAGTTGAGTTGTAGAGCCTCGTCCATCTGCCGCAGCCATTCGAGAGTGGGAATAACTTGAATCGAGGCGAGGCCCAAAGCAAGAATGCCGGCCAGCGCGAAGCTCAACAGGAATGCCGCACTAGAATATCGGCCGCGATGTGGCACGGAAACCACGCACCACGCTAAAGCCATCGACGCGCCGGCCAATGTCAGGTGTGCTGCGGTTTCGGGATGTCCTGCGAGGACAGGCATAGCGAAAGAAAAAGCAACAAGTGACATAGAGACCTTGGAGTGATCGGTGTGAAGCCGATGAACGGCGTAACCGATCAAGGGCAGCCAGATCGCCGCGTCACCCAGCGGTTGGCCCTGCCACGCGGTTATGAAGCCACACGAGGCGAAGGTGATTCCGGAAAAGACAGCTCCCGCCCTCGTTCCGCCGATGGATCGAACAAAGAGAGTCGTAAAGACTCCCGCAAGAAACATCCTTACCATCAGGCACACGGTCCAGGCGATCGGCAGCGGTAGGACGTAGTAGAAAAAATTCAGCGGATAGAATAAAGAGCTTTGAGAATCCGCCTGAAATGGCGCGCCCGCCTGGAAGTATGGATTCCAAAGCGGGAGTGTTCCTTCGCGGATCGATCGAGATGCAATCGCGCGAAACGGATAAAAGGATGTGACCAGGTCTCCAATGTCCGCGTAGGGCTGCCAGCCTTCGGATCTCGCGAAACCGGCCCAAGCGGGGAATTGAAGAACCATGTCCCGAGGGAACGGAATCTTTCCGAGAAACACCGGAAGGTAATTCACTCCCGCCAAGATCGCGAACACGGCGGCCGCCGAAAGCCAGAAGAACCGTTCCGATTCGATATCGATCTCTCGCATTGGGCGGAGATTCTAATCCATATGTTAGAATCACGCGCAAATATGCTCCTTTCAATAGTAGTTCCCGTCTACAACGAACTGGAAGCTCTGCCGTCGCTGTTTTCGGCGATTCGAGGAGTGATGACGAGCACGCATCACAACTACGAAATCATAGTCATCGACGATGGCAGTGTTGATGGAACCAGTGATGCGCTCAAACAGACCGCGGAAAGCGATCCCTACGTGAAGGTGCTCTTTTTCAGCCGCAATTTTGGTCATCAGGCCGCAATTACAGCAGGATTAGATTTTGCTTCAGGCGAAGCCGTGGCCGTTATGGATGCGGATCTCCAGGACCCACCCGAGTTGCTGCCGGAAATGATGGCGTTGCTCGAACAAGGTTATGACGTGGTCTCGGCACAACGAACGACTCGCACCGGTGACGGAATGTTGAAGCGCTACACGGCCTGGCTGTTCTATTGGGTCATTCGCACGATGGTAAATGAACGCATTCAAGTTGAAGTCGGCGACTTCCGGCTCTTCAGCCGCCGCGCCATCACGGCGATCCGGCAGCTTCGCGAACAGCACCGGTTCATGCGCGGTATGGTCGCCTGGCTCGGCTTGAAGGAAGCGATTCTGCCTTACCATCGCAACCCGCGGATTGCCGGAAACACGAAATACTCTTCGTGGAAAATGCTGCGGTTTGCCTGGACCGCCATCTCCTCGTTTTCGGCGTTGCCGTTGCGTTTGAGCGTCTTCTTTGGATTCTTCGTTGCTGCCTGCGGAGTGGGTTATGCCATCTACAGTGTTTTTGCCGCCTATGTGCTCAAAGCGACAGTACCCGGCTGGACGTCTCTTGTCTGTTTGAACATTGTCTTTTCGGGGGCGACTTTAGTTGCGATCGGCCTTGTTGGCGAATACGTCGCCCGCATCTATGAGGAGGCGAAGGGGCGTCCCTTGTATGTGGTCGTAGACCGCGCGAACCTCAACATCTCACAACCACAGGTTGCCAAAGCCGTTATACTGCCCACGACGCCCGGCGAGCCGAAAACTACCTATGAAAGAGCCGCACGAAAAGCCAACCGGCTTTGATGCCTATGCCGGCAACTACACCGAACTCATTCGCGACCCCATCCGTGAAAGATTTGCGGCTAGTAATCATTTCTTTTTCGAGAGAAAGCTGCAGGTCATTCGCAGCTTCTACGGGAAACTAGGGATCGATACGGGTAAGCTGTCCTGGCTGGATGTAGGCTGTGGACAGGGCCACTTGCTGCGCTTGGGGCGGCCATACTTCAGGTCGGCGGCCGGATGCGATCCTTCGGAAGGAATGCTTCAATCCTGTGCGGACCTTGAGGTGAGGCGCCAGCCGTCAATGGATAGCCTTCCGTTCGTCGACAGCAGTTTCGACTTCATCAGCTCGGTGTGTGTATATCACCACGTGCCCGACAAACAGAGACCGGCGCTGACCGACGAAGTACTCCGGCTGCTGAAACCGGACGGGATCTTCTGTGTGATCGAACATAATCCACTCAATCCCATTGCGAGACTGATCGTCTCGCGGACCCCGGTGGACGCCGAAGCCCGGCTGCTTACGGCAGGGCAAGCCCGCCGGCTGCTCTCATCTGTGAGGAGCAAGGTTATTGAGACACAATATTTTCTGATTTTTCCCGAGCGCATTCACAAGTACTTCGCTTTTCTTGAGGACAGACTTTCGGCCATACCTCTCGGCGGACAATACTCGGTGTTTGCTCAGCGTTGCGGTCGCCTTCGAAAGAGCGACGACACTCGTTGCGTGTGAACATCAGAGATCCTGATCTCGCCGGACAATTTGCAGCAAACGAGGAAAACAGAATGAGCCGGAATTCCCCTCCTTGGCGAAGGAGGGGAGTTTTCGCTTCGTATAGGTTCATCCTGAATTCCTCGACCTCAGGATCACTGAACATAGTCCACCCAGGCTGTTCTCGTCGATGTCTACAGCGACGACGGATGAAGCGGCTTCCGACAGAACCTTCGATCCGTACCAAAATCGTTCACCGGTCCATTCCAACATCCGTAAACCTCACTTGCCCGGCGTTGATTATCGCTTTGAGGCGGCTTTCGAAGAGTTCGTTCGAGCACTCCGCTCGAATCCGCTCCAGTGCAGCCTCCCGCAGTCGCGTCCAGAGAGCCTCCGTCGTATAGAGTTGAACGCATTTTGCCGCGAACGATTCCGCATCGCCGCCGACCAGGAACGCATCGCCATGGTGCCAACCAAGCTGCGACGCTAGCAAAGGCGTTGCCACGACTGGCACGCCGCGAGCTGCCGCTTCGTGGACCTTGTGTGGAATTCCGGCTGCATATCGCGTGGGTGCAACGAACACACGGACGGAATTGTAGAGTTCAGTTAGATCCGGAAGATTGCCCGTAATGTTTACGGTTGGCCCCGCAAGCTGTCGCACTCGTTTGGATTTATTAACGCCCGCTACTGTGAATGTAATTTCGTTACCCAGGCTCGCTTGAATTCTTGGGAGGACTTCTTCGAGAAACCAGACGACCGAATCGCTGTTTGGACTTGCCTCTTCGTGAATGGCGCCGACGAACAAAAATCCGCTTCGTTGATCGAACGGGCGAGGGGTTGGCGCGGCCGTTATGGCGTGCCCCAAAACGTGAACCCGATCGGCGCCGTGGTGCTGAAACGCCAAACGTTCCGGCTCTGAAACCGCGATGACGCAGTTAGCGGCTGCGGCAAGCGTCACTTCCTGTTTTAGCATCTCTTCAGCTTCCTCCGCTGGCGGCGGCGTTCCGCTCAATTGCCGAAGCGTAATTTCCCGCGCGACAAACAGCGCCTCTGCGTCATATATGACGGTCGTGTCTTCGAACCATTCTGGATGGGCCGACAGGATAAGCTTGAGGATCTTCATATTGTGCGGTCTGCTGACGAAGATCGTATCGTAATATCCACGCCTGTTGCGGAGGAAAGGCTCAAGCAGTGGTGGACCATAGCCTGTCATGAATTCGATGTTTGAAGGCATGTCCGAATAAACGGACGACCAGGCTTCGTCGAAGGCAGACAAAGGATAGAATGTGACGAAGAAACCCTGTTTGAGGAGAGCCAATACAATCGCGCGCGTCCTTGGAAATCCGGAACCGAGCCAAGTATGCGGAACCTGATCGTCGATGAATAGGACCCGCTTCTTACCACCCTTCATTCGGGCTGGAAGGATCGCATTCAAATCCGGCGCATGGTGCTTTGAAAGCAAGGCGTGATGCCGCGCGGCAAAGATCCTCTGGTGATCCCTTTGGAGATCGGTTGCGCTCTGCGCGGACTTGGAGCTGGCGAACTCATAGTGCAGAAGAACCGCATTGGGATCATAAACCACCCGCAATCCCTGCTCCCAAAGGCGTGCGCAGTAATCGGTTTCCTCGTAATAGGCGGGTTTGAAGATTTCGTCGAAACCACCCAGACGTTGCCAGGCGGTGCGAGCGGTGAGCAGGAATGCGCCAGAACAATAATCCACATCGCGGCGGAACATGTACATCGGCGCGAACGGGTTGTCACCGCGGCCATACCCGAGGCACGATCCGTCATGCCATATGATGCTTCCGGCTTCCTGGAGTGTGCCGTCGAGCAGAATCAGCCGGCCCCCGACGGCGCCGATATCCGGAGCGCTGCGAATGACCGCCAGTGCCGAACGTAGTGTACCGGGCAGCAATTGCGTATCGTTATTCAATAGAAGCAGGTACTCACCGCGTGCCTCGCGTGCCGCTTGGTTCATGGCGACTAGGAAATGCAGATTTTCTGTGTTGCGGATGATCTGGGCGCCCTTGAGGCGATTCAGCAGCGACAGCGTCTCGTCTGAGGAAGCGTTGTCGACGATGATTACTTCCAGCCGCTCCGAGTAATTCTCCGCAACCGATCGCAAACACGTCAGCGTCAGCTCTGCACGGTTGAACAACACAAGAAGGATAGAGATCTCAGGGTTCGGGCTGTGCGGAATCTGAAGCGTTGCATTTGAGGCTAGAAAGATTTGAAGAGAAACGCTCTGAAGCGAAGTGAAAAGTCCCTTCAGGTCGGAGACAGCGATTTCTTGAGATTCTTCCATCTCCGGCGGTCTATGATCTCCGGATTCTCGACGCTCATGGAGCGCCGCTACAGTTTCTTGGTTCCCGGTCAACCGTCCGAAAATCCAGTTACGCAGCGCCCGGAATTGCCTGGCCAGCCACCGAATCGGATAGGTCAGCCGCCAGGAAGGTGATTGCAGGTATTGATTGAGGAGCCACTTCTGGCTTGCGAGTTCACGCTCCGTTGCTTCAAGCTGCTTTCGAAGCGACTGGACTAGTTCATTCGGCTTATTGAACGGGAAACTGTTTGGGGACAATCCGGAAGTTCCTCCACACCATTTTCGCCTGCGTTTTGCGGGTTGGGAACGCACTCCTCGTGCCAGCCGAAATTCTGCCGCACGAGCCCGGTCAAAGTTGCGGCCGGCCTCCCGAGGGTAGCATTAACCAATTTTTTATTATTGCGTTTTGGGCAACGACCGGTTCTTGCGTACCGTTCATCTCCAGAACGATGACGCCAGGATGAGAGTCCAACAGTTCAAAGTAAAGTGGAATGTCGCCCGATCCAAGGCCAATTGCGTTAATTTCTTTCTGCAGTGCCGCCTCCACTCGGAGTCCTTCGCGATCGTAATAAACGCGCATGGGGCACTCGGGAGTGTTCGTGTCGCGGGTCCAAACGCAGGAAAACCGAACACGCACCGGCCAGGGACCGTCATACGGTATTCTCAACCTGCTTGGCACGGGGACAACCAACTCCACTCCGCCTCCCGGCGCTGGCCGTGGAAGGATGCTTTCCTTTTTCGCAGCGTTCTCCAGGGTGATCTCTGGTAGCCGTTCGACCAGATAACTGACCTGCTGGACGGTAACCTCCTCGACCGGGACCCGGGAAAAAGCAAAGGGCAGGAATCCCCAACCCGAGCTGTAGAAGCCGGCATGCGACTCTTGATTCATCAACCGGATGGGGATGGACGATTGCCAGCTTTTGTGCCACACGGGAACCAGCATGGATTGCGCGTCCTGCGGGATGGTATAGGAAACCGCCTGCCGCGGAGAGATAATCAATTGCCCTCCCTTAAGATCGTTATTCGTGGAGATAAATTGGCGGAAACCCTGCTCTAACATGTAATGCCGGAATCCCCATTCTCCCCCGAAGCGGGTTTGCTTCTCCCAGCCTTTCAATGCCTCGCCAAAGTATCGGGCGATGTCTCTGTGCACTCGGGCCATTTCGAAATCGGCCGCCGATAGACCAAGTCCCATCACCAGCGCCGTGGACAGGCCAAACCCTGCGGACCAGCGCAGGCTGGTTTGCGTCGCCGTCGGGAACCTAAAAAAGGCCAGCAACACCAATGGAGGCAGCAGGGGTAACAGATAGCGGGCCGACGCGTAAGGGTATACGAATAGCACGAGTGCAGTTGCCACGGCGGCCCAAGCCGTCAGAACGAGAGCATCCTGCCGCAATTCCGGTGACGGGCTCTTGGTGCAGGATTGCCATATGCACAACAGCAGACCGAAAATCATCCATCCACCCACGGCCAATAACAACACCACCAGAAACCGCTCCGACAAAGGATAGTCGGCCGTATAGATTTGAGCCACGGCGGCACTGATCATCGCCCATAAAATTGCTGCTCGCCCATTCCACCAGCCCAGCGCTGCACGAACCAGAGGCACGGGCAAAGCCAGCGTTCCGGCCAGCATCATTGGAAAGGACAGCAGCTTATTTCCAAGCGCGGCCGCACTCAAACTTCCTTTGGTCTGTAAGAAATATAGTGCTGTGCGGGCAAGCACAAAGCGGTGGAAATACAAGGAGGAATAGGTCAACCATGCCGCCATCCAGATGATCGCCAGTAGCGGTGCCCAGAAAGCTGCACGCATTTTGGATCTTTTCAGCCACGAATAAAGCCAGCATATCCCAACCGCCATCGACGCCGTATAGGAACAGAAGGCCGCCAGAGCGAGGAAGATCCCGGAAATCCAGACTCTGGCAGGCTTCCGGTCATCCACGCCGCCGATATACAGCGCCAATGCCAGGGTCCAAAAGGCGAGACTGGGGTAGTCGGACATCAGGTTATGGGACATCACTACTGCGGTTGGACTCGCTATCGCCACTGCTGCTGCCAGCGCCGGCGAACCAGCGAACCTAAGGGCCAGACGATACATGCCGGCGGCGAAGAGCAGCGGAAAGACCAGGAAGCCTAGATGCAGAGTGATGTGCAGCCGCGGGCCTTCGCCAAACAACCGAAGCAACAGGCCGATCCAGTAGCCCACGAAAGGCGGATGGCTGTGACTGGCCATATCCGGAACACAGCCCCCGTCGAAGCAGTATGGAAAATCATGTGCGTGCCAGGGCGTCTTGAGCACATTGCGGCCGATATCGACAAAGATGGGATCATCCAAGTGTATGGGCTGCCCGACAAAGGGCAGGACCAGCAGTAGCTGCAGGCCGAGAATCCACGCCCAGGATGACATTCCGGCCGTACGTCCGAGACCGGTCATTGTTTCACCACAGCACGGGTTCCTTTCGGACGCGGAGTGCGTGCAAGCCGCGAAGCCCCTCGAAGTGTCCGCCACCAGCCCGCGAACGGCGAAAGCACCATCTCCCGAAAACCCCAAATTCCATTGGTATCGGAAAGCCCGGTCTCCGGCCAGTCTCCTCTTGCCGGCCGCCAATACGTCCCAAAAACCCAATCCCATAATGGGAAAAACGCGGCGTAGTTCTTCCCAGCATGCTTCGATTCAATACTATGGTGAATCCGATGGTACTGCGGACCCGTTACCAAACCCGTCAGCGGACCCAGACCTACTCGGATGTTCGCATGAAAGAAACTACTCCACTGAGAAATCAAGAGCGCCGCAACAGCCGAGGAAGCCGGCCCAATCCGAATCAGCCAGTTCATCGGTAGAACGATAAAAAATGCCCTAAAGAACTCCTCCAGCCAGTGGTGCCGAAAATTCGTCGTGACATTTAAGACCTGCTCGGAGTGGTGCAGGCGATGCACCTCCCACAACCACGACCACTCATGCTGAAAGCGGTGAAACCAGTAGTAAAAAAAGTCGAAAACAAAGATGGGAACCAACGCGAGCAGGAAGCCACCAACTGGCCCGGGCCCAAACGCCGCCAGATTTATCCGAAATTGCGGCCCACCCAAATACCAGGCAGCCGGACTCGACAACCATCCCCCGAGAAACAGCGCGACCGGATTCAGTAGAAAATAGACCAGATTCGCCCGAACATCCGCCGCAAACTCTCGAATCCCAGGATTACGTTGCGCCGGCACTAGCCGCTCCAAGACTAAAAATCCGGCATACCCAAGAACGACGGCACCCCACGCAGACGACAACGCCTCTAGAGAATACTGTGCCTCTAACCACTTCCACATCGCCGGATTAGCCTCGTCGGCCGATCCTAGCAATAGCTGCCTCCTCTGACAACGCGAATTTTAGAAACACAGTAGTCTCTCAGCTTCGCGCGGATGTAGATGAAGGTTCCACGTGTCTAGCCTTATGAGCGTGCAACTTTGTACAGCCGGATCACATCGCCATTCGGGAGGGGAAACGAATCGATAACGCGAAATGATTCCGGACGGCGAAAGATGTACTGATTTATGTTACGAAGATCCATGGTGAAGAAGGAGCCCGGTTCGAATCCTCTATCCTTTTCGGAAACCAGGATGTAGTCGTTGTTCACGATCGCGTTTTCATCGAAAGTCACCAGGCGATCGACCTTTACCGGAAATTTCCAAAGATCGATATAGAACTCGAAGGCGGAGAGATCAAAGCGCGGAATATCCGGTACGATGCCCAGGCGCACCAGTTTGCTGTCTGGTCCGGTGACTCTGTCCAGGACGTATCGGATTTTCCAGTCCTCGCGGGCGGGTGGTCCCCAAAGGTCGAAATAACGCTGTGTATATAGATTCCAGTTCCAGGAAAGCGGCCCTTCCACTCCTTTCGCCAAGACCACGGCGGGGGGTAGCCGCCGGACGCCAAAAGAAACCAGGTAATGCTGGAACAAGAGAAGGGGCATCAAAACCGCGACCAAAACCTCTTTCCGTTGGAAGATTTGAGCCGTGATCAATGCAACTGC
>Ga0066706_10001036_pt1 | contig 10246 bp, 13 predicted proteins | sample GraSoiAngelo_155_FD_67274 | JGI IMG/M metagenome (GOLD analysis project Ga0066706, IMG submission 67274) | Grasslands soil microbial communities from the Angelo Coastal Reserve, California, USA - 14_1009_13_30cm | ecosystem: Environmental > Terrestrial > Soil > Grasslands | place: USA...
CCTGGTCCTTCCCCCAGCGCCGCCGTAGCGGAGCGAAGCCCCTGCACAGCGCAGCGCAGCGGAGGCGGCGCCCCATCCAGCTTCCACCTTCTGCAGCGGGGCGCTCTCTCATAATGCGTTTAAAGATTGTCCGCGCTTCAGCGTGCCTCTATCGGGGAACCCGATCGAACGCATGTCATAACGGAACTGCTTCATACGCTCGCCGTACGCAAGTCGTTGATTTGAAACCCTCAGCATCTCCGCCCTCTGCGAAGGCATCTAATACCTAGAGGCATTCCTATGAAGCGATTTTCTCTCCTGGCGGCCATCTTGATTGTGGTGGCGACGATTTCCGCCCTGGCTGCGCCTAGTCCCAGTTCCGCGAACGTACCGGCATTTCCGGGCATTCTGGCGAATGCACGCTACGTCTACGTTGCCTCCTATGACGGAGATCAGTTTAGTCCCAACCTTCTTTCCGAAGATCGGGCAGCCATCGGCGCCGTGCAAAACGCCATTCAGAATTGGGGTAAACTCACGATCGTGTTCCGGCCCTCCGAAGCCGACATCACCATCCTTGTCACGAGCCGGCCCTCCGAAGATCTGCTGGCCGTGTACGATACGCATCAGGGGAGTGGCAATTTCCTCTGGCGCGTCATGGGGCGTGACGGTCTCGAGTCGGACGAAACTCCGCTGGTCACGCAATTTGAAAAGGGATTCGAGAGCGTGCAGAAACACAAGTAAGCGTGCACGCGCCTGCTGCGCGGATCGCAGCGCCCGATAGCGAAGTCGAACAAGCGAACCCCGCGACCAGTCTTCTCACTTCGTCACGGCCGAAATAAAATATCACACACTAGTTTGGATTGCGTGGCCATATCGTTGAGCCTTAGTTCTGGTTGCGACTCACAGGCCGCATGAGCCGTAGTCTCGGGTGAGGACGCCGCGCGTCTATCATCTCCTCGGCCGCCCCCAGCGCAAGCTGGTGTGTGGTATCGGATCTTTCGTGGCCCAATGGCATTCGGTCGGGATGGCGGCTTGTCATTTACGTCGCGATACTCGCCGTGGTTTCTCTGTTGCTCCAAAGGGCGACTCTTGCGATTCCGACCCTTGCCACTACCATTCGCCTTGCCAATCATGGCATGCTCAGCCCCGGCGTCCAGTTTCTCATCGAAGGCGTGGGCATCATCTCCACTTTTGTCGCCGCGTGGGTCATGTCGAGGATTGAAAGGCGAAAGTTCGGAACCTACGGCGTTCCTGGCAAAGGAGCATTCGGTCGTATTTTCTGGCTGGGAGCCACCTTCGGTTTGCTCTTTGAGACAGCCGAGATGTTAGTGATTTCCGCGATGGGCGGATTTTCTTTTGGAACGCTGTCGCTGGCGGGTGCTGCTCTCGTGAAATTCGCAGTGTTGTGGGCGGTCGGTTTCGTCATGGTGGGAATCTTCGAGGAGTTCCTGTTTCGCGGCTACGTGCAATTCACGCTAAGTGATGGTATTGGCTTTTGGCCGTCCGCGGTTTTACTGTCTGCGCTTTTTGGGGCAGTACATTTGGGGAATCCAGGCGAGGGCTGGGTCGGCGCCCTGTCGGTTATGCTGTTCGGTATTTTCGCGGCGTTTACCCTGCAACGCACCGGGTCGTTATGGTTCGCGATCGGATTCCATGCCGCCACCGACTACGCTGAGACCTTTATCTATTCGGTGCCGGACAGCGGAATGCTGGCTAGCTCACATCTTCTCAATTCCAGTTTGGCTGACCGGTGGAACCGTCGGTCCGGAGGGCAGCGTGGTTGATTTTGGGCTCTTGCTTGTCGCATTCTTGGTGGTTGCGTTGATCTTGCCTGAAAAACGGATTCAGCCGGCAGGCGCATGAATACCTTAGCAAGAGATTTTCGGCACGCGGTTCGGATGCTACTCAAGAGTCCGGGTTTTACTTTGGCCGCAATCCTGTCGCTTGCCATCGGCATTGGGGCGAATACATCCATTTTTAGCATCATTAATGCACTGTTGCTTCGCCCTCTGCCGTATCAAGACGCAGATCGACTGGTGATTCTGTGGAATCGCTCGCCCGGGTTGAACATTACCGAGGATTGGTTCTCCACCGCGCAGTATTTCGACATCAAGACCGGACATCACGGCTTGGAGCAAGTCGCGATCGCCATCGGGGGAAACTACAACCTGACCAGCCAAGGGGAACCGGAACGGGTTGGCACCATTCGCGTCTCCTCCAATCTTTTACCGATGCTGGGCCAGCGAGCGGCTTTAGGCCGGGTCTTTGCTCCTGACGAGGATTTACCGGGCAAGTCGGCTACTGCCGTGCTGAGCTACGGAATGTGGCTTCGACACTTTGGCGCCGACCCGAGCATGATCGGCAAGTCGATCACGCTGAACGGTGTTCCTTACGAAGTGGTCGGGATCATGCCCCGTGCCTTTTCCTTGCCTAGAGAAGTCATGCCTACCCTCGACGGAGCTGAGCAGGCCGATATTCTCCTTCCTCTGCCGATGCCGCTTGATGCCGCGCAAAACCGCGACCACGAAGACTACAACATCATAGGGAAGCTCAGACCTGGAGTCTCCGTTGCCCAGGCACAGGCCGAGATGGATACCATCACGGCGAGATTGCGCCACGATTATCCGCAGACGTATCCACCCAACGGCGGCTTGACCTTCGGTATCGTTCCCCTCCTCGAACAAGTCGTGGGCGACGTCCGCCCTACCTTGTTTGTATTGCTAGGCGCAGTCGGGTTTGTGCTGGTAATTGCTTGTGCGAATGTGGCCAATCTTTTGCTCGCTCGGGCGGTTGCGCGGCAGAAAGAAATCGCGATTCGAACTGCGCTGGGCGCGAGCCGCTTCCGGATTGTGCGCCAGGTGCTTACCGAAAGTGTGTTGCTATCGTTGTCGGGAGGAGTTTGTGGAGTCCTCCTCGCCTTTTGGAGTCTGCATTGGGTCCGCGTTTTCGGACCGAAGAGCGTTCCGCGGATAAACGACATCGGCATCGATCGGGTTGCCCTCGCGTTTACATTCGTTCTTTCTCTTTTATCCGGAGCGGTGTTTGGTCTGGTGCCCGCGATGCGGGTGTCCCGGCTGGATCTGCACACCACTCTGAAAGACGAGAACCGGGGAACAGCCGGCGCCAGTGCAGTCTGGGGCCGCGGTCACAATTTGCGCAGAATGCTGGTGATTTCCGAACTGGCCTTGTGCGTAATGCTGCTCATTGGTGCGGGCCTGCTCATCCGCAGCTTCGTGCGACTCCAAAGCGTTTCTCCCGGATTCAACCCGAACAACGTGCTTACCCTCGAGCTCACGATGAGTGGACCCAGGTATAAGGATCCGCAGGTCGTGATTGCGACTTATCGCCAAGTTTGGAATCGGCTCGAGGGGTTGCCCGGCGTGATCGCTTCCGGGGCAGTCACGGCGCTTCCTCTGAGCCAAATGTTTGCTTGGGGTCCGATTACGGTCGAAGGGCGGGTCCCTCCACCAGGCGAGAATTTCATCAATGCGGATCAGCGCGTCGTCAGCGGCCACTACTTCGAAGCCATGGAAATTCCCCTGCGATCGGGCAGGTTTTTCAATGAGCAGGACTCCCTCACCAGCCCCAAGGTGGTGGTCATTGATGAGTACATGGCTCAACAGCTCTGGCCGAATCAGGATCCCATCGGTCGACGCATCCATTTTGGAGGTATCACCGACAAGAATCCCTGGGAGACGGTGATCGGCATAGTCGGACGCGTGAAGCAGTACACTCTCGATTCCGACTCGCGCATCGCTTTCTATCTTCCTCAAACCCAATATCCCGCACGCGCAATGAATGTAGTGCTGCGGAGCGGGGCCGATCCCGCCGCTTTGACCTCCGCCGTCAAGCAGCGGATTCACGAGCTGGATAGCGATCTCCCACTGTACAACGTACGCACGATGAAGCAGCGGCTCGATGAATCGCTGGCGCAGCGCCGGTTCGCCATGTTGCTGCTGGCGCTTTTCGCGTCGGTGGCTCTCGCCTTAGCGGCGATCGGTACTTACGGAGTAATGGCCTACCTGGTGAATCAGGGCACGCGTGAGATCGGAATCCGGATCGCGTTGGGCGCGACGCAGCGCGCCATTGTGCGCTTGATTGTCTTGAAAGGGTTGGCTCTGGCGCTCTGTGGAGTAGCCATCGGGACGATAGGGGCTTTTGCAATTTCTCGTCTCATGCGCAGTCTCCTGTTCGGGGTGACGCCATCAGATCCGTTCACATTCATCATGATTGCAGTTTTGCTGACCCTGATCACTTTGCTGGCGAGCTATATTCCTGCCCATCGTGCCGCTCGGATTGATCCGATCGTGTCTTTGCGAGATGAATAGGCTACGCGGTCGGGCCAAACCTATGGTTGGCGATGCAGCAGCAGGACCTGTCAGTTGAGTTGATCCATGATCAGGAGGAGTCTATCGATGGCCCGAGTAGTTGGTCGGTATCTCGGCCCTCAAAATCAACATTCCATCATCGTCGTCGTACACTTCGGCCCACGTGTGTGGCTAAAAGTCCTGTCTGCTCGTCAACTATAGAGTACGGAGCGTGCTGTGCTCAATCGAATCCCGGCAGCGCACATCAGCGGACTTTCTGAAGGGATGGTATTCGTGCGGACGAAACGACGAACCTCTTTATTCCTTATCTCCTTTATTTACTGCTCACACTTGATGTTTAGCCAGACAGCCGGCACGACGGTGCAAACACCCGTTGCCTCATTTCCCCTGAATTCCCTGCATGGGCTCGATGCGGTGAATGGAAAGGCAGAAATCACAACCTATCGCGGACGCCCTGCTTTGCATCTTGTTCCACTGCCGGAGTATAGGAACTCCGACGGGGCAATGCTTGCGATCCTCACGGAACGCGATTTCAAACACGGCACAATCGAGGTCGAGGTTGCTGGCTCGCGACGGGCGGACTCCGCGCCCGATGAGCGCGGATTCATCGGAGTTGCCTTTCGCGTCGAGCCTCACGGTTCGAAGTTCGAGTACATCTATCTGCGGCCTCTCAATGGCCGCGCCGATGATCAACTGCGCCGCAATCACTCCGTCCCATATTCCTCTCATCCGGATTTTCCCTGGAATCGGCTTCGTGCGGAGAACCCGGGACAATACGAGTCCTATGTCGATCTCGAACCGGGCGTGTGGACGAAGATGAAGATCGTGGTTTCGGGGACCAAGGCGACCCTCTATGTCAATGATGCGCCACAGCCTTGCCTGATTGTGAATGACCTGAAGCTCGGTGACACACACGGCCAGATCGCGCTTTGGGCGCATACGAGTACGGATGGATATTTTTCCAACCTGACCGTGCGTGAAGCAGTGAGCGCAAAATGAGCGATCCGGCCCAGTCGGTTAAGCGAGTCCGCAGACGATCGCAGACCGCGCTGATCCATCACTGGAGGGAGTGAATTGACACGCACTCATGATTCAGGCTAGTTTGAAGCGAATATTTTTTTCGTACTCCCGGCCGCGAATCTGCCCGATTTTGCCCTATCGAGGCCGATCCAGAGCGAAGCGTCGGCGGTGAATGGAGTCCAGTGAAATCAACGAACTGCAAGAAAAGACTGGAGGCGCGGGTCGGAATCGAACCGACGCATAAAGGTTTTGCAGACCGAGTGCAGAGAGACGGCCATCTTCAGATTTAGCAGTTTCTTGCTGAAAGCGTTTGTTAAGCGCGTGAATCTGCGAATCGCCATCCTCATGGTCAGGTTTTGGCGCTCCACAGGTGCAGTTTTTTTATCAGCACCTCTGCTTCCCATACGAATTTATCGGATTCAATAATGGCTCGTTGAATGCGCTTTCTAGCCTCTACGGGGAGAAGATTTTTAGGATCGTCTGGAAGTAGTCGCGGCAGGCCGTCGCTCATCGTTTCCCTTGCGCGGGGCACGATGAAGGGTTTACGATTGGAGGTGTCTAGGTTCCAATTGAAATGCCCCCGGCCATCGCGCCGGGCTTTTCATTTGTAGAAGTATGCCTATTGTAGTCCCAGCCTTTTGGGATCGGCGATTTCTGGAACGGGTGCCCAGACTACCAGGCCTTCGTGAGACGCATCGCCCCAACTGAGCGGCTCGCCGTAAGGTTCTGGACGCTTGTGCTTCTGTTCGCCGCTGGCTTCGTGGCCGGGCTGTGCGTGAAAGGCGTTCTGAGATGAAAAACATTCAGGATGTAATCGCCGCCAAAGAGAAGGAACTGGAAACGGTTCGTAAGGACCTGTACTGCTTGCGCGAGACGCTGAGGATGTTGCAGGACGATGAGATTCCGTCCTCAACCATCCCCGCCGCAGACCAGATCGGCGGCGCAACAAAACCGCAAAGCCGATGGCGGCCATGATTATGAATCTTCCAAGCAAATCTCCCGCTGGCCGCCAGAGTGTTATTCCGATTCTTTGCGAGGTCTACCCCCGCCGAACGTTTTACGCTTCGCTGCCAGTTTACGGAAGTAGGAGCTTCCGCGCTTTGCGATGACAGAGCCACCCTTCCGACCTAGAAGCGCAGCGGCAGGCAGCAACGAAGGGCTGAAACAATGACTCGTATTTGCTGCGAGCAATCATCCGAAGGATGAGTATTGCCAAAAGTAACTGAAAGAACAGGCCGAATCGTCGCCAAGTGTAGAACGGTATGACCTATCGCTGCCGGTTGTTTGCTCAGAATTGTGCTGAGTACATCGCCTGTTTGACTCACGAACCGTCCACTTTTTACGGCGGGTGTGATTGTAGATTAGAACACTCCGCAGGACGGCAGGACGGCATGTAGAACGTTCTCAAGCCTCCTGCCGCGGACAGGCACTCACATCCTCACCATTGAAGCATCAACGCGCTAATAAGTCGTCCCTAGCGCAACACTGACGACTCTACAGCTCCCCCACACACCGCACACGCAACGCGATACAGTGGCCAGAATGAGATCGCGCCGTTGTTAAGCAGTAATTTCGCTGAGCGTATTCCATAGTTCCTCCAAATGTTCGGTCGGGCCACGGTTGCCGGGCTGGTTAATCCCAGTTGAATTTTGCATGTGCTGCAAACAGGTAGTATTTGCCCACAGGTTCGGGAAAGTTGTCGTATTGACAAGGTTCATTCAGCCGGGGCGCAGCGGACAGAGCAGCGCAGAGCACCAAGCAGCCCAGATCGGTATCGACTTGCTTCAGGCAGCGTCCCACAAGGCCGGCATTTGTCAAGTCGTGCAATCAAATTGCACAAAATTTTCTGTCACGGAGTTGCCGTCACAACCAGACGTAGATCGAGACGCCAAAGTCACGCAGTAGAGACCGAGAGTAGCGGGGCCAACGGAAGAAGGGTGCTCTTCATGAAGTTTGAGCGGTTACAGCGTCTCGGCAACACAAAATTCCAGAAAATCGTCAACGAGCTGATGCGCGGCATACCAGCGATTATCGTCGCTCGGCTTATCCTGCAGGAATGGGGAGATTGCAATGATGTCCAAGAGGACACGCTGGCCACGCAGTTGAAGCGCCTGCATACGGCGATTACAAATGGTGCCTTCGGTGGGGATTTGGCTCAGGAGGCGAAGAGAAAAGCCAGTGTCAGAATCAAGCTGTTTCACGGCTCTACTCTGGATTGCATGGATGAGTTGATCGAACTGGCAATGATTCAGAGGGTTCGCGTGCTTGCCCTCTGGGAAAAAGAGCGCCAGTTGAACATTCCGCTATCCAGCCTGAATTTCGTAATCAACGACTACCGCGACTTGCTGCTCAGCATTCAGAAGATCAAGTTCGACTTGGGCCTGGATGAGTACAAGGGCGTAATTCCTGGCGTGAAAGCCAGATCGGCAAGTGTGACCACCCCTCATGACCTTAAGATACAAGAGCAAGTATTTGAGGCTGTAGCGACCGTGGAACACATCTTCCGTAAGCGCGGCATTTATGCGCAGGTGAACCCTGATGCATGAGGGACTTGTGGCAAATTCTAGATGACAAGTTCCCGCGTCGCGCTGGAACAGCCCCAACCCCCGCAAAATTCGAGACCTCGGCACCCAGAATTCGTGACCTGACCGAGGTTGAACCGGCTGACCTAGGGGTCTAGAATTCTGCGGCCACCGTTCAAAACTGTGGGAGGTCCATAACTACGAGTTCATCTGTCACGCTTGCAAGAAGACATTTTCAAAGATATTGGCTCTCGTTGATTACAAAGAAGGCGAGATTCTTTGCCCGCACTGCGGAAGCAGGAACCTTGAGCAGCGCTGGTCCGCCTTCTCCGTCATCACTTCGAAGAAGAGCGCATAAGGCCAGACTCGGAGGTGAGGCAATGGATTCCACCAGTCCTGACGATACCCCAGGCACCACAGCGGGAAGAGCGCAGGCAACATCCGCGAATGAAAATCGCAGTCGAGGCAGAGTTACAGTCGGAGAGGACCGCAACGCCGCTCCGCGTCAAAACCGCTGATCTCAGCCTGGACGGTTTTTACGTAGAGATGATGTTCACACTGGAGGTAGGAACAAAGTTGAAAATTGTGCTCTGGATTGATGATGTAAAGGTGAGCATAGGAGGCATAGTCATGACGCGCGACCTCCAAGTTGGCAACGGAATAGAGTTTACAGAAATGGCTCCCGAAGACCGAGCCAGGCTCAAACATTTTCTGACAGTTGAAGCCGCCGGCAAAGCTTCACAAGGAGCCGCGGAAGGCGAAGAGACGTAATATGTAGGTGGCGATTCTTGCAGGTGCGGGAGAATTTGCAATCAGCTGCACCGGGCACGTTGTAGACAAAATGAAGTACTCGAAAATGCGAGAGATGCCCAGCAATTTCCGAAGCCGATGGCAAGAAACATTAAAGGACTAGAGCCACCGGTACGGAACGCGCACAATTATGGTTGCAGATTAGGAGCTGTTTTACAGGTGACGGTGTCACGGACGACCGTTGGCCGAGCGACATCCTTGATTCAAGTCTCCCTGCATTGGCGGGGGAGGGACCACGATTCTCCCATCGAATGATGCCGCGCACTTCTTGAAGCGATTAGGGAATTTCCGATCGGTGCGCAAAGGCAACACCCCGTCGGAGGTGCTATGGGCTTCGGCTTCATCCATAACGGAATCTTTCTCGCCATTATCGCCCACAGCCTGATTGGGGTCTCACTGGTCTGGGACAAGGTCTTATTGCGCCGGCCTGAGACCCGAAACCTGCTCTCGTATGTCTTTTGGCTAGGTTTCATCAGCGTGTTCGGCCTATTGCTGATGCCCTTCGGATTTCATATGCTAAGTTTGACCGCCATCATCCTGGCATTTGCGGCAGGTCTACTACATCTGGTAGCCAACTTCTTTTACTACGCGGCGCTCAAGGCCGGTGAAGCTTCTCAGACCTTGGCCATCATGGGCGGGTTTTCCCCCGTAGCAACAGCCCTGATTGCAATAGGGTTGCTCCGGCATCCCTTAGGCCGGGGCAGCCTGCTCGGATTCGTGCTGCTGGTCGGGGGTGGGTTCTTGATGTTCTTTTCGGAAAAACTGAACTATCGCGAGATGCTGCCCTCAATCCTCATTGCCTCGGTTTCGTTCGGGTTGGTTAACGTCATGCAAAGACTCGTTTTCGACGCCACCAATTTCGTGAGTGGATACGTCGTTTTTACCTTCGGCACTTTCGTTGGAACGCTTGCGCTGCTCATCCGGCCTTCCTGGCGAGCCCAGATTTTCGCGAGTCCCGAAAAAGCCGAACCACGTAATCGGTTCTGGTATTTCGTCAACCGCTTCATGGCGGGTGTCGGCTCCTTTTTGATCTTCCTTGCCATCAGCGAGACTAGCCCGGCATTAGTAGAGGCGATCACTGGTCTGCGCTACGTCATCATCTTCCTGGGGGCCTATGGCATCACCAAACTGCACTCCGATTGGCTGCGCGAGGACTTCAGCGGGCCAGTTCTGCTCGGGAAGACTGCAGCCACGGCATTGGTCGTTGCAGGTCTGGTGGTGTTGGGACTCAACAGCGAGGAAGAGTCGAAAGTCACCCAGACACCAGTGATTCAGGTGCGAAATCCAGGCGTCGCTACAGCGACAGCAACACTACTCCGCCTGCCACCAGAGTAACCGCTGCCCAGCGTCGCCACTTCACTTGCTCCTTGAGAATGTATTTAGCCAGCAGCGTTTCCAGGATATAACTCATTGCGGTTGCCGGGACCGCGAAGCTTACATTTGAGATCGAGAGCAACGAGAGCAGGGCAAAGAAAGAAACGGTCAGGGCTCCCAGCCCGCCGAGCACCAATGCGTTTTGAACAATTCGCGCCAGCATATGGCCCAACGAGCGTGCATCCAGGCTCTCCAGTTCGCCTTGTCGCTTCA
>Ga0066706_10001051_pt1 | contig 10208 bp, 8 predicted proteins | sample GraSoiAngelo_155_FD_67274 | JGI IMG/M metagenome (GOLD analysis project Ga0066706, IMG submission 67274) | Grasslands soil microbial communities from the Angelo Coastal Reserve, California, USA - 14_1009_13_30cm | ecosystem: Environmental > Terrestrial > Soil > Grasslands | place: USA...
CCCAGGTCGGGGGCGAGCTCGATCGCGCGACTGTACGCCTCCCACGCCTCGTCGTAGCGCGAGCCCCGGTAGGCCAGATCCCCCAGGTTCTTGGACAACTGGGGGAGCGACGGCTCGTTCTTGCGCGCGGCGCGCACCAGGTCCTCGGCGCCCGTCAGATCGCCCGACAGCTCCTTCAGGACCGCGAGGTTGTTCTGCAGCGCCGCGTGAGAGGGGTAGGCTTCCGCCCCTTCGTCGGCCAGATCCTGTGCCAGCTCGAATTCCCCTGCCCCCGCGGCCGCAAGCGCGCGGGCCCAGAACCAGGCCGGCGGCGGCGCCTTCCCGAACAGCTCCCGCGCGCGGTCGAGCCGACCGGCGGCGCCGCCGTAGTCGCCGCGCTTCAGCGCCACCACACCCCAGCCCAGATACACCTTGGCGTCGGTCCGCGCACGCGCCGCCGCCTCGCCGTAGGCGGCTTCCGCCTCGTCGAGCCGCCCCAGCTGCTCGTACGCGAAGCCGAGGTTGTGGAACACCGCCGGCCGGCCGCCGCCCTTCTCCGCGGCCAAGCGCAGCGCCTCCATCGCCTCGCGCCACCGCGCCTGCTTGAGCGCGACGAGCCCGATGTAGAAGTGGGCGTTCGCCTCCCCCGGGCGCAGCTCGGCCACACGGCGGAACTCGCGCGCCGCCTCGTCCAGCATCCCCGTCTTGTAGAACGCGATCCCCAGGTTGCGGTGCTCTTCCACCCGCGCGTCGGTGATCTGGGCGTCCGCCGGGGACGCGGTGCGGCCCGCGCGATGCACGAACCCGGCGGTGATCAGACCGTACAGCGCCTTGCCGATCTCGAACTCGCCCAGCCCCGAGTCTTCGATCACCTGGTTCACGTCGCGCGATGCATCGAGCAGCGGCAGGATGCGCTGCTGCGTGTCCGTGAGCTTGGCCTCGCTGATGGCGAGCCGGTCCTTGTCCACGACGAAGATCAGGTCGAACGTCGGAATCTTCTTTTCGATCAGACTCCACTCGTCCACCCGGCGCGCCCCCTCGAGGAGCAGCGACTCGGGGTTGATCGAAACCAGGAAATCCTGGCGCTCGGGGCGGACGTCGGCCTCGAAGTTGAAGGTGCCCTGCGTCCATGTGAACAGGTAGTAGACCGATTCTTCGATCTGCACGCGCATGTAGCGCTCGAGGTCCGCCTGGGTGATCACGGCCATCCCGACCAGGATCTCGCCCAGCTTCTTGCCGTGCTCCTTTGTTTGCCGGTGGACCGCCGCCTCGAGCTGGCCCTGGGTGATCTTGCTGTGCTTCACCAGGATGTCGCCCAACCGGTCGCGCCGATTCACGATCGACGCGTAGCAGATCCGCCCCTTCTCGAAGTAGATGTAACCGAAGTTCGAGCGATCGGCGATGGAGAGGCATCCGGTCTTCTGCCCCAACGCGAGCAGCTGCAGCACGTCGGGGAGCGACGCTTCCTTGAGCGAGCCCTTGATGGCCATCAGCGGAACTCCTCGATCATACGGTCCGCCACGTCGATCCAGTCCCACACCACCTTCTCGCGACTCTTGATGCCGCCGAGGCTCGAAACGACGAGGCCGCTGGTGCGGAAGCCGCTGGAGCGCCGGGTGTCGCGCGCCGACTGACCTTCGAGCACCTCGCGCGCGAGTCCTGCCGAAAGCGGCCCGTCCTGCGCGGCCGCCGCGCCGACCACGCGCTGCAACAGACCCACGAGGCTGCGCACCGAGTCGGTCGGGCGATCGGCGAGATAGTCGATCAGGGCCGGCTCCGGGTTGACGCCCTGCTGGTGCAGCATCCGCTCGAGCACCGCCCGCTTCACGTCGCGGTCCGGCTCCTTGAGCTCCGCCACGAGCCCGCCCTCGAGACGCGACACGATGCGCTCCTCGAGGCCGGACAGCGTGTTGGGATGCGCCGGCGCGGTGAACACGAGCTGGCGATCTTTGTCCTGGAGCAGGTTGAAGAGATTGAACAGCTCTTCCTGAGTGCGCTCCTTGCCGGCGAGCAGCTGGATGTCGTCGAGCAGCAGCGCCGTGGCGCGGCGGTAGCGCCCCCGCCACCAATCCACCCGGTTCCCGTCGATCGCCGCAATCAGCTCGTCGACGAACGCCTGCGTGGAGAGACACGCCACGACGGCGCGCTTCCCCCGCGCCAGCTCGAGCCCAATCGCGTTGAGCAAGTGCGTCTTCCCCAGCCCGCTCTTCCCCACCAGCACGAGCGGGTTGTACTTCTTCCCCGGCCGCTCGAGGGCCGCGCGCGCGGCGCTCACCGCCACTTGGTTCGACGGGCCGACGGCGAAAGCCGCGAGCGGAAACGCCGCGGACGGCCCCGGAGGCGGCGCGGCGCCCGCTCGCACCTTGGCCGCGGCCTCCTCCGCCTCGCGCAGCCGCTCGGGGTCGCGGAACACACTCTGTCCCGCGGCCTGCGGATCCAGGTCCGCCACCTCGGCCTCGAGCGCCTTGAGCCGCTCCACGTCCCCCGCGAACGCGGCGATCGCGTCGTCCACCGCCGCGGGCGCATCGCGCTGGAGCAGCGCCTCGAGCCGATGCGTGCGATACCCCTCGCCCTCCCACCGCAGCACTGCCTCTCCCACGCGCGCGCGCCACGCCTCGACGGCCTTCCCGACGGTGACCGTCACGTCGGCGAGGAACTCCCCGAACTCGTCGCCCCCCCCGCTCTTTGCGGCGGCGGCCGCACGCCCGTCGCCCGGCGGGGCGGCCCCCCCCTCCCCCTCCCCGCCCCCGAGCCCGAGAATCTGTTTCACCGTCTCCGCATTGATTGATGTGTCGTTCACCGCCTGGAACGCCACGAGCCGGTTCAGCGCGCCCATCAGCTCGCGCACGTTGCCGACCTCCGCCCGTGCCACCGTCTCCAGCACGCCCGGCTCGAACCGCGCGCCGCGCTCTTCGGCCTTGCGCCGCAGGATGGCGACCCGTGTCTCGTAATCCGGCGTGCCCATGTCCACCACCAGGCCGCCCGACAACCGTGAGATCAGCCGCTCGTCCAGGTCGGCGATGTCGGGCGGTGGGCAGTCGCTCGTCAGCACGATCTGGCGCCCCGCCGCCTGCAGCGCCTCCGTGAGGCGCAGCAGCTCCGACTGCATTTCCTTGCGGTTCGTGAGGAACTGCACGTCGTCCACGAGCAGCACGTCCACGTTCTGGAACCGGCGGCGGAACGCGTCGCCCTGCCCCGCGGCGACGCTCGCATGGAACGCCTCGACGTACTCGTCGAGCGTCAGGTACTCGATGTTCAGCTTCGGCGCGGCCTTCTTCGCCGCATGGCCGACCGCCATCAGGAGGTGCGTCTTGCCGAGGCCGGAGCCGCTGTAAATGAAGAGGGGGTTATACGCCGCGCCCGGGCTCTCGGCCACCGTGCGCCCCGCCGTGACGGCGAGCCGGTTCGCCGCCCCCACCACGAAGGTGTCGAAGGAATACTTGGGGTTGAGCGCGCTGGTCATGCCGCCGTCCCCGCCGCGAGCTTCTTGAGCACCAGCTCGGAGATCCCCTTGAGCGTCTCGAACACGCCCTTCCCGTGGAGCGCGTCCGCGCTGAAGCTCGGCACACCGCGGAAGTTCAGGGCGTCGTCCAAATCCGCCGGCGAGAGGATCAGCTCGCGCGGTAGGTCCTGCTTGTTGTATTGCAGCACCAGGGGGATGGTGCGGATGTCCACGCCGTGCTCGAGCAGGTTGCTCTGCAGGTTCTGCAGGCTCTCGAGGTTCTCGTCGAGCTGCCGCGCCTGGCTGTCGCCCACGAACACCACGCCGTCCGCTCCCTGGAGGACGAGCCGGCGCGTCGCGTTGTAGTAGACCTGGCCGGGGACCGTGTACAGCTGGAACCGGGTGGAGAACCCCGAGATCTGACCGAGGTCGATCGGCAGGAAGTCGAAGAACAGCGTGCGGTCGGTTTGGGTAGCGAGGGAGACCATGCGCCCGCGGCGGGAGTCCGGCACGCGGCCATAGATGTAATGCAGGTTGGTCGTCTTCCCCGAGCGCCCCGGCCCGTAGTAGACGATCTTGCAGGTGATCTCGCGCGTCGTGAAGTTGACCAGAGACACGGGGCTATCTCCCGAAGAGCGTGTTCAGACTGTCGCTGAGCTGACGCTCGAAGTCCGCTGCCAGCACCTGCTTGGGCACGCTGTCTTTGGGGCTCGCCGCCTGCAGATCGGCGGCGAGCTGCTCAAAGAATAACTGGACCAGACCGAGCGACGAAACATCGAGATCGTAGACGACGAGCGCCACCAGACGGCCGCGTCCCGTCGCCAGACCGGCGAGGAAGATCCCGTGGCGCTCGCCCTGATGGTTCAGCGCCGCGAACGGAGGCTGGCGCAGCTCGCGCGCCATCTCGTCGGTCGACGCCATGATCGCGGCGCCGAGCGCCGCGGCCGACATCACGTCCACCGCCCGGGAAAAGCCGTGCTGTGCGAGGACCTGACCCGCGGAGGTCATGACGAGCACGAGGCGCGCGCCGGCTTCCTTCACGAACTTCACCAGCGGCTCGAGCGTCCACGTTTCGACCGCGCGCGTCGTCATCCCACCACCTCCGCGGCCCGCAGGAGCTCGAGCCGCACGAGTCCCACGTTGACGTCCGGCTCCGCCACCGCGACCACCAGCGTTCCCGCGGGGGTCGGCACCACCAGCAGCGCCCCTTGCTCGGCCTGGAGGTGCCAGAACAGGCTCGCCCCCACGCCCGCGGCCTCCATGGCGCGCCGCAGCCGCGTGGCGAGGCTCGCCGCCAGCGCCGAGACGGCGGGGCCCTTGATGCCTTCCATCAGTTGCTCCGCCACGACGATTCCGTCCTCCGCCGACACGAGCATCGCGCCCCGCACGCCGCGGACGCGCGTGATGAGATCGAGCGCTTTGCCGTACGCCGCCGGGGCCGTCACGCGTGCGCCTCCAGCCAGCGGCGCGCCGCGAGCGCGGCGCGCTGCGCGATGATCGCCAGCCGTCCCATCGGGACCGCGCGGTCGCGCACCACGAGGAGCAGCGCGTCGCTCGTGGGCGGAGCGAGATGCACGTGGCCGAGGGTCCCTTCCGCCGCGAGTCCCGTCCAGCGCCCCAGGCCGAGCAGCTTGACCGTGCGCGCCGCCTCCTGGGAGACGCCGGCGAGATAGGCGGCGACGGCGTCGGTCACGTCCTGGCCCGTAGGGTCCTTGAGCGCGCCGCCGAGCACCCGCCCCGATGCGTCGAGCAGCAGGAGTCCTTCCTGCGCCCCTTCCAGCCCCGCGAAGACCCGCGCCTCTTCGAGGGGCTGGGCCGCCGGGGCGATCGGCTCCGGTTCCGTGAGCGGCTCGGTCCCCCTCCCGCCGGCACCCGCCTCGGCGCCCCCCCCGCCGGGTCCGCCACCGCGGGCCATGGCCAGCGCCTGGGCGACGCCGGGATCGTCCGGGGCGGCGCGCTGCGCCGCCTCGAGATGGGCCGCCGCCTGCTGTACGTCGCCGACCTTGAAATAGAGGAACGCGAGCCCCTTCAGCGCGCCCACGTGGTCGGGGGCGATGCGGAGCGCCATGTCCCATTCGTCGAACGCGCGCTCGTAGTCGTGCTTGTCGGCGAGGATGCGCGCGTACAGGTCGTGCGCGTCCGGGAGGTGCGGATGGCGCTCGAGCCCGGTCAGGGCGACGCGGTGGGCGGTGTCGAGCTGCCCCTTCTGGCGCAGGAGCTCGCCGAGCCGCAGGAAGACGAGACTATCCGGGTCCTGCGCGAGCTGGGAGGACAGGGTCTTGATCGCGTCAGGCATGCGTCCCCGTCCCCGCGAGGGTCTGGGCCGCCGCCTTGGCGCGGCGCACCTCGTCGAGCTGCGCCAGCTCCGTCTCCGAGCGTGCGGCGAGCCGTTCCCATTGGTCCCACTGCTCGACCGCCTCGCCGAACCGGCCGGTGGCCGCGAGCGCGTAGCCGAGCACCCGGTGCGCGGCCACGGCGAGCGGATCGAGCCGGAGCGCGCGCCGCAGCTCCTCGACGGCATCGGCGCTGCGTCCGGCGGCGAGCGCGATGCGGCCGAGTAGCAAGTGCACGGCGGGATCGTGGGGATGCACGCCCGCCGCCTGCTCGGCGACGCCGCGCGCCTCCTCAAGGTCGCGGCGCGCGAGCGCGTCTTCCGCCCGCGCCACGAGCTCGGCCAAATCCGCGGCGAGCGTGGTCCGCTCGCGCTTCGTCGTGCCCGGGTCCGCCAGCACGATCACGCCGGCGCTCTCGAGCCCGAACAGCGTCTTCGCGACCTCGAAGTCCGAGCGCCCCAGCTCGGACGCGATGGCGCGCACGTCGCGCACGCCGTTGATCATCGCCAGCATCTCCCACTCGGGCGGCAGGAGGTCGAGCTCGCCCTCGCTCGCCCCCTGGGGCGGCGCGAGCATGGGCACGACGCCGAGATGGGGGATGCGCCCCTCGATGCGGGACCATTCGTCGATGCGCCGGGCGCCTTCCATCAGCAGCGCCTCGGTGGGGATGCGCACCACCGCATCCGGGGGCAGCTCGGTCGGCGTGACCTCGCTGAAGGAGAAGTAGCCTTCGCGCCAGCTCATGACTTCGAAGACGACCTCTTCGATCTGGAAGCGGACCTGGCGCTCGAGCTCGCGCGGGGTGAGGGCGCCGAGCGAGACGAGGATCTCGCCGAGCCTGCGACCGTCGCCCTGGCGCTCCTGCATGTCGCGCGCGCGCTCGAGGTCGGCCTCGGTGATCTTGCCCGTCCGGAGCAGCAGCGCGCCCAGGGGGTGGGGGTTCGACCGGATCTCGGCGAAGATGATGGCGCCGCCCTCGAACGAGATGGTGCCCGCGTTATGCCGTAACTCGGAGGTGACCCGCAACACCCCCGTCTTCCGGCTCAGGTCGAGGAGCTGGAAGACGTCGTGGATGCCGAGCTCGCGGAGCGGACCTTCGATCGCCATGGGTCAGGCCGCGTCCGAGGCGAAGATGTGCTTCAGGTCGAGCGCGGTGCGGGCGTGCGCGCGCGCGGCCTGCGCGAACGGCCCGCCGGGGTCGATCCGCGTCACCTTCTCCCACGCCTGGACGGCCTCGCCGTAGCGATGCAGGCGCGCCAGCGCGACGCCGAGCTGGAACAGCGCCTCCACCTGCTCGGGATCGAACTTGAGGGCTCGCTGGAACGCCTCCAGCGCTTGAGCGTCGCGCTTGTCGTCGAGCAGGGCGCGCCCGAGGAGCAGCAGCGCCAGCAGGTCGTACGGATCCTGTTCGAGCATCTCGGCCAGGCGCACGATGGCCTGCCGGACCTGCCCCGAGCGCCGCAGCAGATCGGCGAGCGCCAGCGCCGCCTCGTGGAACGTGGGCAGCGCGTCGAGCGCCCGCTCGTACGCCCGCCGGGCCTCGCTCCACTCCTCCTTCTGCTCGTGCAGTCGTCCCAGGTCGAGCCACACCTGGACGTAACCGCGATCGAGCTCCAGCGCCGACCGGTACGCGGCCAGCGCGCCGGCCTTGTCGCCGACCTTGAGCGCGACGTCTCCCTGCAGCTTGTGGAGATCGGCGCGGCCGGGGGCGCGCCGCTGCGCCTGCTGCAGCGCGGTGAGCGCTCCGGCGGCATCGCCTCCGGCGGCGCGCCCCTTCGCCGCGGCGACGAGCGCGTCCACGTTGTCCGGCGTGAGCTCGAGCAGCTCCTCCGCCAGCGCTCGCGCCTCCTCCGCGCGCGGGCCGCCCAGGGCGAACAGCGCCTTGACCTCCCCGAGCCGCGCGTCGGCGCGTCCGGGCTCGAGGCTGCGTGCCTCGCGGTAGCGCTCGAGCGCCTCGCCGTGCAGGCCGCGCTTCGCGAAGATGTCCCCAAGCAGCACGCCCGCGTCCGCGCGGCTCGCGCCCCGCTGCACGGCGCGCACCGCCTCGGCAGCCGCGACGTCCATCAGGCCCTTGCTCACGTAGTCGCGCGCCAGGGCCAGCGGGTCGTCCGCGGCCTTGCCGGCCGGCGGCTCCGCGGCGGCCGAGGGGGCGAGCTCCTGGAAGATGTTGTCCAGCAGACGCTGGTCGAAGTTGAAGTCTTCCCCGATCGTCTCCGCCGTCACGTCGGCGGAAATCTCGGGAGCGATGCCGATCGTCCCCCTCTCGTACTGGAGGTCGATCGTGAGGGCGAACTTCTGGGAGACGTAGTAGGGATCGAGCTCGAGCGCCCGTTTGGTGGCGCGCAGCGCGCCGTCGAAGTCGCCCAGGTTGGACAACGTGAAGCTCAGGTTGTAGTGGGCCCCCGCGTGGTCGGGGTCCGCCTCGACGGCGCGCACGAACGCGTTGCGGGCGTCCGGAAAGCGCTTGAGCTCCACCAGCACCAGTCCTACGCCGTTCCAGGCGGCAGCGGAGTTAGGGTCGCTGGAGAGCACCTGACGGTACGCCTCGAGCGACAGCTGGAAGCGGCGCAGCTGAAACAGCAACAAGGCGAGGTTGAGCCGCGCGGCGCTGAAGGTCCTCTGGAGCTGCAGCGCGGTGCGGAAGGCCTCGATGGCCGGATCGGCGGGGGTGGCGTGCGCCTGCACCACGCCGAGGTTGTTCCACGCGAGCGCGTACTTGGGGTCCACCTCCACTGCTTGCCGATAGGAGGCCAGCGCGTCCTCCCTCCGGCCGGCCTGATGCAGCACCACGGCGCGCTCATTCCACAGCTTGGGGGAATCGGGGACCTCGCGCAGCAGCGTGTCATACAGCTCGAGCGCCGCCGCCAAATCGCGCTTCAGGAGGTGGAGCTCGGCCATCGCCTGGAGCGTGAGGCGCCGGTCCTCGCCGCGCTCCAGCGCCAGGCGGTATTCCTTCAGCGCTTCGTTGTAATAGCCCTTCTGGCGGAACGCGAGTCCGAGGTTGTAGTGCGCGAGCTCGTTGCCCTCCACCACCTGGGGCTCGGGGGCGAGGCGTTGGCGCCGCTCCTGGCTCTTGCGCTCGGCGGTGTAGCGCTCGAGCGAGAGGTTCGTCTGCGCGCGGGCGAGCGGCGGGTTGAGCTGGATGGCACGCTTCGACGCGACGCGCGCGTCCTGGTGTCGGCCCAGGTCGCCCAGCACGAACGCCATCAGGTAATGGGCGTTGGCGTTGTCGGGGTTGAGCTGCACGGCGCGCTCGAGGGCGGCGAGCGCTTCGGCATTCAGGCCGCGGTTGTAATAAATCTCGCCCAAGTAGAAGTGCACAACGGTGGACTCGGGCTCGAGCTCGACGGCGCGCTGGAACCAGTCGGTCGCGGCTTCGGGTCGCCCGCGGTTCTTCTCCGCGAGCCCGAGCTGGATGATCGCGGCCACGTCCTTGGGGCGGTGCGCGAGCAGCTGCTCGAACTCTCCGACCGCCTCGTCGTGCGCGCCGAGAATCGCGTAGGCGCGTCCCAGCTCCCAGCGGGCGTCGCGGTCGTCGGGCGCCTGGCGCAACCGCTCCTGCAGCTGCGCCACGCGCCGGTCGTAGTAGCCGGTGTCGTGATAGGCGATCTCGAGATTGCGCTGCGCGACCTGCATCTTCGGATCGAGCTCGAGCGCGCGCGTGAACGCCGCGATCGCGTCCTCGACGAGGCCCTTCTGATAATAGAGGACGCCGAGATTGTTGTGCGCCCCCGCGTCCGACGGGTCGATCCGGCGGGCGAAGGATCGGAGGACGGCGAGGTCGCGTTCCGAGAGCGCCGGCGCCGTCACGGGTCAGGTCAGGCGGATGGCGTCAAAGATGGCCTTGAGCGACGCCAGATCGGGGAGCAGCAGGAAGTCGCCCCGCAGTCCCTCTCCCGAGTCGATGTGGAACTCGGTCTCGACGCAAAACACGAAGTCGCGCTCGTGCCCGAAGTTCAAATAGGTGGTGGTGAGCACCGCCGCCGAGAGGTCCACCACGAGGCTGGGCACCGACGGCAGCAACAGCATCCCCATGAAGTCGGAGAGCGCGTTCAGGTAGGCCCCCGCGAGGATGTTGCCGGCTTCCTTGAGGCAGGACTGCTCGAGTGCGTCGAACACCACGGTCGTCCCGACCGGCCGGCGCAACAGCATGTCGCATACCCGCCGTCCCACCGACTCCGGGAACAGGAGCAGCGTGCGCCCGGTCAGGTCTCCCAGCATGTGCATCAGCACTGCGGCGACCACGTCCTGCGGGTTCCCCAGGAGGTCCGGCACTTCCTCCAGGCGCACAATGTTGATCTGCGGCACGCTGATCATGATCTTGCGGTTCGTGAGCTGGGACAGCGCGGTGGCGGCGTGGCCCGCGCCGATGTTCGCCACCTCGCGCAACGCGTCGATCTGCAGCTCTTTGAGATCCCGCACGTCTTCCATGCCGCCTCCCCCTACAGGAGCCC
>Ga0066706_10001061_pt1 | contig 10177 bp, 8 predicted proteins | sample GraSoiAngelo_155_FD_67274 | JGI IMG/M metagenome (GOLD analysis project Ga0066706, IMG submission 67274) | Grasslands soil microbial communities from the Angelo Coastal Reserve, California, USA - 14_1009_13_30cm | ecosystem: Environmental > Terrestrial > Soil > Grasslands | place: USA...
TGACGTTCCGGACGCCGGGCTGCGCGGCCTTTGGCTTTGGCATCGCGCCCCCATCGCGCAACGGTGACCCGGCCGGGGCGCGGCCCCACCACCCGACCGCCGGTCGGGATCGTCGCCATGATCCGGGCTCATCCTAGGAAGGAGCGTTCGCACGCCATGCCAGACCAAGCCGCGTTCTTCCACCAGGTGCGGGCACTCGTCCACCAGTCGCGGACGATCCTGGCCCCCTATTTGTACGGCGACCACACCTTCGATGTCGCTGCTCATGAGCTGGCGCCCGTCATCCGCGCGTTCCTGCAGCACCCCGCCCCCGCCCCCGCCCCCGCCCCCCCGGTTCGCAACCCGGAGCCAGCCCCCACGCCCCTGTGGCGGCGTCTGACAATCGGGCGGCTTTCGTTCAAGCGGGAGGCACCGCCCGACACGAGCCCTCGTTCCGACCTGGACGTGTGGGTCAGCGCGCTCGCACCCGGCTACGCGCGCGCGGACGAGAAAAAGGTGCGCGCGGTCGTCACGGAGGCGCTGCGCATCGCGCAGAGCGAGCACGCGGGAGGCCCTCTAAGGTCGAGCCCGCCGCTCTAGCCGTCCGATCCCGGACGCTCGAGATTCCCTTGCGATGTCACGGGTCACCGCCAGCCTCGCGCTCGCGCTCGCCATGCTGGGCGGCCGCGCGGCACCCTCGCCGGCGCAGCGCGCCGCCGACACCACCCTCACGGTGGAGGGCTTTCTCCAGAACGACGAACAGTTCGACCTCTGGACCATCGTCGTCCCGCTCCCGGTCCAAGTCCTGGGCGTGCGCACGTTCGTCCTCCCGCTGGTCGGCAAGGCCGACCGCTGGAGCCGCTATCGCAACGAGTTCGTCGCGGCCCGCGGACGCGTCGCTCCCGTGCCGGGGGGTGGCACGCCGGGGATCGGCATCGACGTCGAGGACATGAAAGGGCGAGCGCCTCCACGCACGACGCGTCGCTCGGTCGATCACGGCCTGACGCTGCACGCCGACGTCACACTCGCAGTCGTTCCCGACCGCTTCGCGTGGCGCGACGCGGACGGCGCCGCAACGGGCGTGAACCCGATCGCGCTTTACGCCATCACCAACCGGCGCCAGACACCCATTCTGTTCCTGCTGCCGACCAATAATTTCTTGTGCATTTCCGTGAACGGCACCGAAAGCGGCGAGCATTGGGATTCGACCACGAAGGTGTTGAATCCCGACGCCCGGCGCTTCGCCGTACAACGCGGCGGCATCTTTCGCGACGCGATCCGCCTGCCTGCCGATGCCGCTCCCCGACCGGGACGCTACGTTGCGCACGTCGGCATCTGCGACGTCGACGACTACGACATCACGGCGGAGTTCGACGTCCGGTAGCGAGCAGCCGCCGCACGCGCTTGAACACCCGGTGCCACATCGCGCGCGTCAGTCTGCCGGTGTTGGTGTTCTGGCGGCTCGGGTGGTAGGAGGCCACGAGCGCGACGCCGTCGGGCAGGGTGGTCACGGCGCCGTGCGCGAAGCTCGGCCGGTCGCGCGGCTCGAGCCTGGCCCACCAGCCGGCGGCCTTGAGCCAGCTGTCGTGGGCGATCCGGCCGAGCGTGAGGACCACGCGCACTTGGGAGAGCAGCCGCACGTCGGCGGCGAGATACGCCCGGCAGCGCTCCAGCTCGACGCGGCTGGGTTTGTTGCCGGGCGGCGCGCAGCGCGCGGCCGCCGTGATGTAGCAGTCCATCAGGGTCAGGCCATCGTCCCGAGAAACCGCGTGCGGTTGGGTTGCGAAGCCGTAGCGGTGCAGCGCCGCGTACAGCCAGTCACCGCTCGAGTCGCCGGTGAACATGCGGCCGGTGCGGTTGGCACCGTGCGCCGCTGGGGCCAGTCCCACGATCAACAAGCGCGCCCTCGGGTCGCCGAACCCGGGAACCGGCTTTCCCCAATACGTCCAACCGAGGAACTCGCGCTTCTTGTCCCGGGCGATGCGGCGGCAATAGCGGCGCAGCCGCGGGCAGCGCTCGCAGGCCGCGATCGCGCGATTGACGGCGGCGAGGCTAGTGAATTCTGAGGGGGAGACCGTTACGCACGCTCCCGCCGACGGTCACCGCCTCGACCGCCAATGCGGCGCCGAGCAGCCAGGGGCGGAGCCGCGGGGGAGCGGCGGCGGCGGCGGTCATCGTAGCGGCGGCCGCCAGCGCCGTGTAGGTGTTGACCTGACCGACGCTGGGGCGCGGGCCGAGCAGCGGGTTCGCTTCCCGGAAGCCGGGCCAGCCGCGGCGTGCCAGGTCGCGTGTTTGCGCCGCGTCGACCAGCAACAACACGGTGAACGCGCCCGCGAGCGCCGTGTGCGACGACGTCCAGGCGCGGCGCGCGGGCAGCGCGGCGACGCCCATGGTGCTCCACGACACGCGCGCCGCCAGCGGACCGACGCCGCGCGGCGTCTGCTGCTGCGACGGCATTGTCAGCAGCGTGGCCGCGACGGCGTGATACTGCCGGCGCGCCCCTGAGACCACCGTGAATGCTGCAAGATCTCTCGCAGCTTGCTGCGCCGCAGCCCGGCGTGGCACGGCCACGAGGGAACCCACCGCGAGCAGCACGATCGCAACGTGTCGCATACGTGGTGTTGCGTATGCGCAAACGCGGTGCCACGCGGAGAGTCGGCGGGCGGCTTGCACTCCGCCATGATTAGGGCGCATTGCAGCTTCATAAGTGTGGCTCCCGTGTGACACTTCCGCTATGGGCCCGTAAGGGGTCCGGGCGACTTGACTCGCCCTTTACCGAGGCCTCCTACCGTATGGACCAACCTCCACGGAGAAGGCACCAATGGGTAAGGGAATCACGGGCGCGGGAACGCTCATCGTGTGCGCCGCGGTGGGTTGGTCCGCCGCAGGGTGCGAAGACTCGACCAGCGGCGCTCCGAGCGTCGCCGCCCGCGTCGTGGGCGAAGCGAAAAGCGACGCTGCCCCGCGCGGCGCGCCGGGCATCACGGCCCTGACGTGGAACGTCTACCTGGGAGCGGACATCGGCCGCGTGCTCGCAGCCCGGACGGCCGACGAGGCGGTCGTCCTTGCCACCGAGGAGTGGGGACACGTTCAGGCCACGGACTTCCCGGCACGTGCGGGGGCATTGGCGCGCGCCATTGCCGCTCGGCGGCCGCACGTCATTGGGCTCGAGGAGCTGGCGCTGTACCGCACCACCGACAATCCCTTCGAGCCGGCCACGCGCGTCGCCTACGACTTCCTGCAGCTCGTGATCGATTCCCTGCACGCGCGCGGCGTCGACTACACTGCCGCCGCGGTGGACCGCACGTCGGACCTGCAGGTGCCGGTGATCGCCGGCGTGGACGCATCCGGGCAGCCGATCCTCGCCGGCGTACGCTGGACCGACGGGGACGCGCTGCTGGTGCGCGCCGATGTTCCCTACGCCGATGCCCGGTCCGGCGTGTACGCCGCGTCGCAGGTCGTGACCATCGCCGGCGTGACGTCAGGCCTATACCAGGGTTGGAGCTCGATCGTCGCGACGGTCGACGGACGCGCCTACCGGTTCGTCGTCACGCACCTGGTCGGTCAGGAGGCTCCCGACCTGCAGCTGGCGCAGACCGGGGAGCTGCTCGCGCTGCTCTCGGCCGAGACCGGCTCGACGATTCTCGTGGGGGATTTCAACTCCGACGCCTATGGCATCGATCCGACCCGCGGGACCCCGACCTACCCCAAGATGTTGGCAGCGGGTTACGGCGACACGTGGATCGAGCCCGAGCGCCAGGCGCTCGGCCTCACCTGCTGCCAGCAGGCGGATCTCTTGAACGCGCGGTCGACGTTCGACCAGCGGATCGATTTCGTGTTTACGCGGAACCTGCCTGCGGGCACGCAGCCGGTCCGCCGCGACGTGGTGGGCGACCGGCCCGGGGACCGGACGGCGTCGGGACTGTGGCCGTCGGACCACGCGGGCGTCGCGGTGACGCTCCTGCCACCGGGCCGGTGGGCCTCTCGCTGAGCGCCCACGGACCGCCGGCTGAGTGGGGGTGGCACACCCCAGGAGCGGCGGGGCCGAGGCGGGGTCCTAGCGGCCACAACGTTTCAACGCTTGACAGGCCTGCGGCGTGAGGTATATCCCGCTACGCCTCTCTGAAGGTCGTGCGGATGGAAGGCTGGGCGGCCGAGCTGGGGTCGGGCAAGCCCGACGCCGCGTGGGACCTGTTTCTCGACCGCTATCGACGTCTCATCTTCGCGGCCATCCGCCACTACGCCCAGGACCATGACGACGTGATGGACGTCTTCGCGCGGGTGTGCGAGGCCCTGCGCGAAGACGATCTGCGACGGCTCCGTGCCTTCGCGGCACAACAGGACCACCGCGCTCGCTTTTCCACGTGGCTCGTCACGGTCGTCCGCCATCTCACGGTCGACTGGTTTCGGCACCGCGACGGCCGCCGCCGGCTCTCCGCCGTCGCCTCGGCGCTGCCAGGGTTGCGGCGCCGCATCTTCGAGCACGTCTTCCTCGACCAGCGCAGCCACATCGAGGCCTTTGAGCTGATCCACGGAGAGACACCCACGCTCTCCTTCAAGGGGTTTCTCGCCGAGCTGCGGGCCACCTACCTCGCCGTCACCGACGGAAGGCGGGGCCGGGTGCTCGGAGAGCTGGGGGCGCCCATGCCTCCCGAAGTTGTCGATGAGACCACACCACCCGAAGACGCAGGGGACGCGCGCCGCCTGCTCGAGCACGCTTTGGGCTCGCTCACCCCACAGGACCGCGTGGTGTTGGAGTTGTACATCGTGGATGAGCTGCCGGCGTCGGACGTCGCAAGGGTCCTCGGCCTCCCGAACGGGAAGGCGGTCCACAACCGCGCCTACCGGGCGCTCGCGACCGTACGGGCGCGGCTTGCTCAGGTCGGGATCCATCGGGGCGACCTGTGAGCAGTCATCCGGTTCCCGACCGTCTCATATCGCCGACCAGCGTGAACGGCGTCACGAGAGGGGCATTGAGCCGGTGAGCGATCCCGATCCGCTCGATCTGCTACGGCATCGGTTCGAGTCTCCCGCGCGGGAGACGCTCGACTGTCTCGACGACAGCACACTCGCCGCGCTCGCCGACGGCACGCTCGATCCCACGGCGCGGGAAGCGGTGCTGCCGCACCTGGCCACCTGCCTGCGCTGCCGCGGCATCGTGGCCTCGGTCGCCAGGAGCCTCGCCGACCCTGCCGTGACGCGCGCGCAGGCGGCGCTCGAGGGTCGCGATCGGCGTCGCTTGTGGCTGATCGGGCTGCCCGCCGCCGCCGCGGCGATTCTTCTCGTCCTCGCGTTGCCGCGTTGGGTGGACGACGTCCCCGGGCGACACCGCGGGCCGCCGGCGCCGGCTGCGCAACCCGTCCCGTTGTCGCCTGTCGGCACAGTGGCGCAGGCGGGCGCATTGCGCTGGTCGTCGCTGGCTGGCGCCGACCGCTACCGCGTCGTCTTGTTCGACGCCGGCGGGCGAGTGCTGTACGAAGCGCAGGTCGCGGACACGAGCGCCCCCCTCCCCGATTCGGTCACGCTCGTGCCCGGGCGACCCTATCTGTGGAAGGTCGACGCACGTACCGGGGTGGCCCGGTGGTCGGCGTCCGACCTGGTCCGGTTCTCCATCGCCCCCGGCGCCCGGCGATGACCGCCGTGCTGGGACCATGGCTGGTGCTCGCCGCCCTCGTTACCCAGTCATCGGGCGCGGACTCGTTGCGCCTCCTCGCCCTCCGCATCCCCGAGTCTCAGCTCGTCCTCGAGGTCCGCTCCCACCCGCTCGCGGTGCGGGAGGCTATCACCCAGGTCCTGGCCCGCGGCGACCTGCCGGCAGCGCAAGGCCTGGCCGCGGCCTACGCCACGGCATGGAGCGATTCGTTCCTGGTGCGGGAAGTCACACGCTTCATCGGGTGGCCGCCGGACCGGCGGGCGGCGAAGGTCTGGGCCGACAGCCTGCGGCGCGCCGGCGTCGCGGCCTATGGCCGGGCGGGTCCCGGGGCCGCGATGGCGATCTGGCGCCGTGCGCTCTCCCGGGCCGTGGGAATCAGCGACACGGCCGGTATCGCGGCAGTGCTCGGCAACCTCGGCGCGGGCTTCCTCCGGGAGGGTCGGCTCGACAGCGCGACCGTCTATCTCGAGCGATCGCGCGCCCTGGCTGCCGCGGTCGGGGACATTCGCGTGGAGGCCAATGCCGTGGGGACGCTGGCAGGTGCCCGCGCCGATCGGGGCGACCTCGCCGCCGCGCGCGACGGGTACGCGCGGGCCCTCAGCCTGCGCGAGCGGATCGGTGATTCACGGGGCGTCGCCGCCGATCACAACAACCTCGGCCTGCTGGCGCAGACCACCGGAGATGCGGACGAAGCGCGCCGCCAGTTCGAGGCGGCGCTCGACCTGAACCGGCGTGACGGGCGTGACGAGGTCGCCGCGACCAATCTCGTGAACCTCGCCGCGCTCGCGGCCGCGACCGGCGATTTCGCGCACGCGGAGGCGTTGTACCGCGACGCCTTGGCGACGTGGCGCATCCGCGAGCAATGGGCCGACGCCGCGGACGCGCTGCGCGGTCTCGGCGAGCTCGAGCTGCGACGCGGCGACTATCCCGCCGCGCGGGCCGCCCTGCAGGAGGCGCTGGCCATCTATGGGCGAACCGGGCCACTGGCCGACGCGCTCGCGGTGCGGCGCGAGCTCGCCGGCGCGCTCGCAGCGGCGGGCGAGCTCCAGGCGGCGCTGGACCAGCTGCGCCGTGCCCAACACCTCGCGGACTCGGCGCGCGCGCCGCCCGGCGTACAGGCGGGCATCGCCCTCGCGCGAGCCGACCTGGCCGCCCAGCTGAACACCGTCGCCGAGGGCGACCGGCTGTACAGCCAGGCGGAGGTGCTGTACCGGCGCGCCGGCGATCAAGCGGGCGAGGCCGAGGCGCGCCAGGGGCGCGGCCTGCTGTTCCTGGCTCGCGAGGATTACGCGCGAGCCGGGACCTTGCTCGAGGGAGCGTTGCGCGCCGAGGTCGCCTCCGGGAACCAGCGCGCCGCCGCGCTGACGCGCGTGTCGCTCGGTCAGCTCGCCGCAATACGTGGGGACACGGCCCTCGCCCAACGCCTGCTCGCCCAGGCGACCGCCGACCTCGAGCGGCTGGGCGATCCCGTCGGCGCCGCGGCCGCGCTCGGCGAGCGAGCAGATCTGGACGCCGGAGCGGGCCTGCCCGTCATTGCCGAGTCGCTGTACCGGGCAGGGCTCGACCGGCTCGGTGAGCACGTCGCACCGGAGATCGGCTGGCGGCTGCACGCGGGGCTGGGGCGAGCGTGGCACGCTCAGGGCCTCGATGACCGGGCCGCGCGGGAGCTGCGCGTCGCGCTCGCCGAAATCGAGCGACCCAGCGGATCGCTCTTCCTGCCGGAGCGCCGCTCGGCATTCCTCGCGGAAAAATGGGACGTGTACGCCCAGCTCGCCGTCGTCGAGCGCTCTCGTGGCCTGCCGGCGGCCGCCTTTGAGACGAGCGAGCGGCTGCGCGCGCGCGAGATGCTCGAGCTGTTGCAGCGCGGCCGCGTCGCGTCACCCACCGATACGGCCGGCGACTTGGTCGCCCGGGAGCAGGATCTGCGACGCCACATCGCGGAGTTGACGCGCGATCTCGACGCCGCGGACGCGGCGGCGCTGCGCGACCCTACCGCCGTGACGACCGGTACGGCCACCCGCGAAGCGCTGGCTCACGATCACGAGGCGTACGCCGAGTTGCTGCTCGAGATCCGGGAGCGCAGCTCGCGGCACGCCATGCTCGTGGCGTCCCCGACGGCCGCCTGGCGCGACGTCGCCCGGCGCCTCGCGCCCGACGCCGCGTTCGTCGAGTACCTGGTCGGCGACTCGGGCTCCCTGGCGTTCGTCATCACTCGCGACACCGTCGCGGCGGTAGACCTGGGCGTCAGGCGCCATGACCTCGCTCGTTTGGTCGAGTTCGCGCGGGGCACATTGCTGCCTCGCCGCCTCGTCCCCCCTCTCCGCGTCGCGGAGAGGGAGACAGGGGGTGAGGACTCGCTATGGCGCGCTCCGCTGCGGCAGCTGCACCAGTATCTCGTCGCGCCGCTCGAAGAGACCGGTCTCCTTGCGGACAAGAGACGACTGATCCTCGTTCCCCATGCGGAGCTGCACTACCTGCCGTTCGCCGCGCTCGTGAGCGGTGCCGGTCGGGGACGGTTTCTGATCGAGCGGTACGAAGTCGCGCTGACGCCATCCGCGTCGGTGTGGCTCGCGCTGGGTGATCGGCGCACGGGAGGCGCGGCGGCCGGCGTGCTCGCCCTCGCGCCGAGGACCGACGCGTTGCCCGCCTCGCGGCGGGAGGTGGCGGCGGTGGGGCGACTGGGTGGAGCGGATCCGCAGGTCCTGATCGGTCAAGCCGCGACCGAGGCCGCGTTCCGGCGCGACGCACCGGGACGGCGCATCCTCCACCTCGCGACCTACGGGGTCCTCAACAAGCAAAATCCCCTGTTCTCGTACATGGACCTGGCTCCCGGAGGCGAGCAGGACGGGCGGCTCGAGGTGCACGAAGTGTTCGGGCTCCGCCTCGCGGCCGATCTCGTCGTGCTCTCGGCGTGCCAGACGGGGCTCGGCTCCGGCGCGCTGGCGGACGTGCCCGCGGGCGACGATTGGGTCGGGCTGACGCGCGCGTTCCTCCACGCCGGAGCCGCGCGCGTGGTGGCGACGCTGTGGCCGGTGGACGACTGGGCGAGCGCGGCGTTGATGGAGCGGTTCTATGAGGGCTACCAGGCGCGGGATGATGCCGCGCGTGCGCTGGCGCTCGCGCAACGAGCCCTCCTCGCGGCACCCGCGACGGCGCATCCTTTCTATTGGGCGGGGTTCGTGAGCGTAGGTGGGGCGAGCGCGGAGCCAGCGCCGTGAGCCAGCGGCGACCGCCGGTCGTGCTCGGTCTGCTCGGCCTGCTGTTCGGGTGCGGCGGCGACCAGGGTTTCATCGGGCCCGTCTCCACGCCACGGTTGATCCTGTCCAACCCGATGCCCTCCCCCACGGCAAGCGCCCGGCGTCAAAGGACCGCCTCCGTCGCCGCCGCCAGCGCGGCCGGCGCAGACAGCGTCGTGTACGCCTCTCTGCTTCCGGGAACAGCGCCCGGAGGCGTGACGGCTACCGTGCGCGCTCTCCAGTCCAGCGCGGCCGTGACGACGGACGTGCAGGACGGTGGCTTCGACCCGGTGGCAGTCACGGCTCGCGTCGGAGACACCGTGGACATCGTCGTCCGTGACGGGGCAGGCAGTGTCGTGCACATGGAGCAAGCCGTGGTCCCGATCATCCGGCGATTGGTCGTCATCCGCACCGAGCCCGGTCCGGGCAAGCGCGACCAGCCGCTGAACGCGAGCGTGGTGGTCGTGTTCAGCGAGCCGATCAATGGCGCGACGCTCACCACGTCTTCCGTGCAGCTCCACCAGGCCTCGACCGCCGTCGCGGGCACTGTCGGCCTTGTCCAGGGGAGCGGCACGGTCGCGGCGTTTGCTCCCGCGCCGCCGCTCCTGCCGAACACTGACTACGTTCTCGTGGTCACCACCGCTGTCACGGGCATTGACGGCGAGGCGCTCGAAGCGGGGGTGACGGTGCCGTTCACGACCGGCCAGTCCTCCACCGGGCCGCCCGCGTTGATCACCGTGTCACCTGATTCGGTCTACATGATCGGCGGGACTTATCAGATGACGGCGACCGTACACGATGCGGCGGGCAACGTGTTGATCGGCCAGCCTCTCACGTGGTCCAGCAGCGATCCCAACGGCCTCACCGTCTCGTCCACGGGGCTGGTGGCGGCGCTGGCCACGGGCTCGTACACAGTCACGGCGAATTTGAACGAGTTGACGGGGGCGGCGTTGGTTGTGGTCGTAACCGGGCCGCCTGCATCGGTGGACGTCTCCCCCAAGCCAGCGACCGTCGGCGCTGCGGGCGACACGATCATCCTGACGGCGACCGTGCGCGACGCTCGGGGACGGGTGATTCGATATCCGTCGGTCACCTGGACCAGTAGCGCTCCCGGCGTCGCTACCGTCGCGCCGTACAGCACCGGGGATGTTGCGCCGGGACTCGCGACGGTGACGGGCGTGAGCCTGGGAGACGCGAGGATCATCGCCACGAGCGGAACCGCGAGCGACACGGTTTCCGTCACAGTGGTTGCCCCACCGCCGGTGGCGTCCCTGACGGTCTCCCCTGCCTCGGTGAGCCTGCTCCTCCA
>Ga0066706_10001063_pt1 | contig 10173 bp, 6 predicted proteins | sample GraSoiAngelo_155_FD_67274 | JGI IMG/M metagenome (GOLD analysis project Ga0066706, IMG submission 67274) | Grasslands soil microbial communities from the Angelo Coastal Reserve, California, USA - 14_1009_13_30cm | ecosystem: Environmental > Terrestrial > Soil > Grasslands | place: USA...
TACCCGGGCCGCAGCTTGTCTTGGTGCATGACGGGCCGAACTACGACACATTGTTTGACTGGGTCTACAACGCTGCTGACATCGACCATTCCAAAGTTATTTGGGCGCGCGACATGGGCCCAGAGCAGAACAAGGAACTGATTCAATTTTACAAACATCGCCGAGTCTGGCTCCTCGAAACCGGTGAAATACTGCCGAAACTGTCGCGATACGATGCGACCGCGGGCAATGCGCTGGTTTGTGCGAAAACTAGGTAATCATGCCGGACTTGTTTCGGAATAAGTAGTCCTGATTTGTTGCTGTGCACTTGGGTTAGAGATTCGTGCCTATGCTCTTAATCGAGTCTGGCCTGGTAGCCGTCGCTGTGCTCGTTGCTGTTGTTTATCCGGGCGCAGCATCACATTTCTTTGGGAAAATTGAGCACGGCGTCAGCCAGCTTGCTCGCAGACGCGGACTTAGTGTTCTAGTGGTTGGCGTGACAACTCTCAGTCTTCGCCTGGCATTGCTGCCCATCCTGTCGGTACCTACACCATTGGTGCACGATGAGTTTGGATATTTACTCGCGGCCGAGACATTCGCCCACGGTCGCATTACAAATCCGACGCACCCGATGTGGACTCATTTCGAGACGTTCAGCATTTTGCAAAAACCTACCTATCAGAGTTACGCCCAGCCCGCACAGGGACTGGTTCTTGCTGCTGGCCAAGCGATTGCCGCGCATCCCTTCTGGGGCGTGTGGCTCAGCACCGGGATAATGTGTGCCGCGATCTGCTGGATGCTGCAAGCCTGGCTTCCGGCGGAATGGGCATTGCTCGGTGCTTTCCTCGCGGTCGTTCGCTTCGGGGTGTTCAGCTATTGGGCAAACAGTTATTGGGGAGGCGCCTTGGCCGCGACTGCCGGTGCCCTAGTGGTGGGAGCTCTGCCGCGAATCAAAGAACACCAGCGGTTGCGCGATGTGTTGTTACTTGCGACGGGGCTAGGGATTCTAGCCAACAGCCGTCCGTATGAAGGGTTGGTGTTCAGCCTGCCAGTGGCGGTGGCTCTCTTTGCATGGCTATTCGGCAAAGATCACCTCCCGTTCCACATCTCGTTTCGCCGGGTGGTCATGCCCTTATGTGTGGTGCTGGCGGTGACTGCGGCGGGGATGGGATATTACTTCTGGCGGGTAACCGGCAACCCTTTTCGTTTGCCCTATCAGGTTGAGCGCGAGACGTATGGTGTTGCGCCTTACTTGCTGTGGCAATCCTCCAAGCCGCAGCCCATCTATCACCACAAGGACATTCAAAATGTCTACGCCAATGCAGAAGTCACTCTGTACCAAGTCTCGCGGACTCCCGTGGGGTTTGTTTACGTGAGTGCGGCAAAGGCATGGGACGCATGGAGGTTCTTCCTGGGTCCGGCCCTGACGCTTCCTGTGCTCATGGCTTCGCTGATGGGTTTCTCGTGGAGACGAATCAGCGAACGAACTCGCTTTCTTCTGCTCGCCTTTGCAGTTTCAATTGCAGGCCTGTTGCTGGAGCTGTTCTTCTTTCCGCATTATGCAGCTCCACTAACCTGCTTGATTCTTGCCCTGGTATTGATTGCTATGCGTCGCCTGCGACTCTGGCAATGGCATGGCAATCCCTCCGGATTATTTTTGACGCGGGCCATCCCCGCAATCTGCGTAACCATGTTTCTGTTGCGCGTTTCCGCGGCAACCTTGCACATCCCTCTGACCCGGAGCAGGGCGGCGGCGTGGTATCAGGCGGAGCGTCTCACGCCAGGCCGCAGCGAGATTCTCTCCGAATTGCAGCGGCTTCCCGGGGAACAGTTGGTCATCGTGCGCTATAACCCGCACCGCATCCCCGACGAGGAATGGGTCTACAACCAGGCCGATATCGATTCAGCCAAAATCGTCTGGGCTCGCGACATGAGCCCGGCGGAAAATGAAGAACTGATTGGATACTATGCTGGCCGACATGTCTGGCTCCTCGAAGCCGACGCCAGGCCGCCCAGATTGTTGCCGTACGGGGAAGCCGATCTCACCGATACTCATCCCGTAGCACAGAGCAGGAAGCTCTCACGATGAAAGCCTCGTCGCCGGCAGAACTAGAATTGGCACAAGTTCCTCATGAACGCGAATCCGGTGGGCCAGGCAATAGCGGCAGTTACAAGTGGCTGCGACTTTCCTTCTGGTGCGTTGCTATTATGCTGGGCGCGGCTGATGCCTGGGTGACGCGCTTCACCATGAATCCCGATGGCATCTCGTACCTCGATATCGGAGATGCCTACTGGCGCGGCGACTGGCACAACGCTATCAACGCCTACTGGAGTCCTCTTTATTCCTGGGTTCTCGGCTTCTTTTTGAAAGTGCTGAAGCCCTCAGCATACTGGGAATATCCCCTTGTTCATCTCGTGAACTTTCTGATTTATGTGGCCGCATTGGGATGCTTCGAATTCCTTCTGCGCGAGTTCATCAGAAATCGCAGAGAAGCGGAGGCAATTTCCCTCGCGAACGCTGATGCAGTTTTGCCGGAGTGGGCATGGTGGACCCTTGGCTACAGCCTGTTCATTTCCTCGTCGATTGTGTTGATCACTATCAGAGTGGTGACTCCCGACATGTGCGTTGCGGGCTTCGTTTACCTGGTTACCGGCCTCATCTTACGGATCCGCCGTGGGCGAGCCTCTCGCCGAACGTTCGCGCTGCTGGGATTTGTGCTGGGATTCGCTTACTTAACCAAAGCTGTTATGTTTCCGTTGGCATTCGTGTTCCTGCTGGTCGCGATGTTCTCATGCCCGGAAGTTTCTCACAGATTCAAACGCACAGCACTTTCGGCGCTGATTTTCGTAGTTGTCGCTGCGCCATTCGTGATTGCAATTTCTCGAGCGAAGGGACGACTCACGACTGGGATGAGCGGCGGCATTACCTATGCAGCCTATATCGACGGTGTAGATCCGTGGTACCCAGACGATGGCGGGACGTTCGTTGGCTGGGGGGGCGGGTATGTTGAAGGTGATGTCGACAGTTGGTCCCCGAATAGGAGCTTGCTCCGCCATCCGACAAGAAAGATTTTCACCGCGCCAGCCGCTTACGATTTCAGCAAACCCATTACAGGCACATACCCATTTTGGTACGATCCGTCATACTGGCAAGATGGCTTAACGCCACGCGTTGAGACAAGAGGACAAAGACGTGCTCTAGAAAATGCTGTTCTGACGTATGCTGCGCTATTCTTCAGCGTTTTCACGCAGCTCGGCATTGCGAGCGGATTGCTTTTCCTCTTCTTAATAGCCCCTAAGCCCAGCTTCTGTTTCCGGAGCGCCTGCCGAAACTGGTGGCTCGTCTTTCCGGCAGCTTCAGCTTTTGCCCTTTATTCGCTAGTTCATACTGAATATCGCTATGTGGCTGTGTTCGCTTCACTTCTCTGGTTGGCCGCTTTTTCTGGCGTATCGCTTCCACGATCTTCGCAGTCGAAAAAAATCATCGCTTCCGTGTCAATCATTATTACAGCAATGACGGGATTGGCTGTGGAATTATCCTTGCGCCGCGAGGAGAAAGCTGTGCAGATCCATCCGGCATATTGGAAAGCTGCAACCGCTCTGCATTCGAATAGGGTTCTTGAGGGCGAAAAGATCGCAATGATCTCGGACGATCCCTCAGGAAAAGGCGGCCCCTTCGTGGCACGATTAGCGCACGTTCAGATTGTTGCTCAAATCAATCGGCCCGATCGTTTTTGGGCGTCGGATGTTTCGACGCAGGACCGAGTTCTGAAGGCCCTCAGGAAAGCTGGAGTTGCGGCAGTTTTGGCCTGGGGAAGCCCGCCTTCCGGCGGGGGAACTAATTGGCTACAGCTAGAAGACACGAGCTATTACGTACACATATTCAATGAAGAATAGTATCTGTCATTTATTTCCTGACACCCAGTGATAACAGCACGAACGGTCGCAGCATCTGCCACCATCCAATAAAAGGACGAATCTTGGTGTACGGCACGTTCTTGTTACGAGGGTATGTTTTTGTGACGGGCACTTCACACAAGCGATAGCCGCAGTTAACCACCTTCCAGTGCAAGTAATATTCGAAGTCGTAACCGTCGAGCCAGCTCTGCCATATGTTGATGCGGGGATCGTCGAACAGAGAAACGCGATACGCGCGAAAGCCGTTCGTCAGGTCGGTACATTCCCGCCACCCCGATATCTTGAACAGAAAGCTAAGCACCTTTATTGCGAGAAAACGAAATACGGGAAGATTCGGACTCGATCCCCCAGAAAGAAATCGGCTGCCCTGGACATAATCGGTCCGATCCTCGATGATTGGACGGAGCAGCAGCGGGATTTGGGCCGGGTCGTCTTTGTCATTGCCCGCCATGATCACGAGAATATCGTATCCGTTCTCCCGCGCGTGCTTCACTGCCTGCTTTATACATGCGCCCACACCTCGGTGGGGCTGGTCAATCACGTTTATCCCGTGCTGCCGTAGGATTTCGGAGCCGCGGTCTGTTGAGCCGTCATTTACGCCGATAAAGGCATCGACGTAACCTTCCCTCAGGCGCGGCGCCATTTGCCGCAGCTTGTCCTCTTCATTGAAGAACGGAAATGCTGCCAGAACACGGTGAGCAGGATACAGAGTAGAGCGACACTGCGAGAGGGTGTTCTGTGTTTCAAAGTTATCACGAACTAGATTCATGTCGCCGCCTTCTTACTCCCCGATATACGTCGCCCGGCTAATTCCCAACATGCTCAAGAAAACCGAAGAAAAAAGAACTTCTACTCCAAGAAAGAAAGACAACGAACAGAGAAATACCGTTCGCACCAGCGGCAACTGGCCGAAGCCATGAGCCGCCCAGTGCCAGAAAACCGTCGCGTCGCCGGTAAAGCCGATAAGCGTCAGCGCGCCGCCGAGGAGCAGTCCATGCTCCAGTTTCACGCGTTTCAGCCATCGCCCCAGAGAATGCTGGTTGCGCGAAAGTTTTTCTGTGTAACAGAAGACCTTTACGAAAAGCCCGATTGAGATGATGTGGGCTCCCAGCAGGGCCAGCATCATGGCCAGCGACATGGTGTGTACGTCGAGCCCGGTTTTTCCCGCGAAGCGCGGCCCCGGCAGCAACCATAGCGCCATACCCAAGCCAAAGGCCACCAGCAGTGCACCCGGCAGTAGAAACAGCCAGTTAGGCGCGCAGAGCATGATGTAGCGGAGGTGGCGCCAGCCATCCCGGAAGGTGCGCAGGTGTGGCGCGCGATCGCGCTGGTCCGGCCACATGGTGATGGGGACCTCGGCCATTGGGGCACCGAGCTTGGCGGCTTTGATCAAAGACTCGGAGGCAAATTCCATCCCCGTTGTGCGGAAGTCGAGTCTGCGAGACAGATTCTTGGTGATGCCCCGCATGCCGCAGTTTATGTCTTCAACTCCGGCGCCAAAAAAAAGATTGAGAAGGGCCGAAAGTACCGGCGTGCCGATATGGCGATGATGCCAGGACATGGCGCCGTCTTTGATTTCGCCCTCGAAGCGATTGCCAACAACGAACTCGTAGCCCTCGCGCCATTTATCGACGAAGCGCGGGATCTCGGAAAAGTCATGGCTGCCGTCGGCATCGCCCATGATGATGAACTCGCCGCGTGCCTCTTCGACCCCGTTACGGAGCGCACTTCCGTAGCCTTTGAGCTGGGCGTGTACCACTCGCGCGCCATGCTGCCGGGAAATCTCAATCGAGCCGTCGGTCGAGCCGTTATCAGAAACTATGACTTCTCCGCGAATGCCTATGTGGCGGAAGGCGTCCAGGGCTTTGTCTATGCAGGACGCAATAGATTGCACTTCGTTGAGGCAGGGAATGACGACAGATACCTCGACCGGCGTCGCCCCGGGCGGAGCCCAAGTATCGGCGGGAAGCATATCTTGCAGGCTAACTTTAGTTGTGGTAGTCATGCTTCATTTGGGGAGGCATGCGCGTACCAAGACGCAAATAACAATGCAGCTAGCCTGCCAGTGGTCATCTGGGTCGACAGATTCGGCGCAGGATAAATGAGCTGGTTAGCCGTAGTTCTTCGTTTTGAATAAGAAAGCGCGAAACGGAAACGGTAGATGGCAAGCGGAGGGCGACGCCGGCAGGGACAAATGCCAGCCCGAGATGTAACCAAATGTATGCAGGTTGCTTCCTGGTGCCGCTCCCTGAAGGTATCATCACACAAATTGCCGCGGGGGTTCAAAACGCCAGGCGAAGCTTGAGTCCAGGACATTGCTGCAAGTGAACCTGTAACTCTCCTTCCGGCAACAACCAATTTCAGTACGAGCCCAGGATGGCCGCTGCGCTGCTGCAAACACGAGCGGAAATGGATTGCACCGGATGCTTCTAATCGAGTGCGGTTCAGTGCTGCTCGCCGTCCTGATGGCCTTCATCTTACCCACGGTGGGATCGCGTTGGTTTGAGAGTTTGGAGCGCGGTTTTGCTCGGTTCGCGAGAAGGCGGGGGCTGGCGGTGCTGGTTGTCGGGCTGACGGCGCTGGCACTGCGCGCGGCACTTTTGCCGATATTGCCGATTCCGGCGCCCGCCATCACCGACGAGTTCAGCTATTTGTTGATGGCCGACACCTTTGCCCATGGCCGTATGACTAACCCCACACACCCGATGTGGATTCATTTTGAAAGTTTCGCGATCATCCAAAAGCCCACTTATTGCTCGGCTTTTTATCCTGCACAGGGACTACTTATGGCTGTGGGACAGGTAATCGGCGGACATCCATTTTGGGGTATGTGGTTTAGCATTGGAGCCATGTGCGCGGCCATTTGCTGGATGCTTCAAGCGTGGTTGCCGCCGCACTGGGCCCTGTTGGGTGGATTACTGGCTGCGGTTCGGCTTGGTTCCTTCAGTTATTGGGCGACTACTTACGACGGAGGGACGGTGGCTGCGATTGGGGGAGCGCTGGTGCTCGGAGCGCTGCCCAGGATTAGGCGGCAACAACGTGCGAGAGATGCTCTGTTGATGGGTCTGGGCCTCGCAATCCTGGCGAACAGCCGTCCCTATGAAGGATTATTTCTAAGTTTGCCGGTTTGCGCGGCCCTTCTCGTGTGGCTTTTGTCGAAGAATGCACCTCCTCGGAAGCTGACGTTGCAGCGCATACTTCTCCCCCTTTTCCTGATGCTCCTGGCGACCGTGGTTGCGATGGGCTATTACTTCTGGCGCACGACTGGCAGCCCTTTCAATACACCTTATTTGGTAAATCTTAGAACCTACTTCGTGGTGCCGAACTTTCCCTGGTCTCGGCTTGGACCGATGCCCAAATATAATCACGCCGTGATGGAACGCTTTTATACGGGCTGGCCGCTCGGGGCTTACGAATTGGCACGTAAGCATGCGATCCTGCTCGCAGTAACGAAAGCAGTCTCACTGGGTTTCTTTTTTCTGGGGCCGTTATTAGCGCTTCCTTTCGTGATGTTGGGGATCGCCTTGCCCCAGGGTATGTCTTTTGAGGATATCGACGACAACACTCGTTTTTTACTCTTTGTGTGCGGAGTGTCATTCGTCGGATTACTGCTACCCATATATTTCAACCCGCACTATGCAGCGCCGATTACCGGCGCGATCTACGCGTTGGTCTTGTTGGCTACCCGTCGACTAGTACCGTGGTGCTGGCAGGGGAAACGAACAGGCCTGGCCCTAATTCGGTTCATCCCTGTAATGTGCGTGTTTCTGTTGCTTCTCCGCGCGGCCGCTGGTCCTCTGCACATCTCATTACCGGAGGCACTGCCAGCATCCTGGTGGAGAGTTGGGCCGCAGAATCTTAGCCGAGCTCAAGTGCTCTCACGATTGCAGCGCGATTCGGAACAGCACTTGGTTATAGTCCGTTATTCGGCCACCCACTACTTGAACATCGAGTGGGTCTACAACTCAGCCGATATAGACAAGTCCAAAGTTATTTGGGCGCGAGATATGCCGGAGGCCCAGAACGAAGAGTTGGTTAGATACTTTAAAGGCCGTCGCGTCTGGCTGCTCGATCCCGATGAGGTCCCGCCAAAATTGTCGTCATACCATGAAGACCGATGGAGCCAATGACGACGATTAAGACGCCCGCTTCGGATGTCTCCGAGATGCTCGAGCGTAGTAGGGAGTGCGCCGCCAGCGACGAGTTCTACGCGATTCCCGAGAACCAGGCTGGAGAGCGCCAGATCGCGTTGCTCCTGTTCGTTCTCACTTGCGCCTATCTGTCTCTATTTCGCCGTTATACCACCATGGATCCCGACGAGGGCATCGTGCTGCAGGGGGCGCAGCGAATTCTGCAGGGCCAAGTGCTCTACCGGGATTTCTTCTCTTTCTTTACTCCAGGCTCATATTACTTGCTTGCGCTACTTTTCAAAATCTTCGGCGACTCTTTTCTGGTGGCGCGAACCGGATTAGTGTTATTCGGCGGGGCCTATTCGGTTGTCACCTACCTTCTGGCTCGGCGGGTGTGTACCCGTGGGAGTGCGCTGTTAGTGGCCGCAATCGTAAGCCTTACCACACTGCCCTATCGCTTCCTTGTTCTCCACAACTGGGACAGCACACTCTGGGCTAGCCTGGCGCTTTACTGCGCGATTCGTTGGGTGGAATCTCCGAGGTGGAAGTGGGCGCTTGCCACAGGATCGTTCGCCTCTCTCACTTTTCTGTTCGAGCAGTCCAAAGGAGCTGGGCTTTGGCTGGGGTTAGCAGTTGGTTTTCTGGCGAATGCTTGGACGGGATGGCGCCAGCAGGGACAACTTTCAGGCTGCCGCGCGAAACAACTTTTGGGATTCACACTCGGGTTTGTCTGGCCTCTGCTCATTACGTGCGCATATTTTGGGGTGCAGCACAGTTTGCGGGCGATGTTAGCGGATTGGTTCTGGCCGCTGCAGCACTATTCCATGGCCAATCGCGTCCCCTACGGGTATCAGAATTGGTCTGATAGTGCGCGTCATCTTCTATTCGAGACTGGGCCCTGGTGGGCTCGGGTGCTTACGGTTGTGATCCTCAGCCCCTGTCTTCTGATTCCTGCTCTGCCCGTTATTGCGATCGGCATCCTCGTTTACTGGTTCGTGCTGGGTAGGCATCGGCGGGGACCGCGAGAAAAGTGCGCTTATTACGTTTTGATCTGCGCTGCATTATCAGGGCTGCTCCTTTCCGTGGTAATCGTCAGGGCAGATATTGTGCACTTCATGTATTTGCAGCCTCTGTTTGGCCTGGTGCTCGCCTGGATTGTTGATGGACGTGACATTCCGGGGCCATGGTTCCGAAGCATGAAATCCACTGTCACTGCCTACGTAGCGGTCGCATTCTTGGGCCTCGCGATCCCATTGATAATGCGCGCCTTGAACGCCCCCGAAAAGTTAGTAACGCGTCGGGGTGTGATCGCCGTGCCAAAAAAAGATACGGTCATCGATTATGTCCAGGCCCACGTATCTCCAGGCGAAACAGTCCTGGTTTATCCATATCTTCCCCTGTATTATTACTTGACCGGCACTTTTGCTCCAACCCGTTATGAATACTTGCAGCCAGGCATGAACACTCCACAGCAATCACTTGAGATGATCTCGGAGCTTGCGTCCGGACGCGTGCAAGTGGTCCTCTTCGAGAGTTCCTTTTGGGAAAAAATCCCTAACTCCTGGCCCGGAACTCCATTATCTGCGATCGCGCATGACCCGGTCGCTGATTACATCCTGTGGAGTTTCCGCACTTGCAAGCTGTTGCAATCGCCGAGCGATTGGCAATTCGAATTCATGGTCCGCAAAGATTCTGAGTGCCGTTAGAGTTTTCGACACTCAACAGATTATGCAATTGCATTCTGTGAATTGGATGAGAAGCGAATCAGGCGGGCTGCGCTAATGAATAAAATCCAGATCGGAATACACATCAGCGCGTAGACGCCGTGCAACAAAAGCAGACGATGCATAGGTGGTGTAAAAAGTAGGATCAGAGCCGCCGTCGTGATACCCGGAATTGAGAGCAAGCGTCTGCGCTGGGCCAGCTCGCCGCAGACGATCGCAATCGGCAGCAACAGCAGAGTGAGATCGTAATTGTACAGATGATAACTTGCCAACAACGTCGCGAAAAGAGAAGCGGAAAATGACAGGCTAAAGTGCCGGTCCTGCCAGTTTTTCGCGGCCAACCACAGTGCTACTAACGAGAATATCGCAACCAAACCGCCAAGAATAGCTACTGGTAGCCTTCCCTTTGTGGCCAAATACAA
>Ga0066706_10001065_pt1 | contig 10172 bp, 6 predicted proteins | sample GraSoiAngelo_155_FD_67274 | JGI IMG/M metagenome (GOLD analysis project Ga0066706, IMG submission 67274) | Grasslands soil microbial communities from the Angelo Coastal Reserve, California, USA - 14_1009_13_30cm | ecosystem: Environmental > Terrestrial > Soil > Grasslands | place: USA...
CTTCGCGTTGGCGTCCATCATTTCGGTCAGCAGCTGCTGGTCGAGGGAGCCCCAGTTGACGCCGATGCGCACCGGCTTACCGTGCGCCAGAGCGACCTCGATGATGGCGCGGAAGTTCGCGTCGTGGTGCTTGGAGCCGACGTTGCCGGGGTTGATGCGGTACTTGGCGAGGGCGGCGGCGCAATCGGGGTGCTTGGTGAGCAGCAGATGGCCGTTGTAGTGGAAGTCGCCGATGACGGGCACGTCCACCTGACCGACGATCGCCGCCACCGCGCGCGCCGCGGCTTCGGTGTTCACGGTGACGCGCACCAGCTCGGAGCCGGCTTGATGGAGGGCGCGCACCTGCGCCGCCGTCGCTTCGACATCGGCGGTGTCGGTATTGGTCATGGACTGGACGACGATCGGGTGGGCCGAGCCCACCTTCACGCCGCCCACATCCACGCTCACGGTGGGGCGACGACGGATGTCGGGCATGTATTGATTGAAGGAAAGCTAACTGCTCAGAACTGCAGGCGGGTGATGTGATTGAAGCTCGGCATCACCGCGTAAATCTTCCCGTTGGCGCCGTTGTAGGCCACGCGCAGCGGATTGTCATATGGCTGGGTGCTGGTCGGAAGGTACGGGAACCGACTCAGCTACCGGCGACACGGGGGACCATGTAGGGCCCCCAATGTGGTGCCTGCGCTACCTCTCGGCTAGGACCCGGTACGCAGAGACCCGGTGACGTGGCTCACCGGCTAAAAGATCTTGTCTTGGACGACGATGCGCAGCTTGAGCGCCGTCAGCGCCATGTTGCCGGTTACGGGCGTCAGGCCGGGGTTGGTGCCCTTGGCCACGAAGCGGATCCACGCCTCTGAGCCGCTGAACACGGCGAGCACCGCGGGGGTCAATCCGCCGCTGATGGTGAGCGTGCTGGTGTTCGTGCCGGTCACGGCTGTCTCAGGGACATCGACGGCGAGCGAGGCTGGAAGGTACGTGCTCGCCGAGTCGGCCGCGGCGTAGAGCTGGAAACCGACAGTTCCGGTGCCGGCGGTATTAATCAGATTCGCGGCGCCGGTATCAATCGTTGCGGACTGGACGATCGAGCTGCCGAACCCTGGCGGGAGGCTGATCTTCTGCACGGTCGAAGCGGTTCCCGTTGAGCTCGGGGGGATGACATACGGAATGGTGTCGTTGCCGGTCCCCTGGATAAAGCTGTAGACGTCCACCTTGAAGATGGCCAGTCCTTGGCCGCAGGCGAGGAGCACTCCGCCCAGAATGGCGAGGGCGCCGATAAGCCGGAGTCTATTGCTGCTATCCATCATGCCTCCTAATACACCGTCAGCGACGTGGCCATGGTGATGCCACGCACGTTTGAGAACGAACGGCTATGCGTCCAGAAGCCCACGTCGAGGCCCAACGGCCCGAGCCGCAGGCCACCTCCCCACCCGAACTGGACTTTCTTGCGCTCGTCCCGGGAGATGCCGCCACGCACCACGAGCGGTCCCGCGCGCTGCTCGGCACCGACGTGCAGCACGGTGCCGCGTCCGCGGTAGAGGATGTCGGCGCCGACCGTGGTCCCGCCCGGCATGCTGTAGGCCATGTTGGCGATGTACGAGACGGGCAGGCGCGTGTGGGTTTCCGCGTGCGGGTCCACCAGAACCTTCTTGAGGCTGTCCTTGATCCCGGTCGTGTCCCAAGTCCACTGTTCGATGCGGGTGTCGGACCAGGTGAGCTTCGCGCCGATGTCGGTGATCCCCGCCCCGATTTCGAACGGCCCCGCCACCCACACGACCCCGAAGTCGCTGCCGACCCCGTGGCCGAACGAGTTGCCGAACTTCGAGTACGCGATCGTGAGGTCGAGGTCGGGTGAGACCGGGTTGTTCCCCTTGAAGATGGTGTCGGCAGTGGTGAACCCCGCGGGGCCGTGCGCCGAAGTGTAGGCCACGCCCTGGTAGTAGCGGACGGCGCCGCCCAGGTACAAGCCGCGATCGTCGTTGCCCCAGACGCGCTCGGAGAAGGCGATCTCGGGCGCGAAGCCGCCCTGGACGATGCCGTCTCCCACGACGTCGTACGCCGTGTTGTGCGCGGCCGGGTGGGCGTCGTGGAGGAACGCGCGCAGCGAATCGTTGAGGGTGAAGCCGACCTTGTCCTGCACGAACCCGGTGACCCCGATGTGCACGCCGTGGATGCCGAAGCCGAGGCCGAACGGGCGCCCCGAGCCGCCGAGACCGAATTCATCTTCGGGGATCAGCGCCTGTGCCTTGCCGAGGTCCACGATCAGGGAGTCCCTGGCGATCGTGAAGATGACGTCGTTGGTCGGCGTGGGCGCTTTGCGGACCTCGTAGAAGAGCGGCGGATTGAGAATCAGGTCCAGCGTCGCGACGGGGTTGAAGGTCGGCGATTTCGGATCGAACAACGGATCGTTGTCGAGGTTGGAGATCGGATGATCGTGGAAGAACTTGATCAGCCCGAGGGGGATCGGGATGGTGAACTTGCCCCCGCCGCCCGCCTGTTCTTTCCGTTGTGGAACGGCGCGGTAGGCGACGTTGTAGCGGGTGAGGGCGCTGCTGCGACCGAGGTGCAACCCGCCGAGGCCGACGAGGCGGGCATCGATCGTTTGCGCACGCACCGGCGTCGCGACGGCGCAGAAGCCGGCGGCCAGGACCAGACCGAACAGGGGGTGTCGCACGTGCTTACCTCTCCCGACGGGGCCCCCCAAACTAGCAAATGGCGTGCCCAGATGCACTGTAATCGGCGTCACGCCGCCGCGAATTGCACCGTCACCGTGGTTCCCCGGCCCGCCGCGCTGGTCAGGGTGATGGCTGCTCCCCAACTCTCCACCAGCCGCTTGGCGATCGCCAAGCCCAGCCCGGAACCGCTGGACGTTGTGGAGAACGTCGGCTCGAACACCCGAGCCAGCGCCTCGTCGGGAATGCCGCGGCCGTCGTCGCGAACCGACACGCGTCGCCCGGCGTCCTCTACACGCACCTCCACGGCCCGCGCGCCGGCGTTCCGGGCGTTCTCGAGCAGGTTCACGAGCACTTCCTTTACTTCGTCGCGCCGCGCGGGGACCGGGGGACCAGCCCCCGCCGCCGCCAAGGTGAACGTCGTCACGCCGTCACGCCCCCCCAGTGCGTACAAATCCACGACCTCGCGGGCCACCGCGTGGAGATCCACCGGCTGCAGCGGTGCCTCCTCGACCGTGGGGGCGCCGAACCTGGAGAACGCGCGCGCGATGGCATCGAGCCGGTCGATTTCGGCGAGGATCCGCGCCGCCGTGTCCTCGAGCGTGCGGTCGAAGTCGGCGCCGCGCCGCGCCCGCTGCAAGTGTTGGATGCCCAGGCGGATCGGCGTCAGCGGGTTCTTGATCTCGTGCGCCACCTGCCGCGCCATCTCCCCCCATGCGATCACGCGCGCCGCGCGCGCCAGCTGCGTCGCGTCATCCAGCGCCACGACGCACCCGTCACGACTCGGGCCCAGCGGCGCGAGCTGCACCCGGATCTGCCGGCCGGCAATGTCGAATTCCCGCTCGGCGATCCGGTCCTCCCCCGCCGCGACGAACGCGACGACGGAATCCCATACCGGTTCCCAAACTGGAGAAGTCGCACCACGCAGCAAATCGCCCGGCTCGAGCGATGCCCCGAGCAATTCTTCGGCGCGTGGGTTGGCCATGGTGACTCGGAGATCCGGATCCACGGCGAGCACGCCGGTCGCGACGTTCGCGAGCACCTGCGCGGTGCGGCGGCGCGCCTCCTCGAGCGCGCCCTGGCTGCGGCGCACGTCGGCGGCCATGCGCTCGAACGCCGAAAGCACCGGCGTGAACTCCAGCGGCGCCCCGGGAGGAAACGCTGGCACCGGCGCGCCACGCCCGACGGCCATCGCGGCATCCCGCAGGGCCGCAACGGGACGCGCCAGCGTCCCGGCGGCGATGCCGGCGAGACCCACGGCGGCGACCAACCCGACGAGGATCGCGAGCACCAACGCGTAGCCGAGGTCTTCCTGTTGTTGTCGCACCCGCTCGTCGTCGAGCAATTGGGGCACCGCGAGCGTGCCGAACGCAGTCGGCGGCCCCGGCGCGATGACGAGATACCCGACGCGAACCGGGCGGCCGGCCGCCCGTTCATCGGTCGTGACCTCGAGCTCGTCCTCCAGGGCCAGCCGCCGGAACACGCGCGGAGCGAGCAGCGGATCGACGAGCCCCAGCTCGGCGAGCACTGGCGCGCTCGCTCCCACCAGGCGTCCGCCGCGATAGATCCAGAGGTCCGCGTCGAGACGGGCACCTAATTCCCCGGCCGGATCCCGGGTGGCGGTCGCGGCGGCATCGCGCAGGGTCTGGCGGATCAGCAGGTCCCCCGCCCCACGCGCCTCCTCACCAAGACGCGCGAAGCTCCAGGCGCCGAACACGAGCACCGGCAGGACGAAGAAGCCGCTCAACGTGACCGCGAGTCGCAGACGATAGCTCGAGCGCAGGGCGCTCAGGCCGGCGGGGAGCTGGAGACGCCACGGTTCCGAAAGCCGGCGGCTGCCCCACATCATAGCGGCCAGCAGCAGCAGGTCGGCGATGACGAGCAGTATGCCACGCACCAGCAGCCCCCACAGGCCGCCCAGCTCGACGCGAACGTGGACGTGCCGCGCGCCACCCGGCAGCTCCACGTGCCGCTCACCGCGCGCGAACCACGCCTGACGCGTCCACTCGACGTCCCCCGACGCCATCTCCCTCATTCCGGGCTCCGCCCCACTCAGAGAGATCGAATACGGAGGCGCACGGCCGAGTTCGCCGCGCAGGAAACGCGCGACGCGGTCTGGCTCGAAGAGGCGTGACCGGGGTCCGACGCCGACGGTGAGGATGTCGCCGGAGGGGAGCGGTGCGACCAGCACGTAGTGAACCCCCCGGTCGCGCACCAGCGGCTCGATGCGCACGCCACGACTGGTCGCTGGCGACCGGACGAGCGCCGCCAGCAGCGGGGTGGACAGGTCCAGGGTCGCGAGGGGCATCTCGGCCATCGGGGCCCCCGCCGGGTGGGACCACAGCGCGAGCACGGTCGGAATGTCCTGCGCCGCGAGGGGCGAGCGCTGCCACAGCGCGTACAGCTCCCCCGCGGAGCGCGGCGACGGTCCACTGCTCACCTCCTGCCCCACCCGCTCCAACAGCGCGACCGCGACGGCATCGCCTTCGGTGCCCAGGGTCAGGGCGTCACGTCGCGCGAGCTGCAGGCGTCCTTCGATCGCGGCGCCCCAAGTCACGAGCGCGGCGGCGGTCCCCGCGACGGTCGCGATGCCGGCGAACGCCCAGCGGCGCGGGGCCGGCACGATCACGCCGACGAGCGCGGGGAGCCAGAGGAACGTGTACCACTCCGGCCAGGCCCCGGACGGATGCCACAGGAACAACCCGCCGATCGCGGCGACGGCCGCGGCCGCGCAGGCGACAGGAACGGTCCAGGGCACGCGCGTGGGCTCGACGGGGCCACGGACCAGCGCGGCGGCGAGCAGCACCAGCGCCATGCTCGCCGCGGCGAGACTCACCTCCCACGACAGCCACAACCCGAGACTCACGCCGCCTGCGGGCGGCTGAATGCCGCGCCCGAAATAGCGCACGACGTACGGGGCGCCGAGGAGCAGCAGCAGCGCCGCGGCCGTGCTCCACCAGCGCCGGCGCGGCGCGCGCCGCCACAACGCGGTCGCCCCCAACAGCACGACGATGCCGAGGACGGTGAAGGAACCCGCCGAGGCACTGAAGTCCCGGAGCAGCGGGCGATAGAACGTCGCGGGAGAAAACAGCGTCGCGAGCGGCAGCGACGGGCCCAGCGGCGCGCGAGCGAGGGACCAGGCGGCGGCGAGCATCACGGCCCAGCGCCATCGGCCGGCCGGAGCGGCGACGAGGAGAAACAGCAGTGTCGCCGCCAGCGCGAGCCCGGCTCGATGAGCAGTCGCGGACAATGCAGCGAGCTTTGCGTCTCCCTGAGCCGGGGGGACCGGGCGGACGCTGAACAGCGGCGGGCTGTCCGTGCACCCCAGCGGGCAGAAATCGAATACGTCGGTGTCGCGCGGAGCCGTTCCGGGCGCGAACATCCGCAGCGCCACACCGTGCGCGCGTTCGAACGCGACACTCACCGCGCCATCGCGGTCGGGCGCCGCCGGCGACGCATCGAGCAGCACCGTCCCGACGGCGGTGCCGCCGGCCTGCGTCTGGCGCCGCGCCTCCAGCGTCACGTAGAATGGAGTGATGTCGGCGCGTAACTCCGTCGTATCGAGCCCCGGGATCACCCGGTGCCGCCCCGCCCACGCCTCCGGTGCGCCGTCGCGCCCGAGGATGACGACGCCGCGCTCGGGAGCGGCCGCGCCGCCCACCGCGTCGGCGAGTCGCGTGAAGTCGTCGGCCGCCGGCAGGAGCGCCGCGGTCGCCCCGCGCTCCGCGAGGCGGCGCGCTTCGGTCACCGCGTCCGAGAGCGTCGCCGCCAGGGCTCGCGACGCGCGGGTGATCCGCGCCTCGCGCTGGGCCGGCCAGCAGCACTCGATGCGCCGCACCTGGAGTACGCCCGCGACCAGAATGCCGCCCAGCACGAGTGCCGCGAATACGGCGAGTCCGGATCCGACCGCCCGCCGCACGCGCACTCGCGCCAGCGCCGCCGCGGCCACCAGTGCCGCCCCGCCCGCCACCCACGGCCACATCGTCGCCTGCCCGTGCAACCATTCCGCCGCGGCGATGGCCGCGGCGGCGCCGGCAACGACGACATGAATGCGCCGCTGCACCTCAAGACGCTCGTTCCCGAGGAGGTGCGCGCCATCCTCGCGCGCGACCCGCGCCTCCTCGTGCCCGTCGGCACCTGTGAGCAACACGGCCCGCACCTCCCCCTGGGCTGCGACACGGTCATCGTCGAGCGCCTCGCCGACGACCTGTCGGCCCGCTTCAACATCCTGCGCGCGCCCACCGTCGAATACGGCGTGAACACCGCCACCAGAGTGCCGTACCCCGGCAACGCCGCCGTGCGCCGCAAGACCCTGCACCGCTGGTTGAACGACCTCGTCGGCGCGTGGGAGCAGAGCGGCGTCGAGACGTTCGTGATTCTCACCGCGCACGGCCACGACCCGCACCAGGAAGCGCTGTCGACGCTGCGGACGCGCCGGGCGCGGGTCTTCACCGTCGACGTGTTCGCCCTGGACTTCGGCGCCCAGCTCGACGACGCCGACGCCCCCGTCCACGGGGGCGAGCTCGATACCTCCCTGTTGCTGTACCTCGCCCCGGAGCTCGTGCACATGGAGCGCGCCCAGGATTTCCTGCTCGAAGGCCGGGCGGCCGCCCGCTACCAGCGCGGCCGCACCGGACCGCTCCCCGCCGTGAGTCCCGGCTCCCTGGGACGCCCCAGCCTCGCCTCCCGCGAGAAAGGGGAGCGCCTCTATAAGATGATTGTCGACCGTGTCGCCGCGCGAGTTCTGGACGGCGGGATGGAGGCCTCGTGATCGCGTTGGCCGGCGTGCTCGCCCTGCTGCAGGCGCCCCTCGACTCGGGGGTGTTCGTCGTGCGCCAGGACACCGTCGAGATCGCACGCGAGAGCTTCCGATTGGTCGCGGGACGCGCCGGCGGGTTCACCCTGACGGCGACGACCCGCTACGACCGCGGCCGGCCGGTGGTGGTGCTCACCCCGGCGATCGAGTTCACCGCCGATTCCCAGTTTGCCACACTGCAGTACGACATCGCCGATCCGCGCGAGCCGCTGCGCATCCTCGGCCAGCTGGGGCGCGGTCGGGTCACGCTCCGCTACCTGGCGCACGCCATCGAGCGCGCGCGAGAGTTCCCGGCCGGCGCGGCCACGGTCGTGCTGGACGACTCCGTGTTCGCGTTGTATCAGGCAGCCGCGTGGCGCCCGGGGATCACTGTCACCGCCATTTACCCGCGGGGCGCGCGCCGCGCGCCGCTGATCGCGCGGGACCTCGGCGTCGAAGCAACCACGGTGAACCGTGCCCCCGCTTCCTTGCGCCACCTGGTGCTGTCCGGAGGCACGAACGGTCCAGTGCATCTATGGCTGTCCACTGACGGCCGGCTCCTCAAGGTCGAAGTCCCCGATCGACGCGTAGTCGCGGAGCGGGCGCCCGGACTCTGACCCTCCCCACGCGGTGGACCGGCCGCTAACTTTGCGTCGAGGCCGACCCCGCACGTGTCTGAGGACGAAACCCCCCACGGCATTGGCGCGTACAGGGTTCGGCCTCACGAACCGGTTCCAAGGATTGCCATGAGACACGTGTTGTTGACCGCCGGGCTGGTGGTGTGCCCGGCGCTCGCGTACGCCCAGCAGCGACCCGTTCCGGCGTCGCTGTCGCTCGCCGACGCCGTCGCCATCGCCCGTGAGCACAATCCCGCTTACCGTCAGGCGTTGAACAACGCCGGCCCCGCCGGTTGGGCCGCCCGCAACGCCTTCGCCAACGTATTCCTTCCGACGGTCACCGCGTCGGGCAGTCTCGGGTACAGCGGACCGGGATCGCAGCGGTTCTTGACGGCGAATTTCTCCCAGACCGTCGCGACCCAGTCCTCGAGCTACAGCATCGCTCTCGATTGGGAGCTGTCGGGGCAGACGCTGACGGCGCGTCCGCTGCAGCGCGCGCAGGAGCATGCCACCGACGCCGACATTCTCGGCGCCGCGCAAGCGCTGAACTCCGCCGTGACGCAGCAGTACCTCACGGTGCTGCAGGCGCAGGAGACGGCGGAGGTGGCGCGCAAGCAGCTCGACCGCAACCAGCAGTTCATGGCGCTCGCCCGCGCGCGCTACAGCGTCGGCCAGGCGACGCTCATCGACGTTCGCCAGGCGGAAGTGGCCCGCGGGCAGGCGGAGGTGGCCCTGCTGCGCGCACGCACGGCGGTGAGCGTCGAGAAGCTGCGCCTGTTCGAGCAGCTCGGCGTCAGCGCGCCCGTACAGATCGACTCCGTGCAATTGACCGATACGTTCGCGGTTGAAACGCCGCAGTGGAAACTCGAGGACCTGCTGACGATGGCCGAAGCCCAGAACCCGTCGCTGCAGGCGCTGCGCGCGCGGGAACGGGCGGCCGCGTGGGGGGTGCGCGCGGCGACCTCGAGCTACGGGCCGACGCTCTCGCTGTCGGCGGCGTGGGCGGGCTTCACGCAGCGCTACAAGAATATCGATCCGATCCTCCTCGGCCAGCAGGCCCAGTACGGGACGCTGTTCGCCGACTGCCAGGACGAGAATCAGATTCGCACCAACGCCGGCCTCACGGCCCGCGACTGCAGCGGGTACGTCTGGGGCGCGTCCCAGGAGCAGGCGCTGCGCAGCACGAACAGTCAGTACCCGTTCGACTTCACCCGCCAGCCGTTCCAAGCCCGCCTCACGGTCACGCTGCCGTTGTGGACGAACCTGGCGCGACCGATGCGCGTCTCGGAGGCGCGGGCCCAGCACCAGGACCTCGAGGAGTCGGTGCGGGCGCGCGGGCTCGGCGTGCAGACGGAAGTGAGCCAGGCGTATCTCACGCTGCAGACGGCGTTCACCGCGATCGCGATCCAGGATACGAACCGCACCGCGGCGCGTGAGCAGCTGCAGCTGGCGACCGAGCGCTACCGCGTCGGTTCGGGGACGTTCTTCGAGCTGCTCGACGCCCAGGTGGCGTCGCTGCGCGCCGAGCTGGATTACGTGACGGCGGTCTACGATTACCACAAGGCGCTGGCCGTGCTCGAAGCCGCGGTCGGGCGGCCCCTGCGTTAACGAGAGGATTCACGCGACATGTCCAAGCGAAACAAGATTCTGGTTGGCGGCGGGGGGCTGCTGGCGATCGTCGTGCTGGTGCTGGCGAGCGCCAGCGCCAAGCGCGAAAAAGGGATCGAGGTTCGCATCGAGAAAGTGGGCCAGCGCGATCTCGTCGCCGCCGTGACCGCGAGCGGCAAGGTCCAGCCGAAAAAGAAGGTCGACGTGAGCGCCGACATCACCGGCCGCATCACACGACTGGCGGTACGCGAGGGAGACTTCGTGCACAAGGGCCAATTCCTGCTGCAGATCGACCCCACGATCTACCAGGCCAACCTGCAGCGCGCGCAGGCGACGCTCGCCTCGGCGCAGGCGGGGCTCGTGCAGGCCCAGGCCAACCGCGAGCAGGCGCAGCGCGCCCTGGGACGGACCAAAGAGCTGCGCGACCAGAATCCCAACCTCGTCTCTCCCGAGCAGCTGGAGCAGGCGCAGACCGCCTTCAAC
>Ga0066706_10001070_pt1 | contig 10145 bp, 8 predicted proteins | sample GraSoiAngelo_155_FD_67274 | JGI IMG/M metagenome (GOLD analysis project Ga0066706, IMG submission 67274) | Grasslands soil microbial communities from the Angelo Coastal Reserve, California, USA - 14_1009_13_30cm | ecosystem: Environmental > Terrestrial > Soil > Grasslands | place: USA...
GGGAACACAAAAATCCAGATCAGATCGACAAAGTGCCAGAAAAGACCGCTTACCTCTACGCGGTTAGCCAGATGCTCGGGATTGCGTTGGTAAAGTTTTTTGCTGACAGGCAGCCACATGTAAATGAAGACCAGCACGCCGGCCAGCACGTGCAAGCCGTGCAGACCCGTAATTGTGAAATAACTGGCGAAATAGGTGCTGTGCGTCGGCAAAAACATTGTCGCCCGCAGGACGTCTTCCTTCTCAATCGGTGCGATCTTGTCAGTAACCGGCAGCGGGAAAAAGTGCGGCCGATCCATTGTCGGGTTGTCTGGGTCGGCATTCACCGGATCGAGTGCAACTTCGTATTCTTTTGCATTCTGGCTGTGCAGATGCCCCGTGATTTCAATTCGTGGCTCGAGCCCTTTTTCAGTGCGCCGCTGGTTTCCCAAATACTCTTCGTACTTCCAGAGCGCCTCCGGTTTAATGTAAGCGCCGAAGTGCTCGTATTTCTGCGGCCATTCATAGCCAAGTTTGACAACGAGAAAGATAACGCCGCACGAGATCGTGGCTAACATGTACCACCAGTAGGCATTGTAGCGTCGCATTTTTAGCGCAGCCCAAGCGAGCACCACCGTGACTGATGACATGATGAGAATTGCGGTGTTGAAGGTACCTACGGGGACGTTGAGCAACCCGTGCGGCCACGTGCCGGGCGCGGCGTCGATCCGCAGAAAAATGTAAGCGGAGAAGAGCCCGCCGAAGAGCATCACCTCTGACGCAAGAAAAAGCCAAATGCCGATCTTGGCGTTCCAAAGCCCGGTGTCGGGTCGAGTCGAGATTGTGTACGGAATTTCCATCGGTCGGTCAGACAAGGACCGGCTCGGCGGGAGGCTTGCGACGAGTGCGCTCGGCCGGTTCGACCGGTTCGTTCTGCATCGTGTAATCGCGTTCGCTGCCTGGGAGACTGTATTCATAAGGCCCGCGATAAGCGACGGGTATATGAACAAAATTTCCGTGCGGCGGCGGCGAAGGCGCAGTCCACTCCAGCGTGGTCGCTTCCCACGGATTGTCGTTCACCTTTTTGCCGCGCCAGATGCTCCAGAAGAAATTAATGATGAACGGGATTTGGGCGAGACCCATGATCCAGGCCGCCCATGAAATTGGCTGGTTCCATTGAAATCCGGTAAGTCCCCAAATGGTATGTTCGTTCGCAACAGTCCACCCTTGTCCCCCGTCGTACCACCGCCTATGCATCCCGGCCATTCCCTGCAAGAACATGGGAAGAAAAATCACGTTCATGCAGATGAGCGTCGGCCAAAAATGCACTTTGCCCCAGAAATCGTTCATCTTTCGGCCGGTCGCTTTCGGGAACCAGTAATAAATCCCGGCGAAAAGCCCGAAGATTGTGCCAGGCGCAACGATGTAGTGGAAATGTGCGATGATGTAGTAGGTGTCGTGCAGATAAAGGTCGGCTGAATTAAATGCCAGCGGGATGCCGGTAAGGCCGCCGATTCCAAACATCGGGAGGAATGCGGTAGCGAAAAGCATCGGGACTGTAAAGCGAATCGAACCGCCCCACAGTGAAATGAAAAATGCGCTTAAGATGATCACGGAAGGGATCGAGATTAGCAGCGTCGTCGTTTGGAAAAATGCGCTGACCGCTGACCCCATGCCGGTGAGCCACATGTGATGGGCCCAAACGATAAACGACAGGAATCCGATCACCAGCACGGAAAAGACCAGCGATTTATAACCCCAGAGCGGCTTGCGCGAATTGTTGGCGAGAATTTCGGCCACAATCCCAAACGCAGGCAAGATCAGCACGTAAACTTCCGGATGTCCCAGGAACCAAAACAGATGTTGCCACAAAAGCGGGCTCCCGCCGCCGCTGATGGACACCGGTGCGCCATTCACGACGAGGCCAGCCGGCAGGAAGAAGCTCGTATGCGCTACGCGGTCCATCAACTGCATGACGATCGCAGCTTCGAGCGGCGGAAAGGCCAGCAGCAACAGAAACGCGGTCACAAATTGCGCCCACACGAAGAACGGCAGCCGCATCCACGTCAGCCCTTTTGCCCGCAATTGAATGATTGTCGTGATGAAATTGATCGCGCCAAGCAACGACGACGAGATGAGAAAAATAAAACCAATCAACCAAAGCGTCTGGCCGTTGAACACGGGATTATGCCCGGGGCCAGTGTCAGAGAATGCCGCCAACGGCGTGTACGAGGTCCAACCGCTCTTAGCCGCGCCGCCGGGCACGAAGAAACTGATCATCATGATCACGCCTCCCACCGCGAACGCCCAAAAACTTGCTGCGTTCACTTTCGGGAACGTCATGTCAGGCGCGCCGATTTGCAGCGGCACGACAAAATTCCCGAAAGCGGCGAAGGCCAGCGGCACAACGCCGGCAAAGATCATAATCGTGCCGTGCATCGCGCCTAACGAGTTGTAAAAATCCGGCGTCATTTTTCCGTCCGGCATCGTACCAGCCCCGAAAATGTGCGGGAGCCATTTGCCGATCACCGGCATAGCCTGGCCGGGATATGCCAGTTGCCACCGCATCATCATCATCAGGCAAAACCCAAAGAAGAGGAACACCAGGCCGCAAAGCCCGTACTGGATTCCAATCACTTTATGGTCGGTGGAAAAAATGTATTTTCGCCACCATCCCAGCTCGTGATGCTCATGAGCGGCGTCATGCCCGTGCGGTTCGTGATGCGTTTCGATAGAAGTGGAAGCGTCCATTTCAGAAAAAAGTTACGGTTCAATATCTAGAGCGAATTACGTTTTGCAAAGCCTGAAATTTGACATCGGAGACAGAAACCGGCAGATGGTCTCCTTCTTGCGTTGTGCGAGATTTCTGTGTGCAGAATGAGGAAAACCCGCGCGCGATTATTCACCTCGACATGGATTGCTTTTATGCCGCCATCGAGGTGCGCGATCGCCCCTCGCTGCGCGGCAAACCGGTGGGCGTAGGCGGCGCTCGTGATCGGCGCGGCGTGTTGACGACGTGCAATTACGAAGCGCGCAAGTTCGGTGTGCGCTCGGCCATGCCGACTTTCCTGGCGCTGCAACGCTGTCCGAACCTGATCGTCTTGCCGACGCGATTTGACGTTTATCGCCGCGAAGCCGCAGTGATCCGCGGCATTTTGCATCGGTTTACTTCAATAATCGAACCGCTTTCGCTCGATGAAGCATACCTCGATGTGACCGCTCACCCGAGCCCGCCCGGGCCGCTGGCAGACGCGATCCGGAAGACAATTTTTCAAACGACGAAGCTTACGTCCTCCGCTGGGATTGGGCCGAACAAGTTGATCGCGAAAATCGCCAGCGAAATAAACAAACCAAACGGCCAGTTCGAAGTGACGCCGAAGGACGTTCCCGAGTTCATGCGGGATTTGCCGGTCCGCAAAATCTGGGGAATCGGCGAGAAGAGCGAGCGAAAACTGGAGGAGCTCGGCGTCAAAACCTGCGGCGAACTTCAGCGCTTCTCGCGGCCTGAGCTTGTTAATGTTTTCGGCAAGTTTGGTCTCGAACTGTACGACCTTTGTCGTGGCATCGATCACAGGCCCATCGAACCGGATCGCCCGCGTAAATCGCTCAGCACAGAGGAAACGTTCGCCGCCGATCTGACGACGCTCGAGCAGTGCGAAGAAAAGCTCGAGGAACTCTTTCAGGATTTAATGGCCGATCTCGCCCAAAAAGAATCGACGCGCGAGATCACGAAAATTTTCGTGAAATTGAAGTTCAATGACTTTACTCGCACGACCGCCGAGCGCGCCGGTCTCGCGCCTACCTTGCCAGATTTCCGCTCTCTCCTCGATGAAGCATTTGCTCGCGCTGGCAAACCGGTGCGTCTCATCGGCGTTGGTGTTCGATTCGCCGAGACAACGCTGGAGAGTGCCCAGATGGATTTGCTCTAACCACAGTCGTCCTTAGACAGGATCCGGAAAATTATAATCACATCGGGCGACGGCTCGCTGAGGAGCGTCGCTGGTTTTGGGCGAACCAGTTCGACAATACTGCTAATCGTGAAAGCCATTACCGCAGCACTGGCCCGGAAATCTGGAAACAAACCAACAGCCAGGTAAGCGCCTTTGTCGCCTGTGTCGGCACCGGCGGCACACTTGCGCGCGTTTCACTCTACCTGAAGAAACAAAACCCCACTGTCGCCGTGGTGCGCGTCGATCCTTATGGCGCAGCCATATGGTTCCTAGTTCACCAATGGCAACACCGATACAAGTAACTGTCTTGGGTTAAGCATGAGTTGGATGTGGTTTGAGGGAGCTATTCGAGACGAGCAAGAGTTTTCGCATGGTAGTGGTGAGGGTAAGTTGGCGGTTTACCGGCAGAGCGTAGTCGTTGGTAGAAGGAACCGGGTCCGAACGTTGCCATTATCAGCGAGCAGCGTGAAGTTGTTCGCGTGGCGCTCAAGACTTTACTGCTAGTGGCGATGGCGTTGATTCTAACCCTTGAAAGCACGGCGGCCATTTTGCCGCAAAGCCCCGGCAACTCCCGAACCGTGGACGTGCTCTTTCCAGTTCCGAAGTATTACCAACAATATGCGACGCACGAAGGCAATCCCGTTCCAACTACAGGTCGTCTGTTCTTGCTCCTGCCACAGAACTTCGATTCTCAGCGAGTTTGGCCAATTCTTATCGTAACTGCCACCAAGGATCGCGGACATACAGGTCCTTCGGATGCGCCGTGGTATCGCGCCGCGGCGGCCGCGGAAGGCTGGATCGTGCTCGCCACGGATGCAACGGTGCGCCCCCGGAAGGACTCAGTGGGCTGGAGACTCGCGCTTCTGGCGGCGGGGCTGGACGTGGTGCATCATGATTGGCCAAAGTCGACCCAAGCGCCGGTGGCGTTTGCTGGCATCTCGGGCGGCGCGAAGGGCGCGCAATGGATTGGAGCGATCTTGGCTCAGACGCACTCCTTGAACATACGCGGCTTTTTCCTTAGCGGAATTAATGAAGACCAAATGCCTGAGGCGCTGAAAACCAACCCCGCGCCTCCCGGATTTCTGCGTGTACCGATTTGGATCAGCAGCGGAATTAACGATCGTATTGCAACTCCATCGCAGGAGGAGCAGGTCAAAGCTTCCCTGGCTCGCACCGGTTTTCAGAACGTCCGCTTGAGTCGATTCAGTGGTGATCACGAAGTAAACCGCGCTGACCTGCAGAGCGCGCTCAAATGGTTTCGCGAGCAGGGCCGCTTCTGAGTTGGGCAAAAAGGCCGAACGCCGCGGCCCAACGAAGGTCGAAGAGCCGCTCCGGCGGCAATGAGTCGAGCGCATCGGCTGAGACAGACAGCTGCGATGGCGCCTCAGCCATCCAATCGTCCCAGGAAACAAATTTCACGTCGCCGCCGCGCTTACGGGTATGAGTTCCCTCAGCGACGTTAATGAGGAATTCTCAAGCGACTTGAGCCAGAGCGAACGGAACCGTTCGCGATTTGGGTCAGCGTGCTGCAGCCAGTTACGTTTCAGTATCTTCACAGAAAAAATCCTGCGCCAGGTCCTGCGCATCCTGCATTGAATAGCCGCGCCGACAGACAAACGAAAAAACGGGCCGCCAATAAGTTCGGCAAAGCTCGTCGAGCACGGTGCGCGCCTCCTGCTCTCCGCTCTCCGAATTGGCAGCGGAAAGGATCAAGCTCCAGCGGGTGGTGACGAAGGCGCGCGGCTCGCCTGCACGCCCTATGCCGACGTTCGAGTTCACAGTCATTTGCTTTAACCTCCCGCGGGTCGCGCTAAGCGGCGTTCCAATGAACGTCCGGCGCCTTGGGCTTTTTCAGCGTGATCGAACATCAGTTGAAATGCCGGATGACGTAATGGAAGCCCTTTTTACATAACCTGGCATTCTCCCGTCAAGAAAAGAAAGAACCGCCGCGTTCTCGTCATATCGCAGGGCGCTACAGCCGCTGGAGCGCGCCTTGTAATCTGCCTCGGCAAGCTAAGGTTAATGAATCGAGATGACTTCGGCGCAGGAAAGGAAAATCAAGCAAACAGGTTGTGACGCGCGATTTGATAATCTCACGCGCCAACTCTACGCCACTGACGCGTCGATCTATCAGATCGAGCCAGCCGGTATTGCGTTTCCGAAAAGTGCACAGCAAGCGAATGCAGTCATTCACGCAGCGGCTGAGGTAGGTCTTTCCATAACTCCCCGAGGCGCCGGCACAAGTTTGGTTGGAAACGCGATCGGCGAGGGATTGATTGTCGACTTTTCGCGTTACAACCGGCAGATCACCGATCTCGATCTCGAAAAAGGCAGCGTGCGCGTCGGCGCCGGTGTGGTGCTTGATCAACTCAATGAGTTTTTAAGACCACACGGATTTTGTTTCGGTCCGGATGTGGCAACCAGCTCGCGCGCGACGCTCGGCGGCATGATTGCCAATAATTCTTCAGGCGCACGATGCCCGATTTACGGAACGACCGCCGATCACGTCATTTCGCTGGAAATCGTGATGGCTAGTGGTCGCATTGAAAAGATCGGGCCGACCCACGAGTCGCTACACGCCGAGCGTGCGAAGATCGAGGACCTCATTCGCGAAGCGACGGCCGAGATGGCTGAGCGCTGGCCGCCCGGCCTGATAAAGCGCTGGCCCGGTTACGGCATCGAAAGATTCCTGCGCGCGCCCAATGATCTCACGAACATTCTCGCGGGCAGCGAAGGAACGCTGGCCGCAATTTTTTCCGCCGAACTGAAAATCTCGCCATTGCCGTGCGAAAAAGGTTTGGGCCTGATCTTTTTCGCATCGGTCGGAGAAGCGATGCAGGCAACGGTCGAACTGCTCGATTTAAAGCCTGCCGCCATCGAACACATCGATCGCCCGCTGCTCGACCAAACCAAAGGGCAATTGCATTTTCAGGCAGCGAGAGACCTGCTCGAACTCGAGACGCAGCCATGCGCAGCGATCTTGATCGTTGAATTCTACGATGACGTAGCGGAACGCCTGTCGACTCTGGAATCACGCAACATCGGACTGCGCGTAAAAATTCTCACCGATCCGGCGCAGATGAATCTTGTCTGGTCGGTGCGGAAATCCGGTCTCTCGCTTTTGACCGGTTGCATCGGACCGGCAAAACCGGTCGCATTCATTGAAGACGCCGCCGTTCGGCCGGCGCAATTACCCGAATACGTGCACGGACTGCAATCGATCATGAAACCGCTTGGGTTGGAGGCGAGCTATTACGGGCACGCTGCCAGCGGACTGCTGCACGTGCGACCGGTGCTCGATCTACACAGCGCAGCCGATTTGAAGAAATTCCGGCAAGTCGCCGATCAAACCTCCGCCTTGGTGCGGCAATTCAAAGGTTCGCTGTCAGCCGAGCACGGAGTTGGCATCGCGCGCACCGAATACATGCATGATCAACTCGGCGACGAGCTCCTTGGTGTCTTACGCGAAATCAAACGGATGTTCGATCCGAAAAACATTTTTAATCCCGGGAAAATATTCGACGATGGCCGTCACAAAATCGATAACCACCTGCGCGAAAATTTCACGCGGCCGCTCGACCTTCCTTTCCAACCCGCGTCAGCGTTTGCGTTCAAGGACCGTTCGTTTATCGGCAACCTCGAACAATGCAACGGCTGCGGCGGCTGTCTGAAACACGCTGGCATAATGTGCCCAACGTTCATGGCGACCGGTGAAGAAGTGATGTCCACGCGCGGCCGCGCCAATATCATCCGCGCCGCGCTCGAGCTGCGTGTGAATGGGCACGACCCGCTAAAATCCGAAGAGTTGGATGCTGCGCTTAGCAATTGTCTCTCCTGCAAAGGTTGCACGCCGGAATGTCCGTCCAACGTGAATCTTGCATTGTTGAAGGCAGAAATGCTTTACGCGCGCTGGCGTCGCGATGGCCTTCCCTTGCGCGAGCGAGTTTTGAGCAACGTGGATTTACTCGGAAAAATCGGCTGCACGATGCCGGCGTTGGCAAATGCTATTCTCGATTTCAAGCCGCTGCGCCTGTCACTCGAAGAAATAATCGGTATCTCCGCGAGACGTTCATTGCCGCGTTACGCAAAAGAACGATTCGATCGCTGGTTTGCGAAGCGTCTGGGGAGCGCGGGCGCCTCGCCCGCTGTGTCACGCGCCTCGCGTGACACCCCGAGCAGCGCAACCTGCCGCACCAGTTCCAGAACCAGTGCACAGGTTTTTGGCGAGGCGCCCGCGCTCCCCAGACGCGGCAAAGTCATCCTGTGGGACGACACATTCGTGCGTTACCATGAACCGCACATCGGCATTGCTGCGGTCAAAGTGCTGGAGACACTCGGGTTTGAGGTGTCGCTTGCGAAAAATCGCCGCTGCTGCGGACGACCAGCATTCAGTCAGGGAAATCTCGAAACCGCTACAAAACTCGGAAAACACAACGTCGATTCCCTCTCATCACTCCAATACTCCAGCACTCCAATTCTGTTCCTCGAGCCGTCGTGCTGGTCGATGTTCGTGGAAGATTATCGCGAGCTAAAGATCGCGAACGCGGAAAACGTCGCGAAGCGCTGCTTCTTATTCGAAAAATTTGTCGACGATTTCCTGGTTAAAGAACCGGACGCCCTTCAATTCAACCAACGTCCGGCGACAATCGCGATTCATCCGCATTGCCACGCAAAATCAATCATGAATCCGGAGTTCATGCGCGGACTGGTGGAACGTTTGCCCGGAAGAAAAGCGACAGTGCTTGATACCGCGTGCTGCGGAATGGCAGGCGCATTCGGCGCGCTCGCGGAGAAATACGATCTTTCGGTCCAAGTCGCCCAGCGCTTGCTCGACAATATCGATAATCAACCGCCAGGAACCGAAATCATCGCCTCAGGCACAAGTTGCCGGCACCAAATCAGCGATCTTAGCAACGCGCGCCCAAAACACATGGCCGAATTGCTCGCCGACGCTCTGCTGTAATGAGCCTCGAAAGCTTCTGGCTCGCGAATCTGCCTTTGGGCTCTCAGCGCCCCATATACTTCATCTGCTTCGTTCCATCTTTGCTTCGGGTATCAGGCCTTTCTTCAATCAATTCCTCGGCCGCGACAGTGTGAAACGAAACAACCGTCCAATCCGCGTCTGCGCCGACCACCGGCCGATGCCAGATGTTCCGCGGGATTGAAATCCAGCGCCGTTCGAGCGGCGCTTCCCGGTCGCCGATCAAAAGATGCGATTGCCACGACCCCGGCTCGCCAGTCTGCAAATCGCCTTCGCCTTCAAACGACATCATGCGTTGATGACTGTTCGGATGGCGTTCCGCGCCTGTGTCCGCTCCCGCTCGCAGGACGAAGACCCAGGCAGACCGGATCTCACGCGGCAGCGCCGTTCCGAAAATGTTTAACGGAACCGGTTCCCAGGTCATGAGCGCCTCTTTCTTTCGAGCCAGCTCCGCGCGGACCCGTTTCATAATCGGGCGAATTTGTTCCCGAACATTCTCAGATCGCAAAGCCGCATCGATCAATTCAAGGAGGGAGCGTTCCTCCGGTGTCATTCTGTGAATATTATCCCAGCATTCATTCGGTTTGCTAAATTGTTAATTCTTCCTTCCTAGGTTCCCCCAGTTCCTGCTTAGTTCCTCAGCACATGGCGAAGAAAAGCAAAACGCGAAACCGAGCCGTACGAATCGAAGTTCGCGAGTCCGCCGTGCACGGTCGCGGCGTTTACGCCACGCAGTTCATTCCCGAAGGCACTCGCATTATCGAATACACCGGCCAACGCGTTTCCTGGGAAGCCGCTCCCGACGACGAGAACGATCCGCACACCTTCAATTTCGGCCTGGAAAACGGCGAAGTAATCAATCCAGAGATTGGCGGCAACGACGCGCGGTGGATTAACCATTGCTGCGACCCAAACTGCCAAGCCATCGAGGAAGATAACCGCATCTTCATCTATGCGATGCGTGATATCGAAGCCGGCGACGAACTCTTTTACGATTACGCGATGGAAATCGACGAACCGATCACAGAAGGATCGAAAAGGAAATTCGCTTGCCACTGCGGCGCCTCAAATTGCCGCGGCACAATGCTTGCATTGTAGGGGCGAGCCTGGCGCGCGGCAGATCTATAGTCGCAGGCGGCAGCGCCGGAGTCGCTGACTCCGGAGCGATCCCTGCAATAGGCAAATCCTATTGGCCCTAGACGAATAAAGTATTTCAAAGGGCGTCCGGGCTGTGG
>Ga0066706_10001072_pt1 | contig 10138 bp, 8 predicted proteins | sample GraSoiAngelo_155_FD_67274 | JGI IMG/M metagenome (GOLD analysis project Ga0066706, IMG submission 67274) | Grasslands soil microbial communities from the Angelo Coastal Reserve, California, USA - 14_1009_13_30cm | ecosystem: Environmental > Terrestrial > Soil > Grasslands | place: USA...
CGGCTGGACGCCACCACGCCGGTGGCCTACGTGCACAACTCCGCGCTCGGCATCGAAGGTCTGCTCGAGTACATCCTGCAGGACTGGGGCGTGAAGTCCACCGCGAGCACGCACGCCCAGCGGCTGTTCGAGCTCAACGAGTTCCTCATCGATCAGCACCGCAAGGGCGGCAGCCCCGTGCTCGTCATCGACGAGGCGCAGAACCTCTCGGTGGAGACGCTGGAGGCCGTCCGCCTCCTGTCGAACTTCGAAACGACGAGCCAGAAGCTGATGCAGATCCTGCTCGTCGGCCAGCCGGAGCTGCGCGACAAGCTCAATCTGCCCGAGCTGCGGCAGCTCAAGCAGCGCATCGGGCTGCGCTGTCACATCGCCGCGCTCAGCCCGGAAGAGTCGCGCCAATACATCCGCCACCGCCTGCGTATCGCGGGCGCGACCGACGCCGGCATTTTCTCGGATGCCGCCATCCAGAAGATCCAGGACTACAGCCAGGGAACACCCCGCGTGATCAACATCGTGTGCGACCACTGCCTGCTGTCGGGCTACGCCGACAGCAAGCGGCGCATCGACGCCGCCATCGTGCAGGAAGCGGTCGAGTACCTCGAGGAGGGCGAGCGCCGCGAGTGGAAGCGGCGGCGCAGCATCAGCCTCGTGCCGAGCCAGGGCGCCGTATGGGCGGCGCGCTCGGGCGTGGCACTCCTCGTGCTCGTCATCGTGTTTCTGCTGGCGTTCGCGGCGAACGCGCTGGGCTGGTTCGCCGGTACCCATCCCTAGGAGGTCAGGCCGTGAGCAAGTTCTTCAAGGCCCTCGAGAAGGTCGAGCAGGAGCGCGAGCCGGTGGTCGCCACCGTGCCGCCCGTGGCCGATCCCCCGGTCGAGCCGGTCATCGAGCCACGCCGCGAGACGCCGCGTCCCGAACGGCGTCCGGAGCCGCGGCCCGAGCCCGCGCGCGTCGAGCCGACGCCCGAGCCGTTCCGCGAGCCGCCAAAACCGGAGGCCGCGCGGGTGGCCGCGGCGCCGCCAGCGCCGGTCGTGTCGCCGCCCGCGCCGGCACTCACGCCGGCACCCACGCCGATCTACGGCGCGCCCGTTCGTGAGAACGGCGCCAGCTTCGGGCGCAAGGGCTTCGCCTTGCAGATCGACGGCGAGGTCGATTCCGAGCCCGGTCAGCTGGACGACCATCTCGTCAGCCTGCTCGAGCCCACGAGCCACGCCGCCGAGCAATACCGTGCGGTGCGGCTGGCCATCGAGACGTTCCGCCACGAGCGCGGCACGCGCACGGTGGCCATCACCAGTCCGGGTCGGGGCGACGGCCGCACGATCACCGCGCTCAATCTCGCCGGCGCGCTGGCGCAGGCGCCCGACGCACGCGTCGTGCTCGTCGAGGCCGATCTACGCCATCCCGGCGTCGCGCGCGCCCTCGGCCTGCCCTCCGCACGTGGGCTCTCGACGTATTTGCTCGACGCCGCCATGAGTGTCGATGGCGTCGTCACCCGACCCGCCGGCGTGGCCTTCGCGGTCGTGCCCGCGGGCACGGCATCGTCGATGCCGTACGAGCTGCTGAAGTCACCACGCCTGGCGAGCCTGCTCGCAGCGCTGCGCGATCGCTTCGACTACGTCGTGCTCGACACGCCGCCCGCGTTGCGCTATCCCGACGTCGGCATCCTGCGCGACCTCGTGGATGGCTTCGTCGTCGTCGTCCGGGCCAATCGCACGCCGCGCGAGATGCTGCGCGACTGCATGAACGTGGTCGGCCGCCAGCGCGGCCTGGGCCTGATCTTCAACGACGACGAGCGCAGCACGGTCACGACCGTCGATGACGAGCCGACATGGTGGCGGCGCGTGCCGCGGCCGCTCGGAGGCCGGGTTGCCTGAGACGATCGTCAACGCACTGACCGTCGACGTCGAGGAGTACTACCACGGGTACGAGTTCGAAGCGGCCCTTGGCGTCGACGGTCTCCGCCGCCTGCCCAGCCGCGTGCTCCCGCAGACCGAGCGCCTGCTCGATCTGCTCGACACGCACCGCGCGCGCGGCACGTTCTTCGTCCTCGGAGTCGTCGCGCAGCGCTATCCGCGGCTCGTGCGCGAGATCGTCGAGCGTGGGCACGAGATCGCCAGCCACGGCTGGGATCACACGCCGGTGTTCCGGCTCGGCCCCGCGGGCTTCCGTGCCGACGTGCGGCGCGCGAAGCACGCCGTCGAGCAGGCGGCCGGCCGTCTCGTGCGCGGCTATCGCGCGCCCAATTACTCCATCCGGCGCGACACGCCGTGGGCCTTCAGTGTGCTGGTCGAGGAAGGCTTCGTCTACGACTCTTCGATGTATCCGGTGGTCCACGACCGTTACGGCTTTCCCGACGCGCCGCGCTTTCCGCACGTCGCGCAGCACATCGACGGCATCGACTTCTGGGAGGTGCCCGTCGGCACCGCGCGCTTCGCCGGCGTGAACCTGCCGCTGGGCGGCGGATTCTTCCGGCTCTTCCCCGTCGCGCTCGTCCACGGAGCACTCGCCAGCGTCAACGCGCGCGAGCGGCGCCCCGTCGTGTTCTACGTGCATCCATGGGAGCTCGATCCCCAGCAGCCGCGACCGGCGATGACGCTCATCCAGCGCTTCCGGCACTACACGGGCCTGGCGAGCGCCGAGCGCAAGCTCGCCGGTCTGCTCGCGGCGTTCGCGTTCGGCTCGATCGAGGCCGTGTTCGCCGAGGTTCGCCCGGCCCGCCGGGTCGCGGCGCGCGCCTCGTAAATCCATGCGGCTCCTGTTCGTGACGCCACGGCTGCCGTTCCTGCCGTGCCACGACGCCGCGCGTCTCGCGGTGTCGCGCGTGCTCGACCATCTCGTCGATCGCCACACCGTCGCCGTGGTCGCCGCCACGAGCGCCGGCGACACGCCGACGCAGCGCGCCTGGCTGGCCGAGCGCGCAGCGCGCGTCGAGACGGTGCCGCTCGGCGCCTGGCGCCACGCGTGGACCGGCCGTCCCGGCGATGGCCTGCTCGCGCTCGACGCGCTCGCGCGTCACGTCGCCGATCGCTTCGCGCCCGACGTGATCCATCTCGAGGGCAGCGTGCTGGCCCCGCTCGCGCGGGCCGCCGCCGCGCCGACGCTGCTCGCCTGCCACGAGGCGGCGACGCTGCGCGCGCGCGACGTGCGCCGCGCCGGCGAGTCGGCGTCGCGGCGGCTCGGGGCGTGGATGGACGAGCGCGCGGAGACGGCGTGGGCGCGCGAATGGTGCCGCTTCGCCGCAGTGTGCGTGGTGGACTCGGAGGAGGACCGGCAGGCGCTGCTCGAGCACGTCCCGCTCCAGCACGTCGCCGTCGTGCCCGGAGGCATCGACGACGTGACGCACGCGTATCGTCGCCGCGGCGAACCGTGGCGTCTCGTCTTCACCGGAGACCTCTCGGCGCCGCGTGACGTCGCGGCCGCGCGCCGCCTGGCCACCGCGATCCTGCCGCGGCTGCGGCGTGCGATGCCGCGCGTGGAGCTGCTCGTCGCCGGGAGCGATCGTGCCGCCGACGGCGCGCGCGCATTGGGCGCGTTGCCCGGCGTGCGTGTCGCGGGCGGGCTCACCGACCTGCGCGCGAGCATCTGGGGCGCCGCCGTGTACGTGAGCCCGCTGCAGGCCGGTTTCGGCCGCAAGACGCGACTGTTCGAGCCGATGGCGCTCGGCACGCCGGTGGTCGCCTCGAGGCCGACGCTCGCCGGCGTCCCCTACCTCGAGCCCGATCAGCACGTCCTCGTCGCCGACAGCGACGACGAGTTCGCGCGGGCCATCGCGCGGCTGCTGCGCGAGCCGCTGGTCGCCAACACGCTCGCCCGCAACGCGCGCACGCTCGTCGAGCGTCGCTTCACGTGGGCCGCGGTCGCCGAGCGCTACGCGGCGCTCTACGCGGGGCTCGCGCCGTCGCGCGCGGTGGAGGTTGCGGCATGAGCACGCCGTTCGTCGTCGGCGTGGCCGGAGGCAGCGGCGCCGGCAAGACGGCGCTGTGCCGCGCACTGGCCGGCGCGCTGGGACCGCACCGCGTGTCGATGCTCTGCCACGACGCGTATTACCGCAACCGCAGCGAGCTGCCGGCCGCCGAGCGCGCCGCGCTCAACTACGACGTGCCGGACGCGCTCGATACGCCCCTCTTCGTCGAGCACCTGCGCGCGCTGCGCGCCCTCGGATCGGTGCGGCCGCCGCGCTATTGCTTCGTGACGCACCGGCGTATCGGCGACGACGGCCTCGTCGAGGCGCGTCCCGTCGTGCTCGTGGAAGGCATTCTGCTGCTGCACGAGCCCCAGGCACGTGCGCTGCTCGATCTCGCGTTCTTCCTCGACGTGCCGGACGAGGTGCGGCTGGCGCGCCGCATCGCGCGCGACACGGCCGAGCGTGGACGGACGCGGCGCTCGGTGCTCTCGCAGTTCGAGGCCACCGTGCGCGGCGCGCATGCCGCCTATGTCGAGCCGACCAAGGCGCTCGCCGACCTGGTGCTGTACAACGTCGGCCGCGTGGACCGCGTCGCCGAGGTCGCGGCGGCCGTGGTCGTCGAGCAGATGGCGCGACGGCGCCTGGCGGAGGTCGCGTGAGCGCGCCCGTTCAGACCTGCGCGTCGGAGTTTTCGCTGTGCCGCGATCCGCAGCACGACGGCGCCCTCCGTCGGATCGTGGACGGCTGCGCCGGCTTCCTCGCCGAGCGCCTGCCGGACAAGCTCGTCGCCCTCGTGCTCACGGGCAGCTTCTCGCGCGGCGAGGGCACGGTGCTGCCGGTGAACGGCCACCTGCGCGTGCTCGGCGACATCGAATTCCTCGTCGTCGTCCCGCGCCTGACCGACTATCGCGCGTTGCGCCGCCGCGTCGGCGGCTGGGGACGCGAGGCGAGCATGCGCCTGGGCGCGCCTGCGGTGTCGGTGGACATCGAGTTCGGTCCCGTGGAGATCGGCTACCTGCGCCACCGCGCGCGGCCATCGATCTTCGTGTACGACCTCGCCACCCACGGCAAGGTCGTGTGGGGACCCGCCGATCTCCTGCGCGCGATTCCGGCCTTCGGTCCCGAGCGCATCCCGCGCGAGGATGCGCTGCACCTCGTGTTCAATCGCACGATCGAGCAGCTCGACGCCTACGACCGTCTCGATGGCCTCGCCGGCGAGGCCTTGCTCGACGTCGCCTATCAGCGCATGAAGCTGGTGCTGGACCTCGCCGGCTCCGCGCTCGCGTTCGCCGGGATGCACGCGACGTCGTACGTCGAGCGGCCGGCCGCGTTCGCGCGGCTGCTCGCGGGCACGCCGCAGCTCGCGGCTCGACTTCCCGCGACGTTCGAGTCCGAGCTCGAGCGCGCCGCGCGCGCCAAGCTCGATCCCAGCGCCGAGCCGCTGCTGCCCGAGGGCGACGCGGCGAGCCAGCGCGCCTGGCTGCGTCGGCGGATCGTCGACGGCGTGCCCGCGGTGTGCGCAGTCCTGGTCTGGGAGCTCGAGCAGCTCACCGGCGCACGGGCGCCGCTGGACGTCCTCCTGACGCGGTGGGCCGGCGCGACGTCACCGGCGCGGCGCCTGCGCGAGTGGGTCAAGCTCGCCCTGCACCCGAATCGCGCGCCGCTGCCCGTGAGCCCGCTGCGCGCGCTCGCGCTGGCGCGGCGCTCGACGCCGCGCGCGCTGCTCTACTCCGCCGGCGCGCTCGCCTATCTCGATCTCGCGCGCGGCGGGGCGTCGGGACTCACGGAAATCGCGGCGCTGCTGCCGCTGGCCGGCCGTGCCGCGCCGCGCACGCCCGTCGCCGCCCGGGGCGCCGTGACGGCGCTCTGGCGCTGGTGCATCCGCAACAACTGAGGGAGACATGGACACGCCGCTGTCGATTTACGTGCTCGTGGACGCGCTCGGCTGGGAGGTCGTGCGCAACCGCCGGTTCCTGGACGACATCCTGCCCGACCGGCGATGGCTCACGACGATCCTCGGCTACAGCTCCGGCGCGATTCCCACGCTGCTGTCGGGACGGATGCCGAGCCAGCACGGGCACTGGAACCTCATCTATCTGGATCCGGAGCGCTCGCCGTTTCGCTGGACGCGCGCCCTCGCGCCGCTGCCGCGGCCGCTGGTCGAAAACCGCGTCGCGCGGCGCGTGCTGAAGTCGGCCGCACGCCGGCTGTCGGGCTACTCGGGCTACTTCTCGCTGTACGACTATCCGGTGGCCCACCTGCCGTACTTCGACCTCACCGAGAAGCGCGACATCTATCAGCCGGGCGGTCTCGACTGCCCCTCGCTCTTCGACGCCTTCTGCGGCGGCGGCGTGCGTTACGAGTGCTACACCTATCACGGCCACACCGACGCGCAAATTCTAGAGGCGGCTCCGCAGCGCGCGGCCGTCACCGAGGCGCGCGTGCTCTTCCTCTATCTGTCGGGCCTCGATGCCGAGCTGCACTGGCACATCCACGACCCCGAGCACGTGAAGCGCACGGTCGACTGGTACGAGGCCGGCCTGCGGCGCGTATGGGAGGCGGCGACGCGCGCGCGCAGCGACGTGCGGATGTTCGTGTTCTCGGATCATGGCATGACGCCGATCCGCTGGACGTGCGACCTGCGGCGCGACGTGGCGACGTTGGGGCTGTCGGTGCCCGGCGATTACCTGCCTGCCTACGACTCGACCATGGCGCGCTTCTGGGTCTGGAACGACCGGGCGCGTCGCGTGCTGAGCGAGTTCCTCGCCGAGCATCCGTGCGGGCAGCTGATGACGCCGGCCGAGCTGCAACGCCTCGGCGTGGCGTTCGAGGACGGCCGCTACTATCACCTGCTCTTCCTGCTCAAGCCCGGCATGCTGCTCTGCCCGAGCGACATGGGCGCCGTGCGCTTCGCCGGCATGCACGGCTATCACCCGAGCGAGCCGACGGCCGACGCCGTGCTGCTCGCGAGTGTCGCGGTGGACCGTGGCGTCGATCACATCACCGGCGTGCACGACGTGCTGCTCGAGGATGCGGGCCTGCGCCAGGGCGCGCGGCGTCAGGATCCGATCCCGGTCGCCCCCGTTGGAGGGGCATAGATGAAGCGCGTGTCCGTCCTGTTCGCGCTGACGCAGCCGGTGCGCGGCGGCGTCGAGGAGGTCGTGCTCGCCCTCGCGCGCCGGCTCGATCCGTCGGAGTTCCGGCTGGCGCTGGCCGCGCCCGCGCCGCTGCTCGAGGCGTTCGCGCCCGACCTCGCCGGCGTGGCCATCGAGACCGAGGCCGTCGAGGCCGAATCGTGGCGCCGACGCGACGAGATCGCACGCCTGTCCAAGTTCATCGCGCGCTTGAAGCCCGACATCGTGAACGCGCACCTGTTCCGATCCACGGCCGTCGCCGCCCCGCTCGCGCGCTGGCACGGCGCGCGCGTGGTCGAGACGTACCACGGCCGCGAGGGTTGGCGCCGTGGCCTGCTCGGCGGCAGCTTCCTGCCCGATCGCCTCCTCTCACGACTCGTGGACCGCGTCATCGCGGTGTCGGAGGCCGCGCGCGCGTTCCTGATCGCCGGCAAGGGTTACGATCCGCGCAAGATCGTCGTCGTGCCGAACGGCCGCGACCTTTCGGTGTTCCGACCCGGCGCGGGCGGCCAGGCCGTGCGCAAGGAGCTGGGGATCGATCGCGCGACGCCGCTGGTCGGCGTGATCGGCCGGCTCGAGGAACAGAAGGGCCACGTCTACATGCTCGAGGCGTGGCCCTCGGTGCTCGCGGAGTTTCCGGACGCGCGGCTGCTGCTGGTCGGCGACGGAAGCCTGCGTGGCGCCCTCGAGCGCCGTGCGCAGGACCTGGGCATCGCGGCCTCCGTCCGGTTCGCGGGCTTTCGCAGCGACGTCCCGCGCGTCCTCGATGCGCTCGACGTGCTGGCGCTGCCCTCGCTGTACGAGGGCATGCCGCTCACGGCGATCGAGGCCTCCGCGATGGCCAAGCCGGTCGTCGCGACGGCCGTCGACGGCACACCCGAGGTCATCCGCGAGGGACGCACGGGCCGTCTCGTGCCGCCCCGCGACGTCGTCGCGCTGTCGCGCGCGCTGCGCTCCGTGCTGCGCGATCCGGCGGCCGCGCAGCGCATGGGAAGCGCGGGTCGCGACCTCGTGTTCAACCGCTTCGATCTGACGCGCCAGGTGGACGCCACCGCGCGCGTCTACCGCGAGACGGCGGGCGTGCTGCCGCAGCGGGTCGCCGCGTGACCGCACTCGCGGTCGTGTTCTGGACCGTGGCCGCGCTGCTCGCCTACACGTGGCTCGGCTATCCGCTGCTGCTGCGCCTGCTCGCGCTCGGGCGGGCCGCGGCGGCACGGGTGACGGCGCGGCGCGGGGCGCCCAGCGTCTCGGTGATCGTCGCGGCGTACAACGAGGGCGACTGCATCACGGCGAAGCTCGACAGCACGCTCGCGCGCCAGCGCTACCCGCGCGACAAGCTCGAGGTCGTCGTGGTCTCCGACGGCTCGACCGACGACACGGACGCGCGCGTGCAACGCTACCCCGACAACCGCGTGCGTCTGGTGCGCCAGGAACGCACCGGCAAGTCTCCCGCCCTCAACCGTGGCGTGGCCGAGGCGCGCGGCGAGGTGCTCGTGTTCACCGACGCGAACGCGCTGTTCGCGCCCGACGCGATCGCGCGGCTGACCGCGCCGTTCGCGGATCCCAGCGTCGGCCTCGTGAGCGGCCAGGGGCTGTACGGCGCCGGGGGCGACGCGCGTGCCGCCGCGAGCGGCTACGTCCGCTACGAGGCATCGATCAAGACCGGCGAGGCCGCCCTCGACTTCGTGGCCAGCGCCGACGGCGCCATCTACGCGCTGCGCCACGCGTTGTATCGCGACCTGGCGGCGTCGGAGGTGAACGACCTGCTGCACCCGATCCAGGCCTGCCTGGCCGGATACCGATGCCGCTTCGACGCCGACGCGTACACGATCGAGTCGCCATCGACCGATGGTGGCCAGGAGTTCCGCCGCCACGTGCGCATCATCGCGCAGGGCGCGCATCTGCTGCGTCGCTGGCTGCCCGCGCTGGCGCGGGCGCGACGCTGGCGCGCGATCTGGATGCTGCTCTCGCACCGCGCACTGCGCTGGGTGACGGCGCCCTGCCTGGCTGCGGCGCTCGTCGCCAACGTGCCGCTGCTCGGCGCCGGTCCCGTGTACGGCGTCACGCTCGCCGCGCAGGGCACGTTCTACGCGCTGGCCGCCGCCGGCTTCGCCGCCGACCGCCTCGGCCGCCGACTCGGCCCACTGGCGCTTCCGTATTACTTCTGCACGGTCAGCGCCGCCGGCGTCGCCGGCCTGGCGCGCGCCGCGCGTGGCGGCGCCGAGGCGGTGTGGGCGCCCGCCGGGCAGGCGCTGCCGGAGCGCGCCGCGTGACGACCGAGACGCCGGCCATGAACCTGCGCACGGCGCTCGTGCGCAACACCGCGTGGTACGGGCTCGTGACGTTCATCGGTCTGGGCTCGGGCCTCGTGATGTCGATCGTGCTGGCCCGCGGGCTCGGCCCGAGCCTGATGGGCGATTACTCGTACCTGCTCTGGGCACTGCGGATGCTCACGGCCGTCGCCACGCTCGGCTGGACGCTGGCGACCGCACGCTACACGGCGGAGGCCTACGCGAGAAGCGAGCCCGAGCGCGCCTGGGGCTTCGTGCGCTTCTTCATGCGCCGCCAGCTGGCGACGACGGCGCTCGTGGTCGGCGCCGTCATGGTCATCGTGCTCACCGAGGTCGAGCCGCGCCTGCGCGTGTCGTTCGTCATGCTCGCGTTTCTGCTGGTGCCGATCACGGTCGAGGGCATCTACACGCACGCCGTCTACGGCGCGCAGCGCTACGACCTGACCACGCAGACGAGCACGGTCAAGATGGCCCTGCACCTGCTGGCCGCCATCGTCGTCATCGCGCTGGGCCTCGAGATCTTCGGTCTCATGATCGCGCTGGCGCTCACCACGGTGCTGTCGTGCCTGATGCAGCGCGCCCGCGCCCGCGACGTGCTCGGCGGCGTCGCCATCGACCCGCCGCCGGCGGTACGGCGCGAGATTCGCACATACGTCGCGTCGCTCGCGGTCGTGGCCGTCCTCGAGGCCCTCGTGCGCGACCGCTCGGAGATCTTCTTCCTGCGGCTGTATGCGAGCCCGGAGGAGATCGCGTTCTACAGCCTGGCCTTCGGCCTCGCGTCGCGCGTGATGGTCGTGCCTGAGATCGCCGTC
>Ga0066706_10001076_pt1 | contig 10128 bp, 10 predicted proteins | sample GraSoiAngelo_155_FD_67274 | JGI IMG/M metagenome (GOLD analysis project Ga0066706, IMG submission 67274) | Grasslands soil microbial communities from the Angelo Coastal Reserve, California, USA - 14_1009_13_30cm | ecosystem: Environmental > Terrestrial > Soil > Grasslands | place: USA...
GCGAGGCACAAAGGGCGGAGAGGCGGAGTCCCGTTGACTCGACCCTGGATGGCCCTCGTCCGCTCTCTGCGAGGAGTGACATATGGGGACCGTCGACCGTTCCGTGCGGTTTGCCGGGGGCACTCTCGGCCGGCATCGCCACATCTGCGCTTTCTTCAACAGCCTCGACGAGGAGCACAGAGTGCTTCGCTCGTTCATTAAAGACGGCTTTGACCGCGGGGAGAAAGCCTTCCACATCGTGGATCCCGACCTCCGGGACGAACACCTGAAGCGACTCGCTGACATAGACATCGACGTCGAGCGGGCGATGGGTTCGGGCCAGTTGGAGGTTCGGCTGTGGCAGGACTGTCAGTTCCGCGGAGGCCGGTTCGACCAGGACGCGATGCTGGCCTTAATCGAAGAGGTGCTCCAGTCGGGCCCAGCAGCCGGCTACCCCCTCGTCAGGTTTTTGGGCCATATGGAGTGGGCGCTGCTCGACAAACCAAGCCTCGATCACCTGTCCTTCATCGAATTCGAGACACGCGTCAACTACATGCTTGCCAAGTACGACGATCCCGTGATCTGTGCGTACGATCTCTCGAAATTTAGCGCTAAGATGATCGTCGACATCATACGGACGCACCCGGTCGTGATCATCGGCGGAGTGCTGCAGGAGAACCCGTTCTTCGTTCCCCCTGACCAGTTCCTCCTCGAGATCCGTGAGCGACGGTCGGTTCGCAAGATGGCGAGCATGGAGAACTAAATGGCCGTAGATCTCGATGCTGGGACCCACGGGCTGCGGACAGCACTCAGGGATCTCGTGGCACTTTCCGCCATCCCGGCGGCCTGGGTCGGGAGAGAACCGTCTGCCATCGCCGCCGGGCTTGCGGACGTGCTGGTCGGATCGTTGCACCTCGATTTCGCTTTTGTGCGTTTGTGCGATCCCGATGGAGGTGCCGCCGTCGAGGTCACGGCGGGGAACGCATGGAAAACATTTCCGGAATGGTTGCAACATCACCTCGCCGGCGCCGGCCAGTCTTTGCGCAAGGAAGTCATTCCAGACGTTGGCGTCGGGGTGGAGCCATGCCGCGGTATTTTCCTCCCCATCGGTGTCAACGCCGAGGGCGGCCTCGTCGCGGCAGCGTGTGATCGCACCGACTTTCCGACCGAGATCGACCAGCTGCTGCTCTCCGTCGCCGCGAATCACGCCGCGACAGCGTTTCAGAACGCGCGCCTCATCTACGAGCGGAAGAGAGCGGAAGGAGAGCTTCGCCAAGCCCGCGACGAGCTCGAACTCAAGGTGGCGGAACGAACCGCCGAACTTCGGCGGAGCGAGGCCTATTTAGCTGAAGCGCAGAGGCTGACCCATACGGGCAGTTGGGCATGGAACATCTCCACCGGACAGAAGATCCACGCATCCGAGGAATATGCCCGCCTATTTGGCTTCGATCCTGAACAGGGGATGCCGTCATTCGAAGCATTTCGCCAGCGCATTCACCCGGAGGATCGAGCCAGGGCGGGCGAAATCCTCGACAGAGCAATCCGTGAAAGGACCGACTTCGAGTGGGATTTCCGAGCCGTTCTTCCGAACGGGACTCTCAAGTACATCCACGCGGTAGCGCACCCTGTACTCAACGCGTCCGGCGATCTTGTTGAATTCGTTGGCACGAACGTGGACGTTACCGAACGCAAGCAGGCAGAGGCACAACTACGCGAAAGTGAGCAGAGATATCGCTATATCTTCGAGTCGACGGGGGTGTCGATCTGGGAGGAAGACTTCTCCCAGGTCAAGGCCGCGATTGACGAGCTGCAATCGAAGGGTGTGCGCGATTTTCGAGAATATCTTGCGGCGCACCCGGACTTCGTCCAGCAAGCCATCTCGATGGTGAGGATCGTCGATGTTAACGACGTGACGGTCAAGTTGTTCGCGGCCGAGCGCAAAAACGACCTCCTGGTATCCCTGCACAAGGTCTTCGTGCCCGAGACCCAGGAGGTCTTCGCGGCGGAGCTGATCGCCCTCGCCGAGGGCCAAAGGTCATTTGCGGCCGAGACCTTTCTCCAGACCCTGAAGGGAGAGAGGCTGACCGTGCTGTTCACGGTCACGTTCCCGCCCCGACCTGCGCGATTCGACAGCGTGCTCGCGACCGTGACGGACATCACCGAGCGCAAGCGGACCGAGGAATCCCTACGCCAGTCGCAGGCCGAGCTCGCGCACGTCACCCGCGTGACGACCTTGGGCGAGTTGACCGCGTCGATCGCTCACGAGATCAACCAGCCGCTGGCGGCCATCGTGGCCGACGCCAACGCGTCCCTCAACTGGTTGGCGGCGGCTCATCCAGACCTCGACGTGGTCCGCGAGGCGCTGGCCGCCATCGTCCAGGACGGCCACCGGGCCGCGGACGTGATCCAGCGCCTCCGCCAGCTCGCTTCGAAGACCGAGCCACACAAAGCACGGCTGGACGTCAATAACCTCATCCGCGACGTGGCCCCGCTGGTGCGCACCGCCGTGCTCAGCCATCGGGTGTCGTTGCGGATGGACCTGGCGTCGGCGTTACCCCCCGTCCACGGTGATCGGGTCCAGCTCCAGCAGGTGCTCATCAACCTCGTGATGAATGGCATCGAGGCCATGGCGTCCGTCGGCGACCGGCCGCCCGAGCTGGTGATTCGCTCGCGGCCGTACGGCGGTGATCAGGTCCTGGTCGCCGTGCAGGACACGGGCGTTGGGATCGACCCGAACACCATAGACCAGCTGTTCAGCGCCTTCTTCACCACGAAGCCCGGTGGCTTGGGCATGGGGCTGTCGATCAGCCGCTCCATCATCGACGCGCATGGAGGACGGCTCTGGGCGACACCGAACCCGACTCATGGCGCCACCTTTCACTTCGCGCTGCCGGGGATCCGATGACGGGTTCGCCGGTCGTCTTTGTCGTCGACGACGACTCCGCTGTCCGCGACAGTCTCCGGAGACTCATCACTTCCGTCGGGTTCATAGTCGAGGTCTTCCCTAGTGCTCCGGCGTTCATGCGTGCCCGCCGCCCCGACGCGCCGGGATGTCTAGTGCTCGACGTCCGCCTGCCGGGGTTGAGCGGGCTGGATCTCCAGCGAGAGCTTGCCGACACAGATGCGGCCCTGCCGATCATTTTCCTCACCGGCCACGGCGACATCCCCATGTCGGTTCGAGCAATGAAGGCGGGCGCGGTTGAGTTTCTGACGAAGCCGTTTCGCGAGCAGGACCTGCTCGACGCCATTCGCAGCGCTATCGAGCGTGACCGCGAGGCCCGCCAAGAACGGCACGAGCTCGCCGAGCTTCGCGGCCGATACGCCTCCTTGACGCCGCGCGAGCGTGACGTGCTGGCCAGAATTGTCGCGGGTCTGCTCAACAAGCAGATCGCCGGCGAGTTGGGAACGAGCGAGGTCACCGTCAAGGAACAGCGTGGACACCTCATGCGGAAGATGCAGGCTGGGTCTGTCGCCGACCTAGTCCGCTTTGCCTCGCGACTCGGAATTCCCTCCGCCGGGAGTGGCCCAAGCTTACCGGTAAGAACGATCCCATCAGTCTGATCATCCACACGCGGGGCGGGCTCGTGCTGGCTGCGGGCCAGGCCGCCTGACATTGCGTCGTCCTCTTCGAAGCGTTCTCCACGACCAAGCCCGGCGGCCTCGGAATGGGGCTGTGGCTTAGCCCTTCGATCGCCGTGGACAATGAGCTCGTCGGACCGCTTTTCCCTCAGATTCCCACTGCCGGCAGTGGCCCACCCGCCCAGGGTAGGGAGTGGCCCAACCCTCCGAAGGTAGGGTAGACGCTTCCGCGCCGACACCCTAGTCTGGTAGCAGATCGACTCGACTCCGACGTGCACAGAGGGATTGCGAGAGACGCATGGGCGACCGCGACAGGTCGGTGGTTTCCATCGTGGATGATGACGCATCGCTGCGTCGGTCCGTCAGGAATCTCTTGTTGTCTGTCGGCTTCCGAGTCGAGACGTTCGCCTCTGCGGAAGAGTTCTTGAGATCCGCTCAGCGAGACAACACTGGTTGCCTGGTGCTCGATCTGCGGATGACTGGGATGAACGGCCTCGACCTCCTCAGGCATGTCGCCGCCACGGGCTCTCGAGTGCCCGTGGTCATTCTCACTGCTCACGGCGAGGAAGAGGCGCGCCAGCAGGCCCTGGAGGCCGGCGCCGTCGCGTTCCTCAGAAAGCCGTTCCAGGGCGATGCGCTGCTCGACGCCGTACAGACGGCCATGCATCACGGTGGACGTCACGACTCGAGATATTGACGAGATCTCAGAGGGAGAACCTGGAGATGAGTCTTCAAATGACGCTCGATCCGGAACCCGGCACCGTTGTTCAGGGACGGCGTGTAGATCGGGATCGGGGGCTCGTGGAAGCCCTCCGGCTGCGCGAGCCGACCGCGGTGGAGCGTCTTGTCGCCGCGTACGGCGATCGCGCGTACCGCTTGGCGTCGGGCATCACGGGAAATGCGCAAGATGCAGAGGAGGTTGTCCAGGACGTCTTCTGGACCGTGGTCCGCAAGATTGACACGTTCAGGGGGGAGTCGGCCTTCGGCTCTTGGTTCTACCGGATCGTGGCGAACGCGGCCTACCGTAAGCTCCGAGGCGGGCAGAGCCGGCGTGGGGACTTGTCCTTGGATGACGCGCTGCCGCTCTTCGATGAGCAGGGCCGACACGTCGCACCCATGGCTGACTGGTCGGCGAGCCTGGAAGACCACGCCGTCCAGACTGAATTGCGAGTGGCGCTGACTTCGGCCATCGACGAATTACCTCCCGACTATCGTGCCGCGCTGCTCCTGCGCGATGTCGAGGGCCTGTCGAACCTCCAGATCGCCGAAGTCTTGGGCGTCAGTGTCCCCACCGTGAAATCGCGGGTGCACCGCACCCGGTTGTTGCTTCGGAAGCAGCTGGGGGCAGCCATGACGACGTCGGATGCGACGACGGCCGCTCGAAGCCACGCGTGAGACGATAGGCACGGAGACATGGAATCGCTGGGGACCATGGTGACGGACCGGCCCACGATGACGGTCGTTGCCGGCCGGACGGTCGGCGACTTGCCGGCGTGCAGACTCCGACGCGTGACGCAATACATCCAGGACAACCTGCACCGTAAGCTCCGGCTCGGAGAGCTCAGCGCCCACGTGCACATGAGCCCTTACCATTTCGCGCGACTCTTCAAGCGAAGCACCGGAACGCCTCCACACCGATTCGTACTCCGGCGGCGGATCGACCGAGCGACCACATTGCTCACAACAGGAGAGCTCTCGATCGGCGAAGTCGCACGGCTGGTAGGATTTCAAACGACGAGCCACTTCACAACGGTCTTTCGGCGCATCACCGGCGCCACACCGAGTGCTTATCGGATCGGCAGAGCGACTGCTCGCCTCGACGATCGCGCGACCTAAAGCGACTCCGCCATGCTGGGCCGCGATGCGGTGCTCCTCGCGCTCACCGGCAACGATTCGTGCCCAAGGGGCACACTCGCTTCGGCTCGGCGCCGGCCGATCGCACGCTATCTGCTAGCCGTGCGGACATGATCATAGTCTCTCAGACTCAGCCTGCCGGAAGGAGCGGTCCCGCACCGAGACGCGGCGGTGGTCTGCGGCCGGTAGATGCGAAGGACGCGTGCTCGGATCGACCGACGCCCTCGGGAACCCACGTGATTGGCGGGTCGACGACCGCACCGGCCTCGCCCAGGGCCTCCGCAAGCACGCGTACCGGCTCGGCGGGCTCCCCGTATCGGTTGGTGGTGTAGTCGCTAATGCGCCTGCCCACGGGGAGGGCGCGGCAGACGGCCTTGGAAGTCGCGGGTCGCGAGGTGGTGATCACCAACCCAGACAAGGTCTTCTTTCCGCAGGCCGGTCACACGAAGCTGGACCTGGCCAAGTACTATGCGGCGGTCGCCGGAGGGGCGTTGCGCGGGATCGCCGGGCGGCCGATCGTGCTCAAGCGCTACGTGGACGGCGCGGAGGGCGATCCGTTCTTCCAGAAGCGGGCCCCGGCGCAGCGCCCCGACTGGATCGAGACGGTGGAGGTGCGCTTTCCGTCGGGCCGTACCGCGCGAGAGGTCGTCGTGCGCGACGCGGCGCAGCTCCTCTGGATCGTCAACCTAGGATGCATCGACCTGAACCCACACCCGGTACGCGCCGAGGACCTTGAGCATCCCGACGAGCTGCGCGTTGATCTAGACCCAGGCCCCGGCGCGAGCTGGGGCGACGTGCGGCGTGTGGCCCTGATCGTACGTGAGGTGCTCGACGAACACAGTCTGCGCGGCTGGCCCAAAACTTCAGGATCACGTGGCATGCACGTCAACGTGCGAATCCACCCGCGCTGGACCTTCGACCAGGTGCGGCGCGCGGCGCTTGCCCTCGCGCGGGAGGTGGAGCGGCGCGCGCCCGAGCGGGCAACCAGCAAGTGGTGGAAGGAAGAGCGGCACGGCGTCTTCCTCGACTATAACCAGAACGCCAAGGACCGCACAGTGGCGTCGGCCTGGTCGGTGCGACCGACTCAGGACGCGCGCGTCTCGATGCCGCTCGCGTGGGACGAGGTCGCCTCCTGCGATCCGGCGGCCTTCACGCTGGTCACCGCACCGGCGCGCATGGCCGACCACGGCGACGCGTCGGCTGGAATCGACGCCGCCGCGGGATCGCTGGAGAGGCTGCTCGAGCTGTCCGCTGCGCAGGAAGCCGCGGGCCTCAGCGACGCGCCCTGGCCCCCGCACTACAAGAAGCGTGGCGACGAGCCGCCGCGCGTCGCGCCCTCAAGACGGAAGCGCGCCGAGAGCGCCGCAGGGAAGGGCCGCCGCGGCCGCCAGTCAACACAACCGCTCATCACCGTTGCGAAGGCGGAGCATGAGACGGACGCGCTCGCGGGACTCGAGCGCTGGAGGGCGCGCCATCCGGAGGCGGCAGCGCGGCTGCAGGTGGACGACGTCCTGATCGACTCGATGCGTGGCCGCTCGAGCACGTGGACGCGCATCCGAGTCAACCTGCGTCACGTCCCCGAGGGCGAACGCCCCGCCGAGGAACCGCCCGATCCCGACTGCGATCCCTGGCGCAGCCCGGGATCCGTGCGGCGCGGGGCGCGCGCACCGAAGACGCGCTCCAGCTCGTAGGCCGGCGTGACCTCCAGCTGACCGTAGCGGCACTCTCGCGGGCGCTTGTCGGGGCGCCAGCGCACGAACTGCCCGGCATGCCGGAAGCGGGTCCCCTGCATGTGATCGTACGCGACCTCGCAGACGCGCTCGGGCCGGACCGGCTCCCAGTTCAGGTCCTTGCCGCGGTTCCAGCGGCTGCTCGCGCCGGGCAGGCGTTGCCCCGTTTCGTTCGCGTCTCCCTGCGCCTCGGCCCAGTCACGCCAGGGATGGCGCTCGAGCGCGTTCTCTCGGAGGGGCGCCAGGTCGGCGACGAGCTGCTTGCGAACCGCGTTGGTGAACGCCGCGGTGACGCCGACGTGGTGCAGCGTGCCACCCTCGTCGTAGAGGCCGAGCAGAAGCGAGCCGACCATCGTGCCGCTGCCGTTCTTGTGCCAGCGGAAGCCGGCGACCACACAGTCGGCGGAGCGCGAGTGTTTGACCTTGATCATCGTGCGCTCGCCGGCGCGGTAGGACGCGTCCAGGCGCTTCGCCATGACGCCGTCGAGCCCCGCTCCCTCGAAACGACGGAACCAATCCTCCGCAAGGGTGCGATCGCGCGTGGCCGGCGACAGGTGCACTGGCGGCGCCGCGTCGGCCAATACCTGCTCGAGTCGTTCTCGCCGCGCCGCGAGCGGCAGCGGACGGAGGTCCTCGGCGCCCAGCGCGAGAAGGTCCCAGGTCACGAACGAAGCCGGGGCCTGCGCGGCCAGGAGCTTTACCCGCGATGCGGCCGGATGGATGCGGAGGAGCAGCGCCTCGAAGTCGAGCCCGTCCACGCCCACGATGACGATCTCGCCGTCGACGACGCAGCGCTCGGGCAGCATTCGAGCGAGGGGGGCGACGAGCTCGGGGAAGTAACGGTTCATCGGCTTCTCGTCCCGGCTCTGTAGTACGACCTCGTCACCGTCGCGAAACACCAGCGTACGAAAACCGTCCCACTTCGGCTCGAACTGCCAGCCGTCGCCGCCCGGCAAGGCGTCTGCGGCCTTGGACAGCATGGGCGCGAGCGGCGGAGCGAAGGGCAGGCGCATGGTCCAACTCTAGTCGTAGTCTACGGGGTCCCGGCGAGTCCCGGTAGCTGGGCGTTGTACTCCGCAACAACGTGGACGCCGACCCCGGAGGACCATCTTGGGCGGCCGGTGCCGCCAGCAACCAGTCTGAAATTATCAGCAATACGTGGCCGGAGGCAAACATGGTGACACTGCGTGTCAGTTTTGACGTGGGCGCTCCGGCGTGAGAATCACCGGGGCGCCCACGGTCGCGATTATTTCTTGGGCGGGTTCGGCTGCGGCTGGCCTGGTCTACTCTGCCCGCCACCAGGCTGCCAAGGCTTCGGCTGCTCCCTCGGCTTGTCGGCCATGAGGTCACCCCCTCTCGGTAAGTTCGCTCCTACCCAGATTATGAAAGGAGCCCGGTTTCGCCAACATTTTCGCAAGGCCCGCCGGCGATGCCGGAATGGCGCCGGCGGCTTTGTCACCATGGGCGACGTTCCCCCTGGCGAGGAATTTTGATCTTTCGCGCGTTTCCGGCGACGCTTAGGGCGTAGTCAAAGAAGAGACGATTCCAAGCGCTCCCTGGAAGCTCGCTCGACGTTCGAGATTGAGGTTTCTCCGCTCTCATGAGGCACGTTAGGAGCCGATAAAGCCCACCTGGCAATCTCGTCCTTGCGCATAAACACGACGCCCTTCTGTCGTTGGGCATACTTGATGAAGCCCTCCTCCATTAGCTTAATCCGTCCGGGGACGCCCGATATCCGGTCGTGCATGCTGATCGACATCATCCGCCGACGGACGGCGGCTTCTGCGTAGAGGACCTCGAAATCGTCCGTCACATCCTGCAGGTAAGCGGCGTTTGTGGTGGCCGGCGAATCAAAGCGCACGATGTCGTTATTGCGAATCGTATACGGGACGACGGCAAAGGGCTTGCCGTTCACCGTCACTGTGAACGGCTCGTCGCGGCTGATATCGTCGACGTGGTAGATGAAGTCCAGTTCCTGAAGAATGCCCAGGGTGTTCGGTGTGCCACGTAGCCAGAACGCATTAAAGCCGACCGGACGACTGCCTGTCGCCTTCTGGATCGTCTCGACGCTGGCTTGATACCCGGCGCGTTCCTCTTCAGGAGTCATCGAGTACTGCGGCGCCCAGGTCTGGCCGTGCGCGGCCGCTTCATGGCCGCGATCGACAATCTCCTTCGCCAGCCCTGGGTTTCTCTCCACCGCCTGGCCGACCATGTGCGACGTGACCTTGACCCCAACCCGATCCCAGAGATCGAGCATGCGCGGAATACCTTCTTTGATGCCATACTCGTACCACTTCTGCGCGGGCAGGTCGGGATACTTCGGATCCAGAGGCGGAAAGGGACTGCTGGCTTCGCGCTCAGGCTGAGCGCCAGCTTCAAATTGCATGGATATCGAAACAACGAGCCGTGCTTTGTCGGGCCAGAAGAGTTGAGTCGAGGCGGTCACGGTTTTCCTTCCTTGAGCGTTGAGGGTGGGGACTGCGCTCATTCCGAACCCGATGGCGGCTGCGGTGGACGTGGTGATGAACCTTCCCCGGTTCATTGTGGTCCAATTCGCCACCGCTTCGGTTGAACTCGCTCAGTCGACATACGCGAAGAGTGGGCTGGCACCTTTCTCGATTTCAATCGGTGACGGGCGGACTCCACCCCCCCGGTGTGCAACGCCCCGTCTCTGCCCGTCTGGTAGAGAGGACGCCGTTTGCCGCCCGGGCGTTGCGCGCGGGCGAATTTTCCGCAAGAATCGGACACGCCCACGCGCGTGGCGTCGGTGGACCTCGGCCGAACCTCGCGGACGCCGGAGTTACTCCCCGGCTTTGGCGGCCAGTGTCTCTACGGCCGCCACGTTTTGCAGCAGCCCCCAGCGGCAGGCCGTGTCGTTTGAGCAAGTACGCCGGGCTGTTATAGGAGACGATTCCTAGGCTCTCTTCGTCCTATAGGCGAGTGTCGCAACGATGCGAATTCGAAGCGGGGTGTTTCGCGCGCAGAT
>Ga0066706_10001081_pt1 | contig 10119 bp, 11 predicted proteins | sample GraSoiAngelo_155_FD_67274 | JGI IMG/M metagenome (GOLD analysis project Ga0066706, IMG submission 67274) | Grasslands soil microbial communities from the Angelo Coastal Reserve, California, USA - 14_1009_13_30cm | ecosystem: Environmental > Terrestrial > Soil > Grasslands | place: USA...
GGGGCCAAACCCACGATGAGAAGCCGCGCGCTGCGCGGACCGAACGACGCGACCGGTGCGTTGAACCACTCAGGCTCGCGGCGGCGCCACTCCTCCCGGAAGCCCTTGAGCCGCGGACAAAGCGCGCAATCCCGTCCGGGTTTGCCGGACCCCTCCCGCTGAGCGGGGCGCTCAGTCCTCGAGGTCGTCGTCGTCATCGAAGCCTGCGCCGGCGCCGGCCCGCTGCGGCGCCGTCGAACGCTGCAGAAATTGCGGCGTATGGCGCTCGCGCGGCTCGCGCGCTTCTCGCGCTGCGCGCTCGGCGGGATCACGGCCAATCTTCGGCTGCAGTTCGACGATATCCAGAAAGACATCGGCTTGCCGGCGCAGCTCGTCGGCGACCATTGGCGGCTGTGTCGATATGGTTGAGACCACGGTGACGCGCACGCCGCGCCGCTGCACTGCCTCGACCAAGGAGCGGAAGTCGCCGTCACCGGAGAACAACACCATGTGGTCGATCGAGCCTGCGATTTCCATCGCGTCGACGGCGAGTTCGATATCCATGCTGCCTTTGATCTTGCGCCGGCCGGCCTGATCGACGAATTCCTTCGTCGCCTTGGTCACCACGCTGTAGCCATTATAGTCGAGCCAATCGATCAAAGGCCTGATCGACGAGTACTCCTGGTCCTCGATCACGGCCGTATAATAAAACGCGCGCAAGAGATAGCCGCGTGAGTGAAACTCACGCAGCAGGCGCTTGTAGTCGATATCAAAGCCGAGCGACTTGGCGGTGGCGTAGAGGTTGGCGCCGTCAATGAACAGGGCGATTTTTTCCGTTTTGGGTTCCATGATCGATCTCGTGCAAGGTCATTTAATGTTGGACATTGCTCCGGACGCGCGCAGCCGCCGGCTAATGCTGCCGGTCCTTGGCTCGTCGGGACTGGGTGATCGCCTGCCGCTCAATTGCGGGTGCACGCTCGTTGTCACAACCAATCCGAAAATACAAGGGATCGCGTGGCGGTTCCCTCTAACAGAGGCACGCCGAGACGCCAAGAAAAATGTTGACGTTAATTTCGCCTTGCACTTTGAGGGCAACATCGCTACCTAACGGCCGACTTCTCATGAGTTCCATTGCAGGAGCGATACGATCATGGCCCGCGTCACCGTCGAGGACTGCATCGACAAGGTCGAGAACCGTTTCGATCTCGTGCTGCTGGCAAGCCACCGCGCGCGGATGATCTCATCCGGCTCGCAGATCACGATCGACCGCGACAACGACAAGAATCCGGTGGTCGCGTTGCGCGAAATTGCCGAGAAGACGATCTCGCCCGATGACCTCAAGGAAGAGCTCATTCATTCTCTGCAGAAATATGTCGAGGTGGACGAGCCCGAGCCCGAGGCGGCGCCGCTGATTAGTGCGGCCGGCGGCACGGTGGATGCCGACGACACCGAGGTCACCGTCGACCGGATGACCGAAGAAGAGCTGCTCAAGGGACTGGAAGGCCTCACCCCGCCCGAGGAACAGCCCGAGGAAGAAGAGTGAGGCCTTCGGGCTTTGATGTCGTCCCGCCCTCAGTCACCCGGCCGCTGTCCGCGTCGGTTCGCCAGCCTGCCTTGTAGCCGTTAACGACCGAGATGATATCCTTGGGGTATGATGCCCGCGCATCCCGCGGAGCCAAGGATAACGCATGGCGCCTTCCTCTCCCCGCCTGCCGCGCATGCAGAATCAGTCCCGGGCGCGGGCGCCGCTCGAGCGTAGTCTCAATATTGTCTCCCAAGTCCTTGAGAAAGCCGTAAAACAAAAGAAGTCGTCTCCGCCGCCAATGATGCGGCAATACGACTTGATTGAGCGCGTAAAGCGCTACAATCCACGGACCAGCGAAGCCTTGCTCAATCGCGCCTACGTTTACGCGATGAGGGCCCATGGCGAGCAGAGGCGCGCGTCGGGAGACCCCTATTTCTCCCATCCCCTCGAAGTGGCGGGCATCCTCACCGATCTCAAGCTCGACGATGCCACGATCGCGGCCGCGCTGCTGCACGATACCATCGAGGATACTACCGTAACCCGCGCCGAGATCGACCAGATGTTCGGGAAGGACATCGGCGCGCTCGTCGAGGGTCTTACCAAGCTCAAGAAACTCGAACTCGTCACCAAAGAGGCCAAGCAAGCGGAAAACCTGCGCAAGCTGTTGCTGGCGATCGCGGACGACGTACGGGTGTTGCTGGTCAAGCTCGCAGACCGGCTGCACAATATGCGCACGCTGTCCCATATGCCGCCGGAGGCGCGCCGGCGCAGCGCCGAGGAGACGCTCGACATCTATGCTCCGCTGGCCGGGCGCATGGGCATGCATGGAATGCGCGAGGAACTCGAGGATCTGGCGTTCCGCGAACTCAACTCAGAAGCCTATGCGGTTATCAGCGAGCGTCTCGATGCACTCGAAGCAAAAAATGTCGGCCTGGTAACCGAGATCGAGCAGCAGCTCACGCGAAAGCTCTCCGAACGCGGCATCGAAGCCGACGTGTCGGGACGGCGCAAGCGCGCCTATTCGATCTGGCGCAAGGTGGAGCGGAAGTCCGTTGGCTTCGAGCAGCTTTCCGACATTTTCGGGTTCCGCGTCGTGGTGAAGACAGTCGCTGAATGCTACCAGGCGCTCGGCATCGTGCATACAACCTGGCCGGTAGTGCCTGGCCGCTTCAAAGACTACGTTTCAACCCCCAAGCAGAACGACTATAGCTCCATCCACACCACGGTCATCGGCCCGAGCCAACAGCGGGTCGAACTACAAATCCGCACCCGCGACATGCACGAGATCGCAGAGTACGGAATTGCGGCCCACGCCCTCTACAAGGACGGTCTCGGTTCACCGACTGAGATGCTCTCGCGTGAATCGAGCGCCTATGCGTGGCTGCGCCGCACCATCGAGCTGCTCGTGGAGGGTTCCAACCCCGAGGAGTTTCTCGAGCACACAAAGCTCGAACTGTTCCACGATCAGGTGTTTTGCTTCACGCCGAAAGGCAAGTTGATTGCGCTTCCGCGCGGCGCAAATGCCATCGACTTTGCGTACGCGGTGCACACGGATGTCGGCAACATGGCAGTAGGCTGCAAGATCAATGGCAAGATCGCACCGCTTGTCTCGGAGCTGGCCAACGGGGACGAGGTCGAGATCATCACTTCCCGGGCGCAGACCGCGCCACCGGCCGCATGGGAATCGCTCGTAACCACCGGCAAGGCGCGCGCGGCAATCCGACGCGCCACCCGCGCCGCAGTGCGCAACCAATATGCCGGTCTCGGCCGCCGCATCGTGGAACGGCTTTGTCAGCGTGCAAAGATCGTCTATTCCGACGAAAAGCTTCAGGGCGCGCTGCCGCGGCTAGCGCGCCCCTCGGTCGAGGAGGTGATGTCGTGCGTCGGCCGCGGCGAGATACGCGCTGCCGATGTCGTGCGCGCCATGTACCCCGACTACAAGGAGGAGCGCGCGGCCGCCATTGCCCAGCAGCCGAAGTCGGAAGGCGGCTGGTTCGGGCTCAAACGAGCGAAATCCGTCAAAGTAAGGGTTCCCGGCGAGGCCGGCGCCGCCATTCCAATTCGTGGCATCAATTCCGACTTACCCGTGCGCTTCGCGCCCAATGGCGGCGCGGTGCCGGGTGATCGTATCGTCGGCATTCTCACTCCGGGGGAGGCTGTCACCATATACCCAATCCAATCGCCGGCCTTGAGGGATTTCGAGGACGTGCCCGAGCGTTGGCTGGATCTCCGTTGGGACGTGGAGGAGCGCACGCCGCAGCGCTTCCCGGCGCGGATCGTGCTTCAGACGGTCAACGAGCCAGGATCGCTCGCGCAAGTCGCCCAGATCATCGCCGAGCACGACGGCAATATCGACAATATCAGTATGGAGCGCTTCTCGCCCGACTTCACGTCGGTGACGATCGATCTCGAAGTCTTCGATATCAAGCACCTCAACTCGATCATCGCGCAATTGCGCGCGAAGGACGTGGTGGCGCACGCCGAGCGGGTGCATGCTTGAAGTGCATGGCCAGGATAGTTCCCGGGCGGCGCGACCTGACGGCAACAAAGAATGGCGGCTCCCCACCTTCGCCTCGGCGTCAACGTCGATCACGTCGCTACCATCCGTAACGCCCGCGGCGGACGCCACCCGGATCCGGTACAGGCGGCGCAGATCGCCATCGGTGCCGGCGCCCACGGCATTACCGCGCATTTGCGTGAAGACCGGCGCCACATCCGCGACGATGACATTGCCCGCCTCAAAGCGGAGATCGCAAAACCGCTGAATTTGGAAATGGCGGCGACCGACGAAATGGTTCGGATCGCGGTTGACACCCGTCCGCACGCCGCCTGTCTGGTACCTGAACGTCGCGAAGAACGCACGACCGAGGGCGGCCTCGATGTAGCCGGCCAGCAGGACACAGTCGCTTCCGTCGTGACGAGATTGCGGGTCGCTGGCATCCGCGTCTCATTATTCATCGCCGCCGAGCCACGGCAAATTCAGGCAGCGGTTGCCATCGGGGCGCCCGTGATCGAGATTCATACCGGCGCGTGGTGCGACGCCGTTGCCGAGAACCGGATATCGGCGGCCCAGGCCGAATGGCAGCGCATCCGCCACGGTGCGCAGTTGGCTCGGCGCCTCGGTCTCGAGGTCCATGCCGGCCACGGCCTGAACTTTACCACTGCCGAGGCGATTGCAGCATTGCCCGAGGTCGTCGAACTCAACATCGGTCATTTTCTGATCGGGGAGGCGGTCTCTTGCGGCCTCGCCGAGGCTGTGAGAGGCATGCGCGCAGCGATTGACCGGGGGCGCGCATGATCCTCGGCGTGGGCTCGGATCTGATTGATGTGCGCCGGATCGAGCGAACGATCGAGAGGCACGGCGAGCGATTCCTGGCTCGTATCTTCACCGCCGCCGAGCGGGCGAAAGCAGTAGGCCGCGCCAGAAGCGGGGAGACTTATGCAAAGCGCTTCGCTGCCAAGGAAGCCTGCGCGAAGGCGCTCGGTACCGGTCTGCGCGCGGGCGTATTTTGGCGGGACATGGGCGTGGTCAATCTCAAGTCGGGTCGCCCCACCATGAAACTCACCGGCGGGGCGCTCGCACGGCTCAAAGCCATTACGCCGGCGGACTGTGAGGCGCGCATAGACGTGACCCTCACGGATGAAGGTCCAATAGCGCAAGCACTGGTGGTAATCTCGGCGGTGCCGCGCACGCCCTCCCTGTAGCCTCCCTTCTTTGCGACAAAACCCGGCGCACACGACATTTTGCACAGCGTTCGGATTGGTCTCACGACGGCTGCGACGATTGCCGGTCCAGGTTGCCAACCCCATATTTGCCAACGTTTGCGCCTTTGATTGCGAGCCGCTACAAGGGCGCGGCGGAGGCAAGTCGCGACGTTGGGGGTGCGACGCGGCGTCCGAAGGACTAACGCGCTGAAAATAAGGTCATTTTCTTATAGCAGTGGACGGGGTCGCCCGACTCGGGCGGCGCCGCGGGGCGCGCGCCACCAACAAGGATGCAGAGGCAAATGAGCGTGACAGCAGGAGCAAAGAGAAAAGAGGGCGGTATTGCCGAGACTGGCCGCGTGATCTTCCACGCCCTCATCATTGCGCTCGTAATTCGCACGTTCCTATTCCAGCCCTTCAATATCCCATCGGGCTCGATGAAGGCGACGCTGCTGGTGGGCGACTATCTATTCGTATCGAAATATTCGTATGGCTATAGCCACTACTCGCTGCCGTTCTCGCCTCCGCTGTTTCCCGGCCGCATTTGGGCATCGCAGCCCAACCGCGGCGACGTGGTCGTGTTCCGGCTGCCTAAGGACGATTCAACGGACTACATCAAACGCGTGATCGGCTTGCCCGGCGACCGCATCCAGATGATCGACGGCGTGCTCCATATCAATGGGGAGCCCGTCAAGCGCGAGCGCGTCGATGATTTCATGGAGACTGAGGAAGGCACGCGCGCGACACGCGTGAAGCGCTGGCGCGAAACGTTACCGAATGGGGTGAGCTACACGACGCTCGATCTCGTAGACAACGGCTTCTATGACAATACCCCGGTGTATCAGATTCCCGCCGGTCATTATTTCATGATGGGCGACAATCGTGACAATTCTACCGATAGCCGCGTGCTCAGTCAGGTCGGCTACGTGCCGTTCGAGAACATTGTCGGCCGCGCCCAGATCATCTTTTTCTCGGTCCGCGAAGGCGAGCACGCCTGGATGGTGTGGCGCTGGCCGTGGGCCGTTCGCTGGAACCGGCTTTTCACGATCGTAAGATGAGCCGCGGGCGAGCACAGAAATCCGCTCCCATCGAAGCGCCCAGCGCAGCCACCGCCGGTGAACCGTCTCGTCCAGCCGCTGCCAATCCCAGTCCAAAGCCCAGCGCGAAGGAGCGTCGCCGTCGCCGCGATCTGGCGGCGTTCGAGGAGCACATCGGTTACCATTTCGATGATCCCGCGCTGCTCGAGCAGGCGCTCACGCATATCTCCGCGCTGAGCGGCGCGCGTAACCGCGCTTCGTCCTATCAGCGGCTCGAGTTTCTTGGCGATCACGTGCTCGGCCTCATCATTTCCGATATGCTGTTCCGCACTTTCGCAAAAGCGGACGAAGGGGAAATGTCGCGTCGTCTCGCCGACCTCGTGCGCAGGGAGGCCTGCGCAGATGTCGGCCGGGCGATAAATCTCGGCGCGGTGATCAGACTCGGTGCATCGGAAGTCCATGCCGGCGGCCGGGGCCGCCCTGCAATCCTGGCCGACGTTTGCGAGGCGCTGATCGGCGCAGTGTTCGTCGACGGCGGGTATCCAGCCGCTGCCGCGCTCGTCGAGCGGCTATGGAGCGAACGCATGCGCACGCCGTCGCGGCCGCTGCGGGATTCGAAGACCGTGTTGCAAGAATGGGCGCAGGCGCGCGGAATGCCGACGCCGGCCTATCGTGAGGTCGAGCGCAAAGGTCCGCACCACAATCCGGAATTCCGCGTCGCGGTGGAGCTTCCGCAACTGGGGCCGGCCGAGGGGCTCGGCCGGTCCAAGCGTGCCGCGGAGCAAGCCGCCGCCGCCGCTATGCTCTCCCGCGCGGGTGTCAAAACCGATCGCCTCTGACACGAAAGGCTCTCGCCCCGCCGCTGCTTCGCCGGAGCGGGAGGGCGGCAAGGGCATTTCTGCGCCGGGGGCGACCGCACAGATACGCTGCGGATTCATCGCGCTGATCGGCGCACCTAACGTCGGCAAATCGACCCTGATCAATGTGCTGGTCGGAACCAAGGTCGCCATTGTCTCCCATAAAGCGCAGACAACGCGCGCCTCGTTGCGTGGGATCGCGATCGTCGACGGTTCGCAGCTCGTCTTCATCGATACGCCGGGAATTTTTCCACCCAAGCGCCGGCTCGATCGGGCAATGGTGACGAGCGCCTGGTCGGGGATGGATGATGCCGACATCGCGGCCGTCCTGATCGACGCCAAACGCGGCCTCGACGAAGAGGCAAATGCGATCCTCGACCGCCTGGTTACAGTTGGCCGGACCGAGATCCTGCTCATCAACAAGGTAGATCTCGTGGAGAAGCCCGCGCTGCTTGAGATTGCCCGGGCGGCCAATGCACGCGCACGGTTCGCGAAGACGTTCATGATCTCGGCGTTGACCGGTGACGGTGTTGCCGATGTCAAACGCTGGTTGGCTGAGCATGTGCCTGAGGGCCCGTGGCATTATGCTGCCGACCAGATCACCGATGCGCCGCTGCGCCAACTGGCAGCGGAGATCACGCGCGAGAAGCTCTATTTGCGCCTGCATCAGGAGTTGCCATATCAGTCCATGGTCGAGACCGATACATGGAAGGAACTCAAGGACGGCTCGACCCGCATCGAGCAGACGATCTATGTCGAACGCGAAAGCCAGCGTAAGATCGTCCTCGGCAAGGGCGGGCATACGATCAGGGCGATCGGCGCCGATGCACGGCGCGAGATCGCCGACATGATCGAGGGTCCAGTGCATCTGTTTCTGTTCGTGAAGGTGCGCGAGCATTGGAGCGAGGACCCGGAACGCTATCGCGGGATGGGGCTTGAATTTCCGGATGACTAGCGATGCAGTGGACCGACGAAGGCATCGTGCTCGGCAGTAAGCGTCACGGTGAGGGTAATGCAATCCTCGAGCTGATGACGCGCGCACATGGGCGTCATCTCGGTCTCGTCCGGGGTGGTGCGAACGCGCGGCTGCGTCCCGTGCTGCAGGCAGGCAATTGCGTCAGCTGCACCTGGCGAGCACGGCTCGACGAGCATCTCGGTCACTACATGGTCGAGGCGCTCGATGCGCGCGCGGCTTCATTTCTGCCCATCCCGCACGCCCTTTACGGCATGACGTATCTCGCCGCGCTCTGTCGGCTCTTGCCCGAGCGCGACTCGCATCCGCAGGTCCATGCGGCACTCGTGCACCTGCTCGACGGGCTCATCGATCCACGCCGTGCCGCGCCCGACATGGTGCGCTTCGAGTTGAGGCTTCTGGCGGAGCTCGGCTTCGGACTCGATCTTTCGGCCTGCGCGGCGAGTGGAGTGGAAACTGATCTCGTCTATGTATCGCCGAAATCGGCACGCGCGGTGTCTCGGCAGGCGGGCGAACCGTGGAAGGACAAGCTGTTGGTTTTGCCGGCATTTCTGCGCGAGTCGTATGGGGATGATCCTTCGCCGCAGGACATCGCCGACGGCTTTGAGCTGACCGGCTTTTTCCTCGCGCGTCACGTGCTCGAACCGCGTGGGGTTAGCCTCGCCAACGCACGCGCAAACTTCATCGCTGCGCTGCGGCGTGAGGCTCCAGCGGCTGGCGTGGCCGAGAGGCAGGGCGAGGCTCCGGCCGCCCTCCGCGGGTATTACCACCAGCGATGATACCAATGGTGCTGCCACCACCAATGCCGGTAGTGATAACCGCGCCAGTGCACTTGATCGACTATCCGGTTAAGGTTGGGGCCGTTGCCAGGGCCCCGCCCGGACCCGGCGGAGTCGAGCCGGGCGAGATGCGGAGGAGGACGATACCCACCGCCGCGACGAAGATTGCACGCATTTCACTCTCCTTCTTTTCCTTGGAAAGCGCCGACCGAGCGCTTCCATATCTGGCGTCTAGCGACCGCGTGCTGCGATCTTGAGAATCGCCGGCGGCGCCGCGCGTTCGTTCGTCGATCGGCTTCGCCGATCACCCCCTACCGCGACGACAACGCCATTGACCGGAATCTACGCGTCGCAACCAGACCGGCGCGTGGCTAATTCATTCATCGCTTGTTCACGGCGTGGCTCGGCATTAACTCTTGCGTATGGGCAAGGAACTGATTCCCCCTCGTGACGGCGAGATCGAAGAGATTGCGCTGCGGCAGGCGCTCGAGGAGCGCTATCTGCAATACGCTCTGTCCACAATCACTGGGCGCGCGCTGCCGGACGCGCGCGACGGGCTCAAGCCGGTGCACCGCCGGCTCTTGTACGCGATGCAGCAGTTGCGTCTCGCTCCCGGCGCCGCATTCAAGAAATGTGCGCGCGTGGTGGGAGACGTTATCGGCAAGTTCCACCCGCACGGCGATCAGGCGGTGTACGACGCGCTTGTGCGCTTGGCCCAGGATTTCGCCCAGCGCTATCCCTTGATCGACGGACAAGGAAATTTTGGCAACGTCGACGGCGATAACCCGGCCGCCATGCGCTACACCGAGGCGCGGCTCACGGAGGTTGCGCATCTTTTGCTCGATGGCATCGAGGAGGACGCGATCGATTTCAGGCCGACCTACGACGGCTCGGAGAACGAGCCGGTGGTGCTGCCGGGCGCATTCCCAAATCTTCTCGCCAATGGCTCGCAGGGCATTGCCGTTGGCATGGCGACAGCGATCCCGCCCCACAATGCCGCCGAGCTCTGCGACGCGGCCCTTCATCTGATCGATACGCCGAATGCCAGAAGCCGCACGCTTTTGAAATACATGCCCGGTCCCGATTTCCCGACCGGAGGCGTTATCGTCGATCCCCCCGCCGTCATTGCCGAGGCCTATACCACCGGCCGCCGGTCGTTTCGGGTCCGGGCGCGCTGGCACAAGGAAGAGACCGGTCGCGGCACTTACCTCATCGTCGTTACCGAAATCCCATGGCTGGTGCAGAAAGGCCGGCTGGTGGAAAA
>Ga0066706_10001091_pt1 | contig 10099 bp, 11 predicted proteins | sample GraSoiAngelo_155_FD_67274 | JGI IMG/M metagenome (GOLD analysis project Ga0066706, IMG submission 67274) | Grasslands soil microbial communities from the Angelo Coastal Reserve, California, USA - 14_1009_13_30cm | ecosystem: Environmental > Terrestrial > Soil > Grasslands | place: USA...
CAGCGCGATGCGCGAGGTAGCCGCCAGCGCCGCAACGCAGCGACGACCCGCCACACAGGGCAACTGTATCGCCGTCGCGCTGCTGCATGAGGGCCAGCTGCTGGGAACCGTCGCGCTCGGGACGCGGGATCCGCGGCGATCGTTCGGCCGAGAGGAGGCCGAGAACCTGGAGACCATGGCAACGCTCTGCGCCGCGGCGCTGGCCGCCTTGCAGCGGGCGCGGCTCGAGGGTGTGCTGCTTGCCGCGCGCACGGCGCAGCACGAGCTCAACAATCGGCTCGGGGTGGTGCTCGGCTATGCCGAGATGCTGGCCGAGTATCCCGACCTGCCTGCAAGTATGACCGAGGTGGTCAACGAGATCGTGAACGGCGCCAAAGATCTGGCCGAGACGGTGGACCAGCTACGGCGGGTGACGCGCATCCGCGAAACCCCGCGGCCGAGCCTGACGGGCACCACGCTCGATCTCCACGAGTCCGTGGCCTGACGATGCCCGACGACGAGCGGCGCACGGTGTTGGTGGCGGACGACGACCAGCGACTGCGGAATCTGCTCAGCTGGGCGCTCGAGCAGGGCAACTTCAGCGTGGTCGCCGCGGCGGATGGGTTGAGCGCCCTGGAAACGGCGCGCCAGGTCAACCCTGACCTCTACCTGCTGGATGTCGGCATGCCAGGGATGAGTGGCATCGAAGTCTGTCGCCAGCTTCGGGCCGACGGCGTGATCTCGCCGATCCTGATACTCACCGGGTTCGGCAGCGAAGAGGACAAGGTGGCCGGGCTGGAAGCTGGCGCCGACGACTACCAGACCAAGCCGTTCGCCACTCGCGAGCTGCTGGCGCGTGTGAATGCCCTGCTGCGGCGCTCGAACGTCTACGCTGGCGCCACCGGCCCCGATGTCTTCGTCACGGGCGACCTGCGCATCGACTTCGACCAGCACCTGACGTACAAGGCGGGGCGGCCGGTGGATCTCACGCCGACCGAGTTCGGCATCCTGGCCTGTCTGGCCCGCGCGCCTGGCGAGGTGCAGCCCAGCCGAGCCATCCTGCAGAAAGTCTGGGGCCCGGCCTATCGCGACGAAGTCCACCTGCTGCGCGTCAACGTGGCGCGGCTGCGTCGCAAGATCGAGGACATCGCCAGCCAGCCGCGCTACGTGCTGACCCACTCGCGCGCGGGCTACTCGCTCGCCGCGCAGTAGGTAACTTGCCGCGAGCGCACCCTCACCCCTGGATTAAACCTCTCCCAGAGGGAGAGGGAGTTCAGAGGCGCTGAATCTCTTTTTCGAGCGCGCGGAAGGCGTGGTGAACCTGGCGCTCGAGCTCGTCGAGGGCGATCAGCAGGACGGGGCGGACGATCGTGGGCACGTTCTCGCCGAGCAGGTCGCGGGCGTCGTCGAGATCGTCCACCTCGCGCCAATCACGCACGAGCCGTCGAGCCGCCTTCTCCTCGGGCGCGGATCGCCGCGAGAACAGCAGGATCGCCGCGATCAGCACGCCGAGCCCGATCAGCAGGCCCTTCTGCTGCATCAGGTCCGACAGCATGGTCTGCTGGGTCCACTCGGAGGCGGTGTAGCCGTCGGTCGTCGTCGTGCTGCTGGTCGTCGTAGCCATTGCGGTGTTCTCCTCGTCTAGACTGCGCCTAGGGCCTGTATCCGAGGCGCGTTTTCGGCCGCGGCCCTAGGCGGCTCGCAACCAGCGTGCCGCGCACGGTCCCAGGCTTGTACCAATCGTCGCGGAACTGCAACCGTGTTTACCGTACTGTAACCCCGGCGCAATGCAACCGATGCTATGGTCAGTGGTGAGCCAAGTGCTCCACAGGGAGGACTTAAATGAATCTCCGCGCCACGCACCGGCTCAACTGCTGCTGGCAGGTTGACAGATAGCGGCCCCGTTGGCGAAGGCCGCCGGAAAGGGGCCAGAGCGACACGCCGCGCGTCCAAAGTGGGCCCATCGAGCATCGCCTGAGTGGCGATACCGGGGCCGATCTGAGAACTGGGAAAGTCGAACGTCGTAAGGTTTGTGTCGCACGCATGAGCTATCGAACGACCGGAACGAAATGAAACCTTGAAATTTTGGGCCGTCTCCCCGCGAGACGGCCCTTCTTTCACGGCTCGTTCCCGTCCGCGTGGGGGCATTTGTAGGGAAGTCTGGCGCACGGGGAGCCAAGCCGCTAAACTGCTTCGGCTGGCGCCGTTCCTCGTCCGTAATCTCTTCTCGTGTCGACGGAACCCATCTTGACCGGTGATCCGCCCTTGCCAGCCGGGCTGATCGTTCGAATTTATTCAGGCTGATTCGTTCCAAGGGAGCCGTCGACAAGATGTCGGGTGACGTTACTTTGACCTGCCGCGATTGCGGCCAGGGTTTTTCTTTTACTGCTGGCGAGCAGGACTTCTATGCGAGCCGGGGTTTCAGCGAGCCAACCCGCTGCCCGGACTGCCGCGCTGCACGCCGCGCCGAGCGCGAGCGCGGCTCGTACTCCACTGGCGCTGGTTTCAGCGAGAGCAGCGCGCCGCGCGGCCCACGCCAGATGTTCGAGGCGGTTTGCTCGGGCTGCGGCGGGATCGCCAGCGTGCCGTTCCAGCCGAGCGCCGATAAGCCGGTGTACTGCTCGACGTGCTTCGAGCAGCGGCGCGGCGTCAACGCTGGCGCGCGCCGGGTTGCCGGCCGCGGCCGCTACTAGGAAGGGCCAACAGGGGGTACGCACGTACCCCCTGTTTCGATTTTCTGACATCATTGAGAGAGCACTGCACCGAGAGGGGCGTTTAAGCGCAATGCACGTCGAAGCTCGCGAAGGCGAGCCGTTTGATCAACTGCTACGGCGATTCAAGACTGGGATCGATAAAGCGGGCATCTTGCGCGAGTACAAGCGCAAGCAGCGCTTCAAGAGCGCAGGCGAGCTGCGCCGCGAGAAGGCGAAGGCTGCCGCCAGACGCCGCACCAAGCGACCCCGAGTTCGCGCCGAAGCACGCCGCTAGCGTCGCTCCGACAACGAGGCGCCGCCAGGGGGAGCGGCCTCGAGCGCGCGCAGGCGGAAGCGCTGGACTTTGCCGCTGGCTGTCTTCGGCAGCTGGTCGACGAACTCGACCCAGCGTGGATACTTGTGCGGCTGCAGGTGCGCTTTGACCAGCGCCTGCAGCTCTACGGCTTCGACGGATGCGCCCGGCCGCCGGATCACGAAGGCCCTGGGCTTCATCAACCCCGCCGCGTCGCTTGCGCCGACCACCGCGCATTCGAGCACTTCGGGGTGGCTGAGCAAACACGTCTCGATCTCCAGGGGTGAGACCCACTGGCCGCTGACCTTGAAGACGTCGTCGTTGCGGCCCTGGTACCAGAAGTACCCGTCCCGATCGCGCACGTAGCGATCGCCGGTGCGCAGCCACTCGCCGCAAAACGTCTGTTTGCTGCGCTCGCGCTGATTCCAGTAGAAGAGCGCGGTCGACGCGGCCCTGACCCACAACTCGCCGGATTCGCCGTCCCGCGCGTCCTGGCCAGCTTCGTCGACAATCCGCGCCGCGTGTTCGCCGATCAGCACGCCACTCGACCCGGGCCGTACCTGCCCCGGCAGGTTGGAGCAGAAGATGTAGCCCGCCTCGGTGCTGCCCAGCCCGTCAAGCACCTCTACCCCCGTCAGCGCTCTCCAACGCGCGTACAGCGGCGCGGGCAGCGGCTCGCCCGCCGAGATGGCCAGGCGCACGCTGGCGAACGGCCGCTCGGACGACATCTCGGCCATGGCCGCGCACAACTGCGCGTAGGACGTCGGCACGGAGAAGAACAGCGACGGTCGAAACCGCCGCACCACGTCCAGCGTGTGGGCAACATCAGGCCGTTCCTGCGTAAGCACGGACGACGCGCCTGCCAGCAGCGGTAGGAACAGCGAATTGACCAGACCGTAGCTGAAGAACAGTCGCGCGACCGAGAAGGTGCTGTCCTTCGGCTCGATGCTCACGACCTGCTCCGCGTAGGGCGTTACGCACGCCAGCATGTCTCCGTGCAGGTGCACGACACCCTTCGGGCTGCCGGTCGTGCCCGACGAATACAGCCAGTAGCACGGCTCATCCACGCCCGTGGGGAAGGCGTCGAGCACGGGTGATGCGGATTGGAGCGCGGCGGCAAAGCTGGCGTCTTCGCCGCCAACTACCAGCACAGTCGGGACGCTGCCCGCGACGGCATCCATCAGGCCGGCGTGCACGACCAGCGCCCGCGCTCGGCTGTCGTCGAGCATGAAGCGAAGCTCCGCTTGCCGCGCGGCGGTATTGATCGGCACCGGAACAGCGCCCATCTTCATCGCACCGATGAACATGGCCACGAACTCCGGGCCGTCCGGCAGCAGGATGGCCACCCGCTGCTCTGGCGCGACACCGGCCGTTCGCAGCGCGTTGCCCGCACGGTTGATCAGCGCCTGCAGGTCCGCATAGCTGATCGTCGATGCGTCCGTTCGCAGTGCCGGTCGGCTGCCGCGTCCCTCCTCGACGTGCCGATCCACCAGCGGCACGGCCATGTTGAACACCCTGCCTGGTGCGCGGCGGGTCAGCTCGAGCACGGCTCAAGGCTACAATGCGCCGGATTCCGCCATGACCCGATCGCTAGGTAATCAGCTCCCCGAAGCGTTGCAGAAGCTGCTGGACGGCTCTGACCTGGCACAGCGAGTAGGGCTGACGTTCCTGCTCTTGACGACAGATGAGAACGGCTGGCCACAGGTCGCCATGCTGAGCGTCGGTGAGCTGGTGGCGACCGAGCCACGCGCGGTCCGCGCAGGCCTGTGGTTGCACAGCGGTACGACCAAGAACTTGACGCGAGACGGTCGCGCGACGCTCGTGCTGATCGCCAACGGAAACGGCTATTACGTGCGAACCATGGCGCGACGCGGGGCCGATCTCGACCTCGGGCCCGAGGGACGGCTGGCCTACTTTACGCTCGAAGTCGAAGACGTCCAGGAGGACTCCACTGACTACGCCACGCTCACCTCGGGCGTCACCTTCAGCCTGAAGCAGCCGGAACAGGTCGTGCCGCGCTGGCGGCGCACCGTCCAAGCTTTGCTCGCGGCGGCAGCGTGAGATGATCCAGGATCTGCGTCAGTGGCTGAGCTGCGTCGAGCAGCTCGGCGAGCTGGTACGTATCGACCAGGCTGTGGACCCGATCGAAGAGATGGGTGCGGTGACCTATCTCGTCGCCAGGCAGTCGCCTTCGCCAGCGGTGCTGTTCGAGCGGCCGACAGGGTTCGAGTCGAGCTCCATCGGCGCTCGCCTGCTGTGGAACATCCTCGGCCCCAGTATGCGCCGCACCGCGCTGACGCTCGAGGAGCCGCCCGACACGCCCACCTTGGAGCTCATCAGGCGCGTCAAGGACAAGATGCAGGTTCGCATCCCGCCCGAAGAAGTCTCGAGACGCGATGCGTCTGTGTACGAGCACACGCTGCGCGGCGATGCGATTGATCTGACGAGCCTGCCGTTCCCCAAACACTGGCCACTGGACGGCGGTCGCTATGCGGGCACGGCCGACGCGGTGATCACGCGCGATCCTGACACCGGCTACTTGAACGTCGGCACGTATCGCATGATGATCCACGGGCCGCGCCAATGCGGGCTGTATCTGTCACCGGGCAAGGACGCGCGGCTGCACATCACGCGCGCCTGGCAGCGAGGCGAATCGATCCAGGTCGGCGCCGCCTGGGGAATCGATCCGCTGTTCATGGTTGTTGGCTCGCAGACGTTTCCCAAGAACCTTTCCGAGTATGAGTTCGCGGGTGGCATCAAGGGTGAACCGATTCCCGTCGTGCGCGGCCAGCTCACGGACCTGCTGCTGCCGGCCAACGCCGAGCTGGTGATCGAGGGCGAGATCCGGCCTGGCTCGATCAGACCGGAGGGACCCTTCGGCGAGTTCACCGGTTACTACGGGCGACCGGAAGCGGGCGCGCCGCTGGTCGACGTCACGGCGGTGCACTTCCGCTCCCGGCCGATCCTGACCAACGCGCTCATGGCCGATTATCCGTCGTGCGAGCAGAGCGGCTTTTTCGCGGTGGCGCGTTCGGCGCGGATCTGGTCGGACCTGGACCGACTGGGACTGCCAGGGATACAGGGTGTGTACTCGCACCCGGCCGCGGCAGGCGGGTTCGGCATGACGGTGCTCAGCCTCGAGCAACGCTACGCCGGCCACGCCGCGCAGGCGCTAGCGCTGGCTGCCCAGGTCCCCGGCGGGGCCTACTACACGAAGTGGATCATCGCCGTCGACGAGGACGTCGATCCGACGGACATGGATCAGGTGGTCTGGGCGATGGCATCGCGCTGCAATCCGATCGAGGACATCGACATCCTGCGCAATACCTGGAGTACCTGGCTCGATCCGACCCAGAATCCGCCCGAGGAGCGGCCGTATAGCTCCAAGGCATTGATCAATGCGTGCAAGGAGCACCGTTACCTGCCGGTCTTCTCAAAGCGCACCGCCTTGCGGCGTGAGATGTACGAGCGGGTGGCTGGGCGCTGGGCCTCGCTCGGCTTGCCTGGTGAGGCGCCCACCGTTCGCGCGTTCGAGTCGGATCAACCGGTCGTGTACCACGAGGAAGGCAGCTTCGAGCCGAGAAGCCAAAAGTGAGCGAGCGTTTTCTGCTCGTCAGCACCCCTCACCCCCGCCCTCTCCCAGAGGGAGAGGGAGTTTAAGCGCGTTGGCGAATACAATCTCAGAATGGCTCGACAGCCAGGCGCTCCGCGACGATGGCTGAGTGGGTTCGGCAACCTCGAGTGGCGAACTGATGAGCGCGCGTATGCCTCGCTGCTCGACGCGCTGACGCGGGATCGACTCGAGGTCGAGGCCGTCGAACGCGAGATGCAGGCCACGGGGCGCCGTAGCCTGGCGGACGTCCAGGAAGCGCAGCAGCGGGCCGAGCGCGACGAGCTTGCCGAAGCCCGCCGCGAGCTCGACGTCTTCCGCGCGGCGATGGCCGACGTACACAAACGTGGCGGCCACGAAGGCAAGGCTGAGGTGCCCTACGACAGCCGAGATCCAGCCGAAAGCGCGGCGGCGGACGTTCTCATCCAGTACCTGGTCCGCCCGGGCTACGCCGAAGTTCGCACCGAAGAGCCCAACCCCAAGCAGTACGTCTACTACATACGCGTCGATTGGCAGCGGCTGCGCACTCTGGCCCAGCAACAGGGCCATCCGCTCCCGCTGTAGTGACGGAGCCGGCAGGCGCGCCAGAACTGGCGCCGCGCCAGCAGCTCGATCTGCGCATCGCCAGCGATGACGGCGTGCACTCGCTTCGGACACACGTGGAGTATTTCGATCGGGCCAGCGGTCGCCTGCGGGTCGGCTGGCCAACCGAACGCCTGCGGCTGTTCCCGCTCATGCCCGGCCAACTGGTCATGGTCGAAGTCGCCCGCCCAGGCGACGCGCTCTACAGCATCGAAACGCTCATCGAGAGCGCAACCACCGAAGAGCCGCCCAGCCTGATCCTGCGCCCCGATGGCCCCTGGCAGCGAGTGCAGCGGCGGCGCGCCGTCCGCCACCCCGTCGACATGCGACCAACGTCTGCGCTGCAGTTGCGCGGGACCTCGTTCGAGCCAGTCGCCTTCAGCGCCATCATCAGCGACCTGAGCGCGGGCGGACTGCGGCTGGCCACCGTGACCGAGCTGCAGGTCGGCGATCAGCTCGAGCTGGCCTTTGGCACGCCGAGCGGCGGCGCCGAGCTGCGCCTCCGGCTGACCGTTGTGCGCGCGGCGCGTGGCCGTGACGGTTGGGATATCGGCTGCCAGTTCGTCGAGCCGAGCGCCACCGAGCGCGAGCAGATCGTGCAGTTCATCCTCGCCCAGCAGGGCGCAGTCGCCCGCTCAATCTGACCAAGCGTCGGACGATCTCCGACAACACCATTCCGAACACTGCCCCCGAGACGACGTCCCCCGGATAGTGTGCGCCGACGTACACGCGGCTGAAGCCGACCACGGCGGCCAGGCTGAAGAACACGGGCGCCAGGCGCGGCCAGACCGTGCTCAGGATCCAGGCGCCCGCAAACGACGAGCCAGTGTGACCGCTCGGAAACGACCATGAACCGGGCTTTTTCCCGATGACCAGTGCCTGGACGATCCGCGAAAACGGTCGGCGGCGGCGGAAGAACGCCTTGATCGGGTAGTCGATCAGCCAGGTCGCCACCGCGAGGCTGGGCAGGAGTCGCCTCACCGCCGTCCAGGATCGAGGCACTCCGACATACCAGGCGACCAGCGTGGCGATGAGCCAGATCCAACCGCCGGTCGTCACCACGGTCAGGGCGCCGCCGAGCGCGTCCAGCCTGGGCGGGTGGGGCCCTTCGTTGATCGCCAGATATATGCGCGCGTCGAGCGCACTCAGCGGCCCCATCCTTTGAAGCACTGCTTCCTTGAGCAAGCGGCGACCGCGACGCGCGGCCGGGCTCACCGGGGCGTCGGGTGCGAGGGCCGCCCGCACGGCTTCGACCACTGGCTGCGCCGCTGGCGTCGGTGCGACGCTCTGGGCGGCCACCTCCTCCAGCACCTGGGCGACTGCCCGCGTCCTGGCGGCAGGCGCGGTGGCGGCGCGCTCGATGACCGTCGCCGCGGCGTGCTCCGGCTGATCAGGTGTCGCGGCAGTCTCTTCGGCTGCCTGGTGGGCGCGCTCTTCCTCGGTGCGGCCCGCGCTCAGCCGCTCGACGCGCGCGACGACGGCTCGCGCTGCCCGCGGCGTCTCCACGCGCTCGAGGCCCTTTTCGAGTACCCGTTCAATCCGCTGTTCTGGATCGTCTTCGCCCGCCGAGCGGCTCACCCGCGGGATGGCGGTCGCAAGAATCGATCCAGTGCGTGTCACCCAGAGCGTGCCATCACTCAATCAGGCCGCCTACGCGGGCGCCTACGGCGTGTCGGTGACCCGCTAATGACTGAAGTACCGCCGAAGCCCCCTTGGCAGGCTCCGACCGAAATGCTACCTTTCTCATGCGGTCCATCCCTGGATGGGCCGTGCGCTTGGGAGGGTATAGTCATGACCGTGGAGACATCGGGCCAGAAAACTGTCCTGGTAATCGAAGATGACCCATGGACCCGCACGATCACGACGGCCCTGTTGGCGGGCGAGGGCTTCGCGGTGGTGGAAGCGAAGAACGGGGAGGAAGGTCTGAACAAGGCTCGGCAGCATTCGCCTGATGCCGTGCTCCTGGACCTGGCGCTGCCCACCAAGTCCGGCCTCGAAGTCCTGCGTGAGCTCAAGAGCGACGTGTCCACCCTCGGGATTCCTGTCATCGTCGTCAGCGCCTATGGCAGCTTGATGAACGAACAGGACGCGCATCAAACTGCCGGGGTGATCCAGAAGCCGTTCGACTACGACGACCTGGTCGGTCAGGTCGAACGAGCGACGGAGCGTGCACTCGAGGTGGCGCTGACCTGATCTAGAATGCTGGGCAGCCATGCTGCCCAGCAACGCCTCAGATTGGGAGGTCAGCAACCCGCCGCCCAAGAAGGGTAGGCGGGGTCTTGGCGGTCTCGCGCTGATGCTCGGGCTGCTGATCGTGCTCGGCGCGGTCGTCTTCGTGGCCGTGACGCGGTTGCCAACCGGCAGCCTGTCTCGCGCGACGGCGCCCAACGAGAGCGCTCGTGGCCAGGCGGCGCCTGCGCCGGCCGCGGCTGGCACGCCGGCGGACGCGGCCACGGAGCAGGCCATCCAGCAGGCGATCCAGCAGCTCGACGACGCGCAGGCCCAGGCCATCGCCACTAACAACCCGAACGTCATGGCCGCCAGGGCCACGCCCGAGTTCTACCAGGAGCAGGTGGCGACCAATCAGGACCTGGTTGACCACGGCGTGACCGAGGTCAAGTTGATCAAGATCGAGTGGGGCGACATCGTGGTCAACGGCAACACCGCCACGGCCACGGCCTGGGAGACGTGGGGCACCACCTTCGAGGACGGAACCACCGAGCAGTCACGCGACCGCAACGTGTATACGCTGGTCCAGCAGAACGGAGCCTGGAAGGTCCAGGCGGACGTTCATCCGGACCAGCAGCAGAACCCGGGCAACCCGGCCGCTCCGGGCGCCTGACGGCTAGTCCGCCGCGAGTCGCCTCTCCCTCTGGGAGAGGCCGCGCGCAGCGCGGGTGAGGGGTGGGTACGAGATTTCAA
>Ga0066706_10001096_pt1 | contig 10078 bp, 10 predicted proteins | sample GraSoiAngelo_155_FD_67274 | JGI IMG/M metagenome (GOLD analysis project Ga0066706, IMG submission 67274) | Grasslands soil microbial communities from the Angelo Coastal Reserve, California, USA - 14_1009_13_30cm | ecosystem: Environmental > Terrestrial > Soil > Grasslands | place: USA...
TCCCAATCGAATCCCACTGAGTTACGGACTCCGCGGGCGACGATCTCATACCCGCTGCCATCTGCATTCATGCGCCCGATCAAGGCATAGCGGTTCGGATCAGGTTCACAGATGTTGCAGGGAGCTCCGACGGGCACATAGAGTTTGCCATCCGGACCGAAGGCGATATATTTCCATCCATGATCCGGCTGCATCGGAAAGCGATCCGTCACCACGACCGGCTTGGGCGGTTTCGTCAAATGTTGTTCGATGTCATCGAAGCGAAGGATCCGATCCATTGCGGAGACATACAAGGAGCCATTCCGATACGCGACGCCGACTGGTTGCTGCAAGCGACTGGCAATGGTGTAGACCTTATCGGCGCGCTGATCGCCGTCTGTGTCCACCACAGCATAGACATCGCCCTTGGAACGGCTGCCGACAAACAGTGTGCCGTTCTTTCCCAGTGCCATTCCACGCGCATTGGGGACATTGTCCGCGTAGACCGTGATCGTGAAACCGGGGGGAAGCTTGATCTTATCCAAAGGAAGAGAGCTCGCATGGATCTGGCTTGCTAGGAACACCAGCAAAATCGAGGCGAACACCAGCGCAACAAGACGATTCGTCATACTGACCTCTTTATAGTTCTCTGTCCTTGAGGGGAGAGGGTGATTTGGCGCTCCGGTACTCAAATACAATCGGCGTCCCCGCCAATTGAGTCGCCTGGCTTCGGGCGGTTTCAATTCGGTTATGATGAGAGGAGAGCGAGCACGCAGGATCGGTGATACCGGCATTCCCCGTCACATGAAAGGCCTGACAGCGACATCCGCCAAAATCTATGTGACGACGGTCACACGTGCGGCATGGATCGGGGAGCCAGCCCTCTCCGCGAAACTGATTAAAACCGGAGGAGTAGTGCCAAACGTCGCCGAGATGCGATTGCTGGACATTTTCAAAGCGCAGTCCCGGCAATGTGCGGGCCAGATGACAGGGCAGCGCGAGTCCTTCCGGATTCACCACAATGAACCGCCGTCCCCATCCATCCATGCAGGATTTGGGATACATCGAGTAATAGTCAGGAGTGACGAACACCACCTCCATTGTCCTCTGAAGCCGTAGTCGCGCCTCTGCCGCGATGGTTCGGGCGCGTTCGATCTGCTCGCGAGTGGGCAGAAGCGCGGCGCGGTTGTGTAAAGCCCATCCAAGATACTGCGCGTTCGCCAGCTCGAGTCGGTCGGCCGACAACTCCTCGGCCAGTGTGATGATGTCAGCAGTCTCGGCGATGTTATTCCGATGGAGCACGACGTTAATGGTCAGCGGGAGCTCTAACGATTTGACCCACTTCGCCGCTTCCAGTTTCCGAGAGAAGGATGGAGCGCCGGCGATGCGGTCGGATTCTGATGGCCGTGCGCTTTGGAACGACAGCTGCACGCTATTGAGGCCGAGTGCCTGCAACTGAGCGAGACGCTCCCGCGTGAGAGGAAGGCCGCTCGTAATCAGGTTCGTATACAAGTCGAGCGTGCATGCGCCGGCGATGAGGTCCTCGAGATCATCCCGAAGCAACGGCTCTCCCCCGGTGAGATTAAGCTGGACAACGCCGAGCGCTTCCGCCTCGCGAAAGACACGAAGCCATGTGGGCGTGTCGAGTTCATTCTTGCGGAGTCCATAGTCTAGAGGGTTTGCACAGTACGGGCATCGCAGCGGACACCGGTAGGTGAGTTCTGCGATCAGCGTGTATGGACGATACTCGCTATTCATCACTTGATCCTCTCCCTCCCCGTCTCCCTCTAACAAAGGAGGAGGTGACATGGTTCTTGCAAAAGGCAACGGTCAGCCAGGGTGCTCAGAAATCTCTTCACTTCTCGCTCGATCTCAGCGGAAGAGACGTCGACATAGGTTCGAGCCAAGTGCTGCACAATTTCGTCAACGGTGTATTCCCCTGTGCAGTGAGTCGTGATTTCCATTGCGGCCTTGTTCAGGTTAAGCCCCCTTTCGGGATAGAGAAGCAGGTAGCGACCTGTCTTTCTATCGACACGAAGGCGAACCTTAGAATGGAGCCGCGGTCTTGCTGCTACGCCGTTCATGAGGTACGCCTTCCAATCCCCAACCAGGTTCGACATAGGCCGCATACAGACAATCCAGGATATGCCACAGAATCTCCGCCTTCTTGATCAGCGCCCTCACGCACCGTTCCTGAAGCTCATACGTTGTCGCGTGCTGCGCCACGAATTCGATCGCCTGCTTTGCATCGGAGTTTGCGCGGGAAATGCGCATCTGGAAGTACCCCAAGGCTGCTGCCTTGATCCATGGGTAATGTTGCTCCCATGCCTCGATGCGCTGAGCCATAAGAGTAGGCGCAAACAATTCCGTGAGAGAGGAAGCTACCGCTTCCAGCAGAGAACTCTCGCGTACAAAATGGACGTACCCGTCACACGCGAGCCGAACTCCTGGGAGTACTGACCGACAAGTCTTGACTTCTTCCGGGTCCAGGCCCACGCCTCGGGCCAGTTCGAGCCATGAAGCGAGTCCGCCATGCCCCTCATGCTCACCGTCGTGGTCCTGAATCCGGCGGAGCCAGATCCGCCGAAAGTTTGGATCCTCGGACTTTGCGAGAATGAGGGCATCCTTGATAGGGATACGGGTTTGGTAATAGTACCGGTTCAAGACCCACTGTTGGAGCTGGAGCTCCGTCAATTTCCCTTCGTGCATGAGTTGGTGGAAGAGGTGATGGTCATGATATCGGGTGCGTCCTTCGCGTGTGAGCCAATCGACGAAGGCTGTTTCTGAAAGCGCGCCGCGCTGTTGGTCATTCATAACTCGATCTCCATGCCATCAAAGGCGACTTCCCATCCTGCCATCTCCACGCATTGCCGTTCAGGCGAATCCTCTTTCAGGATCGGATTGGTGTTGTTGATGTGGATGAACACTCGCCGAGAGGTGGAGATCTTGGAAAGCACTGAAAGACTCCCTTCTGGACCGCCGACAGGCCAATGCGCTAGGTCCTCCGCCGATTTGTTCATAAGGCCGGAGGCAGACAACTCGTCGCTGGACCAAAACGTGCCATCAAACAGCACGCCATCCGCGCCGTCCAATACGTCGTAGACGGCGGGCGTGAATCTGCCGACGCTCGAGAGATACGCCAGCGCTCGACCATGCGCGAGTTGACGAAACCGCAGACCCACATTCATTTCTTCGTCGGGCGAGACGATATCTTCCAGATGAACAGGAATTTTTCCTGGCATCGCCACGGCCGTGACCGTCAGCGCAGTTGGAGAGCCGTCTGCGCGTAGCACAGTTTCCTCCACGCCGATTTTCAGAGTCCGCCAAGTGACTTGAGCAGGAAAACGCTGAAGTGTCCGATAGAAGCTATTGCCTTCGGTAAATCCGCGACGCACCCAATCAGTGGCGTAGACAACAAGAGGATGATTCTCCCGGAGCGAGAGGAGTCCAAGGCAATGGTCCAGGTCTCCATTGGTCAGGAAGATCGCCTGGATCGGTGAGTCACGCGATTTCCTGGGGTGGAGCCGATCGAAGCTTTCGATTTGTGACTGGATGTCGGGAGACGCATTGAGGAGAAACCAATTGCCGTCGTCTCCGTTAAGGCACACTGATTCCTGCATGCGAGGAATGGCCTGGATCAACCCTTCCCGCACACCGCGGCAATTGGAACAGGCGCAGTTCCATTGCGGAAATCCTCCTCCGGCAGCTGAGCCTAATATACGAATGATCACGTCTATACACCGTGATCGCTGTTATTTGTGGTCAATTGATATAGGAGCTTCCTCGGGTTGCTCTTGGACCTCGGGGATTTCTTTGAAATCATCTTGATAAGAGTTGATCTCGGAATCCATTTTGATTTCCACGAATGACGGTGCCTCCCAGTTCATGATCATCACCTCCATTTTGTGTGCAGGATATGCGGATGGTATGGACAGTCCCATACCTCATCGGATTCAGATACAGCCACGAAGGTTTCAGATTTCCCGGGGGCAAGCCTGCCAGCCGTGCCGATATATCAGCAGAGCGCCGATATGTTGGCAGACATCATAGCCCTCTCGGCCGTACATGACCCTTCACATCTCGGACAGGCCTTCTTTCTTTACTCCCTCAATAACTTGTGTCTCCGACTCGGGGCACTGGCCGTCTGAAATTTTGGCCGTCATCACGGCAGGATCGCGATGATTCTGACCGGCCCGCCAGTGCCGCCTTTGATCTTCATCGGCAGCGCGATGATCGTGGCTCCGTGGAGCGGCAGCGTCTCCAGGTTCGCGACATTTTCAAGCCCATACAGGTCGGCGCCGTTGATGATCTGATGGACGATGAAGTCTCCCGAGGGACCGTAATCGATGCTGGGCGTATCGATGCCGATGCCGCGAATCAGGCGCTCTTTCGACAGGAACTCGGCCGCTGCTTTGGAAAATCCCGGGAAGTGAAGATTTTTGGTGTCGCCGGGCGCATCGGTTCCGAGATACTGCTTCTTGTCCGGCCAATGTCGCCCCCAACCGGAGCGCATCAGCACAATGGCGCCGTCGGGGATGCGGCCATAGGCGGCTTCCCACCCTTTGAGATCACCGACCGACAAGCGGTAATCGCGGTTCTCGGAGGCCGCTGTCGTCACATCCACCACCACCGCCGGTCCGATAAGGCGATTGATTCCGATCTCATCCACTGCGCTCCGGTCCTTGCCGAAGTGCAGCGGGGCATCCATATGGGTGCCTCCATGCTCCGACATCGCGAAGTCTCCTGAAGCGTACCAGTATCCGCCTGCCGTCATGCCCCAGTCGGTCTTCCGCCATTGAAATGGTTTGTTGGTGGGCCACGCAATGGTGCGGTCGTCGAATGGATACGTCAGATCCACAAGTTTTTGCTTCTCGAGTTGGGCGACGGCGGGTCCGCTTGCGAACACGAGCCCTGTTAAAACCAACATCGTCAGTTTCATAATCACCTCGTGTGAGGGGTGAGCTATAATCGGTCGATCATGACAGGCCGCGACGCGCTCTACCACCCGTTTCATTTGTGCCCTCCAGAGAGCCTGGAACGCTTCCTCGCCCGTTACGATGCCATCCATTTTCGCGATTATATGGCGATTCAACTCACGCCACTGAGCGGGACGATGGCGTATCCCGATCGCATGGGCGACACCTATCCGCATCTCCTTGAGGAAGGCCGGATTGTGCAAGGACACAATGTCAGCGGACCGCTGAGCGCCGAAATGGATGCGCGCATTGACCGGGACTTGAAGGACCGCGAGTGGCGGGAGATCTTTCACCTGGCACTCCGGCATGAACCCCGATTCAGGAGGGGATTTGTTGAGCGCAACGAGGAGAAGGTGCTGGCGCCATGGATGTCCGATCGGTGGTTGGCCTGGCCCGTGACCCTTGCCGACCTGCGGCAGATGTCCCGACTCAAGCTGGATCCGGAGCGGGCCGAGGCGCTGGAGTATGGGATGATGATGGTGAAGACGTCGTCCGCCTTGTGGTATACCGTCAAGCTCTGCCAGCGGCACGGTCTCGAGGCAACGACGGACTCACCCGCGCACGATCGGCTGCTTCGTCGAATCATCGCGCGCGACCGATTGGAGCTGCAGGCCTTTTTGCTGAAGTCAGGGAGCGACTAGCGGAATGTCAGTCACATCTCATCGTCATCGGCCCAGGGATCAGAAGCTTCCAGCGCCTTCTGCTGGTCCATGGCATTGGTGAGAAGGACCCGGATGAACATCGACACGACGGAGTCGCCGGCGGCGGGAACCACTTTGCTTGACGCCGCCATTTTCTCCAGCCATGTTTTTTGGTCCTGAGCGAGTTGGACTTTCAGCTCCACAAGATTCCGTTGGCTGCGGAGTTCCTCAAGCCCTTCCCGAGTCACCATATCCAGCGTCTGGCCTTGCTCTTCAGAATTCCATAAGAGCGTCCGCATAAAAATAGAAATGACCGAGCCCTCCGGAAGGGTCCCCCCGGGCGGCACCGCGATTTTGCCCTTCCGGACCATCATGTCCAGCCACGCCTTTTGCTCAGGCGTGATCTGCGCCGGAATCTCGACGATCGCCTCTTTGCCGAAAATATCCATGTTCCGTGAGGGATGAGAAGCGCGATTACATCACGGGCATTTCCGGCTTGTCAATGAGCCGCATCAGCGAGTCGCACCTAAAAAACGTTGGCAGTTCTCAACGTGGTTGATACAATACCCCAACTTTCGTAGCAGCTCACTCTGCCAAAGGGGGGCATCATGAAAGTACTCGCCTTCGTGGCTCTTCTTGCCGGCCTGACGACACCCGCTTTCGGCATCGACATGACGGTGGATCCCGGCGGGTTCTTCGGAATTCATTGGAACACCCATATAGGGGACATTCCACGATTGGAGCTGGTCAAGGATGGCCACCAGTTCAAAACCTACGCCATGCCGGGTTCGCCGCCTGTCATCGGCGGCGTGCAGGCCGAAAAGATTTTGTACAGATTTTATAAGGGGCGACTCGAAAGCGTGCAGGTGCGTTACATGGGACGGCAGGCTCACCGGCACATCATCGCCTGGGCCGCACAACAGTTCGGGCCGATCCCTTTCACCGATTCGCGTGCGGTAGAGCAGGTGACATGGCTTGGCACCGAGACCAGCATCTCTCTTCGGTACAATGCCGTGCATGACGAAGGCATCCTGCTCTGGAACAACCGCTCCCTGGAGTCTGAGCTCCTCTCCGAAACGGGCTTGGCCGGCGGAGGCTAGCTTGGCGGGAAGCGCGTGATCGTGACGGGGCCGTACTCGAGTTTTGGGCCCTGCTCGCTGTAGCGGCAGATGGTGTGCTTCAGCCATTGCGCATCGTCTCGCTGGGGAAAGTCCGACCGATAATGAGCGCCCCGCGATTCCTCGCGGGCCAGCGCTCCGACCATCACGGTTTCAGCAAGCTCCACCAATGACCCCAGTTCGAGCGCAGTGATCAGGTCGGTATTGAACATTGCGCCCTGATCCTCCAGCCTTATCGACATGGCCCGCACTCGAAGCTCCTTCATGGAGGCCACTGCTTCGGCCATGCTGTTCCTGGTGCGGACCAGTCCGAATCGCAGCGCAAGAATTCGTCCCAAATCTTCCCGTACCTGCCAGGGCCGTTCGTCCTCGTCATTATTCAGCAGCCGGCAAATCCGCGTCTGCTCCTGCTCCAACAGGCCGGCGTCGTTCTTTCCTATAGGAGCCGAGCGAGCGTACTCGGAAGCGCGGACGCCGGCTCGTCTGCCGAAGACGATGGTCTCAAGCAGGGAGTTTCCCCCGAGACGATTTGCGCCATGGATGCTGACGCATGCGCATTCGCCAGCCGCATACAGCCCCGGCACAGACGTCTCGCCCCACGTGTTTGTCTTGACGCCGCCCATCGCGTAATGCGCGCCGGGGCGGACCGGAATCGGCGACTCGATCGGGTCCACGCCCGCAAAGTCCAACGCGAGCTGCCGGATCTGCGGCAGCCGTTCGAGAATCCGCTCACGTCCCAGATGGCGAAGATCGAGCAAAATGCACTCATCCACGCCGCGGCCCTCGGCAATCTCCTGTCCGATGGCGAGTGAGACCGTCGAGCGCGTGGCAAGCTCCATCTGCTCGGGCGCATACCGCTTCATGAACCGCTCGCCCAGCGTGTTCAGGAGATAGCCGCCTTCGCCCCGCGCCCCCTCTGAAATCAGAATGCCGGTGTCCTTCAAGGTCGTGGGATGAAACTGGATGAATTCCATGTCCATGAGCGGCGCCCCCGCGCGGTATGCCATGCTCATGCCGTCTCCGGTGTTGATCACGGCATTCGTACTGGTGAGAAAAATCCGGCCGCAGCCGCCGGTCGCGAGAATGACCGCTTTGGCGCCGATGGCATGAAGACCGCCCTTCAGCACATCCCAGGCGACGACGCCTCTGCACACGCCGTCCTCGACGATCAGGGCGGTGACATACCATTCTTCATAGACGAAGACGGCCTGCTTCATGAGCTGTTCGTACATCGCGTGCAGGATGGCATGGCCCGTGCGGTCTGCGGCGTAGCAGGTCCGCGGAAATCCCGCGCCGCCGAACGGACGCTGCGCGATGCGTCCCTCGGCGTCCCGGCTGAAGATGACGCCCATTCGCTCGAGTTCCAGGATGTCGGACGGCGCGTCCCGGCACATGGCCTCGATCCCGTCCTGATCGCCCAGCCAAAGCCCGCCCTTTGCCGTATCGTACGCATGGTTCTCCCAGGAGTCGTTCTGCCCGAGCGCGGCATTGATCCCGCCCTGAGCGGCGACGGAGTGACTGCGGACAGGATGAACCTTGGAAATGATGGCGACGTCGATTTCGGGAAGCGCGGCCACGGCGGCGCGCATGCCGGCCAAGCCGCCGCCGATGATCAACAGATCGTGGGTTCGTTCGAGCGGTTTCAACGGTCGTGCAGCATAACCTTACTCCATCAGTTAGACAAGCGGACGCCTCTCAGAAGAGGATTTTCGTGTGTTGGCAAATCATCGCGGAGCATGATAATCTTTTTGCGATGGTCTCTCGTCATCACCGTCCGCCTCGCATCCAACCTTTCATCATCATCGGAGAAGCCTAGCATGAAGGCCACGAAGACCGGACCGCTTCCCGAGCCCACCGATACGTTTGTGCAACGGCATATCGGACCGGCGGACGCCGACATCAAGGAAATGTTGGCGACCATCGGACTGCAGTCCCTCGATGCGCTCATAGACGCGGCGGTGCCCGCGGATATCAGGATGCAACGGCCGTTGGCCCTCGGCCGGCACAGGGCGGAACACGAAGCGATGGCCGAACTGCGCGCGCTCGCCGAGCGAAACGAGATCTTCCGCTCGTTCATCGGCATGGGGTATTACGACTGTGTGACTCCGCCCGTGATTCAGCGAAACATTTTGGAAAATCCCGGATGGTACACCCAGTACACGCCGTATCAGGCTGAAATCGCGCAGGGACGGCTCGAGGCCTTGTTGACCTTCCAGACGATGGTCGCCGATTTGACGGGGTTGCCGTTGGCGAATGCCTCGTTGCTCGACGAGGCGACCGCCGCGGCGGAGGCCATGTCGATGTGCCTGGCGATCTCGCGCGCCGGTGGCGGGCCCGAGAAACGCGGGTTCTTCGTCGCGCGCGATTGCCATCCGCAGACGATCGCCGTCCTGCAGACCCGTGCCGAACCGCTCGGCATCGGGCTCCACATCGGCGCCATCGAGCAGATCGACTACGCAGGCCAGGCGCTGTGCGGCGTGCTGGTCCAGTACCCCTCCAGCGACGGCGCCGTCCGGGATTACGGCCCGCTCGTCGAGCGCGCGCATGCGGCAGGGGCGCTTGTGGTGGCCGCCACCGATCTGTTGGCGCTCACGTTGCTGCGGCCTCCCGGAGACGTCGGAGCCGATATCGCCGTGGGGTCAAGTCAGCGCTTCGGCGTGCCGCTCGGCTTTGGCGGGCCGCATGCCGCGTTCATGTCCACCAAGGACGAGTACAAGCGCCAGATGCCCGGTCGCCTTGTGGGAGTCTCTCGGGACGCGAGCGGCAAAGCGGCATATCGGTTGGCCCTCCAGACCCGCGAACAGCACATCCGCCGGGACAAGGCCACGAGCAACATTTGCACGGCCCAGGTGCTGCTCGCCGTCATGGCAAGCATGTACGCCGTGTATCACGGCCCGGACGGGCTTCGCCGGATTGCCGAGCGCGTACATGCGTGGGCGGTACTGCTCGCAGAAGGCCTGAGCCGCCTCGGCCATGATGTGGGTCGCGAGCCCTTCTTCGACACGCTGCGCGTGACGCCGAGGAATCGCTCTGCCGAAAAAGTGATGGCCAGCGCAAAAGAACGCCGCGTCAATCTTCGGCGCTTCGAGGACGGCGCCATCGGAATCTCCCTGGATGAGGTGACGACGGCTGGTGACATCCAGACGCTGCTCGAGATATTCGCAGGCGGTCCGCCGCCGTTTTCTCTTGAAGAGCTCGCGGGGGGAGTCCAGGCCGGTTTTCCGGCGGCCTTTGCCAGGACCGGCAAGTATCTGACCCACGAAGTGTTCAACCGGTATCACTCCGAGCATGAAATTCTGCGGTACATCCACCGGCTCCAGTCGCGCGATCTTTCCCTGGTCCATTCGATGATCCCGCTGGGCTC
>Ga0066706_10001103_pt1 | contig 10072 bp, 11 predicted proteins | sample GraSoiAngelo_155_FD_67274 | JGI IMG/M metagenome (GOLD analysis project Ga0066706, IMG submission 67274) | Grasslands soil microbial communities from the Angelo Coastal Reserve, California, USA - 14_1009_13_30cm | ecosystem: Environmental > Terrestrial > Soil > Grasslands | place: USA...
CGGATGACGCGAAGCCGCGCCTTGAATTGATCAAGAACGCGTTCCCGCTATCCAAGCCTTATCTTTATTAGCTCCGGGAAATCACAACCTGGAAAACGTTGCCAACCCTTGTTAGGTCGACCTGCGAACTCTATGATGAATCCGCTTGCGATTGCAATTCCAGCCATCGAATAATTGAGCGAGGTCCTTTGTGAACAGGAAGATCAATCATCTCGCAGTTTGGATTCTTGTCGTTGTGCATCAGCTCATCGGCTGGGGATGGTACGCCATCTTCGGTGAGAAATGGCTCAATTTGCATGCCCGGACGATGACCGACATCGAGCGCACGCATAACGTAGGTGCCTATGTGTTCGCAATTGTCACGGCCATCATAGTGAATTACACCCTGGCTTGGCTGATCTCGCGTCTTAATGCGACCACTGCTGTAGCCGGATTGAGAGTCGCGCTCGTTTGCTGGTTCGCGTTTCTCTTTGTCGAACACGCCGCCATCGCTGTGTTCTCCGCTTTCGAGACGAATCCCTGGCCGCTCATCTTGATCGACATGGGCCGGCCATTGGTTGCTTTCGGGATTAGTGGACTTGTGCTGGGTGCCTGGCGCAAATGAGCGGCTTGGTAGTCAACACCTATTTCCCTTATGCCTAACGAATCCATTCTCATCGCGCAATCGAAGGAACCGCTCTATTTGCCTTCGAAGATGTCAAACCAGCATGGGCTGATCGCCGGCGCTACCGGCACAGGCAAAACGCTGCAAATCTTGGCTGATCTGTTCGATTCAATCGTGCCTTCCACGATGTCATCAGCGATTAACCAGGCGTGAATCGAACTCATAGTCGACTGACGGCGCGATGCGAATGCGTTTGAAATCCCGGTGTTCAGGATTGAGAAGAAAATTTGTGTCCGCGGGACTGATCGCGCTCGGCAGAGCCAACACTGCGAACCGTCGCTCTTGAATCCAGCGATCGCCGATTTCTTTCGTTTCTTTGGGTGGCGGAGAAACCCGCCAGTTCGGCGGTAACTTTTTTACGGGAAAGACTTCCGTGATGCTATCAGGCCATTCCAAATAAAATGCCTTGTATTTTTCTTCAAGAATGAACGGCACGCGATTGACGAAAACCTCGAATGCTGCGGTGGATTGGTGTTCACTGACATAGGCGACACGCACTCCTCGTGAATTCCACCGGCCGCCGTATCGCCACGGGCCTTCTCCAGTGAAAGCGGTCTTCTCGCGACTCACGCGCACTATCCGCCACGCTGAAGCCATGGCGGGTTAGGAGTAAACGCCATAGTCGATTCGCCCAAGCAGATTGTCTACCTCGCGCGCTCCGATCTCTGTTTCCGCATAATCGAGTGGTACGGAACCTCCAAGACCGCGTTGCGGAAACTTCAACCAGGCGCGCGCCTTTACCAGGTTGCCAAAAACATCCGTCGCATGCTCAAGCAGCCGTGCAAATCGCAGAAGCTTGTCGGATTCATCAGGAGACAATCGCCCCGAACTTTTTCGTCGCTGCAATGTTGATCGCGAAATCGAGAGTTTTGCCGCCAGCTGCTCGAGTGGAAGATCGATTTTGTTCTGCAGGGTCTCCAACTCGGAGAAAGACAATCCCCTTTGGATTTGTCGAATCAGCTCGGTGGGATGTATCGCTTTTACACTCGGCCGTTTCCTTTCAAGCACTGCTGTCTTCATGATTGCTTTTGATTCAAGTGAAACAATTTAATGCATCAATTGAGCAAAATCAAATTTATCGCTGCCGGCGCTAGCGCCGCATTGAAAGCCCGTTCCACCCGCGGGAGCCGTGTTGGTTAATTCAAGACTTCTTACTACGCGGCGATCTGGCCCAGAACAGTTCGGAGCTCGTGAAAATCCACCGGTTTGACTAGGTGAAAATCAAAGCCGGCTTCTTTGCCGCGACGGATGTCCTCGTCCGTTCCAAAGCCGGTGAGCGCGACGCCCTTGATGGGACGTCGCCGTTTTGCCTCGTAAATGAGATCATATCCATTGCCGTCGGGGAGACCGATATCGCTCAGGAGGACATCAAACTCTTTTGAATCGATAACTTTTAGCGCGGCCTGCGCACCATCGGCCACCGAAATCTTGTGTCCGAAATGAGTGAGAAGACGGGACAAAGCTTGCAGCGTATCGCCGTGATCTTCCACAAGCAGAATACGCAGCGGCTTTGCTGGCTTTTCCTGAGCATGAGAACGCATTTGCATCTTTTCGGCGCAGTACGGGATTGCGTCAAGTATCATCGTGAAGCTCTGATGGAATAGTGCAAACGCGCGATGCTTTCGGGATATCAATATTTCAAAAATGAAATGACCGGCGTGGACTGGAGCTGTTTGCGGCCGTGAAGGAATTCGAGTTCAATCAGAAACTGCGCCTCTAGAAGTTGTCCGCCAGCTTTGCGAATAAGAGCTGCCGCGGCGCCAGAAGTCCCGCCGGTCGCGAGCAAATCATCCACCAGCACAATTCGCTCACCGGCCGCTATCGCATCAGTGTGCATCTCCATTTCCGCTTCTCCGTATTCGAGCGAATATTTCGCGACCTCGGTTTTGCAAGGCAACTTTCCGGCTTTTCGGATTGGAACAAAACCGACACCAAGTTCGTATGCGACGGCCGATCCAAATAGAAAACCCCGCGCATCGATGCCAACAATTTTGTCGATCTTCTTTCCCCGGCAGTGCTCAAGAAAAAGGTCGATCGACGCGCGAAACAGCGCCGGATCGTTCAAGATCGGCGTGATGTCTTTGAAGACAATTCCCTTCTTCGGAAAATCCGGGACATCCCGCACCGCTGCGCGCAATTGTTCGAGAGCATTCGAACCCATCGGCGCGACGCTAGCGAGCCATTGCTAAACGTCAACGGCAACGCTGCAGTCGCGCCTCTCAGAGACAGGCGAGGGATGCGTTGCAAATACATTGGTGCGTGCGCGCCCTGCACAGCGAAAGCGGCTACAGCACCGCAACGTTAAGACGCGATCAAGTGATTCGGCGAACGATTGCAAAGCCGGTGGTGCGCTCTTAGACTAAATTTCCTCGTGGATCGAACTCTTCTGATTATTTCGACGGTCTGTTTTTTGGCCGCGGTCGTGCACAGCGTGATCGAGTTGCGTGCGGGAGTGTTTCGTCCGATGCGGTTTAACTTTTTTGCCGTCGGCTTGGGCTTTATTTTTCAGACTGCGTTTTTGTCAATCCGCGGTCATTCGGTTGGACGCTGCCCGCTGACGAACTTGTTTGAAGTGTTCATTTTTCTCGCGTGGTCAGTAGCGTTGATCTACATGTTGGTCGGGCCGGCGTATCGCCTTTCGTTGATGGGCGCGTTCACCGCTCCCCTTGTATTGTTAATCCAAGGTTTTGCTCTCATTGCGCCGATCGACATTCGCCATCCAGCGAGAGTGCCGGCAAATCCATGGCTGGAATTTCATGCATCGATTTCGACTGTCGCTTACGGGGCGTTCGCGCTCGCTTGTATCGCCGGCGTGATGTATCTGGTGCAGGAACGCCAGCTGAAGACGCATCAACTACATTCGATTTTCTACCATCTTCCGCCGCTTACTGATCTTTTCGCAGCGATCACGCGCCTACTCTGGTGGGGCTTTGTGCTTTACACGTTCGGCATTGTGAGCGGTTTCTTTACGGGGCAACCATTGCCACGCGTCCAAGTCGTTGCCGCGATTGCGGTGTGGCTGCTTTACGCGGCGATCTTGCAAGGTCAGCATCTTCGGCGGATCGCCCCAAAGCGTGTGGCCGCTCTATGCATTGTTGGCTTTAGCGCCGCCTTGACACTTCTCTGGGGAATCACCTTTGCCGCGCAGATGTCCTCCATGCCATGAATCTTTTCTGTGTTGGATTGAGTCATCACACGGCCAATGTGGAAACGCGCGAGCGTTTTGGCGGCCACGCCGAGACCGACTGTGTTTTGCGCAATGCGGGGTGCACTGAAGCCTTGTTGCTCGCCACATGCAATCGAGTGGAAGTTTATGGCGCATCCGAGAAACGGGTCTCGACGGATGAGATTACCCGGTGCTTGATGCGCGAGTCCGAAAATACTTCGGCGGTCGGAGACCTCCGCTACAGTGAAGTGCCGCCATTTTATCGGTACGAAGGCGCGAAGTGCGTACAGCATCTCTTTCGCGTTGCGTCAGGAGTGGACTCGATGGTGGTAGGCGAGACCGAGGTTCTCGGTCAGACCAAGAAGGCGTACGAGAAGGCGCGCGCTTCGGGCGCAGCGGGGCCTTATCTCCATCGCATGTTTCAACGCGCGTTTCGCGTGGCAAAGCAGGTCCGCACGCACACGGAAATCACGCGCGGCTCCGTTTCGGTCGGCTCAGTCGCAGTTGATCTTGCGCAGAGAATTTTCGGTCATCTCAGCAATTGCAAAGTTCTCGTATTAGGAGCGGGCGAAACAAGCGAGCGCACCGCGCGTGCGCTGGTTTCTCGGGGCGTGAGCGATCTCAGAGTGAGCAATCGCTCGATTGATCGCGCTCACGACCTGGCGCGACTGGTCGGTGGCGATGCGATTCCCTTCGACGAATGGCCGGAGCAATGCCGCGAGATCGACATCCTGATTACGTCTACGTCTTCCGAAACGCCTTTGCTGACGCCAGAAAATCTGGCGCCAATGCTGCGGGATCGCATCGATCGCCCGCTTTTTATTATCGATATTGCCGTGCCACGCGATGTGGCCCCTGCAGTAAACGAGCTGGATGGCGTTTATCTTTACGACATCGATTCGTTGCAATCGGTCGCGGAGCAATCGCTCGCGCTGCGTCGCCAGCAAATTGCTGCTGCGGAGGCGATCATCGCCGAACACGTAGCCGACTTCGTCGATTCTATTTCGCGCGGGTTGAATCGGGCCTCGCAACCTTCTGAGCCTCCCTTCGTGGGCGATAGTTCGCTGCGCACGTCGGAATTGTAGCGGCGCTCTATGAGCGCCGAAATCTTGAGGATCGTACTCGGTACGCGCGGCAGCGAGCTTGCGCGCACGCAAGCCCGGTTGGTTGAGAAAGCGATTTGCGCGGCGCGACCAGATGCGGAGATCGAGACCAAGATTATTGCCACCAAAGGTGACACGGCCAAGGTGGTCGATCTTCGCGCGGGACGAAAAGGATTGTTCACAGCAGGGATCGAACGCGCGCTGCTTGCCGGCGATGTTGATGTTGCCGTGCATAGCGCCAAAGATTTACCCAGCGAAACCGATCCCTGCGCGGAAATTCGCGCAGTTCTCCCACGCGGGCCAATCGGTGACGTGCTCGTTTCGAAACATCCGGGCGGCTTGAACTCGCTGCCAGAAAGCGCAGCAATTGCGACCGGCAGCGTGCGAAGGAAACACCAGCTCATTTGGAAACATCCTGATCTCAGACTCGTCGATCTTCGCGGCAATGTTCCGACACGGCTCCGCAAACTCGCGCAGAATAACTGGGACGCCGTCGTGCTTGCGCGCGCGGGGCTTGAACGCCTTGGCCTCTCACCAACGCAGGGCCAGATTAATTTTGAAGGCAGGCAATTTTTTCTTGAGACGCTTCCGAGTGAAAATTTTTTGCCAGCAGGTGGCCAGGGGATCATCGCTATGCAAATTCGCGCAGGCGACGAACGATTACGCGCGATTGTCGACCTTGTGAATGATGGCGAGACTTTGCCGTGTCTGCGCGCGGAGCGAGAGTTCCTGCGCTTATTGCAAGGCGATTGTAATTCGCCAGTGGGCGTGCTAGCAAAGATCGATAACGGAAAAATGAAACTGCGAGCCCAGGTTTTCGACCTGCGATCTACCGCGCCACGCGAAGGCGAGGTTGAAGGCGAGGCCGAAGATGGCGAGCTTCTGGCTTTGGAATTAGTGAGGCGGATCAGAGGCGATTAATAGTCGGACTCGATTACGAGCATGAGCGCGCGAACGAGTAAGAATGGAAAGGTTTACCTCGTCGGCGCGGGGCCGGGCGATCTTGGGCTTGCCACACTGCGCGCGAAGGAGTGCATCGAAGCGGCTGATATCATCGTTTATGATCATCTGGCAAATCCGGAGATGCTCGCTTGGGCGCGAGACGACGCAGAGACTATTTACGCGGGCAAAGAGCCGGGCGAACACTCCCTGAGCCAGCCAGAGATTAACGCGCTTCTCGTGGAGAAAGCGCGTGAGGGAAAAAAGGTTATTCGACTGAAGGGAGGCGACCCGTTTGTTTTTGGTCGAGGTGCGGAAGAGGCGCAAGCGATCGCGGAAGCCGGAATTGAGTTTGAAGTTGTGCCGGGCATTACCTCGGCAATCGCCGGACCGGCTTATGCGGGAATTCCGGTAACTCACCGGGCGGAAAATTCGCATGTCACATTTTTTACCGGCCACGAAGATCCCGCGAAAACCGAAGGCGCAATTGACTACGCCGCACTGGCAAAACTCGGCGGGACGCAAGTGATGTTGATGGGCGTCGAGCGGCTCGGATCGATCACTCGCGAAATGCTGAAGCAAGGTGTCCGCGCGGATTTGCCGGTAGCACTTGTTCGATGGGCGACCACCGGGAAGCAGGAGACACTGACGGGAACACTCCAAGATATTGCTCAGCGTGCAGTCGCCATCGGTTTTGAAGCACCGGCAGTGGCAGTATTCGGAGAAGTTGTTGGGTTGCGTGACAGCCTGAATTGGTTCGAAAAGCGGCCGCTCTCGGGCAAACGGATCGTCGTTACGCGAACGAGGAAACAAGCCAGCGTTTTAAGCAACAAGCTTCGCTCGTTCGGCGCGCAGGTGATCGAGCTGCCAACGATTCGCATCGAACCGCCAACCGATCTCCGCGAGTTCGCCGAACTCGTGCAGGATGCGCACATATACGACTGGATCGTTTTTACGAGTGCGAATGGCGTGGAAGCGTTCTTTGAGATTTTCTTCAAGCTATACGACGACGCTCGCGAGATTGGTGGTGCACGGATCGCAGCCATCGGCCCGGCCACCGCGCAGCGGGTCAAGGAATTCCATTTTCATGTCGATCTTCAGCCGGACGAATTCATCGCGGAAGCGGTAGCAAAAGAATTTCGAAAGCAGAGTAGCATCGAAAATGCGCGGATCCTTGTGGTGCGCGCGGAAAAGGCGCGCGATGTGCTTCCCAAAGAGCTCTCAGCCGCAGGCGCGATCGTGGATGAAGCGTTCGCTTACCGCACGGTGCCGGAGACGCGCGACACCACAGGCGCACGTCGCCAACTGGCGAAGGAAGGCGCCGATCTCATCACGTTTACCAGTTCATCGACAGTCGAGAATTTCCTCGCGCTCGGCCTGCCGTGGCCGAAAGGGATGCAGATCGCGAGCATCGGGCCGATCACGTCAAAGACTGCTCGTGATCACGGCTTGGAAATTGACATCGAAGCCCACCGGCACGACATAGACGGCTTGGTAGAAGCAATCCGGCAGTTTTATGCCGGGAATTAAACGGGCCGGTTTTAGGGATTGAAGCGGAACTTAATGCGGCCACGCTTGGCGTTCGCTCTGGCCTTGCGGCGATGTTTTTGCGAAGGCGTCTCGAAGGCGCGCAAACGGCGGACCTCATCGAGAATGCCCTCCGCGTCGAGCTTGCTTTTGAGCCGCTTCAACGCGCGATCCACCGGTTCACCCCTGCGAACGATCACTTCTGTCATCGATAGTCACTCCTAGGTCAAAGATAATGCCTGAACGGGCGACTCGGAGCCTACTCGGCGGGCGCCTTTTCGTCAAATTCGGGCGCAAAACGCCTATCGCTGGGCGAGCGGGTTCGCGGTGGTAGTAGCCTTTTCGGTCACTTCACGGCGCAAAGCAGTGCCGCTGCGTCCCCGTGCTCGGGACCACCAGAGCACAATGGGCGAAGCGATGAAAATCGAGGAGTACGTACCGACGACTACTCCGATAATGATCGCAAGGGAAAAGTCGCGCAGGACGGCGCCGCCAAAGAAAAAGAGGCAGACAATCGGGATGACCGTGACCGTGCTGGTAAGAATGGTACGGCTCAATGTCTGGTTGATGCTCGAGTTCATGATTTCTTCGATTGTCCCGCGGCGACCGCTGGCGAGGCCTTCACGGATGCGGTCGAAGACGACGATGGTGTCGTTGATTGAGTAACCGGCGATGGTTAGGACGGCGCCGACCATGGTTAAAGTCAGTTCGCGCCCGAGCAGTGAAAACACACCGACGGTAATAATGACGTCGTGCAGCAACGCGACGATGGCGCCGACTGCGAATGAGAGTTCGAAGCGGAACGTCACAAAGATTAGAATGCCAAGGATGCCGAGGCCGAGCGCGACCAAGGAACTTTTCGCGAGCTCGCCACCCACAAGCGCGCCTACACGCTCCGATCCTTCCACCTTGAAGCCGGCGGCCGGCATTGCCTGCATGATCTGTTTCTCGACTTTGTCGCTCGTGTTTAGCGGGCTGCGAATGGTGATGTAGTTCTTACCCGCCTGTTGCGATTCCTGAATTGATGCGTCGCCGTAGCCAATTTCGCTAAGGGCATGGCGCACCTGTCCAATGTCAATGCCGCCGGGTGCGCTCAACCTGATCAGGTCGCCGCCACGGAAATCGACGCCGAAGTTTTTCTCGCCTCGAACATAAAACGAGGTCGCGCCGGCAAGGATTAGCGCGAGCGAACACATGCAGGCAAGAAAACCTTTGCCAAGGAAATTGATGTTCTTGGCCGAGATCAGGTGCAACATCGTCATCTTGTTGACGCGACCTGTATCCACCACCGAACCGATGACGTTTCGCCCCACAATGAGTGCAGTGAAAAGCGAAGCGAGAATGCCGAGTGTCAACGAGATCGCGAATCCCTTCACTGGTCCGGTCGCTTTCCAGAACAAAATTGCCGCCGTGATCAGGGTGGTCACATTCGCGTCAAAGATCGAGCTAAACGCTTTTTCGTAAGCTGCCTGCACCGCAGCCTTGAGCGATTTGCCAGCAGCCATTTCTTCACGCAACCGTTCGTAAATAAGCACGTTTGCGTCGACGGACAGACCGATCGTCAGAATAATTCCTGCGATGCCGGGCAAGGTGAGCACGAAACGGAACATGGTGAGCGCGCCGATCAACAGGATCAGGTTGATGACCAGCGTGAGATCGGCGACGAGGCCAGCCAGACGATAATAGACAAGCACACACACCAGGGTAATAGCGAGACCGATCAAACCGGCGATGATGCTGGCATGAATCGAATCGAGGCCCAGCGTCGGAGAGACGCTCCGTTCCTCTTCAATGCTCACCGGCGTCTGCAACGGGTTTTCGAGCACGCTGGACAAGGCGCGCGCCTCCGGCTCGTTCATGTGTCCGCCACTGATGACCGCGTTACCACCGTAAATTGCCGTCCTAATCACCGGCGCAGATTGAATCACGCCATCGAGAACAATCGCGAATCGATGACCGACGCTTGCTTCTGTGATCTCGCCGAATTTTTTCGCGCCTTCACTGTCGAACCGCAGGGTTACTTCCCAACCCTCATTGCCATACCCGGCGGCGGCTTGTGTTACACTGTTACCGCCGAGGTCGGCTTTCTTTTTGACGAGCAACCGTTCCTCAGCCGGTTTTTCATTTCCCTCCGCCGGATGTTTGTAAACTTCGATGTGATAATCCGGCGGGATCACTTCTTTGCCTTCATCGATGGCTTTCAAGCGTTGGCCGTTGTCCGGATAAACAAGACGGAACTCGAGCTTGGCGACGCGCGAAAGTTGATCGCGCGCCTCCTGGATTTCAGCCGGCTTGAGCCCGGGGATTTGGACAAGAATACGATCCATGCCGACAGGGCTGATAATTGGTTCGCGGCTTCCAAAGAAATCGACGCGCTTGCGGATCACCTCGACCGCCTGGTCGAGCATGGCTTTAGTGACCGTCTTATCTCCACCCGTCAGCCGGATGAGAAATGAGGTTCCCCCTTTGATATCCAAGCCTAGCGTGATTTTGTCCCGGGGCGGCCAGATGGTAACCAGACTCGTTGCGACCAGGGACACGACCAAGGCCAGAGCAAGGAGTCGCTTCCGCAGACCCACATCGGTTGCGAAGTACCAACCGAACAAAATGAGCATCAGCAGGCCGGCAAAAAATGTGAGCGCGGGACTCATCGGATTTTCACCTCAGTTGTCA
>Ga0066706_10001106_pt1 | contig 10071 bp, 6 predicted proteins | sample GraSoiAngelo_155_FD_67274 | JGI IMG/M metagenome (GOLD analysis project Ga0066706, IMG submission 67274) | Grasslands soil microbial communities from the Angelo Coastal Reserve, California, USA - 14_1009_13_30cm | ecosystem: Environmental > Terrestrial > Soil > Grasslands | place: USA...
TTGCGCCTGCGACTTACAACAATCCCGAACTCACGAAGCGGCTTGTCGCTGTTTGGAAAAAGTCGTTAGGCAACGAGAACGTCGAGATGGTCGATCCCACGATGGGTGGTGAGGATTTTTCCGAATATAGCCTGCCGGATCACTCCATTCCAGCGGTTGATTTCTGGATTGGCGCAGTGGACCCGGCAAAAATCGCCGAATACAAAAAAGAAGGCAAACAATTGCCCAGCCTGCACTCGAGCAAGTTCGCGACCGTTCTAGAGCCGACTATTCGCGTCGGCATGATCGGCATGACCAGCGCGGTGCTCGTGTTGATGAAGTAACACAGGCTTCCAGCCTGTCCTGTCAAGCGGGCATCCTGCCCGCAGGAGACGCAGGCTGGAAGCCTGCTCGACGTGTCAGGCTCGCCTACGGACGAGTCCGTCCGACTGGCGGACAAGATGCCTGAGTTACTTCACCTTGATGTTTTTTCGCAGAAACGTCGGCACATCGAGGTCTTCACCTTCGACGATGGTCGGCTCGCTTTTTTCAAAGCGGCCGCGCGTCACCGGTTCGAACTGCAAGATTTCCTGTTTCGCCTGAACAGATTTCTCAGCCGGTGCTTTTTCCTCGTTTCCCGCAAACGATTTCTCCGGTGCCCTGCTCATGACGTGCTTCGGTATGCCCTGCGGGGGTATTGCGGCCGGTGGCGCTTCGGCCATAGCCGGCTCTTCAAATGGAGTGTCTTCCTCGGGCGGCGCGGGTTCGATGACAATCTCTTCGGGTTGGATCTCAATCTTTGCTTGAATAGGCTCGTGCTGCTCCATAACTGCCGGTGCTGCTGACGCGCTGCTTGATATGCCAGGCTCCCGAGGCCTTGAAACTGACTCCTCTTCCGCGGCGAGCGAACTGATGATGGTCACGCTCAATCGGTCTCCCAGTCGTCCGTCCACGGCGGCGCCGAAGAGAATCTGCGTTTGATCGCTCACGTGACGGCACAGTTCCCGCATGAGGATTTCGACCTCAGAGAGCGTCATGCCAGGCCCGCCTGCCACCTGCACCAGCACGTTTGTCGCATCCGAGAGTATCCGGCCGCGATCCATTAGGGGATTTTTGAGCGCCTGCGTCAGAGCCTCATGCGCGCGATTGTCCGAATCGGATTCGCCATAGCCAAACAAGCAGCGGCCGTTGCGGGAGCGCAGCGCCGAAAGTAAATCGTCGAAACCGATGCGAATGAATCCCGGCCGCTGAATCAGGCTCACGATCGAGCGGACGCTCTGGCTGATCGTGATATCGGCCATGGCAAAGGCTTGATGAATTCCGGCGTGTGGCGGGGTCAGTTCGCCCATTCGATCGTTCTCGAAACAGATCACCGCGTGGACAACTTCGTTGAGCCGTGCCAGCGCCTCTCGCGCCTGCGCGTTGCGGCGTCTTCCCTCAAATGCGAATGGAAGAGTGACAAAAGCAATCACCAGCGCGCCGGCTTCGCGGGCCAGTTGCGCTACGTAGGGCGTCGCACCCGAGCCGGTGCCGCCACCGAGTCCGGCACAAACGAAAATCGCCCGCGCATCGGCGAGCGCCTGGCGAATTTCTTCAGCCGATTCCACGGCTGCCTCATAACCAAGTTCCGGATCGCCTCCTGCGCCCAAACCGCGGGTGACACTTCGCCCGAGCTGTACTTTATGGGGTGCTACGGCACTGGTGAGGGATTGCACGTCAGTATTGATTGCAACCACGTCCGCTCTCTCGAGGCCATCGAGCACGATGCGGTCGAGCGCATTCAACCCGGCGCCGCCGACGCTTACAATTTTTATCGGAATAAAGTCTGCCAAACGATCAGGGAGAGTGTAATTTTTATTAAGCTGAATCATGTTCTTCCTTCTTTAGCGCGCTGTGTTACTGCTACTGCGATTACTAACCACCAAGCTCCAATCTCCAACATCCAGAGAATCGCGAAGCCCAAATTTCCAAATCATTGGCCCACCACGTCTTGATCTCCTGATATTATTCTGGACGTTGGAGCTTCTCGAAAAGCGCACCATTGTTTCGCCAAACCGCGCCGTGCGCTCTTCTAAATCGAATGGATGTTTAGGTGCTTGTTCTCTGTCTGGACTCTCTTCTTTTAAAACCCATGTTTTGTCAGCAGCGTCCGAATACTCAAAGCCCACGCGGCGTGATTTTGCGCTTTTCGGATGTTGATGCTTGGAATTTCTCTGGAGCTTGGATGTTGGGGCTTGGTGCTTCGCCTTCATCGCATTCCGCCTAAAAGCTTTCCAAAGATGCGGCCCAAGCCGCGTGGCGGCCGATCCGAGTGCATCACCTGCGCGAACTTGACCAAGCCGATCACTGTGGCGAACTGAGGGTTTTCCACCGCAGAGGTGATGCCCGACGTGCTCTGCGCGTGCGCCAGGTATGCAGGCAGTTCGAAAATCTCCGAGGCGAGATGATCGATGCCATTGAGAAGACTGCATCCGCCAGTGATGAAAATGCCAGCGCCGACATAGTTGAGATACGTTTCCTCGTCCAGCCTGCGTTTGAGCAGCTCGAGCGCTTCGCGCAGTCGCAGGTAAATGATCGTGTTCAGCGTCTCACGCTCGATCTCTTTACCGGCAAAACCGGAATCGTCCTTGAGCAAAATCATTTCGCCCGGGAGACAATTGCCGAGGATGCAGCTGCCCTCTTCGATCTTTAGTTTCTCCGCGCGCGCCATCGGGATGCGCAGACCCATGGAGATATCGTTGGTGATGTGGTCTCCGCCCACGGCGAGGCAACCGCTTTGTCTCACCGCGCCGTCTGCGTACAAGACATAATCGGTGGTGCCGCCGCCCATATCGATTACCAGCGCGCCGAGATCCTTTTGATGCTGCGTGAGCACCACCTGCGCAGAGGCCAGCCCGCTGAAAACAACATCTTCCACGTCCAGCGGCAGTTCCTTCACACATCGAATCGTGTTTTGAATGCGCGTGCGCACACCGTGAATGATGTGAAAATCGGCTTCCAGTTTTTGGCCGAACATGCCCGCCGGACTCAGCACGCCCTCTTGCCCATCGACGTGATAATGTTGAATGAGAGAATGAAGGAATGCGTTCTGCGCTGGAATGCTCACCTCGCGCGCATTGATTTTTACGTCTTCGACATCCTGCTCATCAATTTCATCGCGGTCCTCGGGAAGAATGACGCATCCGCGATTGTTAAAACTTTGCAGATGCGATCCGGCGACGGCAACGTAAACGCTCCGGATCATGACATCGCTTTTCTGTTCTGCATCGACCACCGCTTCGTGCACGCATTTCATGGCAGTTTCAAAATCGACGATCTCCCCTTTGCGGACGCCGCGCGATGGCGCCTGGCCGACCCCGAGGATTTTGAGCGTGCCATCGGTGCGGCCTTCGCCGACAACCACGCAGATTTTCGAGGTGCCAATCTCAAGACCAACCATCAAGTTGTTGTTCGCCATCGTTGCTAACCCGTTTTCTTTTGTTTGCTGGGAATTGCCTTGGGAAACGGCGTGGAACCGGCGCGTGATTTGCGGGCAGGCGGCGCGCCTTGATCAGGCGCATGCACTGGGATTGCCTTCATGATCCGCGGCTCCACAGCCGGCTCGATGGTATCGTTAATGATCGCCGCCGGGGGCTGGGCGAAAGTCACTGGAATGTTTCGTTGCACCAGCAGGTTTACTGTGCCGAGCTCCTGTTTTGTATCATCGCAATAACTAAGAAATTGTTCCAGGCGCCGCAATTGTGTTGGCAGATCGTTAAATCCAAACGTTACGCGCGCGTGATTTTTGTCCGTCACCAGCAGGCAATAACCGTTCGACACGTCGATCTCGCGAATCTGAAAGCGCGTTTGCAAAAGGCTGCGCGCGCATAGACGCAGCAATTCCAGCGCTGTTTTTGCTTCAAGCGATTCGACGACTTTTCCCGCCTCGAGCGATTCGCTCCGGCATCCCACAATCAGCGGCAGTCCCAGGTATTCGGGCAACAACTTCTTTTCTTGCATCAAAACACCCCGCGGGCCAACTAAAAACGCAGCGTCCGACGCAAATGGATCGGAAATTTCTTTTTCGCTGGTGATCCAGGCGACCGGCTTTCGTTCCACAATGCGAATATCGATTTCGCCCGGCAACTTGCGCACCACTTGAACTTCGTCGGTCTGAGGCAGCTGTTGGATGTGATCGTGCACACGCGCGAGGTTCACACTGAAAATGTTGTCGCCCTCGTGAAGATTGGCCGCTTTTAACACCTGGTCACGTTGCAGCGTGCCGTCGGTCTGCAATTCGATTGTCTTCAGTTGATAATCTGGATTCTCGAAGAAGAGGCGCCGCGCAGCCTCGCGCCCGCCCGTGTAAACGGCGGCCAACAACGCCGCGGGCAGAACCATTCTGGAGAGAACACCCATCACCCTTCGGATGCGATGCTGCGTCGCCCTGCGCGAGCGGACCTTCACGTCCAGCAGATGCTGCTGACGCCGGCGATGCACATTGGAGGCTCGCCGATTGCGCGCACGGGAAGTTCTTTGGCCAAAACTCATCGCCGGCTTCCTTCTGTTCTGGCGCGGGAAAGCGCGATGATCCGGGCGCAAAGATCAGGGTAGCCAATGCCGGCTGCCGCAGCAGCCTCGGGCAGCAGGCTTGCCTCGGTCATTCCAGGAATAGTGTTAATCTCCAGAATGAACGGCTGCCCGTCCTCGGACAAAATCGCGTCCACGCGCCCGTACACCTGAAGACCGGCTGCCTGAAATGCGCGCAGCGCCAGGTCCTGAATCTCCTTTGTTCTCGCGGCATCGATTTTTGCCGGACAGACATGCTCTGCTCCGCCGCCCGCCTGCGGATTGAGAAAGGGATACTTGTTGTTGAAATCGTAAAAGCCGCCCTTGGGAATTATTTCGAGAATGGGCAAGGCGTTGTCACCGAGGATGCTTATCGTCAATTCCCGGCCAGGCACAAATTTTTCTATCAACAATTCGCGGCCGTACTTTGCGGCTTCGGCAATCGCAGATTCGATTTCGTTTTCACTCTTCACGATCACGACGCCGACCGTTGATCCTTCGCGTGGCGGCTTCACGACGATCGGTAACGGAAGCGTTGGTTGCTGCCCGGGATGAATCACTTCCCACGGCGGAGTCGATACGCCGTGTTCCTGAAATTTTTGTTTCGACCGAATTTTATCGAAAGCGGTCTCGCTTCCAATCACGCCTTCACCGGTGTAAGCGATGCCGCGGCGTTCCAAAATTCGCTGGAGTCGGCCGTCCTCGCCGAACGTGCCGTGAATGGTAATGAACGCGAGCTCGACATCGTTGGGTAATTGGAAGTCCTCATCTCGCACATCGACTTCCACCACCGCCGCGCCTAACGAGCCGAGCGCCTTCGACACTCCGCGCCCCGTTGCGAGCGAAACCTCGCGCTCGGAGCCGGGGCCTCCCATCAAGACCGCGATTTTCTTTGGCAAATTTGTCATGCCTCGATTCCGTGACGGCGAGTGTTTTTCATTCCGGTTCTCCCACGATTTCCACTTCGGTCTCCAATTCGATTCCGCGCTTTTTCCGCGCCGTTGCCTTGATCATTTCGATCAGCTCGAGCATCTCTGCCGCGGTCGCGCCGCCATCGTTTACAATGAAATTGCCGTGGACTTCCGACACGCGCGCCTTTCCGACGCTTGAGTTTTTCAGTCCCAATTCATCCACCAGTTTTCCGGCCGGAATGCTTACCGGATTTTTGAAAATGCAGCCTGCGCTCTTGGCGATTGGCTGTGTAGTGCGGCGTTTCTCCTGTGATTCGCGCAACCGGCGATCGATTTCCGTGCGCTCGGCCGGCTGTGCGCGGAATGTCGCCGAGATCGCAAAATTTTTCTCAAGCAACGGAAATCGGCGATAAAAAACCTCAAGCTCATCTCGATTTTTGACATGCGGATTTCCTTCCGCATCGAGATAACGAATGCGCGTCACACTCTCGAACGTCTGCGCGCCCATCGCACCGGCGTTCATGCGCAACCCGCCGCCGACTGCGCCCGGGATTCCCTCCATCCATTCGAGACCGCCGAGATTTGCCGCGCGCGCCGCGTAAGCGATTTCCCGCAACTTCACGCCTGCGCCTGTGGTAATCTCGCAGCCGTTGATTTCGATTTTGCCGAAATCGCCGCCCCACGGATGAACCACCACGCCGCGGATGCCGCCATCCCGAACAAAAAGATTCGACCCGCGACCCATTGCGAAAAGCGACAGGTTTTCACTCCGGCAAAAGCGAATGAGTTCCGCGAAGGCCTTCTCGGTGCGTGGCTCGACCCAAAATTGCGCCGGGCCGCCTACGCGGAGCGTGGTATGCTTCGAGAGCGGCTCGTAAAGCCGGACTTCACCCGCCTCGCGCACGATTACCCTTAATTTCTCTGCGATCACCAGATCAGCAGCGAGAATCTCCAATTGCTCGTGGATATTGCCGGCGCCCAAGCTCAAAACGAGATCCCCGGACTCCAGCATGTTCCCCACGTCGCGATGCACCCATTCCAGACGCGGCTGATAACTGACGCTGTGATGCCCGTGTCCCGCGACCTCGTCGACAATCGTCTGGCCGCTGATTCCAGGAATCGGCGTTTCGCTGGCAGGATACACATCCGCGATCACGACCCGGTCGGCGTCGTCGAACGCGCTGCCAAATTCGCGGCACATCGCTTTGGTTCGTGAAAAGCGGTGGGGCTGAAACATCGTCACCAGGCGCCGGCGCTGAATCGCTTTCGCCGTCTTGAGCGTGGCGCGGATTTCCGTCGGGTGATGGGCGTAATCATCGACAAGCAAAAACCGATCACTTGCATATTTGATCTCAAACCGGCGACGCGCGTGTTCAAATCTGCGAAGGCAAACCGCGACTTTTTCGAACGGAATTCCCAGCTCTGAAGCAAGCGCAATCACCCCAAGAGCGTTGTGCACATTGTGTTCTCCGGGAACGTTGAGACTCGTTTGTCCGAGTTTTCCGCCGCGCCGATACACGCAAAAAGACGAAGCAAAATCCCGCAACTCGATTTCGCCGCCGCGGTAATCGGCCTGTTCGGAAAATCCGTAGGAAACGGCGCGGTTGCGCTTCGCACATAATCGCGCGGTGTTGGAATCATCAACGTTATAGAGGACGGTTCCACGCGTTTGGTCGATCAGTTGTGCAAAGACTTTTTCGATCGCCGCAAGATCGGGATAAAAATCGAGATGCTCTTCCTCGATGTTCAGAATGAGGGAGTGCTCGGGATGAAAACAACGTAGCGTGCCGTCGCTTTCGTCGCCTTCGGCCACGAAATATTCGCCGCGCGCGTCCCAGTGCGCGTTGGTTCCGAGAATCGGAATTTCGGCGCCGACATAATGCGAGGGATGCAGTCCGCCTTCGCGCAAGACGTGGGCGGTCATTGCTGAGCTGGTTGTTTTGCCGTGCATTCCCGCGATGACAATGCCGCGCTTCTCGCGCATGATTGCCGCCAGCGCTTCCGCCCGGCGGACGAGCGGTTTTCCCAAATCACGCGCGCTCACGAGAATTGGATTATCGCTTTTGATTGCGGAGGAAAAAACAACCAGCTCCGCGGCGTCAGCATGCTGCGGGCGATGCTGCCCATGGAACCGCAGGCCGAGCCGCTGCAATCGCTCCGTCTCGGTCGTACTGACCTTGTCTGAGCCGCTCACTGCATGTCCGAGCTCGATTAACAGCGCGGCGAGACCACTCATGCCGCTTCCCGCCACACCAACGAGATGGATCCGATGCTGCTCACGAGTCAGGAACCGCGGCAGATCAAGCGACACAGTGCAGCTCCCAAATTCTTCGCGATCAACCTCCGCGGGCGCGGCGGTTTCTTCAGACGCGAGGTTCATGAGTCGTGTATTTTTCCATCGTGTTCACCACCCGGCCGGCTGCGTCTTTCGGCGCCAGGCGCGAACAATTCGTAGCCATTTGTTGCATCAGCTGCGGGTTTTCGATCAGCTCGCGAATTTTGCGCGCGAGCAATTCGCCGGAAATCTCTGATTCCTTGAGAAGAACTGCAGCCTCGGCGCCAGCATAGATTTCTGCGTTGCGCGTTTGATGATCGTCAGTGGCGTACGGAAATGGGATCAAAATGCCGGGCAATGAAAATGCGGCAAACTCCGCCAGACTGGCCGCGCCTGCTCGCGCGACAACCAGATCGGCAGCGCTATAAACTTCTTCCATTCGATGATAAAAAGCGGCGATGTAAGCGGGGACATTTTCACGGCGATAGTTATCGGCAACCAGGCGTTCGTCTCGCGGGCCGGAAAGATGAATCACCTGGAGCTGCACGCCTTGCAAAAATGGCAGCGATCTGATCAGCGCCTGATTAATTCCGCTCGCGCCCTGACTGCCGCCCATCACCAGCAACGTGGGAACGTCCTCTCGCAGTCCGAGTTTTTGACGCGCGACCGCCCGATTCAAATGCACTAGTTCTGTCCGCACCGGTGTGCCGGTAACTTCAGTATCCACTTTTGGAAAAAAGCGCGCGCATTCCTTGAATCCGAGCATAACCGCGTTCACCATGCGCGCCGTCAGCCGGTTCGCTTTGCCCGGCACAGCGTTTGATTCGTGAATGAACGTGGCAATGCCCCGTATCCGTCCGGCCAACACCGGCGCGGTGGAAGTGAATCCGCCCATGCCGAGGACAACGTGAGGCTTGAACTTGCGATAGAGCGATCGGCAAAGTGACAAGCTTTCCAAAAAGCGGCGCGTAAAACCAAAGAACGCCGGAGAAAACGGCGAAGGCAGCCCGACGGTCGGCAATCTTTCGATTTGGAAATTTGTGCGCCCGGAAAGCGCCAGCGCGTCAATCTCCTTTTCAGACACTAAGAGCATCACCTCGTGCCCGCGATCGCGCAGCACTTCCGCTACGGCGATCCCGGGGAAAAGATGTCCGCCGGTCCCTCCGCATGCGATCACGGCATTCATGTTCGACTTCTGCTCCACTAAATTCGACGTGTTACTCTGGCGTGCATGGTAGCGTGTTTTACCTGCGGCGGCTCAATAATGCCCTGCCGATAAATGTTGAGCAGCAAACCGATCCCGAACATGCACGCTACCAAGTTCGACCCTCCATAGCTGATAAAAGGCAGTGGCAGCCCTTTGTTAGGCAAAAGCGAGGTGGTCACGCCGATGTTGACCGCAGCCTGCAAGGCCAGGAGCGAAACAACGCCGCAACCCAGCAGCAGCCCAAAACGGTCCCTGGCGTGCAGCGCAATCATGATCCCGCAAACAATTATCACCACGAATAAAAAAACCACCAGCAGACTAAATCGCAGACCAAGCTCTTCACCGATGATGGGAAAAATAAAATCGGTGTGCGCATACGGCAGATAAAGCATCTTCTGCCGGCCATTGCCCAGGCCAAGCCCGTCCATTCCGCCGCTGCCCCAGGCAATCAAAGCCTGCATCTGCTGCAAGCCGGCATCCTCCTTGTAATTTTGCGGGTGAAGAAAAGCAGAAAGCCGCCCCATGCGCTCGGAGATTTGAGTGGCGATGATCAGAAGAGCGCTCAGCCCCGCCAACGCTACGCCCCCGAGCCATATCAAATTCGTGCCGGCGACGAACATCACCACAAACGCCGTTGCTCCGATCAAAGCCGTGGTTCCCAGATCGACTTCGCCCAGCACAAGCGCAGCCGGCAGACTGATGATCGATAGCGGAAGAATGAACCCAGAAAAAATGTTGCCATTCGGTTTTTCGCGCCGCGCAAACCAGGCCGCGAGAAAAAAGATTGCGGCCAGCTTTCCCAGTTCCGATGGCTGAAAGGTAAGCGGGCCCAGACCGATCCACCGGCGCGATCCGTTGATGCGCAGGCCGATGTGCGGAACGTAGCAAAGCACCAAAGCACCCAGCGCCAGCGCGAACCAAAGCCACCACGTCCGCTGCCAAAAATGGTAATCCATCAGCGCGGCGAAAATGCAGAGCACAAGTCCAATCCCTACCCACGTTGCTTGGCGTTTGATGAAAAAATAAACGTCGCCATGACTGTCGCGCGCGTACGCGCTGGTGCTGAAAAGCATTACGATGCCGATCACAAGCAGTCCCAGCACTGCGAGAAAAAGGATGTAGGCGCTCTTACGATGCATGGTCGGATGGAA
>Ga0066706_10001109_pt1 | contig 10064 bp, 8 predicted proteins | sample GraSoiAngelo_155_FD_67274 | JGI IMG/M metagenome (GOLD analysis project Ga0066706, IMG submission 67274) | Grasslands soil microbial communities from the Angelo Coastal Reserve, California, USA - 14_1009_13_30cm | ecosystem: Environmental > Terrestrial > Soil > Grasslands | place: USA...
GGTCTCGAGCTCCCGTCGGAGCTCGCGTTTTCTGGAATCGGTCAGCGTCGCCATGCGTTGAGCGAATTATACCTAAAACCGCACCGCGTCGGGCTCAGCCGCCTACGAACCGAGGAGCAGGTGCGCGGCGCGGGCGATGGCGTCGGCGTCGATCCCGTAGTGGCGATAGAGCGCCGCGCGCGTTCCCGACTGGCCGAAGTCGTCGACGCCGAGCGACATCTGGGGGACGCCGAGCGCCGCGCCGATGAAGGCCAGCGTGTGCGAGTGGCCGTCGAGGACCGAGACGACCGGCACGTCCTCCTCCTCGGGGCTCACCAGCTCTTCCAGGTAGGGACGCGGCTCGCGCAAGCCTCGATAGAGCCGATCGGGGGACGTGACGACGAAGACGCTCGCCAGCACGCCCCGCTCCTTGAGCGCCCGGCTCGCCCCCACCGCCTCCGGCACGGTCACGCCGGCGGCGAACAGGCTCACCGCGTTCGCCTCCGGATCCCAGCCGGGCTCGCCGCGCGCGTCAACCAGGCGATAGGCGCCCCGCAGCACGCCCCTCCGATACTCGGGGCTCGGCGGAAATGCCAGCGACTGGTCGATCGGGCGTGTCGACAGTCGCAGATACACCGATTCGCCCTGCCCGTCGGCGAGACCGCGCAGGCCGTCGAGCAGGATCCACTCGACCTCGCGGGCGAACGCCGGATCCCAGTACACGATCCCCGGCAGCGCGATCCCGATCCCGGGCGTGATCACCGACTGGTGGGCGCCGCCTTCCGGCGAGAGGCTGACGCCGGACGGTGTCGCCGCCACCACGAAGCGCGAGCCCGAATAGAGCGCGTGATAGAGCGCGTCGAGCCCGCGCGTGACGAACGGATCGTAGAGCGTGCCGATCGGCAGCAGCGTCTCGCCCGAGAGCTCGCGCGAGAGACCGAGTGCGCCCAGGAGCAGGAACAGGTTGTGCTCGGCGATGCCGAGCTCGATGTGCTGGCCCGACGGCGACTCCTTCCACTGCATCGCCTGCGGCACGTCGGCGAACGGATTCGACTTCGCGTGGGGGAAATAGACGCCCTTGCGGTTGATCCAGCCAGCCAGGTGCGTGGTCACCGCCACGTCGGCCGACACGGTCACGACGCGATCGGCGACGGGGAGCCGGCTGAGCGCGCCGAGCACGCGGCCGAGCGCCTCCTGGGTCGAGCACTCCGGCGGATAGGCCTCGTCGAGCTGCGTCGGGACCTCGACGCTCGCCGGGCGCGCCGGAGGCGTGAAGAGCGCGGGCAGCCGGCGCGTGAGCTCGGCTTCGTCGCTCCCCGGCGGGAAGCCGTCCCACTCCGCGCCCTCGGCGATCCCGAGCGACCGGCGCAGCTCGTCGATCTGGCCCTGCGTGAGGAGCAGCGTGTGGTTGAGCGGATCGCCGGCGATCGGCAGCCCCCAGCCCTTGATCGTGTGGGCCAAGATCACCGTCGGTCGATCGGCGGCGCGTCGCGCGCCCTCGAAGGCCTCGAGGATCAGTCGGAGATCGTGGCCGCCGACGTCGGCGACGAGCTCCGCGAGCGTCGCGTCGCCCAGGTTGGCCAGCAACCGATCGAGCGTCCGGTCGACGCGTCCATCGCCGTTCGTAACGAGCGCCTTGCGTAGTCCGCCGGCGGGCGTCCGGAGCACACGCTGGTACTCCACGTTCGTCATCGCGTCGAGGCGACGGCGGAGCCGATCGCCGCCGGGCTTCTCGAACAGGGCCCGCAGCTTGCCGCCCCAGCGCAGCTCGTCGACACGCCAGCCGCATGCCTCGAACACGGCGCGCGTCTGGCGCAATCGCCCGTCGGGCACGATCCGGTCGAGAGACTGTCGGTTCACGTCCACGATCCAGAGGACGTTCGTCAGCCGCGCGAGAGCTTCCTCGGCCAGCGCCTCACCGACGTTGCCCTCGTCGAGCTCCGCGTCGCCCACCATGACGACGACCCGGCCACGCGACGGCGACGCGAAGTGGTCAGCCACGTAGCGCGACGCGAGCGCGCCGAAGGTCGCCTGGACGGCGCCGAGCCCCATCGAGCCCGTCGAGAGATCGACGATGGCGGCGTTCTTCCGGTGGCTCGGATAGGCCTGGAGCCCGCCGAAGCTCCGTAGCTCTCGCAACGCCTCGGCGGTGAGCCGGCCGCGCAGGTACTGGATCGCGTAGAACGCCGGCGAGCTGTGAGCCTTCACCGCCACCAGGTCGTCGCCGCGGAGCGCGTCGAAGTAGAGCGCGGTCAGAAGGCTGACGACGGACGACGACGAGGCCTGATGGCCGCCGACCTTGATGCCGTCCGAGCTCGCACGGAGGCTGTTGGCGTGATGCACCGTGTAGGTGCCGAGCCACAGCACCTTCTTCTGAATCCGCTCGAGCACGGCGAGCCGGTCCACCGCGTCTGGCAGCGTATCACGGCGCCCACGACGACGGCGGGTGCGGACCCGTACCGGCACGCTAGCCATTGAAACGTCGGCGGCTCGCGTGTACATTTGCGCCCTATGTCGGAGCGCACGCGTGACCTGCGCATCGAGAGCTTCCGGCCGCTGCTGCCGCCGCTGATCCTCCTCGAGGAGCAGCCGTTGAGCGACCGGGGCTCGCAGACCGTCACCCGGGCGCGCCAGGAGATCGCTCGCATCCTCCGGGGTGAGGACGACCGGCTCGTGGTCATCGTGGGCCCCTGCTCGATCCACGATCCGGCGGCGGCGGTCGAGTACGCGCGGCGGCTCGAGAAGCTGGCCCAGGAGCACGCGCGGGATCTCTGCATCGTGATGCGCGTCTACTTCGAGAAGCCGCGGACCACCGTGGGCTGGAAGGGGCTCATCAACGATCCGCACCTCGACGGGAGCTTCGCGATCAACGAAGGGCTCCGGCGGGCGCGCCGGCTGCTGCTCGATCTCGCGGAGCTCGGGCTGCCGGCGGGCTGCGAGTTCCTGGATCCGATCTCGCCGCAGTTCACCTCGGATCTCGTGTCGTGGGGCGCCATCGGCGCGCGCACGACCGAGAGCCAGGTGCACCGCGAGCTCGCCTCGGGCCTCTCGATGCCGGTCGGCTTCAAGAACGGCACCGACGGCGGCGTGCAGATCGCGATCGACGCCGTGCGCGCCGCCATCCACCCGCACCAGTTCCTGGGCGTGACGGAGCAGGGCCTCTGCGCGATCGTCGCCACGCGGGGCAACCCGGACTGCCACGTGATCCTGCGCGGCGGCGCCAGCGGGCCCAACTACGACGCGGTCAGCGTGCAGAAGACGGCCGCCGCGCTCGTCGACGCCGGGCTCCCCCCGCGGCTCATGGTCGACACGAGCCACGGCAACAGCGACAAGGACTATCGCCGCCAGCCGGTCGCCGCGCGCGACCTCGCCGAGCAAGTGGCCCACGGCGAGACCGCGATCTTCGGCGTGATGATGGAAAGCTTCCTGGTCGACGGGCGCCAGGAGCTGCGTGATCCGTCCGCGTTGCGCTACGGCCAGAGCATCACCGACGCCTGCATGGGCTGGGAGATGACCGTGCCCGTCCTCGCCGAGCTGGCGCGCGCCGTCCACGCGCGCCGCACGTCCCGCTAAGCAGCGCCCCACAATTCTGGCGCCGCTCGGCTTCGAGGCCAGGATGCGCGAGGACCGGCGGCGGGCGAGCGCCGCGGTGGCGCGTGCCCGCTAGCTCAGGGCTCGGCGCGCCCCTTGATGAGCGTTGCCTTCAACGATCGGGAGCCGTCCGAGGACCTCCACGTGATCGTTCCGTCGCCCTCCGGGCTCAGCGTCACTGTGGCTTTGTTCGAGAGCACCGCCTGAATGGCCCCGTCCTTGATCGCAGCGTCGAACACTCCGCCGCGGAAGCCGGTCGAGCGATACATCAGCTGGAACCGTTCGGGCCCATCGCCGACCGGCGCCACCAGCACCACGGAGTCCTCGAGAACCGCCCACTGCGGCCCGACCAGCGAGCGCACCGCCTCGGGAAGCACTGTGGCGGCCGCGAAGGTCGGCCGCTCGGCCAGCGGAACCAGAAGGTCGCGGACGACGAGCCATTCGTCGGTGACGGGCGCGCAGGAGTAGCGCCCGGCCGGCGGGCTCGGCTCGGAGAGAAAGTTCGAGAGACAGGGACCGTATCGCAGGGCGAAGCGTCCGGTATTTCCGCCGCCGTGCCCGCTGATACCGCTGGTCTCGTCGAGCAGCAGGTACGGAAGGCTGCGCCGCGAAAGGATCGCCTGGGCGTTCTCGCCGCGCACCACGTGGCCGAACAAGCTGTCGTCCTTCGGGAACACGAGCGCCAGGCGGCCGGCCTTGACACGCTTGAGGATCCGATCGGTGATCGCCGGGTCGAGGCGGCCGCTGGCGTCCGCGCTACGGACCCCTGGAGCCAGCGCAACGACGGCGTCGACGTCGTCCGTCGAGTCGGCCGCCTCGAGCGACACGTAACCGCCGAACGACTGCCCCGCCAGGACGATCTTCCGGTATCCCTGCTTCCTCCAGGCCGCCGCTTCCTGAAGTGTGCGCTGGGCCGTGCGATTGAGCGGTCCGCCGGCCATCGTCTCGGCCAGGTGGTGGCGCTTAAGCATGATCACGTCCCAACCCCGGAACTGCAGCAGCCGCAACACGGGCGGCGCCGGCGCCTTCCACGACTGGGTCGTACCCGATATGCCGTGGTTCCAGAGGATCAGCCCATGCGCCCGGTCCGGGCCGTACGGAGGGAGATCGCAGAACGCGCGCTCGAGCCAGTAGTAGCGGTTGCCCGGCTCCTGGTCGCACGCGAGGTCGTCGGGGGAGGCGGCGGTGACTCGGGACACCGGCGACCACAACACGATCGCGAGCACGGCGATTCCCGCAATCACCGCCGGGACCGGGGAGCGGCGGGGCACGAAGATCACTCGCCGCGGAACACGGGCTTGCGCTTCTCGAGCATCGCCCGCACGCCCTCTTTGGCGTCGGCGCTGCTCCGCGCCCGGCGGGCCAGCTCGTCGAGGTCGCCGTGCTCGATGCGGTCGCGGAGCGCGGCCGAGCGGCGGATCGTCGCCTTCATCCCGGCCAGCGACAGCGGCGCGTTGGCGGCGATCGTCCGCGCGAGATCGTAGGTCGCGCGCTCCAGGTCGGCACTGGGAACGACCGCGTGAACCATCCCGATCTCGTACGCGCGCGCGGCGTCGACCGGCTGGCCGGTCAGGAGAATTTGCCGCGTGTACGCCGGACCGATGATCTCGACCAGCTTCTGGCCCAGCGGGAACGGCACGACGAGGCCGAGCTTGGCCAGCGGCATCGCGAAGCGCGCGGGGTCGGCGGCCACGCGGAAGTCGCAGTGGAGCGCCAGCTCGCATCCGCCGGCGTAGGCCGGGCCGTGGACCATCGCGATCGACGGGCGGCTCGACGCCTCGATGTGCTGGAACAGGCTGATGACGTCCGCCTCGGGCTCCTGCGCGTCGCGCTGCCGCCGGCTCATCTCTTCCAGATCCCGGCCCGAGCAGAACGCGGTGCCGGCGCCGCGCAGGACGACGACCCGCACGCGCGCGTCACGCTCGAGCTCGTCGAAGCGGCGGCGCAGCTCGTCGAGCATCGCGGTGTTGAGCGCGTTGCGGCGCTCGGGGCGATTGAGCGTGATGGTCGCGATCGAGTCGGCGATCGCGCACAGGACTTCGTCGGCCATCAGCGGAACAGCGAGCGCGCGATCACCATGCGGTGGACCTCGGACGGGCCCTCGCCGATGCGCCGCACGCGCGCCTCACGGTACCAGCGCTCCAGCGGAAACTCCTTCGACACGCCGTAGGCCCCGTGAATCTGGACGGCGGCGTCGACCACCCGCCCCAGGACCTCGCTCGAGTAGAGCTTGGCCATCGAGGCCTCGACGCGCGCGTCCTCGCCGCGGTCGGCCTTCCAGGCGCCCTCCCAGATGATCCAGCGGCACGCGCGGATCTCGACCTCGGCGTCCGCCAGCATCCATTGGATGGCCTGGCGCTGGCTGAGCGGCGCGCCGAAGGTGGACCGCTGCTTGGCGTGAGCGATCGCCATCCGGTGCGCGGCGACGGCGACGCCGAGGTTGCACGCCGAGTACGGAAAGCGGTTCTTCACCAGCAGGTCGAAGGCCAGATCCAACCCCTGGCCCTCGGCGCCGACCAGGTTCTCGGCGGGGATCTCGCAGTCCTCGAACGTGACATCGTTCGGGATCGCCGACGTCCTGATGACCTTGATGTTGCGCGCGGTGAAGCCCGGCGTGCCCTGCTCGACGATGAAGCACGAGATACCCGCGCGCCCCTTCGCCCGATCGGTGCGCGCCCACACCAGGCCCCACGGCGCGTCGTGGGCGCGGGAGATGAAGACCTTGCGACCGTTCAGAACCCACCGGTCGCCCTTGCGCTCGGCCCGCGTCTGGATGGCGCCCGCGGGGTCGGAGCCGCCCGAGGGCTCGGTGATGGCGAAGAACGTCTTGAGCCCCTGGCGGATCGTCGGCTCGGCGTACTTCCTGATCTGCTCCTTGCTGCCGGCCCAGATCGCGGGGGGCGGATAGCGGCCGAACACGCCGCAGCCCGGGTTGTAGAGCCCCATCCGGTGCTGCGCCATCTCCTCGAGCGCGACGCACATCGAGAACGTGTCGAGGCCGCCGCCGCCGTACTCCTCGGGGGCGCCCAGCGCCCACAGGCCTGCCGCCTGTGTCTTGACGGCGAGCCGGCGGTAGTCGTCCTCTGGGATCTCCGGAGCGTCCGGATCGCTCCGCTGCTCGATCGGAATGATCTCGTCGCGGATGATCCGACGAATCTGCTCGCGCAGGACGAGCAGCTCGTCGGGCAACCGGTAGCCGGGAAAGTTCATTTATTCGGGCGCGCTAGACCCTCACGGGGCGATAGGTCGGTGTGCGCCACTCTGGGAACCGGCTGTCGACGCCGCGCACGATGTCCATGTATGCCCGGGTCAGCCGCTGCGTGATCGGGCCCACCTTGCCGTCGCCCAGCGGGAACCGGTCGATCGAGAGGATCGGCGTGATCTCGTAGCCGCTGCCGCAGAGGAACGCCTCGTCGGCCACGTACAGCTCGGTGCGGTCGATCTCGCGCTCGACGACGCCCATGCCCAGCAGCTCGGGGCAGATCGCGTCCATCAGCGTCGTGCGCGTGATGCTTTCAAGGATGTCGGCGGTGACGGGCGGCGTCACCAGGCGGCCCTTCCGGACCATGAAGAACGTCGCGCCCGTGCCCTCGGCGACGTGCCCTTCCCTGTTCAGGAGGAGCGGCTGGTCGTAGCCGTCGGCCTTCGCCTGCAGCGTCGCCAGCCGGCCGTTCTGGTAGTTGGCGCCGCACTTCAGGCGGATGGGAATCGCGTTGTCCGACGTGCGCTGCCACGAGCTCACGCAACACTTGAGCCCGGCGCCCTCGGCCACGCGCGGCCGGCGCCGTGGGTTGATATAGATCCCCGTCGGCGTCGTCGCGTCGAGCCCGGTGCCGGTCACGTACGCGCACATGTGCATGTGGATGTCTTCTTTGACCTCGTTTCCGGAAAGCACCGAGCGCACGGCTTCGTAGAGGTCGAGATCGCTGTAGGGGATCGTGAACCGCATCATCTTCATCGACTCCCTGAAGCGCGCGAAATGCTCGGGCAGGCGGAACGAGTAGACCTCGTCATCGGCGGCGTTCCAGTAGGCGCGGAGCCCCTCGAACACGTTGGTCGCGTAGAACACCGCGGCGCTGTTGACGGGCAGGACCGCCTGCGCCTGGGGCACGAGCTTGCCGTTCATCCAGATATCGAGGTCTTTCATGACGCGGGCTCCTTTGGTCTGCGGCTATCAGGGTTGTCGAACGCCAGCAAAGAATACAGGATCATCGGCCCTCAGGGAAACAGGCTCGCAGTGCGTTATCCTGGCCCCGCGATGACCCCCGTCGTCGAGCTCGTCGGCGCCCGCAAACGCTTCGGTGACGTCGAAGCGGTCCGGGGCGTCGATCTCACGATCGCCGAGGGCGAGATGGTCGCGCTGCTCGGCCCCAACGGCGCGGGCAAGACGACGTCCATCGGCCTCATGCTCGGCCTGCGACGCCCGACCGATGGCCAGGCGCGCCTCTTCGGGCACGACCCGGCGGACCGGCGGGCCCGGAGCCGCTGCGGCGTGATGCTGCAGGAGTCGGGCACGACGGGCGTGCTGACGGTGCGCGAGCTCGTGGACCTGTTCCGCGCCTACTATCCCTCGCCGCTACCGACCGAGCGGGCGATCGCGCTGGCCGGGCTCGAGCCCAAGGCGGGCGCGCGGGCCTGGACGCTGTCGGGGGGCGAGCGCCAGCGCCTCTACTTCGCGCTCGCGGTGTGCGGCGATCCGGAAGCGCTGTTCCTTGACGAGCCGACGGTCGGGATGGACGTGGAGACTCGCCGCGCGGTGCTCGAGAGCATCCGCGCGCTCAGCGCCGGGGGCAAGACGATCGTGCTGACCACACACTATCTGGAAGAGGCCGATCAGCTCGCGCGGCGCATCATCGTGATCGACCACGGAGTGGTCATCGCCGACGCGACGCCGCGCGACATCAAGGCGCGGATCCCGAGCAAGCGGGTGAGCTTCAGGGCGGGCGCGCCGCTGAGCGACGCGATCTTCCAGGGCCTGGCCGTTCAGAGCCTCGAAGTCGCGGGCCTGCGGGTCCGCCTGCTCAGCCACGAGCCCGAGCGGGTGCTCAAGACGCTGTTCGAACGCGGCGTGACGGTCGAAGACCTCGAGGTCACCGGCGCCGACCTGGAGGAGGCGTTTCTCAGCCTCACCGCTCGCCGATGACGGGGCCGTCCGTCGCGCCGCTGCTGCAGATGCTGCTGGCCCAGACCCGATGCGAGATCCTCATGCGCTGGCGGGTCCCGGCGTTCAGCGTCACCAACCTGGTGCTGCCGATCGTGTTCTTCGTCTTCTTCGGCTTGCCCGTCGCGCATCTCACGCGCGGCGACGGTGTCAGCCTCGGCGCGTACCTGCTCGCCTCGTTCGGCGCCTACGCGGTCGGCAACGTCATGGTCTACGGCTTCGGGATCGGCGTCGCCAACGAGCGCGGCATGAAGGTGGACCGGCTGTTGCGGGCGAGCCCGCTGCCGCCGCTCGTGTTCATGCTGGCGAAGGTGTTGACCGCGCTGGTCTTCTCGCTGGTCGCGCTGAGCCTGCTGATCGGGTTCGGGATCGTCGTGGGCGGCGTCAAGCAGCCGGCCGCCGTCTGGGCGACCGTCATCGCGCGGCTCCTCGCCGGCTCGTTGCCGTTCATCGGGCTCGGCTTCTGGATCGGCTACTGGTCCGGCCCCAACGCCGCACCCGCGGTGGCGAACTTGATCTACCTGCCGCTGTCGTTCGCCTCCGGGCTCTTCGTCCCGCTCAACCAGCTCCCCGACTTCGTCCGCGCGATCGCGCCCTACCTGCCGAGCTATCACTACGCGCAGCTCGCGTGGAGCGCGCTCGGCGCGGGCAAAGAGCCGCTGCGCGAAAGCCTGCTGTGGCTGGCCGGTTACTCCGCGTTGTTCCTGACGCTCGCCGTGAGGGCCTACCGGCGCGAGGAGCGCGCGAAGTTTGCCTGAGCCGGGCTGACGGCTTACTTGGCCTTGGCCGCCCACTCCGGCCGGTATTCGATGCCGAGCTGCTTCATCTCGAAGAGCTTCTCGCCCCAGAACGCCTTCTGCTTGTCGACCCCGCGCCGCTCGGTGACCTTGTCCCACTCCTTGGCGGCGGTGTCGAGCGCGTCCTTGGGCGACTTGCGCTTGGCCAGCGCCTCGGTGATCTCGAACGAGAGCTTGCGCTGGTACTCGTCGGCAGCCGGGATCACCGGATCCGGGACCAGGAGCGGGAAGCTCTGCTCGATGGCGTCGAGGTACTTGTCGGCGTCCGGGAACAGCTTGCGGAACTTGTCGTTGCGCAGGTGCGACACGCGCCAGGGATCCATGATCGTCTTGGCGTCCATCACGATCTTGAGGCTCTGCTCCGGCAGCGAGATGAACTCGAGGACCTTCATGGTGGCCTCGATCTTTTTCGAGTACTTCGAGACCGCCATGCCGCGTCCTGGCGTGATGGCCGGCCGGTGGACGATCTTGCCGTCGATCTCGGCGCCGGGGACGATGCCGAATCCGGCCTTGCCGACGATCACCGACTCGGCGGG
>Ga0066706_10001111_pt1 | contig 10062 bp, 8 predicted proteins | sample GraSoiAngelo_155_FD_67274 | JGI IMG/M metagenome (GOLD analysis project Ga0066706, IMG submission 67274) | Grasslands soil microbial communities from the Angelo Coastal Reserve, California, USA - 14_1009_13_30cm | ecosystem: Environmental > Terrestrial > Soil > Grasslands | place: USA...
GAGCACGCCGCGCAGGTGTTCAAGACCTCGCACGATATCGGCTTCGAGTGGCACGTGCGGCACCAGGCCGCGTTCCAGCGCTCGACCGACAACGGCGTCTCGAAGACGATCAATCTGCCGAACAACGCCACCGAAGAAGACGTGGCGCGCGCCTACCGTCTGGCCTGGGAGTTGGGCTGCCTAGGTATCACGGTGTTCCGCGACGGGTGCAAGGGCGAGCAGGTCCTGAACATCGGCGTCTCGGCCAAGAAGGACAAGAGCCCGGCCGTCGCCGGGCCGACGGGCCAGGCCATCATCAAGCCGCGTCCCCGAAGCCTCAAGGGCTCGACCTACCGGACCCAGACGCCGATCGGGACGGCGTGGATCACGATCACCGAGAACGATGAGCACGAGCCCTTCGAGGTCTTCGTACAGGTCGGCAAGGGCGGCTCGGACACGATGGCGGTGGCGGAATCGCTCGGGCGATTGATTTCGCTCATTCTCAGGCTGCCTTCGCCGCTCTCGGCTCAGCGCAGGCTCGAAGAGGTCATCAGCCAGCTCTCGCGCATCGGCGGTGGCCAGCCCACGGGCTTCGGTCCCGACAAGATCCTCTCGCTCCCGGACGCGCTCTCGCGCACCCTGGCCGAGCACATCGGCGATCTGAAGCCGTCGCCAGAGGCCCCGCCGACCGCCGACACGCGCAGCAAGCAGATCGGCGATCTCTGCAAGGAGTGTGGCCAGGCGACGTTCGTCTACGAAGAAGGGTGCAAGAAGTGCCTCTCGTGCGGCTTCAACGAGTGCTGATCGGTGATCGAGATGGAGGGGCCGATCGCCGGCCCTTCCAGGATTCAGAGGCGTGCCTCGGCGGGCGGGGCCCCAGCCCCGCGACCGCCTGCCGCACGCACCACGATTCAGCGGCGTGCCTCGGCGGGCGGGGCCCCAGCCCCGCGACCGCCTGCCGCACGCACCACGATTCAGCGGCAGCTTCACGCACCGGGAGATGATCACTCCGATCTCCCGGTGCTAGAATGCCGCCGTGTTTTCCGGCGGGACCTACCAGGAAGTCGCTCGCTGGCTGTGGAATTTTCTGACCTCTCACGCCAAGCGCGTCGATCCGCGTATCGAGGTCGTTCTCGACGCCGACGACGAGCGTGAAGGGAAGTCGTACAGCGCGCGGCTGAGCTTTCGTCGTCAGCTCGGATCACCGATCGAATTCGAGTTCCACGACGTCGCCGATCACCGCGGCGGCCTCGCGTGGTGCTCGGCCCTCGCGGAACGGACCAAGAGCCTCGCGCGGGAGCTGGTCGCCGGTCGGGGGGTCACCGACGTCCGGACAACCTAGCTCCCCACGCTGGATCCGGGCGGGGGACCTGAACGGGTTCCTCGGCCTCGCCCTCGACAACGTCACGCAGCTCGTCATCCTGTCGTCGCTCCTGATCGGCGTCTTCAAGTTCCCGGCGGACCTCGTGCTCCAGCGCATGGTCCCGGGAACGGCGCTCGGCGTCCTCGTCGGCGATCTGGCCTACACGTGGCTCGCCGTGAGGCTCATGCGCCGGACGGGGCGCGCGGACGTCACCGCGATGCCGTTCGGCATCGACACGCCCACCTTGTTCGCGATGGTGTTCGGCGTGCTCGGCCCCGTGATGGTCGCGACCGGCGATCCACGGCTCGCGTGGAAGGTCGGGATGGCCGCGACGCTCGCCATCGGCCTCGCGAAGCTCGGGCTCGCCTTCGCCGGAGACTGGGCACTCCGGGTCGTCCCGCGCGCTGCGTTGCTCGGATCGATCGCCGGGATCTCGATCCTTCTGATCGCGTTTCTCCCGATGCTCAAGATCCTCCGCGATCCGCTGGTCGGACTGGTCGCGCTTGCTCTTCTGCTGCTCGCGCTCCTCGGTCGCGTACGCATGCCGTTCGGGCTCCCTGGGGCGTTCGTCGCGGTGCTCGTGGGCACCGTGATCTTCTGGGGACGCGCATCACTCGGCCTGGGCCCGAGCGGCGCGATCGGCCTGAGCCCGCTCCGTCTATCGCTCCCGTGGCCCACGCTCGGTTGGCTCGAAGCGCTGCCGGAGACGTTACCCTATCTCTCGATCGCGCTTCCGTTCGCGCTCGTCACGATCATCGGCGGGATCGACAACACCGAGAGCGCCGCCGCCGCGGGTGACGAGTACCGCGCCCGCGACATCTTGCTGACCGAGGCCGCCGCGACGGTGCTGGCCGGGTGCTGTGGCGGGGTCGTCCAGAACACGCCCTACATCGGCCATCCGGCCTACAAGGCGATGGGCGCGCGAGCCGGCTACACGCTGGCTACCGGTCTTGTGATCGGCGCCGGCGCCGCGACCGGCGTGCTCTCGCTCCTGGTCGCCGTGCTGCCCGAGGCCGCGATCGCCCCGATCCTCGTCTTCATCGGCCTCGAGATCACCGCGCAGGGCTTCCTGGCGACGCCGCCGCGCCACGGCGCCGCGGTCGCGCTGACGTTCGTCCCCGTCGCCGCGGCGGTGGTGCTGATCGAGTCGGGGAGCCTCCTCGCGGCCCTCGGCACCGCGCCCACGGCGCTCACCGGGGATGCGGCCCACGGCTATCAGGCGCTCGTCGTCCTCGGCAACGGGTTCATCCTGACCGCCGTGCTGTGGGGCTGGGCGCTGGCCGCGATCATCGATCACCGATTGGTGCTCGCGGGACTCCTCTTTGCGGTCGCGAGCGCCGCCGCGCTGGTCGGCGCCATCCATTCGCCGCTCGCGAGCGGCGCGCTCTTCTGGCCGTGGGCACCGCCGTCAGGCATGCCGGGATACCTCGCGGGCGCCTACGGTGTCGTGGCCGCGCTCTGCTGGCTCGCCGGCACGCGAAATCGTCGAATAACTGCTTGACCTGTTTCGTCGGAGGAGTGTTAAATGGACCTCGTTTTGTGAACAGGGTCACGATCCGTACGAGAGGAGGCTTCATGAGCGCGTTCGAGAAGTCGCTGCGCGTCGCGGTCGCTGCGATCACTGTCCTCGTCTCGGTCGGCGCGGCGGTGGTCTCGGCCCAGGGGCCCTGGGTTGCGCCGCCCGAAGCGAAGGCGCTGAAGAATCCAGTGAAAGGTATCGGCAACGCCAAGAAGACGGTCGAGACGAACTGCGTCTCGTGTCACGGCCCCGGGGGCAAGGGTGACGGCCCGGCCGCGGCGGCGCTGCCTCCGCCGAAGCCGGCGAACTGGACTTCCGACGCCGTCCAGAAGGAGTCGGACGGCGAGATCTTCTGGAAGATGTCGAACGGCCGCGGCGCGATGCCGCCCTGGAAGCACCTCCCGGAAAACGAGCGCTGGGAGCTCGTGAACTACATTCGCACCCTGAAGGGGAAGTAACCGACACCGTTCAGATGTCCGCGCGCCCCGCCGGGAGCTCCGGCGGGGCGTCGTCGCTTTCGGCCATGCGGCTCTGTGCGATCGACGTCGGCAGCAACACGGTGCGGCTCCTCGTCGCCGACGCGATGGGCACGACATGGCGCATCGCGAATCAGGACCAGACCATCACCCGACTCGGCGAGAACCTCGCCCGCACCGGCATGCTGGGCGAGGCGCCGATGGCGCGAACGCTCGCGGCGGTGAGCGACTACGTCGAGCGCGGGACTCGTCTGGGCGCGCGCGACATCCGCATCGTGGCCACCAGCGCCGTCCGCGAAGCGTCGAACGGCCGCGTCTTCGCGGCGGCGGTGGAGCGCGCGACGGGCCGCCGCGTTGACGTGGTGAGCGGCGAGGCCGAGGCCCGGCTCACGCTTCGCGGTGTCCGTCACGGGCTGGGCGCGCTGACGGGCCTCGTGCTCACCTTCGATATCGGCGGCGGGAGCACCGAATACGTGCTCTCCGAGGACGACGCGATCCGATCCATGGTCAGCCTGCGTCTGGGCGTCGTGCCGCTGGCCGAGAGGTTTCCGTTCCCCCGGGTCGCCGACCCCAAGGCCTACCGCGAGCTCCTGGAGGAGGTGCGCCGCCGCCTCGCCGGCGAGCTTCCCGAGGCGATCCGCGCGGCCCGCATCGCGCATCTGGTTGGGACCGCAGGCACGGTGACGGCGCTGGCGGCGCTCGACCTCGGTCTCGTTCGCTACGATCCGGATCGCGTGCAGGGGTACGTTCTCGGCCGCCCCGCTGTCGAACGGCTCCTGGCGCGTCTGTGCGCGCTCACGGTCGAGGAGCGAGCGGCGCTCCCGTGCCTCGAGCCGGGGCGCGCGGATCTCATCATCCCGGGCACCGCGATCGTGATGGCGACCTTCGACGAAATCGGCCTCGACGAGCTACGGGTCAGTGAATACGGGCTACGCGAAGGCGTCCTGGTGGACGCGATCGAGGGGTACCACGGATCTCGGCCGAGCCCTGCTCCTTAAGCTCTCGACGCATCGGAGCATCGGCGACGCGATGGACCGCCTGCCGGCGGCGCGGCGGTTCGTCCGGCGCTTCGTCGCGGGGCCGGGGCTCGCGGACGCGCTCGGGGTCGCCGCGCGCCTGAACGCCGAGGGCGTCGACGCCGCAGTCACGCACCTGGGCGAGAACGTCGAGACGACGGAGGACGCCGCGCGCGCCGCGGACGCATACCTCGAGGTGCTCGACGAGATCGCGCGGCGGCGCCTGCGGGCCATCCCGTCGCTCAAGCTGACCCATCTCGGCCTCGATCTCGGCGAGGCGACGTGCCGAGCGAACCTGGAGCGCGTGGCGGCGAAGGGGCTCGCCTCCGGAGCGCTCGTCTGGGTCGACATGGAGTCGTCAGCTTACACGGATCGCACGCTCGATCTGTACCGCCGTCTGCGCCGCACCTATTCCAACCTGGCCTGCGTCGTTCAGGCGTATCTGCGCCGCACCGCGCAGGATATCGAGCGATTGATCGGGGACGGCGCGACGGTGCGCCTGTGCAAGGGGGCCTACCGTGAGCCGGCGGAGATCGCGTTCCCCGACAAGCGCGACGTCGACGCAAGCTACGCCCGCGGAATCGATCGGCTACTGGCCGCCGACGCGATGGCGCGCGGCGTCTACCCGGGCTTCGCCACCCACGACGAGCGCCTGCTCGACCGGGCCCGTCAGACGGCGAGGGCGGGAGGTGTCGCCGCCGACCGGTTCGAGCTGCAGATGCTGTACGGGATCCGCCACGACCTGCACGCGCCGCTCCGGGCCGCGGGCCTCAGGCTCCGGGTGCTCGTGCCATACGGGGAGGACTGGTATGGCTACTTCATGCGGCGCCTTGCCGAGCGGCCGGCGAACCTCGCGTTCTTCTTCCGGCAGCTCCTCCGGGGATGAGGTCGTGATTTGACACTCCGCGGCGCGGCGACTAGACTAACTCGGTAAGTATGGATGAAATTGCGGTATTAGTGCTCAACTACACCTTTGAGCCGCTGCATTTCACCAACGCCCGCCGCGCGATCACGCTGCTCCTGGCCGGCAAGGCGGAAGCCGTCGAAGCGTCGCCGCGCGTGGTGCGCTCCCCCTCGGTGACCTTCGCGCTGCCGGCGGTGATCAGGCTGGCCATGTACATCCGGAAGCCGTTCCTGGACCGCGTGGCGTTCAACAAGAAGAACATCCTCCGGCGCGACGGCTACACCTGCCAGTACTGCAACCGGCGCGGCGAGCGGCTCACGGTCGATCACGTGGTGCCGCGCTCGCGCGGAGGCGAGACGAGCTGGGTGAACGTGGTCGCGGCCTGTCTGCGCTGTAATCTGCGCAAGGGCAACCGCCTGGCCGACGAGGTCGGTATGCGGCTCATCCGGGAGCCGGTGCATCCCAAGTTCGTGTTCTCGACGCACATGCTCCGGCACCCGCACGCGCACTCGCTCCTGGATTCGTGGCGAAAATACCTCCTCGCGGTTCCGACGCCTTCCTGAAGTAGCCCGACGCCGTGTTCCGGTTGTCGTCAGAATATTCGCCGCGCGGCGACCAGCCGCAGGCGATCGCCGCCCTCACGAGCTTCGTGCGCGAGGACCGCCGCCACATGGTGCTGCGCGGCGTGACCGGCTCGGGCAAAACGTACTCGATCGCCAACGTGGTGGCGAGCGTCGACCGGCCGACCCTCGTCATCTCGCCGAACAAGACCCTGGCCGCGCAGCTCTTCAGCGAGTTCCGGGCGTTCTTCCCGACGAACGCCGTCGAATATTTCGTGTCGTACTACGACTACTACCAGCCCGAGGCCTACATCCCCCAGTCGGACACCTACATCGAGAAGGACGCCCTCATCAACGACGAGATCGACCGGATGCGCCACTCCGCGACCAAGTCGCTCCTGGAGCGGCGCGACGTCCTCGTCGTGGCCTCCGTCTCGTGCATCTACGGCATCGGTGAGCCCGACACGTATCAGGGGCTCCACCTCGAGCTCGGCGAGGGCGAGCGGATCGACCGGGACGAGATCATCCGGAGGCTCATCGCGGTCCAGTACGAGCGCAACGACTACGACTTCCATCGCGGGACCTTCCGCGTGCGCGGCGACGTGGTCGAGGTCTTCCCGGCCAACGAGGAGTCGATCGCGCTCCGGATCGAGCTGTTCGGCGACGTGGTCGACGCGCTCTCGCGCATCGACCCGCTGCGCGGCGCGGTACTCGAGCGCATCGACCGGGTCCACGTCTATCCGGCGAGCCACTACGTCACCGAGGCCTCGCAGCTGCAGCGGGCGTTCGAGACCATCCAGGAGGAGCTCGGGGAGCGGCTCGCGTTCCTGCGCCAGAAGACCCGCCTCCTGGAGGCGCAGCGGCTGGAGCAGCGGACCCTCTTCGACATCGAGATGCTCCGCGAGCTCGGCTTCTGTCACGGCATCGAGAACTACTCGCGCCACCTGACCGGGCACCGGCCGGGGGAGGCGCCGCCGACCTTGATCGACTATCTGCCGAAGGACGCGCTGATCATCATCGACGAGAGCCACGTCGCGGTACCGCAGATCCGCGGCATGTACTACGGCGATCGCTCGCGCAAGGAGGCCCTCGTCGAGTACGGCTTCCGGCTGCCCTCGGCGTTCGACAACCGCCCGCTCACGTTCGACGAGTTCACCCGACGCACGGGCCAGACGATCTACGTCTCGGCGACGCCCGGGCCGTACGAGCTCAACCTCGCGGGCGACACCGTCGCGGAGCAGGTGATCCGGCCGACCGGCCTCACGGATCCTCGGATCACCGTACGGCCCGCCAAGGACCAGGTCGACGACCTGCTCGCCGAGCTGCGCGCGCGCGCCGAGCGGGACGAGCGCGTCCTGGTGACGACCCTGACCAAGCGGATGGCGGAGGATCTCACTGAGTACTACCAGCAGCTCGGCCTGCGGGTGCGCTACCTCCACTCCGACATCGACACGCTCGACCGGGTCGCGGTCATCCGCGATCTCCGGCTCGGCAAGTTCGACGGCCTGATCGGGATCAATCTCCTGCGGGAGGGCCTCGACATCCCGGAGGTGTCGCTGGTGGCAATCCTCGACGCCGACAAGGAAGGCTATCTGCGCTCGGCGACCTCGCTCATCCAGACCTCGGGGCGCGCGGCGCGCAATGTGAACGGCGAGGTCATCATGTACGCCGACCACGTCACGGACTCGATGGCCGCGACGATCCAGGAGACCGAGCGCCGGCGCGAGCTCCAGCGCGCCTACAACGAAGCCCACGGGATCACGCCGGAATCGATCAAATCCTCGATCCGCGAGCTGCTCCAGACGGTCTACGAGCGCGACTACTACACGGTGCCGGTGGAGGAGGTGACGGCCGAGACCTTCGAGTCGCCGGCCGCGCTCCAGGCACGCATCGGCGAGCTCGAGGCGCGCATGAAGGAGGCGGCCAAGCGCCTCGACTTCGAGCAGGCGGCCGAGCTTCGCGACCGACTCAAGTCACTGCGCAAGCAGCAGCTCACGTGAGCCGCAGCCGCAGGCGCGTCGAGCCTGTAGTCTAGATCCATGGATCTCGACGAGAAGATCGCCCGGGTGCCGGACCGTCCCGGGGTCTACGTCTACCGGGACGGCAAGCAGCAGGTCCTGTACGTCGGCAAGGCCGCCTCGCTCCGGAGTCGCGTCCGGTCCTATTTCCAGGAGTCGCGCCCGCGCGATCCCAAGACCGACGCGCTCGTGCGCCAGATCCGCGACCTCGAGTACATCGTGACCGACAACGAGCTCGAGGCCCTCATGCTCGAGGCCAACCTGGTGCGGCGCCACCGGCCCCGCTACAACATCATCCTGCGCGACGACAAGCACTACCCGTTCCTGAAGCTCACGACGAACGAGGAGTTCCCGCGTCTGGTGGTGGCCCGCAAGGTCCAGCACGACGGCGCGCGCTACTACGGCCCGTTCTATCCGGCCACCGCGATGCGCGAGACGCTCAGGCTCACGCGCCAGCTCTTTCCGCTGCGCACGTGCTCGATCACGATCGACGGGTCGCTCGAGCGGCCGTGCATCCAGTACGCGATCCACCGCTGCAACGCGCCCTGCACGGGCTGGGAGACGCGCGAGGGCTACGCCAGGACCGTCGACGACGTCGCGCACTTCCTGGAGGGACGCGACGAGGAGCTGGCCCGGCGGCTCACCAAGGAGATGGAAGAGGCGGCGGCCGAGCTGAAGTTCGAGCGCGCCACGGTGCTCCGCGACCAGATCCAGTCCCTCAACAAAGTCCGCGAGCGTCAGAAGATCATCTCGACGGACGACGTGGACCAGGACGTCGTGGGCGTCGTCCGGCAGGGGAGCGACGCCTGCGTCGAGCTCTTCTTCGTGCGCAAGGGCCGGCTCGTGGGCCAGGAGCCGTTCTTCTTCGACAAGGTCGCCGGATGGACGGACGGCGAGATCCTCTCGGCGTTCGTCCGCCAGTTCTACGGCAAAGCGGTCACGCCCGCGCCGGAGATCCTCCTGTCCGAGGAGCTGCCGGAGGCGGAGCTCACGGGTGAATGGCTCTCGACGCTCGCCGAGCGGCGGGTGCAGGTGCTGGCGCCGCAGCGCGGGAGCAAGCGGGAGTTCGTCGCCATGGCCGAGGCGAACGCGGCGATCGCGCTCCAGAACCGTCTGCTCTCCCGGGACAACCGCCAGCAGTTGGTCCTCGAGGAGCTCCAGCGCGCGCTCGACCTGCCCGGGCTCCCGAACCGTATCGAGGGCTACGACATCTCGAACATCCAGGGAACCGAGCAGGTCGGCTCGATGGTCGTCTGGGAAAACGGCGGAATGAAGAAGGACGACTACAAGCGCTTCCGGATTCGCACCGTCGCCGGCGCCGACGACTTCGCCTCGATGGCCGAGGTGCTCACGCGGCGCTTCGCGAAAGCGCTCGAGCAGGGGAGCGTGCTGCCCGACCTCGTGCTGATCGACGGCGGGCGCGGCCAGCTCAACGCCGCGCTCAAGGTGCTCCAGGACCTCGGCCTCGACTACATTCCGGCGGTGGGGCTCGCGAAGCAGGCCGAAGAGGTCTATCAGCCGGAGCGACTCCACCCGTTGGTCCTCGATCCCACGTCGCCGGCGCTCCACACGTTGCAGCGGATCCGGGACGAGGCCCACCGCTTCGCGATCACGTACCACAAGAAGCTTCGGTCGAAGCGCACGATCCAATCGGTGCTCGACACGATCCCCGGCATCGGGCCTTCCATCCGCACGAGCCTCTTGAAGACGCTCGGCTCGGCGCGCCGCGTGCGCGACTCGTCGGTCGCCGAGCTGGCGGCGGTGCCGAAGGTCACCCCCAAGCTCGCGCAGCGGATCTTCGACCATTTCCATCCCCCCGCGGAGCTGGAACCTGACCCCTTGATCGACTGTTACAATGACCAGAGCCAACCGGGCTCAAAGGGAGGTGACAGTACATGAGAAAGCTCGTAGCAGTCACGACGGTCGCGGTCGCGCTGGCCTTCACCGCGGGTGCGGCGTTCGCGAGCTCGTGCCCGAAGGTGATCAAGGAAGGCCGCGAAGCGGCCGCGAAGATGAAGGCCGACGACCCGAAGGTGAAGGCGGCGGTCGCCAAGCTCGATGAGGCACAGAAGCTTCACGACGGCGGTAAGCATGCGGATTCGCTCAAGCTGGCCAACGAAGCTGCGGCAGATCTCGGCGTGAAGAAGTAGCGCCGCACGGGTTTGGCGTGACGCGGCAGATCCCCTGGCGCCGCGTCACGCCGGAGTTCGTCTCCAGAGAGGTGTCA
>Ga0066706_10001115_pt1 | contig 10053 bp, 9 predicted proteins | sample GraSoiAngelo_155_FD_67274 | JGI IMG/M metagenome (GOLD analysis project Ga0066706, IMG submission 67274) | Grasslands soil microbial communities from the Angelo Coastal Reserve, California, USA - 14_1009_13_30cm | ecosystem: Environmental > Terrestrial > Soil > Grasslands | place: USA...
GAGACCACCAGCGACTTCGACAAGGAGAAGCTCCAGGAGCGTCTCGCGAAGCTCGCCGGCGGCGTCGCCGTCGTCAAGGTCGGCGCGGCCACCGAGGTGGAGCTCAAGGAGAAGAAGCACCGTGTCGAAGACGCGCTCTCGGCTGCCCGCGCGGGCATCGAGGAAGGCATGGTGCCAGGCGGCGAGATCACCCTGATCAACGCGATCAAGGCGCTCGACAAGGTGCAGGCAGAGGGCGACGAGAAGACCGGCGTGAACATCCTCCGCCGCGCGCTCGAGGAGCCCTTCCGTCAGCTTGTCGCGAACGCCGGCCAGGACGGCGCGGTGATGCTTGCCGCGGTCCGTCGCAAGCAGGCCGATACGAAGTCCCCGAACTGGGGCTACGAGGTCATGTCCGGCGAGATCGTCGACCTGCCGAAGGCCGGGATCATCGACCCGGTGAAGGTCGTGCGCTCGGCCGTCGAGAACGGCGCGTCGATCGCGGCGATGATCCTCACCACCGAGGCCCTCGTCACGGACCTTCCCGAGAAGGAGAAGGCCCCGGCGATGCCATCGGGCGGGATGGACTACTGATCCGGAGGCGAAGCCGAAGGTCACTAGCCGCTGACCGCACGCATGTTCTGAAGGGGCCCGCTGGACACAGCGGGCTCCTTTCTTTCTTCTTTTTCTTGCCGACGCTGGGGTGACGTTCTTGTGACGATCGTGTGTCTCCTTGATCGGCCGCGCGGCGCGCCGCGTTACAGGAGCACGACCCTGTACCTGATCCGCGCATAAGGGAGGCATCGCGATGAAGGTCACACGATCGGCCGCCTGGAAGCGCGCGAAGCTCGCGTGCGCGGCGGGCGTGCTCCTCGCGACGCTCGCCGCGTGCACCGCCGGACAGCCGGGGAATCCGACGCCGAGCGTCCTCGGCACGCAGCAGCCACCCGGCCAGCCGCCGCCCCAACCCGCGCCGCCGACCCCGGGGTACTGAGAGCACCGGCGCACGCTTGAGGAGGGCCGGTGAACCGCCGGCCCTCCTTTTTTCGTATCGGCCGGGTGGGTTACGTGGGCGTCTTCAGCGACACGAAGAGCGCGTCCTACCTCGACGCAGGCGAGAACGTCGCCCACACCGTCCTCGGCGTGGTCGCGATCGCGGCGGCCTTCCTCCTGAGGGATGCGAGTCTTCAGAAGTGGCTCGTCGTAGTGGTCGGCCTCGTCGCACTCTTCTTCGGCGTCTACGGATTCATCGTCGCGGGCAACACGCCTCCGAACACGTTCGGCGTCTCGAACCTCGAGAGTCCGGCGGACGACGTCCTGCACCTGGTCGTGGGTATCCGGGCCCTGGCCGCGGCCTTCATGCCGCGCGGCGCGATGGCCACCACGACCGCCTAACGAACGTCGGGCGCCCGGGATCCGGCGCGATCGTCGTCGATCCCGGGCAGGCCGCCGCGGCTCCTAGCGTTTCGACTGGCTCGACGCCGCCGCGCGCTCGACCGGGAAGCCCGCCGGGCGCATCGGCCCGACCGACGGCGCGGGCGGCAGGTACGCCCCGGTCCCGAAGCCGACGATCCGCTTGGCGAGCTCGCCACCGGTGCTCAGCTCCTCCATCGCTTGGCGGATGTGCGCGTCGCGCACGCGAGCGTGCGTGCCCTCCTCGATCGTCGCGATGAGTGCGGCACGCCGGAGGAGCTCCTTGATGTACGCGGGGCTCGCACCCTCGGTCGGCTCGACGTAGTCGGCGAGCTTCACGCCTTCCATATCGAGGCCGCGCGCGTACAGCTCGAGGAGACGCAGCCTTCCCGTGGCGTCGGGCACCGGGAGCTCGAGCACGAGATCGACGCGCCCGGGGCGCGCGGCGAGCGCCGGCTCGAGGATGTCGGGCCGGTTCGTCGTGAGCAGGAAGAGCACGTCGACGTCGTCGGCGAGGCCATCCATCTGGTTCATGAGCTCGAAGAGCAGGGGCTGCGTCTGGCCACCCGGAAGGCCGCGCTCCTGCGCGATGAGATCCACGTCCTCCACCACCACCGTGGCGGGCGCGAGGTCGCGGGCGAACTGGCCGATCGCCGCGATCCGGCCGAGCCCGAGGCCGGTCGTCAGCAGCACCGTGCGACCCGGCATCTTCGTCGCGAGGTACATGACGGTGAGCGTCTTCCCCGTACCAGGAGGGCCGTAGAGGAGGACGCCGCGGTGCAGCGAGCGGCCGGCGGCCACGAGCGTCTCCGCGTGCTGGGAGAACGCGATCGCGTGGCGCTCCACGCGCTCGAGCGCGCCGGCCGGGAGCACGATCGCCTCGCGCTCGACGGGCGGCAGACGATGGAACTTCACGAGCGACTGCACGCCCATCTGGCCCGGGGCGATGGAGATGATCTTCCCCCGGTACACGTTGCGCTTGGTCATCGTGGCCTTGAGCTCGCGCAGGAAGTCGAGCGCGACCTCGCGCTTCGCGGCGACGGCTTCTACACGAAGCAGCGTGCGAGGACCGAACTCCTGTCGTGGCGGGCCGCCCACGAAGACGATGAGCCGGCGCTCGCCCTCGCTGATGATGAAGAGCCCGAACTGCACGCAGACGAGGACGCGGTCGCCCTCGAGCTGGAAGTTCACGTAGTCGACCGGACCCTCGTTGAGCCGTCCCCAGGGCCCGCTCGTCGCGAGGAGATCGGAGAGCGTGACCTGGCCGAACCGCTTGTTCGCGACGGCGATCCCCACGATCTCCGCTGACCGTCCGCTTCCGGGGCCGAGCATCGCGTCGAGCGCGACCTGGACGTTCGGCTGCTCGTAGTGCTCGAACTCCTCGGCGACGACCGGCATCGTCGATGGGTCCCCGCCGAGGTGCGCGGCCAGCCGCCGCAGGAGCGGCGTCTGCTCGTTGGTGGCCTCGGCGTTCATCGTGTCGATGAAGCGCTTGAACTCTTTCGCGAAGTCGAAACGCTGCGCGTTCGGCTGATCCTTCATCGCTCGGAGGCTAGACCGCTCGGTCCGGTGCGTCGACGGAGCGGGCGTGCGGGGAATCGGGTGGCGGGTCGTACGGCGGACGGGCGAGCAAGGCACGCTCTCCGCTCAGGCGCAGTCGTCCTCGATCCCGCGAGCTGCGGCCGCGAGGTGCTCGCGGCCAGCGTCCAGGACATCGAGTGGCGAGAGGATCGTGTCGCCCACGCGACCCTGGACCTCGCGCGCGACGAGCGCGCCGATCCGCCTCGCCCACCGCCGCCCCAGCCATCCGGCGTGGTACCGCAGCGCGAGCGCCAGCAGGTAGCCCGCCAGGAGCACGGCGGCGATGAACACCACGGGCGTCGGCACAGGACCGAGATACGGCAGATCGACGCTGCCCGACGGCGCGTCGTGCAGGACGAACAGCGCGGCGAGCCACAGCGCACCGAACACGAGCAGCCCGGTCACGAGGTACTGGCCGAAGCCGATGAGCGACCAGATGAAGCTGGTGGGCGTGCGCAGCTCGGACGCCTCGGCCGTGAGCGCCCGGTCGACCGCGTCGGCGAGACGTCGCTCGGCGTCCGCGGGCGCGGCGAGCGAGGCGACGGCGGGCCGGAGCGCGACCGGCACGGAGGGCAGCGCGCTCGCGAGCAGGTCGCGGACGGGCTCGATCGCCGGCGCGAGCGAGCCTCGCATGCGCCACCGGCGGAGGTAGCCCGCCGGGTCCGCGGACGCGCGCGCCCTGCCGGTGAGGCGGTAGAGGGCGCTCGTGAGGTGGCCGAGTGGGCCCGCGCCGCGCGGTCGCGCGGCGAGTCGGGTCGCGGCGACCGCTTGACGCTCGAGGCCGGCGATGTCCACGAGCGCGAGGACCGCGCGCGACACGTCGCGCGTCGCGCGCTCGCGGCGCGCTGGGTCCACGAGTGGCGCGGCCTGCCCGTCGGCGATGCCCGCGCGGCGCGCGAGCTCGCGTATCGCGACGCGCGTCTCCGCAGCGACCCGGCCCGCGATGACGCGCTTCGCCTCCAGGCCGGCGTCGAGCCAACGGCGGACCTCGTCGATGCCGCCGGGACCCTCGCGCGCCCGCGCGATCGCGACGGTGGCGTCGGCGAGGCCGTCGCGCGAGAGCTGCGCGCGCACGTCGTCGCGCACGCGCGCCACGTCTTCGGGAGCAAGGAGATCGGCCCGGTTCAGGATGACGAGCTGGCGACCGACGCGCGGGGCCCAGGTCCGCAGGTACGCGTCGTGGACGACCTCGTCCTTGTACTTCTCCGGATCCAGCACCCAAGCGACCGCGTCGACCTTGGGCAGGAGCGCATCGACGCGGGCGCGATGTTCGACCGCCACCGAGTCGAAATCGGGCAGGTCGAGGACCGCGAGCTCGCCGAGACCGTCCGCGTGATGTTCGCGGACCTGCGTGACGCCGAGCCACTCGAGCAGCTGCGCGAGCTCGGCGCGTTTGTCCGCCGGGACCCACGCGACCGGCTCAGCGGTCGTCGGACGTCGCGCGCCCGCGGGACTCACTTCCTCTCCGGCGAGCGCGTTCAGCACCGTGGACTTGCCGACCCCGGTCCCGCCCGCCAGGGCGAGGACGTACGCCTCGCCGGGAAACCGCAGGCGCGCTCGCGCGGTCTCCGCCACGCGCGCCGCCTCCGCCGTGGCGATCCCGAGCGACGCCCCGTCGGCGACGGCTTCATCGAGGCGTTCGAGGCAGCGCTGCAGATTCACGCGGCGAGGCCCTCGACCGTGGCGCGCAGCTGCGCGGCGAGCTCGCGCAGCCCGCTCGGCTGCGGGACGAGGGCGTCGAACCGCGCGCGCTCGCGTGCGAAGAGCGCGGCGAGGCGCTCCTCGAGCCGCGTCCGGGCATGTCCGATGAGCTCTTCCATGGCGCGCTCCCCGAAGATCGCCTCCAGCAGCTTCTGGTTGAGGAACGCCGTGCCCGCGGCGACGCCGAGCTCCGTGCCGGTGAGCCCCGCGGTGTGCGCGAAGACGCCGAGCATCACCGCCACGCCCACCGCGTTCACGCCGAGCGCGGCCACACGCGCGACCGCGCGCTTGCGGCCGCCCGCGGTCCGCACGTCCTCGACGATCGTGTGCATCCATTCGCGGATCTCTTCACGGAGCGCCGGCGCGAACGCGGGCGAGGCCGACCAGAGCGTCGCGTCGAGGTCCACGATCCCGGCCGCGTCCGGACGCTCGGACCATGCCGCCGCCGTCCGCCGCGCCGCTTCGCTCGCGTAGCGGAGCGCGAGCGCCTCGACCGCGCTCGCCATGTCGTCTTCCACCACGGATACGGGAGCCTCGGGCGTGCCGCGAAAGGCCGAGAGGACCAGCCCGCGCAGCCGATCCAATCCCGACGACACCAGGCGCGTGATCTGATCCGCGCCGACGAAGTCATGCCAGCGGCGAAGGACCTCGGCCCGCAAGAGGACGCCGTTCCGAAGCGTCTCGGCGAGCCCTGCCGATCCCTCGGTGAAGTGGAGCTCCGCGATCCGGCGAAGCGCTTCGTCGTCGATCGCCTCGTGCTCGAGATCGTCCGCCACGTTGTGGACGAGCGGCGCCAGGCCGCGCACCGCTCCCGCGAGCGCGGCCGCGACCAGCGCCCGCCGCTCGTCCTTCTCGCGGACGAGGCGGTCGATGCGATCGCGGAGCGATCGGATCGCCTCTCGCGAGAGACCGTGCACCCCTGGATCGATGGCGCCCTCGTCGACGGCGACGAAATCAAGCTCTCCGCCGGCGAGACCGGCGCCCGCTTCGGACAGCAGGCGTCGGGCGTCGGTGAGGACGATGTCGCGATCGCGGGCGTTCGGCGGAAGGCGGTTCAGCACGATCACGAACGGCAGCGCGCGTTCGCGCACGCGCCGCAGCACCTCCCACGGCACGAGGTCGGCGTACCGCGTCGCCGTGGTGACGAAAACGCAGAGGTCGGCGGCCTCGAGGAGCACGTCGGCGAGCAGGCGGTTGTCTCGCTCGACCGAATCGACGTCCGGGGCGTCGACGATCCCGACGCCTGCGACTCCGTGTGGCGCCGCGACGGGGACGATGCGCTCGCGCGGCACGAGACGCAAGCGCCCGTCCGCGAGGAACCGACGCGCGTCGTCCTCGTCGGCGTAGAGGATCGCGTCCCGCGTCGTCGGGCGGAGCGCGCCGGTGCGGCTTACCTCGGCTCCGGCGAGCGCGTTCAGCAACGACGATTTGCCGGCGCCGGTCGGGCCGAGCAGCAGCACGAGGAGCGGGGCCTCGATGTCGGCGGCGCGCGGTCGGACGAAACCCTCGACGTGATCGCGCAGCCGGCGCGCCCGCTCGCGCGCGGCCGCGTCTCTGGGCTCGAGTGCCAGTCGGCGTTCCGCGAGCTCTCCGAGCCGGCGGCCGCGGCCGACGAGATCGGCCGCGCGCGCGTCGGGCTGCGTCACGGCGCGGTCCAGCTATTCGCTAGACGGCGGCGCGGCGGCCTCCCACCTGACGCCAGATGAGCAGCACGAGGATCGCGCCGATGATCGATCCGATGATCCCCGCCGGGCTGACCGCGACGACGCCGCCGAAGATCAGGTTGGCGAGGAAGCCGCCGACGAACGATCCGATGATGCCGAGCACGATGGTGCCGATCCAGCCCATCGGATCCGGGCCGGGTACGAGGAACCGCGCGACCGCGCCTGCGATGAGGCCGACGATGATGAAACCGAGGATCGCTCCGATGTCCATGAGCACCGTCCTTTCGTGCGCGAAGAATCCGGTCTGGACGTGCACTGTACGTGCCTGTGGCCGGGCTCGCGTCAGCCGGCGTGCGATCGCCGCAGGACCCACGCGAGGCCCACGGCGCCCGCGAGCGCCAGCCCGAGCAAGACGCCGGCGGCAATGAGGCCCTCGCTTGCGGCGTCGGCGGACGACCCGCCCGCAGCGATCATCACTCGCGGGAACGGCGTCGGCGGATCGCCTCCGACCGTGATGACGTAGCGCGCGGTCGCTGACGCGGCACCGGATGCCAGGGTGGCCGGCGCGCTCGGGACGTCACCGTTCGCGACGACGGTGATCGTCCCCGTCATGTAGCTGTGCAGCGCGCAGAAATACGCGAAGTCACCGGGCCGCGTGAGCGTCACCGCGGCGCTCTGGCCAGGCGCGAGCGTGTGGTCCCAGGCGCGGTCCGTCGCGGTCGTCGTGTGAGTTGCCCCGTCGCGGTTCGTCCAGGTGACGGTATCGCCCGCGTTCACGGTGAGCCGGCCCGGCGCGAACGCGAACCTCTGGATCGTCACGCCGCGCTCCGCGCCGACCGCCGGGTAGTCCGCCGACAGGACCGCCATCGCGAAGACGAGCGCCGCGCAGGCGACGAGACGTCGGGGACCGACCACAGCGTCCGCCGGATCGGGGCCGCTCAGTTCGCGGGCGGCGGCGCGATGCGTGACTCCATGACGACCGTGCCCGTATGCGGACCGGTCCACGCGGTCTCGAGCGTCACGGCGCAGCGATCGAATCCGGCGACCGGCACCGTGACATCGACGGCCTGCAGCCCCTGACCGTTCGGCCGGAACGTCGCCGCGCGGACCCAGGTGTTATCCGAGCTGACGAGCCACACCGTCAGGAGCTTGCCGCTCAGCTTCGGCAGGTCGTGGAAGAGCACGAACGGGCCATGTCCTTCCGCGCGCGGCACGATGAGCGTCCCGCCCGCACCGTCGAGCTCGTCCTTGCCCGCCATGTACCACCAGCGGCCGCCCTCGCTCACGCTGTCGGCGATCGCCGCCCACCTGTCCTTCTCGGCGGTCGCCTGCGCGAGCCGGCGGGACGCGTCGACGTCGATGACAGCGAGGAGCACGGCGACGGACGCGAGGCCGGCGATCGCGATCGGCCACGCGCGGACTCGCCCGAACGGGATTCGCCATGCCGCCGCCGGACGCGTGTCTGCCGGCACATCGCCGCGCGCGGCGGCGAGGATGCGGTCGCGCAGGACGTCGCGGGGCGCACGCGAAGGCACCGTGTCCGGAAGGGTGCCCACCACCTCGGCCAGCGAGCGCGCGTCCTCGCGGCACGCCGGGCACGCGGCGAGGTGCGCGGCGATCCGCTCGGCGTCCTCCGCCGAGAGCGCGCCGAGCGCGTACGGCTCGAGGTCGTCGGTGACGTGCTCGGTCATCGCGTGTGCTCCAGCGCGCGCCGCATCTTCTGCAGGCCGATGCGCATCCGGCCCTTCACCGTCCCGAGCGGCACGCCCATGAGCTCGGACAGCTCGACGTGGGTGTAGCCGCCGAAGTACGCGAGCTCGATCGTCCGCCGCTGCGCCGGCGGCAGCGCCTCCAGCGCGTCGCGGACCGTCTTGTGCTCCACGTTCTTCTCCGCCAGCTCGGCCGTGTCGTCGTCGGCGGGGCTCAGCTCGGCGGCCTCCAGGGGCGCCGGGCGGAAGGTCGTCTTGCGCCGGAGAAGGTCGACGGCGCGGTGGTGGACGATCGAGAGAAGCCAGGCGCGGGGGTTGCCGCGCTCCCGGCGGTAGCTGGCGGCGCCCCGCCAGGCCGACAGGAAGGCGTCCTGGACCACGTCCTCCGCGGCCTCGCTCTCGCCGAGGATCCGGTAGGCCAGCGAGTACGCAAGCCGTCCATATCGGTCGTACAGCGACGCGAGAGCCCCCAGGTCGCGACCGGCGAGCGACGCCATGAGGGCGTCATCGGACGGGTGCAGTTCGGCCATTGCCGTCAAATGTACGGAGGGGGAACAAACGCGGATGTGACGGACCTGTGGCGGTCCGTGCTAAGCGGGGCTAAAAAAAGAAACGTCCCGAGCGACCTGCCTCCGTGCCCTACCGCTGCTTCGAAGCTCAGCGGCCTGGCCGTGGAGCCGATCCTCGATATCCTCTCGGACCGCCTTTGATGCTATCTCCGGTTGCGCTCCCGGGGATCGTCACCCTTGATGGAATCTCAGGTCCGATCCCTTTAGCAGACCCCTCGGGACGGCGGGAAACATACGGTGCGCTCGCTAGGCCCGGCAACGGACTTATCCACGAATTTGCCTCCGGAGTGTCCACGACCTCGGGCGTTTTTTCCACCGCGCATCCACCGTCCATCAACAGCGGTCGTGGGGGGCAAGCCCCCCGCGAACCCCCCATCATCGGAGTCGAGTTGTCCGACCCCATCCTCGATCCCCTCAATCTCGAGCAGCGCGCCGCCGTGACGCATGGCGACGGCCCCCTGCTGATCCTTGCCGGCGCGGGCTCGGGCAAGACCCGCGTGCTGACGCACCGGGTCGCGTACCTGATCCGCGACCTCGGCGTGCCGGCGAGCGCGATCCTCGCCGTCACCTTCACGAACAAGGCCGCCCGCGAGATGAAAGAGCGGCTCGAACGCCTGGTCGGCCGCCAGCAGCTCGGCGAGCTGACGGTCGGGACGTTCCACGCGTTCTGTGCCCGGCTGCTCCGGCGGGAGGGCCCGCTCGTGGGGCTCGACCGCGCGTTCGCGATCTACGACGAGGCGGACCAGCGCGCGGTCCTCCGGCAGGCGATGACCGACACCGGGGCGAGCGAGCGCATCTTCGCCCCAGGCGCCGTCGCCGCCGCCATCTCCGCCGCGAAGAACGAGCTCAAGGGGCCGGCCGACCTGGCCGCCGATCCCCGCAGCCAGCTCGACCGCGTCGCCGCGATCGTGTGGAAGCGCTACGACGAGCTCCTCCGCGAGAACAACGCGGTCGACTTCGACGACCTCCTGCTCCTGGCCTGCCGCCTGTTCGAGACGAGCGATCGGGCGCTCGAGCGCTGGCAGGACCGCTACCGCCACATCCTCGTCGACGAGTACCAGGACACGAATCGCGCCCAGTACGTCCTCCTCCGTTACCTGGCCGGCTTCCACCAGAACCTGGCGGTCGTCGGCGACGACGACCAGAGCGTGTTCAGCTGGCGCGGAGCGGACGTGCGGAACATCCTCGACTTCGAGCGCGACTACCCGAGCGCCACCGTGGTGAAGCTCGAGCAGAACTACCGTTCGACGCAGCGGATCCTCGACGCGGCGTGGTCGGTCGTCCGGAACAACGCCGCGCGGAAGGAAAAGCGCCTCTGGACCGACCGGTCCGGCGGGGCCGAGGTCGTCCTCCTGCAGGCGTACGACGAGGAGCACGAGGCTCAGCTCGTCGCGCGGGAGATCGAGCGTCTCCAGCGCGAAGGTGAGGCGCACGGGA
>Ga0066706_10001121_pt1 | contig 10042 bp, 12 predicted proteins | sample GraSoiAngelo_155_FD_67274 | JGI IMG/M metagenome (GOLD analysis project Ga0066706, IMG submission 67274) | Grasslands soil microbial communities from the Angelo Coastal Reserve, California, USA - 14_1009_13_30cm | ecosystem: Environmental > Terrestrial > Soil > Grasslands | place: USA...
AAGCAGAAGTTCGGCAACGATCCCGACCAGTTCGCCGCGCAGTCGTACACGGCGATGCAGGCGCTCATCGACGCGATGAAGCGGACGAGCCGGATGACCGACAAGGAGCAGGTGCGCAAGCAGCTCGAGGCGGTCAGCAGCCTGCCGACTCCCCTGGGCGCCTTCTCGTTCACGCCCGAGCACGACGTGAAGCAGCCGACCTTCGTCATGACCGTGAAGGACGGCCAGTTCACTCCTTTCCAGTGATTTCCGGGGCGTAGAGCAGAACGTCCGTGCCGCGGGTCCTGTCCCGGGATCGGGGGCGCGCGCACGCAGCCGCGCGGGTGGCACGGGCGAGCGAGTTGTGCGCGAGCCGCGGGCCCTGGGACCCGCCGCGATAGGACGAGGGTCGTAGCGCGATTTCGCGGCGGGAGGGTGCGGCGAGCGCACAACCCCGAGCCCGGGACAGGACCCGCGCAGCGTCCGCGCGGCGGGATCTAAAAGGATGCTCGAACAGGTCTACAACGCGATCTTCATCGGCAGCATCTACGCGCTCTTCGCGGTCGGCTTCGCGCTCGTGTTCAGCGTCCTGGACATCCTGAACCTCGCCCATCCGACGGTCTTCATGCTCGGCGCGTTCGTCGCGCTCTTCGCGATCGCGACGCTCGGCCTCCCCTGGTACGTCGCGATCGTGTTGGCGTTCGTCGCGACGGGACTCTTCGGGATCCTTCTCGACCGCATCGCGTTCGCGCCGCTGCGACGACGCGGCGCGCCACAGCTCTCGACGATGATCTCGAGCATCGCCGTGACCCTGGTCGTGGTCCGGCTCGTCGAGCTTCGCTACGGCGGTGACTTCATCACGTTCCCCCGCGGGACGGTCCCGTCCTTCCTGATCCAGATCGGCGACGCCACCCTCGAAGGGATTCGCGTCGTGATCATCGCGACCGCCCTCGTGCTCATGGCGGGCCTCACGTACCTCATCCGCTCGACCTCGATCGGTCGGGACATTCGCGCGCTCGCCGAGAACCCGCGCGCGGCGCGGATCCTGGGAGTCGACATCGAGCGGGCGGTCGCGGCTACGTTCTTCGTCTCGTCGGGTCTCGGCGGCCTGGCGGGAGCGCTCCTCGCGTTCGCTTACGACTCGCTCGACTCGAAGATGGGCCTCTCGCTCGAGCTCCGCGCGTTCACGGTCATGGTCGTCGGCGGCATGGGCAGCCTCCCGGGCGCGGTGATCGGCGCGTACGTGCTCGCGTTCGGTGAGGTCGGCAGCCTCGTCTATCTCCCGGCCGAGCTGCGCGACGCGTTCGCCTTCGGTCTCCTCTTCCTCGTGCTCATCGCGCGGCCGACCGGGCTTCTCGGTCAGCGGAACGCGGACCGCGTCTGAACGTGGACGCGATCGCGGACTTCCTCTCGGCCTATTCGACGCTCATCGCGCTCGTCGGCGTGAACGCGCTCCTCGCGCTCTCCGTGTGGATCACGCTCTACGCGGGCCAGCTCACGCTCGGCAACGCCGCGTTCATGGGGATCGGCGCGTATGTCTCCGCCCTGCTCGGCCGGCACCTCGGCATGCCGTTCCCGCTCGCGCTCGGCCTCGGCGCTCTCGCGGCCGGGGTGCTGGCGGTCCCGCTCGGCCTCACCGTGTTCCGGCTGCGCGGTGTGTACCTGGCCATCGCCACGCTCGCGTTCGGAGAAGTCCTCCGGGTAATCCTGCTGGCCACGCCGATCACCGGGAAGGGGCAGGGCCTGAACGGGATCCCGCCGAAGACCGAGCTGTGGCACATCTTCGTCTCGTGCGTCGTCGTCGCGTACGTGCTCTGGCGGGTGCAGGGATCGACCGTCGGTCGCGCGTGGGCGGCGATCCGCGAGGACGAGACCGCCGCGGCGAGCCAGGGGATCGCGATCCGCCGCTACAAGCTGGGGGCGTTCGTCGCCGGGGCGCTCATCGCGGCGTGGGCCGGCGGCCTCTCGGCCCATGTCACCTTCTCGATCGACCCGAACGACTTCGCGTTCTCGAAGGCGGTGCAGATCCTGGTGTTCGCCGTCGTCGGCGGTCTTCCGAACGTGGCCGGCCCGATCCTCGGGGCGGCGCTCCTCACGGCGCTCCCCGAGATCCTGCGGCCGCTCAAGGATTACCGCGACATCTTCCAGGGCGCGATCCTGCTGTTCGTGATCATCTTCCTGCCCCGCGGGCTCGTCACCGTCGCGCAGCTGCGGCGCACGCGACGTCTGCAGAAGATCGGGGCCGCCGATGTTGCTTGAGACTCTGGGCCTCTCGCGATCGTTCGGTGGAGTCCGAGCGGTCGCGGGCGTCGATCTCGTGATCGCGCCGGCGCAGGTCTTCGGGCTGATCGGCCCCAACGGCGCCGGCAAGACGACGTTCGTCAACATCGTCTCCGGCCACCTCCGCCCGGACGCCGGAACGGTCCACTTCGCGCAGGGCGACGTCACGGGGCTCGCCCCGCACGTCCTCGCCCGCCTTGGCATCGCGAGGACCTTCCAGGGCGTGCGTCTTTTCAAAGGACTCACCGTCCTCGAGAACGTCCTCGTCGGCCGGCACGCGCGGATGCGCCCCGACGCGCTCCGGCGCCTCTGGCCCCGAGGCGCTCCCGATCTCGCCGACCGCGAGATCGCCCGGTCGCTGCTCGATCGCATGGGGCTCGCCGCCCGCGCCGGCGCGCTCGCCGGCGAGCTCGCGTACGGCGACCAGCGGCGCCTGGAGATCGCGCGGGCCCTTGCCTCCGAGCCAAGGCTCCTCATCCTCGACGAGCCCGCGGCGGGGATGAACCCGGCCGAAAGCAGCGGGCTGCGCGGGCTCATGCGCGACCTCGCCCTAAACGGCCTCACGATCCTGCTCATCGAGCACGACGTACGGCTCGTGATGGGGGCCTGCGACCGCGTCGCGGTGCTCAATTTCGGTCGCAAGATCGCCGAGGGTACGCCGGCCGAGGTGCAGCGAAATCCCGCGGTGCGCGAGGCCTACCTCGGCGCCGAGGACGTCGCGTGACCACGATGCTCGAGATCGCGGACCTGTATATCCGTTACGGCGCGGTCGAGGCCGTGCATGGGATCTCCTTCGCGGTCGCGCAGGGCGAGGTCACCGCGCTCATCGGCGCGAACGGTGCGGGCAAGTCCAGCACCCTCGCGGCGATCAGCGGCCTCGTCGCCGCCGCCGGGAGCATTCGCTTCGTCGGGCGTGACATCCGGGGCATGCCGCCGCACGAGATCGTCCGTGCGGGGATCGTCCAGGTGCCGGAAGGTCGAGAGATCCTCGCGCGGATGACCGTCGAGGAGAACCTGCTCCTGGGCGCGCGGGGACGGGACGCCCGCGGGCTGCGATCGGCGTACGAGCGCTTCCCGATACTCGCCGAGCGGCGCTCGCTCCTCGCGGGCATGCTCTCGGGCGGCGAGCAGCAGATGCTCGCCATCGCGCGCGCGCTGCTCGCCGCGCCGCGGCTGCTCCTCCTCGACGAACCGTCCCTCGGGCTCGCGCCGATCGTCGTCGCGCGCGTCTTCGAGACGCTCGCCGATCTGCGGCGGCAGGGGACCACCATGCTCCTCGTGGAACAGAACGCCCTTCGCGCGCTCCGCCTCGCCGACCACGCCCACGTCATGGAGCTCGGGCGAATCGTGATGTCCGGCACGGGCGCGGCGCTGCTTCGCGACGAAGCGGTGGCGCGGACCTACCTCGGCGTCGCCTAGTCGGGCTCGAGCACCTCGGTCGCGGCCGGGTACGTTCCGAGCTGCTGGATCCACTCGCAGCACGTGCGCATGAGCGCGAGCGCCTCGCGGGCGGGCCACTTGTTCGGGTCGCCCTCGAAGTCGAGATAGAAAACGTAGTCCCAGGGAGCCGCGCGGCTGGGGCGCGACTCGATCTTGCTCAGCTGGATCCACGCCGTGGCGAACGGCTGGAGCGAACGCACGAGGCTGCCCGGAAGGTTCGCGGCCTTGTACACCAGACTCGTCTTGAGAGACCCCTTGCGGAGCGACGCCGGGATCTGCTCCGCGACCCTCGCGTCCCCATCCCGGGCGAGGGCGAAGAACCTCGTGAAGTTGTCGCGCGAGGTCTCGATCGACTCGGCGAGGATGTCCAAGCCGTACCGCGCCGCCGCGCGGCGGCTCGCGACCGCGGCGACCTCCGGGTCCGCCGCCGCGGCCACCTCCGCCGCGGCGCCGGCCGTGTCGAAGGCGACGTCTGGCCGGATCGCGTGCGTGCTCAGGAATTCCTCGACCTGCGCGAGCGCCTGAGGGTGGGATCGCGCGATGCGAACCCCCTCGAGTCGCGCTCCGGTTACCCCGAGCAGCGAGTGGCGCACTCGCAGGATGAGCTCGCCGATGACCTTCGCGCGCTCGTGATGGCGGAGCAGGTCGTAGACGTCGGCGACCGAACCAGCGTGGGTGTTTTCGACTGGAACCACGGCCGCGCTCACTTCGTCGGCCTCGAGCGCCGCGAATACCTCGGCGAACGTCCGTCGCGGGACGAGCGCGGCGCCCGGAAAGAGCGCGGCCGCGGCGGCCTCGGAGAACGCGCCGGCGAGACCCTGGTAGGCGACCTGGCTCAGCGGTACACCGCCGTGCGCCACTCCGCGTGGCTCTTGTCGTCCCCGCGCGCGATCGCGAAGTAGAGGTCGCCGATCCGCTTGGCGATCGGGCCGATCGCCCCGTCGCCAACCGGTCGCCGGTCGATCTCGACGCACGGCGCGACCTGCGCGCCCGTTCCACAGAAGAACACCTCGTCCGCGACGTAGAGCTCGGTCCGGTCGATGACTCGCTCCTCTGTGGGGATCCCAAGCTCCTTTGCGAGCGTGAGGATCGATTCGCGCGTCACGCCTTCGAGGATGTCCGCGGTGACCGGCGGAGTCGTGAGGACACCCTCGCGGACCATGAAGACGTTGGCACCGCCGCCCTCCGACACATGACCGTCGGCCGTGAGGAAGATCGCCTCGTCGGCTTCGTAGTCGTGCGCCTCGTCGACCGCGAGGGCGGTGTTGATGTACGCCCCGGTGAGCTTGCCGCGCGCCGGGATCGCGTCGTCGGCCGTTCGCCGCCAGCTGGAAGTCCGCGCCGCGAGGCCGCCGGTCGGGAGATACGCGCCCAGCGGAAACGCGTAGATGCCGAAGCCGTCGCGCAGACCTCGAAGCGCGACCTTCACGGACCGCGCGGCCTTGAACGCGAGCGGTCGAACGTAGACGTCATTTCTGAAGCCGTTCTTTCGCAGAAGCTCGAGGGTCAGCTTCACGAGGCCCTCCGCATCGGCCGGGAGCGTGACTCGGAGGATCCGGACGGAGCGCCCCATGCGCTCGTAGTGCTCGCGCAGCCTGAACACGTAGAGCTGCTCCTGCGCCGGATTCCAGTACGCGCGGATTCCTTCGAACACGCCGGTGCCGTACTGGAGCGCGTGGGTCGCGAGGGACACCTTCGCTTCCGCCATGGGAACGAAGGCGCCGTCGAGGTATGCGATGCCGGTCTCGGCGATCTCCTGACCGACCGCCGCCACTTCCTTGAGCCGTTGCTCGACCGTGCTCGCCATCGCGCACCTCCAACAAAGAAGCCTCCCATCCGGGAGGCTTCGCGCCGCTGGTCGTCAGTTCGTGTTAGCCGCGCACGCCTCCGTCGCGAGCTCCCGCAAGGAGCTCGCTGAAAATGACGACGACGATCGAGCGCCGCATGCAACGACGAACGGTACGGGCTGCGCCGCGGCCGGTCAAGGTCAGATGCGGCCGATCACTTCGCCGCGCTGCCACACCCGTCGCGCGATCTCGAGCGCGCCGACGTCGAAGAACACAAGGAGCACGCCCACCGCGACGAGCGCCCACCCATCCGCGAGCTGGGACGCGACGACACCGAGACCGCCGAAGACCGCCGCGGATATCGCGATGACCAGCCCGGCGAGCTGCTGCGCCGCGCGACTGGACCGCACGCGCGCCGCGACGATCATGGTGACGCTCCCGGTCGTGACGAGGTAGAGAAGCGACAACACGAGCAGCGCGTAGATGAGCTGCGGCGTGAGCGTATGCGCGATGCGCTCCGCGCCGTACCGGTAGCTCGCGAGGGCGTACGCGGCGGCGAGGGTGACGGCGCACGCGGCCAGTACCGGCGCGACCATGCCGATGAGCTTACCGAGGACGATGTCGAAGTCACGGATCGGCGCCGCGAGCAGCGGCACGAGCGTCCCGTTCTCCTTCTCCGCGGTGAACGTGGCGGCGATGAGCGACACACCGGCGAGGGACGGGAAGAAGACGCTCTGCAGCGCGAGTGCGACGATCGTGGCTTCTCCCGCCTGTCCGCCAGGGAGGCCGCGGTTCCCGAACACGAAAAAGATCGGGATGACCACGAAGATCGCGGTCCGCAGGAGCGACGCCCGGTCGAGGAAGACCTCCCAGCGGATCTCCCGCCAGGCGATGAGCCACCATTTCACTGGCGTGCCTCCGCGAGGATCGCGAGGTACGCGTCCTCCAGCGAACGCTCCTCGGCCGCGAGCGTCACGACCTCGATGCCGACGTCGAGGAGGGCGCGGAGCGCGGCGCCGTTCGTCCGTCGCGGGTCATCGGTCGCGAAACGAAGAGCGGCGAGGCCGTCCTCGCTCGCGGCCGGTTGCGCCTCGATCCCGATCCGTGAGAGGGCGTCGCGCGCCGCGCTCGCCTCGCCGGCGAACGCGAGGAGGTAGCTTGGCTTGCCGCCGGCGCGGATCTCGCTCGTCGCTCCGATCCGAATGACCCGGCCCTTGTACAGGACGACGACCCGATCGGCGATCCGCTGCGCCTCGTCGAGATCGTGCGTCGTGAGCAGGATCGCGCGATGCCGCGCGCGCAGGGAAACGATGAACGAGCGGAGCGTTTGCGCCATCTCGGGGTCGAGAGCCGTCGCCGGCTCGTCGAGGAGCAACACCGGTGGGTCGTGCACCAGCGCGCGGGCGATGGCGACCTTCTGGCGCATGCCGCGGGAAAACGCGCCCAGCCTCTTCGCGAGGACGTCATCGAGGCCGAGCAGCTTCGCGAGCTCGACCGCGCGGTGGTCCGGCGAGCTGACGTCGTACAGGCGCGCGAAGAAGGCCAGGTACTCGAGGAGCGGCATGCGGTCGTAGAGCGAGGGCTGATCGGTCACGAAGCCGCACCGCGCGCGCACACCGTTCGGGTCCACACGCACGGAGATCCCATCGACCAGGACGTCGCCTTCGCTCGGCGCCAGGATGCCGCCGATGATCCGGCTCGCCGTGGTCTTGCCGGCCCCGTTCGGGCCGAGCAGGGCGACGATCTCGCCCGGCCTGACCTCGAACGAGGCGTCGGCGAGCGCGACGACGCCGTCGAAACGGCGCGTGACGTTCCGGACCTCGATCACAGAACGAGGATATGGGCTAGGTTCTCGAACATGGATGCCGTTCTGTCGCTTCACGGGAGGGTGGCGTACGCCCTGGTCCTCTACTACGTGGCCGTCGGTATCTGGGGCCTGTTCCTCGGGATCCGCGGCAGCGGACCGTCGCCGGGCTTTCGGGGCGCCATCGCCGTCGCGGTGATCGCGTCGCTCGCGCAGGGCGGGCTGGGGCTCCTCGTGATGCTCTTCTTGCGTCCGCTCGCCGACGCGCTGCACGCTCTCTATGGCGTGGCGATCGTGCTCGCCATGCCCTTCGCGGTCTCGCTCGTGCGTGACCGTGCCCCGCGGGGTCAGTCGGTCGCGCTCGGATTCGCCGCTCTCTTCACCGCGGGCCTCGCGATACGCGGCATCATCACGGCATGACCGACGCCGACCAGCCTCCCGGCATCGACGAACGGCCGGATACGTCGCCACGCGCGCTGCAGGCGCTGCGCGATGACTTCCTTTACTTCAACGTGGCCGGCTCGGGGCCGACGTTCCCGGTGGCGCAGCGCGCGGCCGAACGGTTCCGCGGGTGGCTCAACGAGGTCGGCATGTTCGGACACGTGGGATACGCCGCCTACAACGCGGCCCTCGATGCCGCGAGGGCCGACATGGCGACGGCGCTCGGGGTTCCCGACCAGGCGTCGAACGTCGCGCTCGCGCAGTCGGCCACCGACGGCCTGAACACCCTCGTCGCGGGGCTCGCGATCGCGCCCGGCTCGCTCATGCTCACGACGGCCGAGGAGCACGGCAGCGCGCTCTACCCCCTCCGGCTGCGCGCCGAGCATGGCGACCAGCTCCGCGAGATCACTTGGCACCGCGACGGGGACCGTTTCCTCGAGGAAGTGCGCCGCGGCATGCGCGACGGCGCACGGGCGCTGCTGCTCTCGCTGGTGTCGTGCAAGACGGGCGACGTCCTCCCGGTCGCGCAGGCCTGCCGCATCGCGCGCGATGGCGGCGCGATCACGATCGTCGACGCGGCGCAGGCGCTTGGCCAGATCCGCGTCGACGTGAACGAGCTCGGCGCCGATGCGGTCGTGACGCTCGGGCACAAATGGCTGCATGGGCCGCTCGCGACGGGCGCGTTCTGGGTCCGCGACATCGCTCTCTTCGCGCCGACGCGCCTGGGCTGGCGTTCGCGCCTGGACCTCGCGACCGGGAGCAAGGCTTACAACCCGAGCGCGACGCGGTTCGAGACGGGCACCGTCGACGCGGCCGCGTTCGTCGGGCTTCGCCAGACGCTTGCCGTGCACCGCGCGCTCGGCGGCTGGGTCCCCACGCGCGTCCGTGCGCTGCGAAGGCGCCTGCTCGAACGGCTCCGCGAGCTGCCGTTCGCACTCCGCTCGACTCCCGCCGCGCCGACCGGCATCGTGGTGGTCGAGCCGCCCGGTGAGGTCGGAGACCTGGTCGACCGGATGTGGAAAGAGGAGCGGATCGTGGTGAAGCTCATCGACGAGCCGGGGATCGCGCAGGCGATCCGCATCTCCTTCTGGGCGCTCCACAGCGACGACGACATCGACCGTCTCGCGGCCGCCTTCGCGCGACAGGCGGTGGTGGGCGTCCGCTGATGGCCGAGCTTTCCGGACACGTCGCGATCGTCACCGGTGGCGCGCGCGGGCTCGGACGCGCCGCGGCGGAGCGGCTCGCGTCGCTCGGCGCGGCCGTCGTCGTCGCGTCACGCAACGCGCCGGAGCTCGACGAGGTCGTGAAGGAGATCAAGCGCGCGGGTGGCCGCGCCCTCGCTCAGACCGCGGACATCGCGGACGAGCGTCAGGTCCAGGAGCTCGTGCTGGCCACGGAACGGTTCGTCGGACCGGCGACGATCCTCGTGAACAACGCGGGCATGGTCGATCCGATCACCCCGCTCGCGCGCTCCAACGCGGCGCTCTGGCTGCGCAACATCGCGATCAACGTGGGCGGCACGTACCTCGCGACGCGGGCGATCCTGCCCGGGATGCTCGACCGAGGCTACGGCCGGATCGTCAACATCTCATCCGGGTCGGCGACGCGACCCAGCGCCGGTTGGACGGCCTACTCCGCGGGGAAGGCCGCGGTCGTCCAGATGACGCGAAGCCTCGCGCTCGAGCTCGATGGCACGGGAGTCACCGCGTGCGCGTTCAACCCCGGGCTCATGGATACGGAGATGCAGGAGCGGATACGGCGCACGTCCGCGACCGACTTCCCGCGGAGCGACGAATTCCGCGCGGCGCACCGCGAGGGACACCTGAACGACCCGAAGGTCCCCGCCCGCTCGATCGCGTACCTCGTGCTGCCATCGACGGACCTGAACGGCGCCGTGCTCGAGCAGGGTGACGAGGCGCTCGGCCGCGCCGTCGATGCCGCGATCCCGCCCTAGAAGCCCGCGCGGGCTACCGCTCCTGCGCCTTCTCTCCGCGCGCGCCGACCGGCTTGAAGCTCTTTCGTTTGTCGATCGCCGTTCGAAGCAGCTTGGCGGTCCCGTCGGCGTCGGTCTGCGCACGGCGCTCGAGCTCGGACGCCGGCCGCCCGATCAGCCCGCACGTCGCGCAGTCACCGCGGGCGTCGAGACGCGCGTGGCAATACGAGCAGTGCACCTCGAACGCCCCTTGTGGCGTGAAGAGGTTCAGCGCCGCGGCCTCCGCGATGAGCGCGCGGACGTCCTCGGCCATCAGTACGCGAGGACCACCGACTTCTTTTCGAGGTAGCCGTCGAGGCCCTCGATGCCGTGCTCCTT
>Ga0066706_10001122_pt1 | contig 10040 bp, 10 predicted proteins | sample GraSoiAngelo_155_FD_67274 | JGI IMG/M metagenome (GOLD analysis project Ga0066706, IMG submission 67274) | Grasslands soil microbial communities from the Angelo Coastal Reserve, California, USA - 14_1009_13_30cm | ecosystem: Environmental > Terrestrial > Soil > Grasslands | place: USA...
CAAGGGACGCGCCGATGGGGCATCGGCCACCTCAGGCTTCGAGTCAAGTATCTCAAAAACCCGTTCCAGCGCGCCTTGCGCTTCCTTGATCTGCGAGAAGAAACGCGCGAACGTGCCGAACGGTCCGATGAGGAGCCCGGCGTAGAGGACGAAAGCGACCAGATCTCCGGGGCTCATGGCGCCTCGGATGACCTGGGTCCCGCCGTACCAGAGGACGGCCGCCGCAGCGGCGAAGGTGGCGAAGGTAATCGTCGGGACGAAGATGGCCATGATGGTCGCCCGTTTGAGGACAATGTCCAAGGTGCGCTGGATCTGGGCCGCGAAGCGGCCGCGCTCGTAGTCCTCCCGTACGAATGACTTGACCACCCTGATGCCCGATATGACTTCCTCCAGGATCGTGGACGAATGGGCCGTCTCATCCTGAATGCCGGTGGAAAGGGCCCTCAGGCGGCGGCCGAAAAATCTCGCGACCAGGACAATGGCCGGCAGGAGGAGAAGGATGAGCAAACAGAGCCGCCAGTTCATCAGGAACAAAATGGCGACCCCGCCGACCAGCGTCACGATTTGTTTGGCGGCGTCGATCGGCGCGTCCGTCAGTGTGTGCTGCAACGCGGTGACGTCGTTCATCACCCGCGACATCAATTCGCCGGTGCGCCGCCGCGCGAAGAAACTGAGTGACAGCGATTGGAGATGGGTGAAGAGGTGAGTCCGAAAATCTGCCATGACGTGCTGGCCGATGGACGTGGTGAGGTAGGTATGCCCCATCACCAGCAACCCCTGCAGGAGGAACAAGCCCCCAAGTTCCACGACGGCGGCGTCCAGGGAGGCCGGGTCCCGCTGCACCAGCACGGTATCCACCAAGCGGCGGACGATCCACAACATGCCGAGATTGATGCCGGCGACCGCCATGATCAACCCCGCGGCGATCGCCATGCGCAGTCGATAGGGGCGGAGGTAGGCGGTGAATCTGCCGAAACGAGACATGAAAACCTAAGGTCTTGACGAAACGGTCGGAAGGATGCGGGCTAGTCTACGATGGTGATGGATTCAATATGATTCTTGTTCAGCGACACAAAATCTTCGTTATCAACGGCATTGTCGATGGTGACGTCCGTCAGATTGATGAAGGTCACTTTCTCGTCATTGAACAGATCGGAGACCCGGTTGCGCATGGCGGGGACGATGATGTCGCCCACGTAGATCGCGTTGACGGTGCGGACTCGTATGCGGATCTTTTTGCCATCCACCATGTGACGCCTCCTTATGCGAAGCGAGACTAACCTTTACGGCGCGCAAATTTCATGCGCCGGCGGAGTTTTCGGTGCTTGTGCTTCCGCATCTTCTTCTTCCGCTTCTTGACGACACTCGACATGAACTCGGCTCCTTCTGTCCCACATTGAATATGCTGCAAGCTTGGCGCTTCCTAGAAAGCCGGAAGCGGGCTGAGCGTAAGCGATACGGACCACGTTGTCAAGCCACCTTGCCTCTCGGACGGACAGATCAGGCATGGCCGGGCGTGATTGGGAGACGAATGGTGAAACACGCGCCTCCACCGGGAGGACTGGCGGCCATGACGGTACCGCCATGGGCTTCAACCAGGTGCTTGACGATCGAGAGGCCAAGTCCGGTTCCCCCCATGTCCCGCGAGCGACCTTTATCCACTCGGTAGAACCGTTCAAAGACGCGTGGCAGGTCCTGCGGCGGGATGCCGATGCCGGTATCGGAAAGCGTCAGGAGCATGGCATCATGATCGGCGCGGCCGGACGCGGTGATAGTGCCGCCGTCAAGCGTGTATTTCACGGCGTTCTCGAAGAGGTTCGACAAGACCTGCCCGAGCCGCTCCTCATCACCCAGGACCGGTGGCAAGTCGGGCGGAAAGTCTTTGACGATCCTGTGTCGCTTTCGCTCGATCACGGGTTGCAGAGACGCGACGGTGCGGTCCACGAGAGCGGAAAGCGCCACCGGCCCCAGCTTCAGCGGCATGAGGCCGCTTTCGATCTTCGACAGCAGCAGCAGATCGGTGATGATCAAGTCGAGGCGATCGGCATGACGACGAATCACGTCGAGAAACCGGTCCCGTTCCTGCGGGTTCTCGCCCGTGTCTTGGAGCGCCTCCACGTAGCCTTTGATGGCCGTCAGCGGCGTGCGGAGCTCGTGTGACACATTGGCCACGAAGTCCTTGCGGACCTGTTCCAGGCGCCGGAGATCGGTGATGTCATGAAACACGAACACGGCTCCTTGGGTCTGGCCTCCGGGATTGGGCAAGGTCGAGGCTTGCACCCGGAACGTCTGTGCGGGGCTGCTTCCCATCGTGATCTCGGTCGCGAGTGAACCGCCGTGACGCAGCACCTGCGCGATAAACTCATTCAGATGAGGATGGCGGGTGGCCTCAAGGTCGGTCCGGCCGACGACCTCCGCCTGCCGTCGTCCGAGCATCCGTTCCATCGCGGGGTTAATGAGGCGCACCGTTCCGTCTGATGACAGCACCATCACGCCCTCTTCCATGGCGGCCAGCGTCGCCGCGATACGGGCCCGGTCCTCGGACAAGAGCTGGATCGTCTCCGCGAGCGAAGTCGCCATCCGGTTCAGCACGTGGGCGAGGTCCGCTACCTCATCGTTCGAGCGCGTCCGTATGGTCCCGTGGAGTTCTCCACGGGCCAGACGGTCTGCGGTACTGATCATGTCTGCCAACGGACGCGTGATCCCCCGCGCGACGAGATAGCTCAACGCGAGCGAGACGAGAAACGCTCCGCCGAGTGCGACGGCGAGTAAGCCACGCAGTGTATGGTGATGGGCCTCAATTTCAGTGAGAGGAACGGAGAGTCGAACAAATCCAAGCGAGCGGACATCCGGTCCGGAGGTGGTGCGGATGGGAAGGGCCAGATTGAGCATACGGATGCCGAGCGTGCTGCTGACCCGTATGCTGACACCCAGGCCTGTCGCGGCAGCGTCCCGCACCTCCGGTCGCATCAGATGGTTGTCCATCCGGTGCAAGGCCTCGCCGGATTCATAGGAGTCGCCCAGGACGACACCGTCCGCACCGATGATGGTCACGCGGGCGTGAATTGCGTCACCGAGGCGGTCCGCCAAGCTATCGATGTCCCGGGAGTCTGCCGGTGTGCGGGCGAGAGGCGTGGCAAACAGTCGGCCGGCGAGGTGAGCTTGCGCTGCGAGGCTGGTCCGCAACTCTTCGATGTCTTTGGCTTCCAGCGCATCCAGGGCGAACCATCCGGCGGCGCCGAGCGTGAGACCCGCAACGACGAGATAGCCGAGCAGGATTTTCCATCGAAGCGGAAGCCGCATCAATGGCCTTCGCGTTCCCGCAGTTTGTAGCCGAGGGACTTCACGGACAGGATGTTGTGTTCGAGAGCAGGCACTTTTTGTTTCAGGCGCCGGACATGCACGTCCACAGTCCGCGTGGTACCGTGATAGTCATAGCCCCACACGGCATTGAGCAAGACGTCGCGGGTCAACACGCGCCCTGGATTCTTGAGCAACTGTTCGAGAAGACCGAATTCCTTCGCCGTCAGCTCGACTTCTTTGTCTGCCACTCGCAGCTCGTGCCGGGCGCTGTCGAGGCGCAGCGTCCCGTAGACGTACTGTTGCGGTTCCTGCTCCCGTCTTTCCGTCCGGCGCAGCAGCGCCTTCACGCGTGCGACCAGTTCCTTGGGGCTGAAGGGCTTCGTCAGATAATCGTCGGCGCCGAGCTCCAACCCGACGATCTTGTCGGTCTCCTCGGCTTTCGCGGTGAGCATGATGACCGGTGTCAGAGCGGTCGCGGAATCCGCCCTCAACTTTTTACACACTTCCAAGCCATCCATGCCCGGAAGCATCACATCCAGAACGATCACATCGGGATGATCTTTCCGCGCGGCGGCGAGTCCCGCGGCGCCGTCAACGGCGGTCCGCACACGGAATCCTTCTTTTTCGAAGTAGTGGGAGGCCAGGTCAAGAATGTCGCGTTCATCTTCGATGACAAGGATCTTGCGGGCGACATTCATGAGCGGAGGGTAGCGAAGGGCCGTAGGGGTGTCAAGCAAGGGCCGAATACTATTCTCCCAACAGCCGTAGTATTTTGGGGGACACCAGCCACTGTAAGACACCCGCGCCTGATTTGGGACCCGCCGTAAATCGAATGGAGCAGGCTCCGGCTTTTTTCATATCGACGGAGGCGGCCGTTTTGCCTGAAATCATGCTGGAAATGGTCGTGCTGAGATGCGGTTCATGTCCGACACAAAAGACGATGGTGCCCCGTTTCAAGTCGGCGAGTCGCGCGATCAACGCATCCGGCGCGGCCTCAGGAGACAAATCTTCGATCAACTCGATCTTGGATGTGAACGGCAGTTCGGTTTTCGCGATCTCGGCCGTCTGACGCGCTCTCTTGAGCGGACTGGACCACAGGATATCGGCCCTGACCTTCAGCGCCCGCAAGCCTCGAACGGCCGACTTTGTGCGATCTGCGCCTTCTTTGGTCAAGGGACGGCTCCGGTCGTCGCCGTCCCAGTCTTCCTGGTCCATGGCAATCCCGTGTCTGAGAAAAATGACTTCAATCATTTCTGTGGCGTTCTGTCATCATGCGGAGGGGGCGTGATCCTTGCTCGCCTCAGCTTTCTCGGCTAATTTCTCCGCTTTCTCCGCTAATTTCTCCGCAGCTCTCGCGCGGCGGCCGCTTCCTGTGAGGATAGGCAAAATGCGGGCGCGTAGCGCTTCCTGGATCTCTTCCGGAGGGCGACGGGCGTCGACGACTTGAAACCCGAACTCTTCGGCCATCCGGTCGAACTCCTCAATGAGCAGACCCTGGTATTTTTTAAAGCTTTCGTAGAGGTCCGCGCCGAGGCGCATATCCATGCCCGACTCCCAGTAATTCATGCCCTTCGATTCGATGACCCGCAGCGCCAGGGTGTCGACGTCGATTCTCAGGTAGCACACGAGATCCGGGACGACCGCAAAGCCAAAAACATCCCTCATCCACACACGGTCGCAACCGCGCACGACATTGCGCGCAAAGGCGGTATAAATATACCGGTCGGCCAATACCACAAAACCGGAGCGGAGCGCGGGAATGATTTGGTGTTCCAGGCGGTCGGCGAAATCGGTCGCGTAGAGCAGGCTGTAGCTCCATGGATCGAGAATGTTGCCCTGCTTCGCAATTTCGATGGTCTTCGACATCAACGCCGAACGCGTCCACCCGGTGGTGAGAACTCCGTACCCCTGGACCTCCAGCCAATTCTGGATCGCTTCGATGTGGGTCGAACGACCGACGCCGTCCGGTCCTTCAATGGCGATCAGCTTGCCCTTGAGTCCCTTCAGACTCAGGTATGTCAAACCTTCGCCAAAATATCGCTTCTCGCTTTGCATGCGTGCCCCGTTTGGGTTTGTACGACCCCAACATCTTCGAGACGATCTCTCGGACCATCTCTTGCTGTTCGTCTATTTCCTGCGTTGCATCGATGACCGTGAGTCCGAACTCATCCACGAGTTTGTCGTATTCGTCGAGCGCCCGGGACTGAAAAATCTTAAAACTCTCCACGACGTTGGTGCTCAGGCCAAGGTCCATGCCGGCTTCATAATACTTGAGCTCCGCCCGGGTTCCACCCAGGAGGCGGGCGACGGACACCTCAATGGGGACTTTAAAATAGAACGCCAGGTCCGGCTTGATCGCAAAACTATAGAGATGGCGGAGCCACTGCGGTGACATGCCGCGGGCGGTGTCCCGCGCGAACGCCGTGTACATATACCGGTCGGCCAGCACGATCATCCCGGCTTTCAGCGGCGGCAGAATCTGATGGTACATGCGATTGGCAAAATCAGTCGCGTGCAGGAGGCTGAACGTCAAAGGCGTCAGGACCTTGGTCTTCTTTCCGCGCTTGGTGGTCTCCTTGACCAGTTCGGAAGAGTTCCACTCGGTGAAGAAAATATTGAAGCCCCTGGACTCCAGCCATTTGCGAACCAGGCTGAGTTGGGTACTCTTGCCGGAGCCGTCAATGCCTTCCACCACGATCAACTTCCCGGGATAGGCGTGGGATTGGAGCGGGCCGGCTTTCGATGTCATGCGTGCGATCTTTCTTCCAGGGGTGCTTTCGTGAACCGGATTTCACGGCGGAGCGCGCGGGACAGCAAATCGGCTCGCTCGCGTGCCGTCCAGATGTCGAGGGCCGCGTCATCCATGGCGGCAACGGTGATCTCCACCGCGTCGGACGACGTGGTACAGCGCAAGGATTCGATCGCGCTGAAGTGGCTTCGATCCAGCGCGTTGCCAATGCGAAGAATGCCTCCCAGGACGGCCAGCGTACCGCGGAGCTTCGGGTCAAGGTCCTTCAACGTCTTGTGGTCGTCTTCGGGGATCGCCTTCCGGTGATAGCGGGCGACATTGGCGACCAGTTCAATCTCCTCGGCCGTAAACCCGGACAGATCGCTGTTCTTGATCAGGTAGTAGGAATGCTTGTGGTGTTGCCGGGAATTGATCATGTACCCTGCGTCGTGGAGGATGGCCGCGAACTCCAACCATTCCCTTTCCGTGGTGTCCAGGCCGTGCAGCGCCGCGGTCTGATCGAAGATCTGCAGGCACAGCTTGACGACATGGTGCGCGTGCGCGGCATCGTATTGGCATTTCCGGGCGAGTCGCATCACTTCGCGGCGCCGGACGTTCGGGATCTCATGTTCGGCCTGGATCGCCTCCCGGTGACGTTCGATAAAATCATACAGAATGCCCTCACGGATCGCCTTATCGCTGACCGTCATGGCGGAAAGGTCCAGTCGTTCCATGATCGTCCTGACGATCACCGCGGCCGGCAGGATCACGTCGGCCCGCTTGGGATCCATCTCGGGAATCGCCGATCGTTTTTCAAGCGGCGTATTCGCAAGAAGTTTCTCGACCGACACAACATCCTCATAGGTGAAGCGGGAGAGGTTGATTTGAGGAATGGATCGGCCGGTTTTCATCCGGTGCATGACTTCCGCCAGGTTGCCGATCATGCCTGATGTACCGACGAACTCATCCCACCCCAGTTTCTTAAACTTCGGCCCGACCGGTTTGACCTGCGCCTCGACGGCTTCCTCGAGGCGTTTCAGCGGGCCGCTGGAGCCGCCCTCGTCCTTGAGATACAGATCATACAGCCGGATCGCGCCGAGCTTGAGGCTTGCGGCGTGAAGCAGTTTGTGGCCGTCGCCGAGTATCAATTCCACGGACCCGCCCCCCACGTCCATGATCAAGACCTTCCGATCGTCAAAGGCCATGCTCTGCCTGACCCCGAGATAAATCAGTCGGGCTTCCTCCAAGCCTGTGACGATGCGGATACGGACGCCCGTCTGCTGCTGGATGGCCTCGATGAGTGCTCCGCCGTTGGCCGCCTCGCGAACCGCACTTGTCGCAACCGCTTCAATTCGCGTAAATCCGCGATTGCGGGCGAGGGCTCCGAAGCCACGGATCGTCTCCACGCCCTTCGCAATGGCTTGCGCCGAGAGCATCCCGGTTTTAAATGTCTCATCGCCGAGCCGCGTCACATCCTTATGGCGGGCGATGATTTTGTACGAAAAGTCCGCCTGGATTTCCGCCAGCACCATGTGGATCGAGTTGCTGCCGACGTCCAGGAGCGCGAGTTTGAGCATTTACCGGCCGAGCGTATGGCGGATGATTTTCCCTTCGACCATGTAAACGACCAGTTCCGCGACGTTTGTCGCGTGGTCGGCGATGCGCTCGAGATATTTGGCAATGAAGGTGATCCGGATGGCCCGCGTGATCGTTTGCGGGTTCTCCAGCATGAACGACAGCAACTCCCTGAACAGCTGGTGGGTCAGATCATCCACGAAATCGTCGTTTGCGCACACGCGTCGTGCCAAGTCCGAGTCTCCGCTGACAAAAGCGTCCAGCGACTCTTTTACCATTTGTAGCGCCCAGTTTGCCATGCGGGGGATGTCAATGTAGGGTTTGAGCTGCGGTTCCTCGTTCAGTTCGATGGCGCGCTCGCAGATATTCTCGGCCAGATCGCTGATGCGCTCCAATTCCGTGGAGATCTTCATCGCGGTGGTGATGAATCGGAGGTCCCGCGCCGCAGGCTGTTGCAATGCGAGCAGGCGGAGGGCGTCCTCATCCACCTCCACATCCAGGGTGTTGACCAGGCGGTCGTTGTCGATGATCTTGCGCGCGAGGTCCGCATCGCGCTCGACCAGCGCTCGCAGCGCTCCCTGGACCTGTTCCTCCACGAGTCCGCCCATGCGGAGGATCTTGGCCTTCAGGCTTTTCAGTTCGTCATCGAGGTGCCGGTGCATAGCGCCTTTCTATCCGAATCGTCCGGTGATGTAGTCTTCCGTCCGGCGGTCGTCCGGCGTCGTGAAGATCTTCTTGGTGTCCGCGAATTCAATCAACTCGCCCATTAGGAAGAAGCCGGTGGAATCGGACACGCGGGCGGCCTGCTGCATATTATGCGTCACGATCACGATGGTCAACGCGTCCTTCAAGGCGAACAGGAGTTCTTCAATCCGGCCGGTGGCGATGGGATCGAGCGCCGAACAGGGTTCGTCCATCAGCAAGACATCCGGTTTGACGGCGAGCGCGCGGGCGATGCACAACCGCTGTTGCTGGCCGCCGGACAGCCCCAACGCGCTTTCCCACAAGCGATCCTTGACCTCATCCCACAACCCCGCGCCCCGCAGGCTCTCTTCCACGATTGGATCCAAGTCGGCCCGGGTCCGGATGCCCTGGAGACGCGGCCCGTACGCGACGTTGTCGTAGATCGGTTTCGGGAACGGATTGGATTTTTGGAACACCATGCCCACGCGGGTCCGCAGGTCCGTCACGTCGACCTGCGAGCTGTAGAGATCGACGCCGTCCAGGAGAATGGTGCCGTCGAGACGGGCGCCTTCCACGAGGTCATTGAGGCGATTCAGGCAGCGGAGCAGGGTGGATTTGCCGCATCCGGACGGTCCGATGAACGCCGTCACCTGATTCTTCGGGACCGTGATGTTGACCTTGAAGAGCGCCTGGGCCCTGCCGTAATAGAAATTCACATCGCGAAGGACGAGTTTGGGCTCGGATACCTTCGGCTTTTCGTTGACGTCGCCGCCCTCGTGGATATGAATGGCGATGGGGTGTGGCATGCTAGACAGCTGAACCAGCATATTTCTTCCTCAGGCGATTACGCAACATCATGGCCATCAGGTTGAGCGAGACGACCACCATGATGAGGACGAGGGTCGTGATGTAGACCATGGGTTTCGCGGCCTCGACGTTCGGCGATTGAAACCCCACATCGTAGATATGAAAGCCGAGGTGCATGAATTTCCGGTCGAGATGAAAAAACGGCCAGACGGCATCCACCGGCAGCGCGGGCGCGAGCTTCACGACGCCGGTGAGCATCAGCGGCGCGACTTCGCCGGCAGCCCGCGCCATCGCCAGGATGACGCCGGTGAGAATGCCGGGCAAGGCCGACGGCAGGATCACCTGCCGCAAGGTTTCGAATCGGGTCGCTCCGAGAGCTAGTGAGCCTTCCCTGAAATCGCGCGGCACTGCCGAGAGACCTTCCTCCGTCGCAACGATGACAACCGGCACGGTCAGCAGCGCAAGCGTCAATGATGCCCAGAGAATCCCGCCGGTTCCGAACGTCGGGTTGGGAAGCGCGTCCGCGAAGAACAAGGCATCCAGTGTGCCGCCGACCGCATACACGAAAAACCCGAGACCAAACACGCCGAAAACGATGGAGGGCACGCCGGCTAAATTGTTCACGGCAATCCTGACGAGTCTGACGATCGCCCCTTGCCTGGCATATTCCTTGAGGTAGACGGCCGCCATGACGCCGAACGGCACGACGGCCACGGTCATGATCAGTACCATCATCACCGTGCCGAAGATCGCAGGGAAAATACCGCCTTCGGTGTTGGCTTCGCGCGGTTCGGTCGTGAGGACGGCCCAGACATTCGACGCATAGACGAGTGCCTTGCCGTACACGCTCATGTCATTGGGTCGGAGCGCCCGGAGGATCTGCCCGACGGGGAGCAATTTCTCGCGGCCGTTCGCGTCGGCCATGAGGACGGAATATTCGGTG
>Ga0066706_10001134_pt1 | contig 10011 bp, 10 predicted proteins | sample GraSoiAngelo_155_FD_67274 | JGI IMG/M metagenome (GOLD analysis project Ga0066706, IMG submission 67274) | Grasslands soil microbial communities from the Angelo Coastal Reserve, California, USA - 14_1009_13_30cm | ecosystem: Environmental > Terrestrial > Soil > Grasslands | place: USA...
AGCGGCCTGATAACGGTTTCTGAGGTCTAGGAGACCGCCGAACTCGTCGAGAAGCGCCAATTGAACGGACGGTTTGAAGAGAGATTGCTGATCGTGTTGGCCATGGATGTCTACGAGCAAGCCACGGAGCGACTGAAGCACCGTGAGGGGCCCTGGACGGCCGTTCACATGGATCCTGTGCCGTCCAGTACGTGAAAGAATCCGCCTGACAATCAGCTCCGTCTCGTCAGCATGGAGCAAGTCCTGTTCGCGAAGAAATGCGGCGACCGGACCCTTCGCGTCAAGGACGAAGACACCCGAGACCTCCGCTTCTTCAGCGCCGGTTCGGATCAGCTCGGTGTTCCCGCGGCCACCGATGAGGAGGTCAAGGGCATCGACGAGGATGGATTTTCCGGCGCCCGTTTCGCCGGTCAGGACCGTGAATCCCTCCGAGAACTCCAGCGCGATCTCTTCAATGATCGCGAAGTTCCGGATGCGGAGCTCGGTCAGCACATGGGTTCGTTATGCGGTGGGAGAGAGGAGTTTGTCGATGGTGTCTTTGAGCACCTTCTTCGGAACAGCCCCGACGACCTTGTCCACGGGCTGGCCACCCCGAAAGAACAGCAATGTGGGAATGCTCATGATGCCGTATTTCCCGGCAATATCGGGGTTCTCATCCGTGTTGAGTTTCATCACCTTGAGCTTGCCGTCGTATTCCGTGGCAAGCTCCTCGACAATGGGTGCCACCATCTGGCAGGGGCCGCACCAGACCGCCCAGAAGTCCACGAGCGTCAACCCGGCGGCCTTTGCTACTTCGGTATCCCATGTACTTGAACTGACCTGCGTTGCCTTGCCCACCCTTATACCTCCGGCTCAAATATCCTACATCCAGACCTGTTTCAATCTAGCCGAGGTGGCGCGATGCTGTCAATGCGATCAGATCCCTGTTTGTGAAACATACGTTCAGGCGCCGGCAGAGAACGACGGTGCCCCTTCGAAAGAAACACCAGATAGTCAATAAGGTCGTCCAGATCGCGCCCGGTCAATCCCGTCCAGCGAGGCATCTCTTCATGGAGGGAGTTGCCCGCCGGATCAATGCCTGCGACGACAGCTGCTTTGATCGTTTCGCGCGTGAACGCGGGGTGCCGCCGGCCGGTCACGTCGTGATCGTGCCCTGCGGGATCAGTCAATCCGAGAAACGTGATCTCGGGAGCCGGAACGCCATGCATCATGCCGCCCCGACCGTCTTCGCCGTGACACATCGCACACCCCACGCCTTCCATGCCGTGGCTGTTTTCGACCAGCCGACCCGCATCCGTCGTCCCATGCAGAAAGATTCGCCGCCCATTGTCGCTATGCGACGCCGGAATAGGCCCAACCGCCCCCGCAACGCCTAGCCACGCGACTGCGGCGGCGATCCCAAAGATGAATCTCTTTTTCTCCATGAGAGTAATTATGAAAGCGCGATGCCGCCTATTGTCAAGGTCGGGATCTCCGGCATCAGCGAAGCTTTTGGATGTCCAACCCAAGACGGCTGAACAAGCCGCGATACAAGCCGCTAAACGGCGAATCGCTGAAACCTACGCCGCCCAGGGTAAACACAAAGGCGTATTCCGTCTGGTCTGGCCGCTGGATCAGCAATGCGCCGACACCCCAGCAACGGTTGGAGCCGACATAGTACAACCCGTAATTAATCTCAGGGAAGACCCCATCGTCCTTATCGTAATAGCCGCGCGTCACAAAATAGAAATTGTACGGCAGCGCCACACCGAACTCCGCATTGTAGAAATGCGTCGTCTGGGTCTGGACCAGCACCTCATTCATGGAAATCGGGTTGAACAGGTCGCCTCTCACGGCCACCGCCCCCCCGGGGCGGGTGAAACGCTGCCCGACGCTGAAGAAATACCGCTTGAGCAGTTCGATGCGGATATCCGTGTTCAGCGCGGACACGGCCGAGGCGGTGTGATTGTAAAAGGCATCAATGTCGAGCGTGGTGTTCACCGGCTTCAAGGTTCGCAACACCAGCTCGCTCCTGAGATCAGAAAACGGCTTGCCGGTGGGGGACGAGGTGAGATGCTCGCTTTGAATCAGTCTGAGGTAGGCGAACTCCAGGTAATGCATGGTGTCACCGTCGGCCACCATCGTCGAGAACCGGTTGGTGAGCACGTATGTCAAGAGGTTCTTCTTGGCAAGGCGATCCAGATCATTGAAGACGGGAATCTCGGCCTGGCGCGTTTGAGGAAGATACTCGTACACCACGGCGGGTTCGATCTTGTGGACGATTCCCCCGTACGCATCACTGGAAAACCGGCGAACGAGGCGCGTATCGAACGAGGTGCTGAGATAGGGCGCCTCTCGAGAGGTGGACTGATCCGATTGGAGACTCCGGCTATAGAACGTTTCGCGGAAGCCGACGAGGGGCGTGACCGTGAAGTACCGGCCCGCGGCGAGCGGCGCCCACAAGCGAGGAAACAGATCCACCCGCCGGGCGTCAAGTCCTTCTTGGCGGTAGAAGCTGTCGAAGGTCGTGTCGAAGCCTGCATAGATCGGGAGGCCTGCGATCCTGGTCGGCACGAGACTGTACCCGACCTCAGGCAGCGTTTGAAGCGTCGTTTTATCCGACACCGTGAGGTTCTGAGAAAAGCGTGTCAGTCCGTAGAGGACTTGATTATCCCAGCGCTTCGTGAGGTACGCCTGAGATTCCTGGAATACCGCGACGCGCTGGAGAACGTTTTCGCTGAGCACGCTGAGATTATTTTTCTGGTTGAGGTAATTGATATCCATGCGGCCCTGGAGATCCTCGGAGAACCTCGTCGTATGCCGGTACACCAGATCCCACCGCCGGACGTTATTCTGGGTATCGTTGAAGTACCGTGTGAAAAGCCGGCCGCTTGAATCCTTCGTCCAGAAGTAGCGATACTCCAAGTCTCCACCGATGCCAAGCTTGCCGCGGTAATCGACCGCGGCGGTAGCATCCTGACTGGGACTGATTTCCCAAAAGAGCGCCTGGCGAATCTTCAACCCTTGCCGGCTGCTTGCGCCGAGCAGGGGAAAGAGCAGGCCCGTGGCCCGCTCGCGCTGTGCGGGAAACAACATCGCCGGCATGTAGAAGACGGGAATATCGAGGATGCAGAAGCGCGCCTGGCGCGCGTATAGAAAACCTTCCGTGTTGAGGTCCGCCTTATCGGCTTTGAAGCTCCATGGGGTCCGTTCATCCTCCAACACGCTGCACGTCGTGAACGAGAGGTCGTCGATGCGGTACTGCGTTTCCGAGAGTCGTTCCATTACCCGCCCATCCACGGTGAAGCCCGCATCCACCACAAATAGGCGGCCGTGGAAAATCACCCCCTTGCTGGTGTTCAGGTTCATGTCCAGCTGTTCGCCACGAATGTCGTGACTTCCATCGCTCAGCCTGACATGGCCCCATGCGGTGACTTGTCCCGTGGCCATGTTGAGCAATGCCTCGTCTGCATCCATCCTGAGGGAACCTTGCGCCACAACCACGGCACCTTTCCCCTCGTAGATTTGTGTCGTCTTCTTGTAGGTCAAGGTATCGGCTTGGATGTGAATCGGATGAGGAGGCGGTCTGTCTGCGGCGGATACAGAAGGACACACACCGGCAAGAGACAGCATGACCGCCAAGAAGGCGGCGCCCCTGCAGGCCGGTCTCTTATCAGCCACGAAGTGGGGACACGGTCGTGTGTTCCAGAATCGCCTTGACCTCTCCCACCACGAGGAGAGATCCTGTCACGCAGATGGTATCGTTCGGGGCCGCGAGCGCTTTCGCGTGCGCCAGAGCTTCGGAGACCGATGGTCTGGTGTGAAGTGTGACGTCAAGATCGGCCGCGTCGCGAAGGAGGTCTTCGGGATCGGCGGCGCGCGGGTGTTCGGCCCGCGTCAGAATCAGATGGCTGATACCCGGTACGGCGGAGAGCCGGACCAAAAAGGTTCGGCGGTCCTTGTCGCGCATCATCCCAAGAACAATGATGAGGCGTCCCCGATGTGCTGGGGGCCGACGCTGGCCCCAGGCCGTCAAGTATCTCGCCAAGGCCTCCATGGCTTGTGGATTGTGAGCGCCGTCAAGAAGAAGGTCCGGTGAACGCGCGGCAAGTTCCAGCCGGCCTGGCCACCGGACGGTTCGCAAGCCTTCCCGGATGCTGCCTTCTCCGATCGCAACGCCTCGTTCCAGCGCCATCTCGGTTGCGGCAAGGGCACAGGCGGCATTATCCAGTTGGTGAACGCCCGGCAGTGGACATATCAAATCATCGTAGTCATGAGACACCCCGCGGTAGGCGAAGCGCTCCGGACTCTCTCCTCGAACGTCAAAATCACGGCCCAGTGTGACACACGGCGCGCGCCGTTCCTGGGCCGTTGCGTTGATCACGGCTGCCGGATCCGCATCCAGTCGCCCGGCCACAATCGGAGTGTCCTGTTTGATGATCCCTGCCTTTTCATGCGCAATGGCGTTCGGAGAGTCTCCCAGATATTGCTGATGGTCCAAAGCAATGGTGGTGATCACCGTGACCAGGGGCGTAAGCACGTTCGTGGCGTCGAAGCGACCTCCCAGGCCGACTTCGACAACGGCATACTGCACGCCGGCGTCCGCAAAGTGCCGGAACGCCATGGCGGTCGTGGCCTCGAAGAACGTCGGCGGCTCCGTCAGCCGGGCTTCCGCCGAATGGCGCACGGCCTGACTCAGCGTCTGCAGACACTCAGGCGGAATAGGGACGCCGTTGACAGTGATGCGCTCGGCGAAATCAATCAGGTGCGGTGACGTATAGAGACCCACGCGATAGCCCTGTCGGGTGAGAATGGAGGCCAGCATCGCGGCCGTTGAACCCTTGCCGTTCGTCCCTGCGATGTGGAACGAGCTGAAGGTATGGTGAGGGTCTTCGAATGCCCCCAACAGCGTAATGGTTCGGCTCAACCCCGGCTTGATGCCGTGACTTTGCAGCCCGTACAGGTACGAGAGTGTGTTGTCAGAAGCTCCGGCCATGGCATCATCCGTTGATCTTCAGGGGACGAGGGCTTCTACCATAAAACCCTAAGCCCTGCAACTCAGACCGGCAGGAGTTAGAAGAATGCGATTATGCTCGAGAGGGTTTCTTTCAGGCGTTTGCGGGGAACGATGAGGTCGATGATGCCGTGCTCGAGGAGAAATTCCGCGCGTTGGAATTCTTGGGGAAGCTGCTGCCGAATCGTCTGCTCGATCACGCGCGGTCCCGCGAACCCGATTAAAGCCTTGGGTTCTGCCAGAATGACGTCGCCGAGCATGGCAAAGCTTGCCGTGACACCGCCGAATGTCGGATCGGTCAAAATAGCGATGTAGGGGATACGCGCTTCGGCAAGACGTCCGATCGCCGCAGCGGTCCTGGCCATTTGCATAAGGGAAAGAATGCCCTCCTGCATACGTGCACCGCCCGACGTGATGACAAGCACCAAGGGAACGCGTTCCCGCAGCGCGCGGTCCGCGGCGAGGATAACCTTCTCTCCCACCACGGACCCCATGCTGCCGCCCATGAAACCGAAATGAAACACTCCCAGGACAACACGTGCGCCATTGATCCGTCCCTCGCCGGTAATGAGCGCGTCTTTCTTCCCGGTCCGCTGTTGCGCGTCCAACAGACGGTCGCGGTACCGTTTGGTGTCTTTAAAATGGAGCGGGTCGGCCGCGGCCAACTCGGCATCCCACTCGCGAAAAGTCCCCAGGTCCAGGAGCAGGTCTATCCGGTCCTCGACGGAAATCGGGAAATGATATTCGCATTTGGGGCAGACCTTGGCATTCCGCTCGACTTCCTTGCGATAGATGATCTCACGACAATGGTTGCACTTGAGCCAAAGGCCCTCCTGAAATTTCGGCTTTTTCCCGCTATCCCCGCCCGTTGGGCGGTCTTTTTTGAACCAAGCCATGGCGTACCCGATCAGACGGTGACGACTTGGCCTTCCTCCAAGAAATGGAGATTCGGCAGATTGAGGCGTTTGAGTTCGGACCCGATCAGTCCCCAAACATCGATGGGCGATCGGGTGCGCCCCGCCATGTTATCGGCAAGAAGTGACAACCCTTTGATGTGATCGAAATGCACGTGAGAGATGATGACGTTTTTGATCTTTTCCAGGTCTGCTTCCTGGAGACCGGCACTCACTGTCCCGGCATCCATCATGCACATGTCATTGATGAGAAACCCGCAGGTTCTGCACTCAAGTCGCCGCCCGCCCGGCTCGTCCACCGTCAATTCGGAGCCGTGACATCCGAGAATCTTAATGATCACCGCGCCCCTTCGGCATCATCGGTAGAATCGCAACAAAGAAGAGCGCCTGCCCAACTATTTTCGCAGTTCCCTCATTTTTTGGCGCGTGGCTTTGGAACGATTCTCATAGAACTGCTCGAGCACGGTTTCCAGATGCGGATATTGCTTCATCACCTCGAACAGATCGCTGGACTTGAGCCGTAGGACCTCCGTCTCGCTTTTGGCGAAGACCGACGCGCTCCGCGGCCCGCCCACCAGCAAGGACATCTCTCCAAAGAACTCGCCCTCGCCGAGTTCCCCGAGCAGCACCTCTTGCCCCTCGGCGTCCTTGACCACCTTTCCGCCGCCGCGACTGATCAGATACATTGCGTCGCCCTCATCTCCTTCGGCGATGATCCGCTCGCCGTCCATGAATTCCATTTGCTCGAGCTTATCCACGAGAGTGCCGAATTCCTCCTGAGTGAAACTGGCAAAGAGCGAATTGATGTTCTTTTTCTCTCCCGCGGCAGGAATGGCCATTACCGGCGGCTCGCTCTCGAGCGTCGGACCATCTGACATGGCCAGGGTCGGAGCTTGCGTCGGCGGCTGGACGGCGGGTTCGGGCGTTTCGGGAAGCACCGCCACACCCGGACCGCTGTTGATGGCCTTCATGAGGGCCGTGGCCTGAGTTTCTTGCGGCGCGATTTTCAGAATCATCTTATACGTCGCAATGCCCTTGATGGAAAACCCCGCCTTAATGAACATGTCCGCCGCTTGATAGTAGTATTTGATCGCAGCCGCTTTGGCGCCCGCTTTGACGGAGTAATCCCCCATCCGCAGATGATACTGCGCGTTCGTCGGCTCCAGCTCGATCAGACCCTGTAAGGTCTGTACCGCTTTCGCCCATTGAGCCTGCTCGACGCATTTACTGAGATCGTTGGTGAGTTGGTCTTTTTTGTTCGCCATGACGGATTACAAAGATTCTAACAAATCATCACCCTTTCTGATCTTTGAGAACGAACTGCAAGAGCACCCCGGCGACCATCAGAGTATCGCCATCCTGCAATTCTCGCTGTCCCTGCACCGTCTCGCTGTTCACGGTGATTTTTTTGGCTCCCTGAGGCGTGCTGAGGAAGTAGGCGGGGCCGCGCCGGGCGATAAGCGCGGCATTTTTGGGCGCGAACCAGCCCGTCAGCTTGACGGTGGCCGTGTTTTCGGCGCCGATCACCGCCAGCCGCCCCGTCAGCTCATAGTCCTTCTTGTCCGTTTGCCCTGAGACGATCGTCAGGAATCCCAGCTTTTCGACGGCCTTGGACCCGACCGGGGACTGCATTGTCTGCATGGCTTTTAAGAGCTCGCGCTGTTTCTTGGTATCCAGGATCATGGTCTTGTCGGAATCCGTTTCCTTTTGCGGAGGAGCGGGCGCGGCAGCCGGAACATCTTCTTGGAAGACCAGAACATGTTTGCCAATGGCCACACGATCGGTATTCTTCAGCTGTTGTTTCTGAACCTGTGCGTCATTGACGAAACTGCCGTTGGTGCTGTCCAGGTCCTCCAGAAAAAATGCGCCCTGCTCCTGCACAATCCGGGCATGGTGGCCGGAGACGGCGGGATTGTCGATGACCACATCGTTGTCCGGCTTTCGACCGATCGTCAGTTGTGGCCCCTCCATAGCGATTTCCTTGAGGACCGCTTCGTTGAATTTGAGGAAGAGCTTCGGCATAGTCATTCCCTCATTGACGTGTAACGCATGGACTCAACTCAGTACCCAATCCCAGGCACGGCGCCAGATGCTCGCCCTGTCCAGACTGTCCAGCATGAGAACGATGACCGAGGTATTGTCATCTCCACCGGCGGCATTGGCCAAGGTCACCAGTCGTTCTGAGGCTGCAGCGCTTGACTCCGCTCCGCGGATCGCCGAGAGGATCTCTGCGGGCTTGACGCCCTTCGTCAGACCGTCCGAACAGAGCAGGACGGCGTCGCCACGCATCAATGGGACCTCATCCAGTTCGACGTCCACCGTGTCATCGATGCCGAGTGCCCTGGTAATGATATTCCGCTGAGGGGATCGCTCGGCTTCTTCTTCCGTCAGGAGCCCGCGGCGCACCTGCTCGGCAACCAACGAATGATCCGCGGTCAACGGCTCAATCGTCATGCCCCGAACCAGGTACATCCGGCTGTCACCGACATGCGCGATGCACAGGATCTGATCATTCAGAAGCCCCGACACGACGGTGGTGCCCATCCCCTCCTGTCCGGGATGGCTCTTTGCGCTCGCATGGACCGTCGCATTCGCCAGGCGGATGGCGCTTGCCAAGCGATTCGTGGGGGATGAAAACCGTCGATCGTACTCTCCAATGAAGGACAGATTCTCGTCTTGTCTTGCTTCGTGGATGTGCTTCTGGATCACCTCGACCGCCAGGCGACTTGCCACTTCGCCGGCGTTCCGGCCTCCCATCCCGTCGCACACGACAAAAAGCCCTAATGATCCGTCCGCAACGAGGTCATCCTCATTGTGAGACCGCTTCAGACCGACATCCGTTTTCGCTCCAAATGCGATCTCCACTCATCTCCTCGCTCTGCTTATCGGGTCACCCGCGCTCCGAGGCGACAAAATTCCTCTCAATGTCGCGGATGGCGGGACACCGCTGGCAGGTGTAAGGCTATGCAATACCTCGATAGTATTGGGAGAGGGTAGACAAAACGCGATGATAAGTCAATGTCGAACCGCCATCTATCGCACGTCTGAAATAAGCCCTGTGCGTCGACACACCATGTTTCCGAGTGAGAAGGTCGCAGGAGAAATTATGTTAACGAGGCAAGTACGATCCCGGTACCCAGGACCACGCTGATCACACCTGCTGTGGCCCTCAACGCCAGATGAGTGCGAACCATGTTTCCGCCGGTTAAGACAAATGGAAGGCTTATGAGCATTGCCAACCCCGCCATGCCGGCGATGGAGCCGACACCAAAGACCAGTATACACACTAACGCCTCGGTGAGTGTGCCTACGTTCGACAACACCAACAGCAGCACGGCCGCACTTCCCGCCAATCCGTGGATCATGCCAATGGCGACCGAATTGTATTCCAGCCGAAAGCGGTGGAGATGCCGGTGATCGGCACCACTGGCATGGGAGTGCAGGTGAAGATGCGGCTCATGGTCGTCGTGCGAATGCACATGCACATGGAAGCGCTCCTGCCAGAGTCTCCACGCGACCGACGCACCGAGTCCGATGAGCATCAAGCCAACACCGGCCTCAAACACCCTGCTCCACTGACCCGAAACCTTGAAGCCGAACACCAGAATGGCGGTGCCAGCCAAGAGGAGCACGGTGGTATGTCCGAGACCCCAACAAAGACCGACGATGCACGAGCGAAAGAGCGTCCGATTCTCAACAGCGATGGTGGAGACTGCCGCGACGTGATCGACATCGAGGGCATGCTTGGCCCCGAGAAGAAAACCGATGGTCAGAATAGAAATCGCGTGTAGATCGAGCATGCATGTCATCCGCCGCGGGCATGCATTTCCAGGTGAGGATCCAGACGGAGCTTCTCGATCTCGATCAGATTTTCCCGTGTCCCGAATCGTTCCAGCGCCTTGCGCTCCTCGGCGCCGCGATCTTTGCGCGCCTGCCAGACCGACCGGATGAGCGACGCAATCTCCTCGAGGGGAACGCCGTCGCGCAACGGCTGACGCAGGTCAAAGCCCTGTTTGGCATACAGACACAGATACCACATGCCGTCCGCGGTGAGCCGGCTGCGATCACAGGCGGCGCAGAAGGGCATCGTCGTCGAAGGAATGA